>Ga0075471_10002914_pt1 | contig 11168 bp, 11 predicted proteins | sample DEB19_08_DNA_2_FD_74787 | JGI IMG/M metagenome (GOLD analysis project Ga0075471, IMG submission 74787) | Aqueous microbial communities from the Delaware River and Bay under freshwater to marine salinity gradient to study organic matter... | ecosystem: Environmental > Aquatic > Marine > Coastal ... | reverse complement strand
AACCGCGAACCATACGGGCGCCCGTCGTCGGGATGCGGCGAGGCCGGCCCCGTGGATCCCTGACACCCGCCGAGCACGTTGGTGCACACCACGAAGTAGCGGTCGGTGTCGATGGGGAGACCCGGCCCGATCATGCCCTCCCACCAACCCGGAGTGGGTTGACCGGGCGCCACTGCGCCTGCGGCATGCGCGTCGCCGGTCCAGGCGTGACAGATCAGGATCGCGTTGGAGCGCGAGTCGTCGAGTTGCCCCCAGGTCTCGTAGGCGATCGTCACATCGCGCAACTGTCCGCCACCATCGAGGACGAAGGGACGGTCGGTGGCGAAACGGAAGAAGCGACGATCGGCAACGGGGTCGCCCGGGCGCCACGCGCCGGTGACCGGCAGCACCTCTGCGTGCATCGCTCCTCCTCTCTCGCTCTCGACTCGGTGACCCGATGCGCGGCATCGGACCTGCTGTGTTCGGAGCGACGCGTTCGTTGCCGAGCCGCTCCGCCCGACCACATCCCCCCTCGTCACCGGCGTGCACCGGAGTTCTCGGGGGCAGGCACCTTGGGACGCACCCAGGTTGCCGGGTTCGCATGAACGAACCGCTCGTGATGTCGAGTTTCGAGGGTACCAGCAGCCGTGGGGCGTGGCTATGAGAAATCTGTTCGACGTTTCCTAGAGTCAGGACATGACCCGCCGCACTCCCCTCATGGAAGCACTGCTCGTGGGGGCTCCGGGAGAACTCATCCTCGTGCGTCACGGTCAGCAGGCCACCAACACCCTGAACGACCCGATGCGTCCGTACGGCGGCGACATGGAGTTGTCCGAACTCGGTGCGCGTCAGGCCGCCGCGCTCGGTGATGCATTGGCCGGTGAGGAGATCCACGCCGTCTACACGAGCCCACTGCTGCGCGCGGCCTCCACGGCGCAGGCGATCGCTCGTCATCACGGGCTCGCACCCGTGGTGGACGATGACCTGCAGGAGTTCCAGGGGTACAAGCACCTCCCGGCGGGCCGCACGGTGCTCGATGTGCTCGGCGAGGACGGTGTGGCCAAGATGCGCGAACGGTTCCTCCAGCAGCGACGCTGGGACGCGCTCGAGTTCTCCGAGGGTGCCGATGCGTTCCGTTCGCGCGTCTGGGGCGCGCTCGCCCGCATCAGGGTCGCGCACCCCGAGGACTCGCGCATCGTGGTGGCATGCCACGCCGGGGTCATCAATGCCGTGGTGGCCACCGTGCTCGGCATGGACACCGACCTCGTGTCGTTCGTTGCGCATGCCTCGATCAGCCGGGTGAATATGGGCGACGGGCGGCTTGCGGTGAACGCCGTGAACCAGGACCAGCACCTGCGTACCGCAGGTCTGCTCACCTACTGACGGTCACACCCGGCCCACGAGCCCGAGATCGCGAGCGCAGCAGTGAAACGACTCAACAAGTTCGATGTCGAGCGCTTGATGAACGACCTCGACTCCGATCCGGTCGGCGCGCTCAGCGTGGCGCTCGCCAAGGTGCTCGACCTGCCCGCCGATTCGTGGGCCGCACTGCTCGCTGCAGCACCGATCGACGATTCCCGGCGTGCCGCACTGCTGGCCCGCGATCAGCGAGCGTTGGACGACCTCGCGCGGGAACTGAACGAGCTCAGAACGTTCCGATGACCGGCTGCGCGTAGCGGAGTCGGGTGTCGAAGCCCGACTCGTAGGGCAAGAAGCCATTGCGATCCGGCCAGATGAGCTGCACGAGATCGAACTGGTCACCGCGTCGCCACGAGGTCCCCGTTGCGAACAGCGCAGACCATTGCCCCAGATCCACCTCTGCGAATGCTGCGCGCAGGCCCGAGTCGTAGAGCCCGGCGATCTCCACGCCCACGGGAATCTCGGTGCCACCCACGAGCAGGTCGATCACCATGGCGATCATCCCGCTCGCCGCTACCGGGGTGAGGCCGAACACCACGATCTCGGGGAACCCGGCGAGTTCGGGCAGTCCGATCGTGTAGCAGTAGCCGGGCATCGGTGGGTCGGTATCCGCGCGCGCCGCCACCGGCTCGATGGCGTAGCCCTTGGTCTCGATCATCCACTCGATCTTCTCCGCATGCGGAATCCGGAAGTCGGGCAGATCGCTCACCGTCGTCAGTCTTGCCGAGAATCGGCCCCGGCCGAACATCGACAGTAGGGTCGACCGGGTGAGTGTGGGGGCACGAACGATGTCGACTGCCGTGCCCGGCCGGGTAGCCATTCCGCGCAGCGCCTGGCGCACCGGAGCACTCACCGCCGCTGCAACCTTCGTGTTCGTCATGGACTCGGGACTGTTGTCGATCTCGTTCCCGCGACTGGCCGAGGCCTTCGAGAATGCCGACCGCGCCACGTTGTCGTGGACATCCACCGGATTCAGCGTGGTGATGGCGGCGGTGATGGCCTTTGCGGGCAGCGTTGCCGACCGCATCGGCAGGAAACCGGTCTACATCGCAGGTTTGCTCGGCTATGCGGTGGGCGGTGGCCTCTCGGCGATCGCGCCGAATGTGGGCGTGCTCATCGCCGCACGATTGCTCGTGGGTGCCGGATCGGCGTTCTTCGTCACTGCAGGGCTCGCCATCTCGCTCGTGGCGTTCCCACCCGAGCGTCGCGCCACGGCAATCGGACTCTGGGGAATCGCCGGTTCGGCCGGTGCGATCGTGGCCCCCACGGTGGGTGCTGCGGTGCTCGATTCGATCTCGTGGCGCTGGGCCTTCGGCGGACTGGCCATCATTGCGGCGCTTGCAGCCGTGGCCGGCACCGCATTGCCCGCCGACCCACCGAGCCGTGAGGCGGGAGGCCCACCCGACCCGCTCGGCGTGGTGCTCGGCGCAGGCGGCGTGGCACTCGTGGTGCTGGCGATCGCACGCAGTCAGGCGTGGGGATGGTTGGGCTGGAAGACGCTCGGTTCGATCGGCGTCGGGCTCGCGCTGTTTGCCGTTGTGGCGCGTCGATCGATGTCGCACCCACGCCCGCTCATTCCTCCCGCGCTCGCCCGACACCGGCCGTATCTCATGCTGACGCTCACGGCGATCATCCAACAGATCGGCTTCTTCAGTTACTTCTTCTCGCTCCCGCTCGTGCTCACGGGTGCGTGGCAATGGTCGTCGCTCGAGGCTGGCTACGCGATGGCGGTCTCGATGGCGATCTCTGCGCTCGTGGTCTTCCCGTGTGCTCGCTGGGCCGAGCGTCACGGCTACAACGTCATGATTCAGGTGGGCGCCGCGCTCGTGATCGTGTCGTGCATCTGGTGGATCATCACGATGTCCACGTCGCCCAACATCGGCTGGGCCCTCGCGCCGGGACTCGTGGTGATGGGGGTGGGCAGTTCGATCACCGGAAACTTTGTGTCCAGTTCGGCGCTCTCGCATGTCCCCGCCGCATACATGGGACAGGGCAATGCACTGCACCAGATGTGTCGCCGCATCGGCGGCGGGATCGGCGTGGCACTCACGATCGCACTCATCGGTGAATCACGCGAACCGGGCCCCCTGCTGCACGGAGGTCAGCGCGTGTGGCTCCTACTGATCGTGGTTCACGTACTCATGGGGACCACTTTTGCTCTCGGCCGGGTACGTTCACGGTGATGTACCGGTTCCTGCTCCGCCCACGCTGGATCGTCTTCACCGTCGTCATGGGAGCACTCGTGGTGGTGATGGTGAACCTCGCGCTCTGGCAGTTGCGCCGACTCGACGAGCGACAGCAGTTCAACCGAACCGTTGCCGAGCGACTCGAACTTGCGCCCGTTGCCTACGACCCGGCGCTGCTCCCCGGCTCCGACCCCACGGCTGCGTCGTTGCCCGAACTCGAGTGGCGTCAGATCACCGTGAGCGGCACCTACGAGCCGAACGCTCAGGTACTGATCCGGGACCGCTCGCTCGATGGGGCCGCAGGGTTCAACGTCGTGACGCCCCTGCGCCTCGCCGACGGCCGCTTCCTCGCAGTGCAGCGCGGCTGGGTGGACGCCACTGCAACGTCGGCCCCAGCCCCGCCTGCAGGATCCGTCGAACTCGCGGGTCGACTCCGCCTCGGGCAGCGCAAGAAGCACTCGTGGGAGAAGGCCGACCCGGCCGAGGGTGTGCTCGACCGCCTGAACCGTGTGGACATCGCCCGACTCGATCAACAGGTCGACGGTGATGCCGTACCGATGTATCTCGAGCTTGCCGCAAGCGTGCCCGCCGAGTCCGCAGTTGCGCTCATCCCGGTGCCCGAGCGCAGCGACGGTCCGCATCTCTCGTATGCAGTGCAATGGTTCCTCTTCAGCGTGGCAGCCATCATCGGGTGGGTGCTCGCGGTGCGCAAGGCCGTGAGCGACCGACGCAAGCAGGCCGCGCGAGGAAACGGTGCCACGGTGCCTGCGATGCCGACGCCGGCCGCCGACGCTCAGTGAGCGCGTTCGATCGCTGCCATGCGGCGGAACTGCTCCACGATGTCTGCGGAACGATGCGCCGGATCCAGTGACCGGTACACGGTGTCGACATTCACCGCAATGCGGCCGAACTCGCCCCACGAACCGAAACCATCGAGCGCAATGTCCTGGGCTGCGTCCCACGCATCCATGCCCGACTCGAACCGCCCGCGCGCCTCGCGCTCCACATAGGCGAGGTAGTCACGCACCTGCGCCACCCCGCCCTTGTCGGTCACCGGGCCGTGGCCGGGCACCACGGTGTCCACATCCATGCCCAGCATGAGGTCGCAGGCTGCGACCCAGTTCGACAACGGCCCCGCCCACACGATCGGGGTGCCACCGATGAACAAGATGTCGCCGGTGTACACCGTGTGCGCATCGGGCACCACCACCAAGGTGTCGCCGCGGGTATGCGCGGGCCCCACCTCGATGAGTTCCACCAGACGGCCACCTACCTCGATCTCCAAACGACCGTCGAAGGTTCGGGTGGGCAGGGTGGGCTCGATGCCCGAGAAGTCGAACGCGCCGAAGAAACCCCGGAACAACTCACCCACCTCACCGGGCGCACGGTTCAGTCCATCGAGCATCGACGCCGGCACCTCGGGCATCTCTCGCGCAGTGGCAGTGGACGCAATGATCTCTGCACCGGCCACCAACTGGTTGCCGTACCAATGGTCGCCGTTTGCATGCGTGTTCACGAGCGTCCCGATGGGCGCTCCGCTGCACCATGGCTTCATGGCCTCGAGCATCTGCGCAGTGATGCGGAGGTCGAACAGGGTGTCGACGAGCAACGATGCGCCGTCACCCACCACGAGACCGGCATTGCTCCATCCCCAGCTGCCATCGGGTTGCAGGTAGGCGAGGCAGCCGTCGCCGAGTTCGTGAATGCCGATGCTGAAGTCGTTCACCCGTGCTTCATAACACGGAAGCGAGTCGCTCGGCCACGACCACCGTGGTGAGATGCGTGTTGGCCCGGGGCAGATCGGGGAACACGCTCGCATCGCACACCCGCAACGCGCCGTACCCGTACACGCGACAGTGTTCGTCCACTACTCGCCCCATCGCACACGTGCCCGACGCGTGCACGTAATCGCCGAGACTCGCGCGCAACCCCACGGGGTCGGTGGGCGGTACCGCCGCATGACCGAGTCGACGAACCTCGGGATGCTCCAGGACCCGTTCGAGCTGCGCGATTCCCGAACGCAGCCGACGTTCGTCGACGGGGTCCGAGAGCAGATCGAAGTTCACCACCGGGTCCGCCAGCGCATCATTGGACGCGAGGCGCACCGTTCCGCGGGAGCGCACCTCCATGAGCGCAACCATGATGAGTCCCACACGCGGCACCGCCGGGCCGAGATGATTCATCGCAAGCATCTGTAGATCTGCGGGCGACTCACCCGAGCTCATGCGGGCGAGCACCGAGATGGGCAACGCAGTGGGGTCCCAGTCGACGCCATCGGCGAGTTCGAGCGCAACTGGAAACGCCGCATGGTCCTTGAGGCCATCACCGATGCCGCCCGATGCGCCGCCGTCGGGCGAGGCAGGCTCCACACCGCTGCGCAGCAGGAGTGCGGGCGAATGAATCGCACCGGCACACACGAAGACCTCGTCGGACTCGAACTCGGTGCCATCCACGAGACGCACCCCCACTGCACGACGACCCTCGAGCAGCAACCGGTCCACGTGGGAATCGCCCCGGATCGTGAGGTTCGCCCGACCGCGCGCCGGCTCCAGGTAGCAGTCGTTGGTGGACATCCGTCGACCTGCAGCAGTACGGGACAACGGCACGGGCCCCGCCCGACCGGGCATCGCTGCGAGGAGTGCAGCGTTCACCGGGCCGGTCTCATGAGCGCCGGCGAGCGAGGTGACGAGTGACGTGCGGGCGAACCACGGCGACAACGACGCCCAGTTCCATCCGGTGGCGCCCAATTGCTCCCAACGGTCGTAGTCCTCGGGGATCCCCGGGATGGTCACCATTGCATTCACCGATGACGAACCGCCCACCCCGCGGCCGCGTTGGTACACCGTGGCACCTTGATGCTCGGTGCGCGTTGCGAGGAGTTCGGGCCACGATCGTCCGGGTTCGGCGAGAGCGTCGAAGAAACTGTTGCCGCTCACTGCAGGCGGCGTGTGGTCGCTCGTGTGGTCCGGGCCGGATTCCAGCAGGAGCACCTGACACTCCGGACGTTGCGAGAGCCGCGCTGCAAGCACCGCGCCTGCAGATCCTGCGCCCACGATGATGTGCGAATACCGCATGCGTGATGTCTCAGGTGAGGCCGACGAGATGGGCCGAGTCGTTGTAGCGCTCCAAGCGCCACTTGGTGGAGGACAGTCGGACGAATGAGGTGATCGAGGTATTGAGCGTGTGGAGTTCGAACCCGCCGGCGATCGAGAGGCGCAGGAACGAACGGAAGGCCACATCCACCACTCCCCCGTGGCAGAACACCACTGCAGTACGGCCCGCATGTTCGGCTGCGATGGCGTGCAGCGCGGTGGCAACGCGGTGGTGGAACGCCGACATGGTCTCGCCGCCCTCGAACACTGTCTGGTAGGGGTCCTCCCAGTCGGGACCGGCGCCCCAGCGACGCACGTATTCGTCGAACGGCATGCCATCCACCATCGGTCCGGGATCGTGCTCGCCCACCGCCGGATCCACCAGAACAGGCAGACCCCCGAGGGCAGGAGCGACGATGTCGCCGGTCTCGATGGCGCGCGGGAAGTGGCTCGAGATCAACACGTCGGCGGTGAAGTCCGGCGCGGATGCCCACCGGTCACGCAGGGCACGCGCCTGGCGAACACCCAGATCGGTGAGTCCCTTGCAGGTGCGATGCCCGCCGATGTAGCGGTTGGCCGTGGCGACGGACTCGCCGTGGCGTACGAGAACGAGTCGCGTGATGGATGCGTCGGCTGCTGCGTCGTTGCTCACGGTCCCGACGCTACGGCCTGCGGGACCCGGTCAGCGAGTGAGTTCGGCGATCTGACGATGCAGGTGATGGTTGCCCATCTCGTTGCGGCCGAAGAGCACGTGGCCGTCGCCGATCGCCGGGAGTGCCGAATCGATCCCAAAGATGGTTGCACAGTCCTCGTCTCGGACCACCTGCTCGTAGACCACCCGCTTTTCCTCGGCGACACGAACCATGTCGCCCACCACGGGTTCGCGGAAGTACTGCTGTTGGGTGGTGAGCGACGCATTCACCGTGGGCCCGGGGAACAGTCGGCTCAACTGCAGCGTGTCGCCGTGCCCGCCCGACATCGAGACGTTCGGGAACACGTAGTGCACGAGGCTCATGTAGTCCGGGAGGTTGGGGCTCGGGATCGAACGCTCGAACTCCATGGTGCGCTTGGTGGCGAAACCGATCCGCACGTGCGGCCCGAACAGGTCATAGGTGTTGCGGTTCGTCACTGCCTTGGTGCCGATCGAGTTCTTGTGGAGGTACCCGATGTGGTAGCCGTCGAGATAACCGTCGGCGGCGAGTTTCCAGTTGGGGCTCTCGATCTTGGTGATCGTCCGGTACGGGTACAACGCATCGAGACGCAACGCCGCGAGCGAATCCTCCATACCGCCGAGCCAACGCCGGGCATCGAGGTCGGCGTTGGGGTCGAGCACCGCGAAGATCGCTCCCACGATCTCCTCGGTGGGCAACTCCACCAGACCGCTCACGCCGATCTCACCGAAGGTCTCTGCGCCCGGAACCCCGTCCAGTCGACCCTGACGGTCATAACTCCAATAGTGGTAGTTGCACATGAAGCGCTTGGCACTCCCGCATTCCAACTCGGTGACCCGTGCGCCACGGTGTCGACAGACGTTCAGGAACGTGCGTGCCGTGCCGTCGTCACCGCGCACCACCACGATGGGTCGATTCGCGATCTCGAAGGCCTGGAAGTCGCCGGGCTCGGGAATGTCACACGTGAGCGCTACCAGCAGTGGACGCTTCAGGAAGATCTCGTCGATCTCACGACGCCACTGCACCTCGTCCGCGTACGTGGCGGCCGGAACCTTCATGGGTGCGGGTGCCTGGTCGGGCAAGCCAGAGGTCACATTGGCCTGCAGGCGATCGATGATCGAGAACAACGCTTCACTCATCGTCACACCTCACAACTTCACGGGTGGCTGATTCTCCACCGAGTTCCAGAACGCTTCGTCGGGCAGCGCAGCAACCTTTTCGTACACACCGGGGGGATAACCGAGATTCGGCTTGGTGGGATCGGGGGTGGGTTGCGGCAACGGTGTCGAGGGTCGATCGAACGCAGGCGGCGCAACGAAGCGCGCCAGATCATCGGCAGTGATGCCGGCGAGAGCCACCACCTCGGGGTCGATCCACGCGCGCTCGTCGATGCCGCCGCCGGTTGCGATCTCGAGGCACAATCCCTCGGGCCCGGCGAAGTAGAGCGACACACACATCCCGTGATCTATCGGACCGAGTGCCACGATGCCCCTGCTCCGGATGCGATCACGCAGCGCGAGCAACTCGTCGACGGAGTCAACATTGAGTGCGAGGTGCTGCATCGTGCCGCCGGGCATCGGACCCGCTGCGGTTCCTGCGTGCGTCACACCGAGTTCGCGCCGGTCGGTGTTCCCGGGATGCTGCACGAATGCGATGTAGCAATCGGGGCTCAACTCCACGAACCCGTGGAAGGTGTTGGCCACGCCGTGCATCCAGTAGAGCGCCTTGAGTTCTCCGCCGAGCACATCGGTGAAGAACTCGATCTGCGCCTTGATGTCGGTGGTGCTGAGCGCGAGGTGGTGCACGCCGTTCGGATGCAATGCCATGGGTAAACCTTAGGGCAAGCCACGCCGGCCACGCGATGAGCAGGAGGGTCAAGGCGGTGCGCAATGACACCAACCCTTGCGTCGGGCGCCCTACCCTCGGCACGTGGGCAGTCACGATCACGGCGGATCCCGCTCACTGCGTCTCGGATCCACCCGCCTCGAACGGAGCGTGTGGTGGGCAGTTGGCGTCTGTGCTGCGCTCACCTTGGTGGGGCTCATCGTGCTGTGGCCGAGCGGCAGCGTGAAGCGAGCTGCGGGCGACATCGAGCCACAGGCTGCGCCTGTCAGTGCAGTGGTGGACACCGTCGGGCGTGATCTGTGCGACGAAGCCGACCCCGAGAGCGGACAGTGCCAGTTCCTCTCGATACGGATCACCTCGGGTTCCTTCGACGGCGAGCAGGCGCTCATCCAGCTGCCCGGCGGAGCCGGCACAACACGCTTCGACGACGGCGATCGCATCATGGTCGAGACCTTCGTCGATGCCGAGGGCCAGCTGCAGGTGTCGTTCATCGACTTCAAGCGATCGTCGTCGCTCCTCGTGCTGCTCGGACTGTTCGTGGTGGTGGTGCTCGCCCTCGGACGACTCCGAGGTCTCGGTGCACTGGGTGGTCTGGCCGCGAGCCTGCTCGTGCTCACGGTGTTCGTGCTGCCATCCATCCTGCGAGGTCACGATGCGGTGCTCGTGGCGCTCGTGGGATCGTCAGTCATTGCCTTTCTGGCGCTCTTCCTCGCCCACGGACTGAACGTGGGCACGGCCATCGCACTCATCGGCACATTCGCCAGCATGGCCATCATCGGTGTGCTTGCGGCGATCTTCTCGGGGGTGTCTCGCCTCACCGGACTCGCAGACGAGTACGCAACTGTGCTCCCGGCATTCGGCATCGAGGTGAACCTCAAGGGAATGCTGCTCGCGGGCATCGTGATCGGTTCGCTCGGCGTGCTCGACGACGTAACGGTTACGCAGGTATCGGCTGTGGCCGAGTTGCGCGCCGCGCAACCCGATGCGACGCCCGGTCAGGTGTACCGACAGGCGCTCAACATCGGCCGGGACCACATCGCTTCCACGGTGAACACGCTCTTCCTTGCGTACGCGGGCGCGGCGCTACCGCTGTTGTTGCTGTTCACCCAGAGTCAGCAGCCCATCACGTCGATCGTGTCACGCGAACTGGTGGCCACCGAGGTGATCCGCTCGCTCGTCGGCTCGATCGGCCTCGTTGCGTCGGTGCCGATCACCACACTGCTCGCTTCCAGGGTGATGGTTCAGCCCCAACGAGTGGACAAGTAAGCACCGATCCGCGCAACAGCGTCGTCAGCCTCGGGCACTTGGCCCACACCGGTCTGGAATACGTGCTGCATCTCGGGGAAGACATCGAGACGTACGTCCACCCCGGCGTGCGCAGCACGTGTGGCCAGACGGGTGCTGTCGTCGAGCAGGGTCTCGTCGCCACCCACCTGGATGTACAGCGGTGCGATGCCGTGGAGATCGGCGTGCAGTGGCGCGGCGAGCGGATCACGCTTGCTCCCACCGCCCACGAACAGATCGGCCATGCCCGAGAGGCCTGCGTGGCCCACGATGAGATCCCGATCGGCGTTGGTCTTCATCGACTCACCGGTGCCCTCGAGGTCCACCCATGGCGAGAGCGGAACCGCAGCAACCGGTTGGGCAAGACCGGCGGCCCGAGCCGCCAGCAGTGTGGCCACCGTGAGCCCGCCGCCTGCGGAGTCGCCCGAGATGGCGATGTTGGACGGTGCGAAGCCGTTGTCGAGCAGCCACCGGTAGCCGGCGAGCGCGTCGGTGACCGCGGCCGGATGCGGATGCTCGGGTGCGAGGCGATAGTCGAGCGAGAGCACCACACAGCGCGCACTCACCGCGATGGCAGCCGCAAGACGCACGTGCGAGCGGGCCGACAGCACGACGTAACCGCCTCCGTGGAGGTACAGCACGGCTCGCCCTGCCACTGCATTGGACGGCTCGATCCAGAGCGCAGGGACGCC
>Ga0075471_10002913_pt1 | contig 11168 bp, 5 predicted proteins | sample DEB19_08_DNA_2_FD_74787 | JGI IMG/M metagenome (GOLD analysis project Ga0075471, IMG submission 74787) | Aqueous microbial communities from the Delaware River and Bay under freshwater to marine salinity gradient to study organic matter... | ecosystem: Environmental > Aquatic > Marine > Coastal ... | reverse complement strand
GGTCCTCCTCACCAGCGAGTCCGAGGGACGGCTGCTCGATGGCAATGGTGCGGCGTGGCATGCTGGACGTCACAGCCGCTGCAACCGTGCCGGGTGCAGAAATGGCGGATTTCTCTGTCTCATTTTTTTCGAAGACGAGTTCGTCGTCTTCGATGACCCGCAGCGATTCAGTCTGTAGAGTGATCCCTCGATGAGGTGCCTCAGCGAATGTTTTTGGCTCGTGGACGGGCTCAGCCACATCCACGTCTTGGGTCTCCTGGACCTCTTTCAACACAAGGTCCGCATCAGGTTCAGGCTGCTCAACCGAAGTGTAGCAGGCTTGCTCGGTTTCGAAAGTCGGCCTGGCGTCCGGGCTAACAGCTTCCTCAGCCTGAGCCGCCGGTTTCATGACAGCTGAAGGCTCGGATGCACGATCCGGAACGGATGCGGCAGCATCACGGATGATGTCCTCCGTTTTGAACAGAAAATCTTCCTGTAGCGGCGGATTTTGGGGAAGAGGTGGCGAAAAGCGTGCCTGTACTTCTTCTTTCACAGCAGGAGCAGACGACGGCATCGCACTGGCCACCGGGGCGGCGGTGGCCGTTTCGGCACGCGGAGCCATCATCTCGGATGGCGGCGCAGCGGTGGCGTGAGCGTTCAGTTGCGCAAGGGACAGCGAGCTGATGAGCGTGACGGCAACGGAGTCGCCAAGCTTCGGATCAATGGCTAAGCCGAAAAGAATATGGGTCTGGTCCGGCACACTCTTGCCGAGCTGCTTCATGATGCCCTCAACCTCCAAAAGCGTAAGCGATTCACCACCTGCGATATGAACAAGGAGAGTCTGTGTGTGATAAAGGAGCCGACCTTGATCAATAAGGGGGCTCTTGAGTGCCTTCTTGACCGCTTCCATGCCACGGTTCTGGCCGCGAGCATCACCGTAGCCAAAGAGACACCGACCGTTTGCGCTGCGCAGCGCGGCGGTCAGATCGTCAAGACCAAGCTTCACAAGGCTTGGTGTGGCCGTGATGGTGGAAACCGCACGAAGAGACTGCGCAATGAGCTGATCGGCTTGGGTAAAGGCTTTTTGAATACCCTCCTTGGGTAGAATGAGCTCACCCATGCGGTTGTTCTCAAACAGAATCAGGGCATCACAGCGTTTTTGCAGCAACTCGAGCGACTCTTCGGCTTGGCCGATCCGTCGGCGTCCCTCAAAGCTGAAGGGCATGGTGGCCACAACAATAACGAGAGCACCAGTATTCTTTGCAATCTCTGCCACAACGGGGGCCGCCCCGCTTCCGGTGCCACCACCCAGTCCCGCGCTGATGAAGATGATATCGTGTCCTTCGAGCGACTGGCGAATCTGCTCGCGGGAGTAAAGAGCCGCCTCTCTTCCCAGATCAGGATCTCCACCGGCGCCGATGCCCTTCATCAGCTCGACACCCAGCTGCACCTTCATCGGCGCCATGGCGTGGTTGAGCACTCGTAAATCGGTGTGCATGCAGACTAGCGTGGCATCCACGATTCGATCGAGCGTGATACGGTCGATGACATTGGAGCCTGCCCCTCCAATGCCGACGATGCAGATGCGTGGTGCAGCCTCAGCGGCAACGCCGACGGCTTGGGTGCGTTGGTATTCGACCATAAGTGTTATTGCGGATGTTCGGGCGAATGCGGTTGGCGCCGTGCTTTTCTCCAATCAAAGCGCCAAGGATGAAAGCAGCTCCTGCATGCGTCTGCCAAGCCTTTTCAGCGGTGACAGGTAAGGTTTTTCCGCGTCGAGAATCTGGGCGTAACGAATGAGACCGATGGGCGCGGAAAACTGTGGGTTCTCGAATGTGGATGCGATGCCGCTGACCGGGGCGGAACCTGCCCGGGTGACTTTGCGGCCAAAGACCTCGTGAGCGACATTTTCGATGCCATTCATCAGACTCACTCCACCGGTCAAAAAGACGCCCGCGCCGATGCGGTGCAAATGCGGCTCGACAGCGGCTTTCACCGTCTCCAGGATCTCCTTCGTGCGCAGATACATGACCTCGTTCAGGAAGGCGCGGGGCACTTCACCGAGAACGAGCCCAGTCTCATCCTCGATGTTGAGCATCTCATCCTCTGGCACATCTTGGTAGTCAGTGCTGCCCTCCTCGACTTTGAGCTTTTCCGCGCGACCGTTTGGGATCTCGAGTGCCATGGCAACATCATTTGTGATATGATCACCACCTAGCGGCACGCAGCCGGAGGCGGTGATCATTCCATCGTCATACAAAACATAGTCACAGGTGCCAGCGCCGAAATCGAGCATGAGGGCTCCCTGCGTTTTGGCTTCCCGTGTGAGCACCACCTGTGCAGCGGCGACAGGGTTGAAGACAACATCTTCGACCTCCAACGGAATCTCACGCACACAACGGATGGCGTTTTGAATGCGGCCGCGAACGCCGTGGATGATATGATAGTCCGCCTCAAGCACACGTCCCTCCCGGCCAATGGGCTGGCGAACACCTTCAACCCCATCGACAATGTATTGCCGCGTGACGCTGTGCAGGAAAACGTTTTGCTGCGGAATGCTCACGTTGCGGGCGATCTCCTTTGCCTCCTCGACATCGTCTTCGGTGATCTCCACTTGGTCCTCGGGCAGGCGATGGCAACCGCGGTTGTTTAGGGATTGAATGTGGGCACCGCTGACTCCAAGGAAGACATTGCGGATCATCACATCGCTGCGGTCCTCAGCGCGCACAAGGGCGTCATTGAGGCAAGTTTGCACGGTTTCAAAATCGACAATTTCGCCTTTGCGTACACCGCGGGCGGGAGCTTGACCCACTCCAAGGATTTTGATGGCACCGTCACGCTTTGCTTCGCCAACAACGACGCAGATTTTGTGCGTTCCAATTTCCAGACCTGCATAAATGGTGCTTTTAGCCATGGGACAGAGGGAGGGGTGGGTTAACGACGGGTAAGGGGAGGGGTGGGAACCGGAGATGCAGGGCGGTTTTCCGCTAGGGTGAGGCCACCAATATCCGGCGCGCCATGAAAAGTGGCAGGCGTGTTGCCCTGGGGAATGAAATTCAGCGTGGCAAACTTCCACTGGCGCGCACGTGCCTGTTTCATGACGCGATCGTAGCGCTCGAGCTGCATCTCCAAGTCATCGACGCCAAAGGTGATGACTTTGGGTTCGGAGGCGGCAGTGGCGTAGTGCGCCTCGATGGACCATGAATTTGGAATGACGAGGCGCCGAACGATCTCCGCCGGAGTTTGCGCCCTTGCGTTCAGCTCCTTGGCAAGCTGCAGCGCGGTCTGCAGCAGCGGGTCAGCGAGCCTTTTGCCAGGATCGATGCGGCTCACCGCATCGAAGCTGATCACCGGCAAGGCCAGAAACTCCTTCGTGACCACCTCACAGGGCATCGGCACACCCTCGGCATCGATCAGACAGCCGGTGCCGCTGAGCGGCGCATGATACTTCTGTTTGGAGCACTCCAGCCAAGCTACAGGCAAACGCTGCGCTACCTTGATCGTGAGGCTGCCATTGTAGTCACGGCGAATGTGAGCGCTCTTCACATGAGGCAGACGTTCGAGACGGCTGCGCACCTCACCGAGGCTCAGGGTAAGCAAGTTTGTGTCGAGGGTGAGGGCTGTGGCACTCAGGAGTTTTTGCTTCGAAAGTGGCCCGCGGGTCTGAATGTCGATTGCCTTGAGCAGGAAGCGTGAATTTTTCTCAAAAGCTTCTTCCCAAGCCAGTTTTCCCAAGGCGGCCACGACAATGGCAATAATCAGCCACACTGCGTTGCGATAACCCTTCCGCCGCGCCATCTCCGCCTCCTGCTGACGGATAACAGGGGATTCGGGCTCGTAGTCAATCACATGCGGCGCCAAATCCTTGCGCACACGCGCAGGGCGCTGTGCGGCGGATTTAGAACCTTTCTTGGACAAAGACATGATGGGAAATACGGCAGGGAGAACCTTTTCCGATTATTTAATAGGTGTTAAATACCTTTTTGCCAGTCGAAGCTCCACAAATATTCGCTGCCCCAAACACTTTCCTGCCTGTTTACTGCCTCTCTTGCATCAATGAAAAGCTCACGCCAAGGGCCTTCATGGCCTCACGGAATGCGGCGAAGCTCCATCCTTGCAGCTCGGTTCCTTGGGAAATGCCCTTCAACGCTTCAAAGTGAATCGCAAACTCGTCTTTGACTTCCGATGAAGGCACGAGCGTCACTGAACCCTTCCAACTGGCGAAGAGTTTGCCCACCGCCTCTTTTTGCTTCGCATAGTCGGGTATTTTCACGCGTAGCGTCGCCAAGTAAGGCGTGCCATGCAGCGGTATCGCTTCACGCACCGCTTGGGCGATTTGATGATCGCTCACCCTCGATGGATCGAAAGTCACTTGGGCATAGTTATCAATGATCTGCACCACCTGCACATCCTCCACGCCTTTCGTCTCACCGATGGATTGCTGCACCATGTAGACACAGCTTCCGCACTCGACACCCGACACGTAAAACGTCCTTGTCACCACAGGATCAGCAGCGGAGATCGTGCACGTGGCAGCGATAAGCAGAAAGATCCCTCGCGCGGATGAGTTCATGGCGTGTCCACAACGGTTTTCACGTGCACAAATCCTTCACCACATGGCCGTGGATGTCGGTGAGGCGGTAATCACGGCCTTGGAAGCGATAAGTAAGCCGCTCATGATCGAAACCGAGCAGATGCATCACCGTGGCTTGGAAGTCGTGCACATGGACTTTATTCTCCGCAACACTGAAGCCGAGCTCATCGGTGCTGCCATAGTCAAAACCGGCTTTCGCCCCACCGCCAGCCATGAAGAGCGTGAAGCAGTCTGGATAATGATCGCGACCCAACACCTTGCTTGCGGCCGTGCGCCCCTCACGGAAGGGCGTGCGGCCAAATTCGCCACCCCAGATGACCAGCGTATCATCCAAGAGGCCGCGCTGCTTCAGATCCTTGATAAGAGCAGCCACCGGTTTGTCGGTCGCGGCCATTTTGTTGGTCAACCCACTCGTGATCCCGGTGCCTTCGCCGGTCCCGTGAAAGTCCCAGCCCCAGTCAAACAACTGAACAAAACGCACGCCTTGCTCCACGAGCCGACGTGCGAGCAGGCAGTTGTTCGCAAAGCTCGCCTCGCCCGGCTTCGCGCCGTAGGCCTCCAGCGTGGCGGAGTTCTCCTTGGAGATGTCCATCACCTCCGGCACGCTCGCCTGCATGCGATACGCCAACTCGTATTGTGCGATGCGTGTCACTGTCTCGGGATGCCCGAGCTCCGCCACCTGTTGTTGATTGAGCTGGTTGAGCACATCGAGCGTCTTACGCCGCATCTCGCGGTTCATCCCAGCAGGATCACTCACAAAAAGCACCGGATCGCCCTTGCTGCGGCATTGCACACCTTGATAAACACTCGGGATGAATCCGCTGCCCCACAAGCCCTGACCCCCACTCGGCTGCGTGCCGCTAGAGATCAGCGTCACAAAGCCGGGTAGGTCCTGATTGTCCGTGCCGAGGCCATACGTCGCCCACGAGCCCAGCGAAGGCCGGCCTTGGCGCGCATGGCCCGTGAAAAGCAGCAGCTCCGCCGGCGCGTGATTGAACTGGTCCGTGTTCATCGACCGGATCAGGCACATCTCGTCGGCGATCTGGTGAAAGTTCGGGCACGCGTCGCTCATCCATATGCCAGCCTTGCCGTGTCGCGCAAAGCTGCGTGGCGTGCCCATCAGCTTAGGCACACCGGACGTGAAAGCGAATCGCCTGCCCTTCAGAATCGAGTCCGGGCAATTCTCTCCGCTCCGTTTCACCAGTTCAGGCTTGTAGTCAAAGATGTCGAGATGCGGGGGCGCGCCTGACATGTGCAGGTAGATCACCCGCTTGGCCTTTGCCCGATGGTGCGACTTGCGCGGCAGCATCGGATTGACCGCCTGCGGCATAGCCGCGGCGTCCTGCCGCATGGCATGTAAGGCGATCGCACCAAGGCTGAACTGGCCTGCATTGCCCAGAAAGGTGCGGCGTGTCGTGAGCTGGAGTTGGTCGTGGAGGATGGGGTTCATGGAAAAATCAGTCAATTAACGGCGCATCAAAAACTCATCCAGATTCATGACCACATTCGCCACCGCCGTCCAAGCGGCAAGTTCAGCGATGTCCGAGCCAGCCTCTGCTGGTCCGAGCGGATCTGTGGCCATTTTAGTAGCAGCAGAAGCATCGGAGCGATACATGGTAAGGCTCTCGTCATGCAGTTTGGTCAGCGCGGCCCATTCATCCTCGCGTGGTTCGCGAGCGACACACAGGCGGAACATGAGCGAAAGCCTGCTGATCACATCTTTTAGGTGCTTTCCGTCCTTCAAAACGATGCGGCGTGCCATCGCCTGATGCGTTTCGAGGAAGACAGGGTCGTTCAACGTCACGAAAGCCTGCAGCGGCGTGTTGGTGCGGCTGCGGCGGATCATGCAGACCTCACGATTGCCAGCATCGAACGTCATGAAGCTCGCATACGGTGAATTACGGCGCACTTCCGTGTAGAGGCTACGACGATGAGCATCCTCACCCTTGCTGACCTCCCAGTCATTGCTGCGACCAAACGCCGTGCTCAGGCCCAGATTCGGAGTCATCGGCCGCACTGGCTGACCATACATTTTCTCCGAAAGCAACCCGCTCACGGCAAGTGCTTGATCGCGCAGCAATTCGCCCGTCGGGCGGAAACGTGGCCCGCGGGCGAGAAGACGATTGTCCGGATCACGCTCGTTGAGTTCCGGCGTTGATTTGGAGTTCTGTTGATAGGCTTGGCTGGTAAGCATCAGCTTGAGCATGTGCTTGATATCCCAACCGCTGTCCATCAGCTCCGCGGCCAGCCAGTCGAGCAACTCCGGATGAAATGGCAGATCGCCCTGGCTACCGAATTCCTCGCTGCTGCGCACGATGCCTGTGCCGAAGAGGCTTTCCCACAGGCGATTCACCGTCACGCGGGCGGTAAGCGGGTTATCGCGGCTCACGAGCCATTTCGCCATCGTGAGGCGATTCTTCGGCTCCTTGGCCGGCAACGGATGAAACACCGCCGGCGTGCCCTCGCTCACTTCATCGCCGAGCGACTGCCAGTTGCCGCGGAGCTGCACTTTCGTCACGCGCCGCTGCTTCGGATCGAGATCGTGCATGATCGGCACCGTCACCGGCTTGATCGCCGCGAGCTCCTTGTTCGCTGCCGCAAAACGCGTACGCTCCGCGGCCGATTCCTTGGCGATGTTTCGCACATAATAATCCGCCACGACCTGCTGCTGCTCCGGCGAGCGTTTCGGCTGCGCCAGCGCGGCGATCACATTCGCGGGAATCTTCGCCGCCTGCTGCACGCGGGCATCGCCGGTGAAACTCAGGCGGAAATTGCCGAGCGTGTGCTGCTTGAACTCACTCTTCTGCTCCAAAGTCACACGCAGCTTCGCACCCGCAGGCACCACAACGGGCGAGTTCGTCAAAAGCGTGAGCGTGTGTGGCTTTTCGGCCGCGCCACCGACCGCCCAGCCTTTGCTTTTGGCTTCGAGAAACTTCGTGGCCTCAAATCCGCTCTGCGAGAAATCCGCCAGCGCCGTCGTGAAGCTCAGCGGCACCGGACCGCTCACCGCGAAGGCCTTTTCCTTCTCCGGCGCAGGTGTCGGATCGCTCTTCCACAGGATTTGACGCTTCTCATCGAGCAGCACGACGCGGAAGCCATCGAGACGCTTGCTCACGCCATCGAGCCGGTTCCACACCACCACGCGATCCACCGGCTTCGCAGCCTTCAGATCGACTTCCCACCACGGATCGTTGTCAGCGCCGCTCGTGTGCGACACGCTGCCTTTGTTGTAGTTGCCGTCCGTGTTGCCATCGTTGGCGCGTTTCGCCGCGGCATCCTGATACTGGCTGCTGTGACTCGCCACACCCTTCGGCGCGATGTTTTCCGCGCCGCTGAAAACCTGCACCTCGGCGAGTTGGAGCATCTTTTTGGCACCCGGCAGCTCCACGCGCACAAAGCGAGCCTGCGGAGCCGCTTTGGCATCCGGCGGCACCACCTCGGCCTTGAGGCTCGTGAGCACAAAATTGCCGAAACCGGCCTGCGGAGCCGTTTCGAGCCTCAACGCGCTCAGTTTGTCTCCCGCGAGCGGCAACTCGACCGTGTAGCTCGCCGTGTCCTTGTTCTTCGCGAGGATCACGCGGCCGTCGTTTTCGATCTTCGCGTCGCTTTCGCTCACTTTCGACGGCTTCGGGTTCTGCCAGCCCAAATCGCGAGCAAAACCGCGATCCCATGCCTCCAGCCCCGCGAGCCATTTCGCGTCCGGTTTCGTGAATTTCGACTCCAGCGCCGCGATCTCGGCTTTGAGGGCCTCGCGCTGCTTTTTAAGCTCTGGCGTGTCGAAGCTGTGCAGCGGCACTTCGTCTTTTTTGTCACTATCAGCGCTCTGATTCAGGAAAGCGTAGAACTGGAAGTACTCATTGATCGTGAGCGGATCGTATTTGTGCGTGTGGCACTGCGCACAGGCCATCGTGGTGCCCATCCACACGGCAAAGGTCGTGTTCACGCGGTCGATGATCGCCGCGTTGCGGAACTCCTCGTCGTCCGTGCCGCCTTCGTTTTGCGTCATCGTGTTCCGATGAAACGCCGTCGCGATGAGCTGGTCGTCCGTCGGATTCGGCAGCAAATCCCCCGCGAGCTGCTCGATGGTGAATTGATCAAACGGCATGTTCGCATTCAGCGCCCGGATCACCCAGTCCCGATACGCCCAAATCTCCCGCGGCTGGTCACTCGGATAGCCGGATGAGTCCGCATAACGGGCAAGATCCAGCCACTGGCGTGCCCAGTGCTCGCCGTAGCTCGGTTTGGCGAGGTAATGCTCCACGACGTCGGACAGGTCAGATGCGTCTGACTTGTCGGACGAAAAGCGTGCCAGTTCCTCCAACGTTGGCGGCAGTCCGGTCAAATCGAGCGCCACACGGCGGATCAGCGTCGCACGATCCGCCGCTGGTGAAAACGACAGTCCTTCCTTCTTCAGACGCGCCGCCAAAAACGCATCCACCGGGTTCTTCGCGCCTGCTGGCACCGCTGGCTTCACGACTTTCTCATAGCTCCAATGCTTCCCCCACTTCGCGCCCTGCTTGATCCATTCTTTAAGCAGCGCGACCTGCGCGGGGGAGATGGTTTTGTGCTGCTTCGGCGGCGGCATGACCTCATCCGGGTCAGTGCTCACGATGCGCTGGATAAGAGCGCTTTTCTCCGGATCTCCCGGCACCACGGCGATGATGCCGTCGTTGTTCTTCTTCGCGGTGGCCTCGTCATCGAGACGGAGGTCCGCCTCACGTTTTTTGTCATCAGGACCGTGGCAAAAAAAACAGTTCTCGCTTAGGATCGGGCGGATCTGTTTGGAAAAATCAATGGGCTCCGCGAGGGCGGACGATAGGAGAGTAAAAGTGACAAGGGGGCGAATCACATACGACAATACGTCTGCGAAGACAGATTCTTGAGACCTGCTGGCATTGTCCATGCAAAGGAGCGTCTCTAGGGTCGATCCTAGAAGTCCGGACAGCGCAGCCTAGGCCCTCTTGACCTTTGACGTGGCTCCCTGCCCCGCTAGCATCCGCGGCCTCTTTCCCATGTCCGCCAAGATCCCCACTGCCGCCGAAATCCGCGCCACCTTCCTCGATTTCTTTAAGGAGAAACAGCATACCATCGTGCCCAGTGACAACGTCGGTTACACCAGCCGTGACGGCGCGCGCATCTTCACCAATGCTGGCATGAACCAGTTCGTGCCCATCTTCCTTGGTGAGCGCAGCGCGGATGTGGACACCTGGCCTGGTGTCCTGCACAAAGGCCTGCCCACCCGCGCGGCGGACACGCAGAAATGCATTCGCGCCGGCGGCAAGCACAACGACCTCGAAGACGTCGGCCTCGACACCTACCACCACACGCTCTTCGAGATGCTGGGGAACTGGTCCTTCGGCGACTACTTCAAGAAAGAGGCCATCGCCTGGGCTTGGGAGCTCGTCATCGAGCGCTGGAAGTTCCCGCCCACCCGCGTTTACGCCACCATTTACCAGCCCGACAAATCGAAGGGCGATCCCGCCGACCGCGACCAAGAGGCCTGGGAAATCTGGGCCGAAAAATTCCGCAGCATCGGCCTCGATCCCGAGATCCACATCGTCAACGGCAACAAGAAGGACAACTTCTGGATGATGGGCGACACCGGTCCCTGCGGCCCCTGCACCGAGATCCACATCGACCTCACCCCCGGCCCACGCGACCTCGACGAGGACCGCCAGCGTGAAGGCCGCAAGCTCGTCAATGGCAGCGACGCGAGCTGCATCGAAATCTGGAACAACGTCTTCATCCAATACAACGCGACCCCGGAAGGCACCTTCGAGCCGCTCCCCGCGAAGCACGTCGATACCGGCATGGGCTTCGAGCGCGTCTGCTCCATCATCCAGGGCACCAAGAACTTCACCGACTTCCAAAACGCGAAGATCAGCAACTACGACACCGACGTCTTCCGTCCCATCTTTGACGAGCTCACGAAGATGTCCGGCAAAACCTACGCCAGCACGCTGCCGAAGGCGAACGAGCAAGGCCACGTCGTCCCCGTCACCGAGCAGGAAAAGATCGACGTCGCCTTCCGCGTCATCGCTGACCACATCCGCACCCTCAGCTTCGCCATCGCCGACGGCGTCCAGCCCGGCAACAGCGACCGCAACTACACTCTCCGCCGCATCCTCCGCCGCGCCGTCAAATACGGCCGCACGCTCGACTTCAAAGAGCCCTTCTTCTACAAGCTCGTCGATGTCCTCGCCGCGCAGATGGGCGATGTGTTTCCTGAACTGCGCGTGAAGAAGGAGCAGATCAAGAGCGTGCTGAAGATCGAGGAAGAAAGCTTCAACCGCACTTTGGACAAAGGGATCGCGTTGTTCGAGGAGACCGCCAACGCTGGCAAAAACATCGACGGCGCTTTTGCCTTCAAACTTTATGACGAGCAGGGCTTCCCGCTCGATCTCACCGAACTCCTTGCACGCGAGCGCGGGCTTAAAGTCGATGTCGGTGGCTTCAACAAGCTCATGGAAGAACAACGCGAGCGTGCTCGTGAAGCCGGAAAGAAAAACAAGCAGGTCGTCTCCGTCTCCGAGATCGAAACGAAGGCCCCGACCCAGTTCATCGGTTACGACAACCTCGAAGCCGATGTGAAGGT
>Ga0075471_10002912_pt1 | contig 11170 bp, 11 predicted proteins | sample DEB19_08_DNA_2_FD_74787 | JGI IMG/M metagenome (GOLD analysis project Ga0075471, IMG submission 74787) | Aqueous microbial communities from the Delaware River and Bay under freshwater to marine salinity gradient to study organic matter... | ecosystem: Environmental > Aquatic > Marine > Coastal ... | reverse complement strand
GCCACCACCTCTTCCTGCGTCGAAGGCACGTTGCCGTCGCCGCCATCCGGGCCCGACGGACCGCTCACGCCGCCTCCTGCACGTCGGGATGCACCTGGACGGCCATCACGTGCTCGTCGAGGAACGCCCGCACCGCGTCGGCGAGTTCCGCATGGGTCGGGGCGTCGAGCGAGCCGAGCGCCGCGGTCACCCGCTGCACGCACGCCACCGGGAGCGCCTGCAGCAACGCGGTCGCCGCCGGCGCGTCGAGCGCCACCACCAGCCGTGCGGCCCGGTCGGCCCGGCCGGCATCGAGCCACGAGCGGACGATCGCCGCCGAGGCGCCCACGGCGTCGCGCACCGCTTCGGATGCTTCGACACCGTGAACATGGTCTTCCTCGATGGGCGACGACGGCGCATCCTCGGCCACCGGCGTGCGCCGCGCGGCCGTTCGCTGCCATGCCCACCACGCGGCGACGGCGACCGCCGCCAGGCCCGCCGCCACGAATGCCGCGGAGAACGGTGAGGATCCCGTTGCCGGCGTCGTGCCGAGCGGCGTCGCGCGCTCGCGCGCCTCCGCCTCGCGCACCGTCCGCACGGGCGCGGAGGACGAGAGCGACGCGGCAGGCGCCGTTCGTTCCTCGCCCACGGGGACCGCCGACCCGGACGGTTCCGCGCCCACCTCCGGCACGATCGCGAGCACCACCACGCCCCCGCAGGCCGCACCGGCCTCGGGCAGCACGAAGGGATCGATCCGGTCGGCGATGCGCGCGCGCTCGGCCTCGAGCCACGCGCCGAGATCGCCGTCGGCCTCGATGCCCGCGCGCACGGCGGCCAGCGACTGCGGCAGCTTCACCGTGGTCACCATGGCGCCGTGGCCGGCGTCGCGCACCTCGACGGACGCGCCCGGAAGGTCGGAGACCAGCGCGGCCACCAACGTCTCGGTCCGCCGCTCGCGGTCGTGGGCGGCGTCGGCGTGTGCCCGCTCATGCGCGGGGCGCACGGCGCGCACGCGGCCCTCGCCCGCATCGACGATGACGACCGATTCCGGCCGCACGCCGGGGCACGCGCCGGACACCAGCATCGCCACCGCGTCGACCAGGTCCTGCGGCATCGTCCCGCCGCGCATGGCGACGGTCACCGAGGCGGTGCCGCTCGCGGCCGTTCCGAGCCCCGGCGTGCGCCCAGGCTCCCCGACGACCACCGATGCGCGCGCCACGCCGGGCTGCATCGCGATCGACGACTCGAGCATGCGGATCGTCGCGGCCGTGCGGCGCGCACGCAGCGACTCGGCGCTCGAGAAGATCGACTCGTCGCCGAGCGCGTCCGCCACGGCATTCGTGCCCGCACGCGCGGAGACGGCCTCGATCGCCCGCGCGACGTCGGCGGGTGCCACCCACAGCGCACCATCCCGCACCTCGAAGGCGACCGACGCGCGCTGCAGTGCCAGGCGCGCCGGCGGGAGCGCCGACGCGGGCACCGCGAGCACCACGGGCTCGGGCGCGGGCGCACGTCCGAGCCACGCGATGCCGGCGACCGCCGCCACCGCGGCCGCAGCCACGATCGCCGGGGTGCGCCATCGATGCCACGCCGGCGCCTCCGCCACGTCGCCGGGGAGCGCGAGTTCGTTCCTGCCGGCATCGAAGCGGTCGTCGTCAAGCGCGTCCATGGTTCCTCCTGCCAGGTGCTGCTGCCAAGCCTGGGCGTGTCATCGGCCGGCGTCGCGCACCTGCGCGTACGCCTCGAGCATCGCGTTGCGGACGGCCTCGAGCATGCGGAACGCGGCGTCGGCCTTGCGCGTGGCGAGGAGGATGCCCTCCACGTCCTGCGCATCGCCGGCACGCACGCTCGCGGCGGCGCGCTCGGCCTCGATGCCCAGCGCCCGCGCACGGTCGATGCCGACGGCGATGCGCTCGACGATCGCTCCCGTCGAGGCCACGTCCGCGGCGCGCGATGCATGCATCGCCGCCGAGGCCTGGCCCACTGCTCCGATCGGGTCGGTCACCGCGCGCTCCGGTGTGGCTTCGGGATGCACGCGCCCCACGTCCGTGCGGGGCGTCATGCATCACCTGACCCTTCCATCGGCAGGTCCTGCCAGATGCCCGCAGTTTCTGCGCGGCCGGATAACGCTCAGGCGTGCTCGGGCGCCAGGCCGGCACGCTTCCACTGGCTGAGCCTCATCCCCAGCGTCCGGACGCCGATCCCAAGCGCCCGGGCGGTGCGGTCCCGATGCCCGCCGAACCGCTGGAGGGTGGCCAGGATCGCGCGGCGCTCCAGCACCTCCAGGGTCATCGATTCCCCGTCGCAGACCAGCGCGGTGCCGCCGTCGGCGCGTCCCCGGGCCTGCTCCAGTTCCCGGCTCAGCTGCTCCACGCGGTCGATCAGCATGCGGTGCGTGCCCGCCACGCCCGCCGCCACTTCCTCGAACGCCACCGCGAGGTCACGGAACGCCTCCGGCACGGGCGGGGCTTCCGCCGGGGCCGACGTGGCCATGCGGGCGACACGGGAATCCGTTCCGTCGTGCAAGCGGCAGTGGCTCCTTGGGGCGGGTCCGTCCGCCCGCCGCGTCATCGGCCATCGGCACGCGCAGCCTTGAGGCCGAGCGCGCGGCGGACCGCCAGCCCCGCCGCCACCCCGAGCGCCGCGAACGCAAGCGCCGCCATGCACACCCACCCCGATGCGTCGGCGCGCTGCGGCTCGAGGACCTCGGCGGCCGCGGATTGGCCCGTGATCGGGTCGATGCGCCGGATCGAGAGCCCGCCCTCGCCCGTCGTCGCGAAGACCGCGACGGATCCACCGAGCCCCAGCACCGCGAACGGCCGGCCGGGCGCCTCCACCGTGGCGAGCGCGATCGGCGCACCCTCGCGCAGCAGCTCGATGCGCATGCCGCCGTCGCCGGCATCGATGCCGATGGCGGGACGCCGGCATCCCTCGATCGGCCGGACGTGCGCGTCCGACGGGACCCGCCATGGCGCGGGCACGAACGTCCCATCGGCGCCAAGCAGCGCGATCGGCCCGGCGCCCCCGAGCACCGCGGGCCGGCCGGCAACCGTCGACAGCATCGACGCGCCCGGCGGGACCGCCGCGGCGAGCGATGACCATCCCGACGGGCCGAGCCGTTCGATGGGCGTGCCCACGCGCCACGCGAGCAACGCGCCGTCATCCACGGCGACGCCGAGCAGCGCACCATCGCCCGGCAGGCTCGGATGGATCGAGAGCCGCCCCGGCGGGTCGGAGTAGAAGGCACCCGTCGCGGGGCTGCGCACCGCGGTCGAGGAGAACACGTCGCGTCGCGCCCCGCGATCGGCCGGCGGCATGACGATCCACACCGAGGCGCCCGACGCCGCGATGGCCTCGGGCCGGCGCGGCAGCACGAACGCCTCGCGCACGAAGCTGCCGCCCATCGCGAGCGCATGGTGCAGCACGACATGCTCTGCGCCGGACGGGGCGGTCCGCTCGACGACGATCCACGCGTGCGCGCCGTCGGAAGCCGCGGGCAGCAGCGCACGGTCGCCGGCCGCCGCGGCCAGGCCCCACGGCGCGCCGAGCGCGCCGAGCGCCACAAGGACGGCGCGCAGCATCACTCGACCGTCCTCACCTGCTCCGGCGCGAAGCGGGCACGGAGCGTGTCCAGGTCGTAGAGCTCCGGCCGGTCGACGGCCGCGGCATCGGCGATGCGCGCGTCGAGCACGAGGAGCAGGCTGCCGGAGCCATCGCCGCGCCGGGCGACGATGCGGCGCGGCACGCGCGACCAGGCGCCCGGCGCCGCTCCAGCCTGCTCGACCGACGCGAAGTCGGCGAACTCGACCGACCACTGCTCGGTGCCCCACGCGTCGACCAGCCGGCAGCGGCGCGGCTCGAGCGTCGATGCGTCGAACGCCGCCTCGAACCGCTCGCCCTCGCGGCGCGGCAGCGCGACCGCGGAGAGCTCGACCCACGCCAGCCCGTCGCGGACCTCCGGGACCGCGCCCTCGGCGGGAACGAGCGGCGCGATGCCGAGGAGCGCCGGCTGAGACGAGCACGCGTCGACCTGGGACCAGTCACGACCGGGCGACGGCGCCACCTCGCCCACGTCGAGCGCCGGGGGCGTCGCCTTCGGCGAGAAGCGCCACCAGCGCACGCCGTCCGAGCCGAGCCACGCATGGCGGTCGCCGAACTTCGACACGCTCGCCGCCAGGCCGCGCCCCGCGCACCAGCGAAGGTCGAGGTCTCCCTGCTCGAAGTGGTCGCCCGATTCATCCTTCCAGCGCAGCTCGGCGACGCCCTTCGCCCAGAGGTGCTTCAGGGTGCCGACGCGCGCGCGCTCGCGCGCGGCGATGGTGGCCGCATCGGGCGCCGCCGGCCGCGAAGCCGCCGCCGTCCCGGGCGACGCGGACGTTTCCGGCACACCGGCCGCCGGCGTCGCAGGCGTCGGCCCGCCGCTGCACGCCCCCAGCACGCCGGCGACGGACACCGCCAGCGCGCGCGCGAGGCGCGGAATCACAGTTCGCTCTGCATGACCTCGCCGAGGTGCTCGGCCAGTTCCTGCAGGTCCTCGTCGCGGAGCTTGGGATTCACCACCGCGATCGGGGGCACGGACTCGTCGGCCCCGCGGCGCTGCACCAGCCAGCGCTCCGCGTCGCCGTCGCGGTCGACGCGCACGTGCCGCAGCAGGCGCTTGCGCAGCAGCACCAGGCACAGGAGCCATCGGTAGCCGATCCGCTGCGGGCGGTCGTCGCCCTCGAGCCGGTCGAAGAGCTCGAGCAGCGTGTCGTCGTCGACCAGGATCCGCCGCTTCTCGTCGGGCGCCGGGGCCACGGTCTTCCAGTAGCAGACCATGCCCTCCGGCCGGGCCCCGCCGGCCCACGCGTCGAGGGCGAAGTCGCGGCGAACGAAACCCGGCGACCCGGACTCGTCCGCCGGCGCGTCGCAGAGCGTCGCGACGATCGGCTCGCCCGACGCGAGCGCGCGTCCGCTCGAGGCGCAGGTCGCCGTGAAGCGACCGACCGTGAAGCCTTCCGTGGCACGAACCATCCTCGCATCGTAACCCGCGCCGCGGACGGCATCTTCCTATACTCGCCGCGCGATGCTCGAACGGCTCGGCCAGCTCTTCCGCGGGAACGAACCGGTGGCGATCGCCGTCGAGCTCGCGGTCATCTGGCTGGCCGTCTTCCTGGTGCTGCGCTTCCTGCGCGGCACGCGCGGCGCCGGCGTCCTGAAGGGCGTGATCGTGGTGCTTGCGGCCATCATCCTGTCCCTGCGCTTCGCGGGAAGCGGTGCCGACACGTTCGCGCGCCTGCGCTTCGTGGCCGAGGCCCTCGCCGGGACGCTGGCCATCGCGCTCGTCGTGATCTTCCAGCCGGAGCTGCGCCAGGCGCTCATCCGCCTCGGGCGCTCGCGCTGGCTGGCCGGCCGCGACCGCCGCTTCACCGAGACCGTGCCCGCGATCGAGGAGGCGGTCGGGTTCCTCGCGCGCAACCAGTTCGGCGCGCTGATCGTCATCGAGCGCTCGGTGCCGCTTGGCGAGGTGCTCACGTCCGGCGTGCCGCTCGACTCGCTGGTGTCGGCGCGGCTCCTGGAGAGCATCTTCTGGCCCAACAGCCCCCTGCACGACCTTGCGGTCGTGGTGAGCGGGGACCGCGTGGTGGCCGCCAACGTGCAGCTGCCGCTCGCCGACCCGGAGAACGTGCCGCCGCGCCTGGGCTCGCGCCACCTCGCGGCCGTCGGGATCACCGAGGAGACCGACGCGATCGTCGTGGTCGTGAGCGAGCAGACCGGTGCCGTGCGGATCGCCGCCGGCGGCCGGCTCGGCGAGCCCGTCCCCGTCGAGGGATTCGCCGAGGAACTGCGCCGCGCGATCACTGCCGAGGAACCCGTGCCCGCCGCCGGCGAGGGGCAGTCGGCATGAGCGCACGCCGCGACTGGCGTTCCGACCTCGTGAACGTGGTGGCAGCCGCGGTGGTGGCGCTCCTCGTGTGGGCCTACGCGAACGACCGCACGCGCGAGACCGCGACCCTCGCGGGCACGGTGCGCCTGGCGGTGGCCGACCCGCGCGCGCAGTACGTCGATCCCTCGGCGGCCATCACCGTCTCCGTCGAGCTGCGCGGATCGCGCCGATCCATCGAGCGCGCCGAGCGCGCGCTCCGCGCCGGGGTCGCGCTGGCCCCCGGCACCGACGGCCTGCCCGGCGAGCCGGGCACCCACGAAGCCCGCCTGCAGGGCACGCTCCAGCTCACGGCCGCGATCGCCGAGACCGGCGCCGAGGTCGTCCGGGTGCGCCCGGAGACCGCGTCCTACACCGTGGGAACCCTGGTCACCGAGCAGGTGCCCGTCAGCCCGCTCCTGCCGAGCGCCGCCGTCCAGGGCGAGATCGAGATCGACCCCGCGGTGGTGTCGGTCACCCTGCCCTCCGAGGCCCGCGCCGCGGTCGGTCGCCTGGCGGTCGACGCCATCGTCGAGACGAAGAACCTGGAACCCGGCAAGACGCAGCAGGTCGACGTGGACCTGCGCCTGCCGGAGTCGCTCGCGCGCTGGAACGAGCTCTGCCGCGTGGTGCCGCCGCGCGCGAAGGTGACCTTCGCGCTGCTCTCGACCAACGCGCAGTACACGATCCCCTCGGTGCCGGTGCGCGTGTCGATGTCGCCGGCCACCGCGTCGGCGTGGGACGTGGTGCCCGTGCGCGCGCAGGTGTCGGGCGTCGTGGTCACCGGGCCGCGCGCCGCGATCGACGCCCTCAAGTCGGGAACGTTCGTGCCCGCGGCAGTGGTCGACCTCGGCGACGGCATGCCGGCTGCCGGACGTTCATCGCTCGCGGTGACCTTCTGGCGCCTTCCGGAGGGCGTGTCGGTCGTCGAGGCCGCGGGAACGCCGCGCGGGCAGGAGCCCGCGGTGGAGCTCGAGGCGTCGCCGCGCCGCTAGGCGTTCAGCCCGCGCGCACGGCGTGCCACTGCTTCTTGCCGCGGCGCAGCAGCGCGACCGACCCGTGCAGCAGGTCCCGCGGGGTGAGCCGCGCGTCGGCAGCGGCCTTCGCGCCGTTCACCATCACCGCGCCCGCCTGCAGGAAGTCCCGTGCCTCGCGCTTGCTCGCGGCCAGCGAGGTGCGCGGCAGCAGCTCGACGAGCGGCAGCCCATCGCCGCCGAGCTCGCCCGGCTCCAGGACGGTCGACGGCAGGTCCTCGGCGATCTCGCCCACGGTCCGCGCGTCGAGCGAGCCAACCTCCCCCGAGAAGAGCGCCCGGCCCGCCGCCTCGGCGTTCGCGCGCTCCGTGGGGCCGTGGAAGAGCTCGGTCATCTCGTCGGCCAGCACGCGCTGCGCCTGGCGCTCCTGCGGCCGCTCGGCAGCGGCGCGGTCGAGCTCCTCGACGCGTTCGCGCGGCAGGAACGTGAACCAGCGCAGGAAGCGGCCGACGTCGGCATCGGCCGTGTTCAGCCAGAACTGGTGGAAGCGGAAGGGGCTCGTGCGGTCGGCGGTCAGCCAGACCGCGCCCTTCTCGCTCTTGCCGAACTTGCCGCCGTCGGACTTGGTGACCAGCGGGTTGGTGATGCCGTACGCCTCGCCCTGCGCCACGCGCCGCACGAGGTCGATGCCGCTCACGATGTTGCCCCACTGGTCGGCGCCGCCGAGCTGCACCGTGCATGCCATGGAGCGATGGAGGTGCAGGAAGTCGTACGCCTGCAGGATCATGTAGCTGAACTCGGTGTAGCTGATCCCCTGCTCGCGCCCCTCGAGCCGGGTGCGCACCGAGTCGCGCATGATCATCTGGTTCACGCTGAAGTGCTTGCCCACGTCGCGCAGCACCTCGATGTATCCCAGGCCGCGCAGCCAGTCGCCGTTGTCGACCACCGTGGCCGCGCGGTCGCCGGCCGCGGAGAAGTCGATCACGCGCGCGAAGATCTCGCGCTGGCGCGACACGTTGTGCCGCACCGCCTCCTCGTCGAGGAGCTGCCGCTCGGCGCTCTTGCCGCTGGGGTCCCCGATCAGGCCGGTGCCGCCGCCCATCAGGACGACGGGGCGATGCCCGGCGCGCTGCCAGTGCGCGAGCAGCTTCATCGGCACGTAGTTGCCGACGGTCAGGCTGTCGGCGGTCGGGTCGAAGCCCGCGTACCCAACGCGCCCCGGCGTCGAGAGGTATGCCGGCAGCGACTCCGACGTCGTCTGGTGGAGCAGCCCGCGCCAGGAAAGCTCGTCGAGGAAGCCCTGCATCCGGATCACTATCGGGCCGCGAGCGCCCCGCCCTTCGCACGGATGTCCTTGAGCAGGTCATTCCAGCTCTGGACGAAGCTCTTCGCGCCCTGGGCCTGCAGCTCGGCGGCGGCCGCCTCGAGGTCGATGCCCGCGGCGCGCGCCTCGGCGAGCGCGCGGCGCAGCGGCCCGCCGTCGGTGGGCAGCGCCGACGTCACGGGCGGGCCCGCATGAATCGCCTTGAGCGTCGCCTCCGGCATGGTGTCCACCGTGCGCGGCGCCGCCAGGCCGGCCGCGTAGAGCGTCGCCGGCAGCGCGGGGTCCTTGGTGCTGGTGCTCGCGAAGAGGAGCCGCTGCGGGCGCGCGCCCTTCGCCTCGAGCGCCAGCCACCGGGGCGTGGCGTGCATCGCCACGTACTCCGCGTAGCAGTCCGCGCCGATCCCGAGCCCGATCCGGTTCTTCAGGGCGGCCGGCAGCCTCGGGTCGAGCAACGTGTCCCACCGCGAGATGAAGAGGCTCGCCACGCTGCAGACGTCGAGGGACCTGCCCTCCGCCGCACGGCGCTCCAGGCCGCGGACGTACGCCTCGGCCGCGGCGCGCCAGTGGGCAGTCGAGAAGAGGAGCGTCACGTTGACGGGCACGCCGCGCCACGTGAGCTCCTCGACGGCCGGGACGCCCTCCGCGGTGCCGGGCACCTTGATGAAGAGGTTCGGCAGGCCCGCGCGTGCATGCAGCGCCACCGCCTGCTCCACGGTGCTCCGCGCGTCGTAGGCAAGCAGCGGGCTCACCTCGAGCGAGCACCAGCCGTCGACGCCGCCCGTGCGCCCGAAGGTCGGGAGGAACAGCTCGCACGCGCGCCCGAGGTCGGAGAGCGCCAGCTCGAAGAAGATCGCCTCCTCGTCCATGCCGCGGGCAGCGAGCTCGGCCACCTGCGCGTCGTAGTCACGGCTGCCGGCGATCGCCTTGGCGAAGATGGTCGGGTTCGAGGTCAGTCCGACCACGGACCAGCGGGCGATGTACTCCTGCAGCTGGCCGCGCAGCATGTCGCGCGTGATGTTGTCCACCCAGATGGACTGGCCGGTCATCGCCAGCACGGCGGTCGGGACGGTGTCGGGCATGGTCCTATCCTACGGCCCGCCATGACCGCCACACCGCCGCTCGACGCGCTCCCCGCGCACCGCCTCCTCGTCGCGCACGCCGCGCGCCTCGGGCGGTCGCACCTGCGCGAGCTGTTCGACCTCGACCCGGCGCGCGCGGAATCGATGCGCGCCGAGGCGCACGACGTCCACCTCGACTTCAGCAAGCAGCGCATCGACCGTGCCGCGCTCGCCGACCTCGTCGCGCTGCTCGGCCAGTCGCCGTTCGCGCGCCGGCGCGCGGCGATGTTCGCGGGCGAGCGGATCAACGTCACCGAGGACCGCGCGGTGCTCCACGTCGCGCTGCGCGCGCCGCGCGGCGCGGTGATGCGCACCGACGGGCACGACGTGGTCCCCGACGTGCACTCCGTCCTCGACCGCATGGCGGCCTTCGCCGACGCCGTCCGTTCCGGCAGGTGGGCCGGCCACGGCGGCCGGCCGATCCGGCACGTGGTCAACATCGGGATCGGCGGCAGCGACCTCGGCCCCGCCATGGCGCACGAGGCGCTCCTCGACCGTGTCCATCCCGGCCTCTCGTTCCGCTTCGTCTCGAACGTCGACCCCGGCGACTTCCACGCGAAGGTCGCGGGCCTCGACCCTGCCGAGACGCTCTTCATCGTCGCCAGCAAGACCTTCACCACCCAGGAGACGATGGCCAACGCGCGCACCGCGCGCGCCTGGAGCCTGGCGGCCTTCGGCGGCGACGAACGGAGCGTCTCGCGCCACTTCGTCGCGGTCTCGACCGCGGCCGAGCTGGTGAAGGCCTTCGGCATCGACCCCGCGAACATGTTCGCCTTCTGGGACTGGGTCGGCGGCCGCTACTCCATGGACAGCGCGATCGGCCTCTCCACGATGGTCGCCATCGGTCCGGACGCGTTCCGCGACATGCTCGCCGGCTTCCACGAGATGGACCGCCACTTCCTGGAGGCGCCGCCGGAGCGCAACCTGCCGGTCCTGATGGGCCTGCTGCAGGTCTGGAACGCGGGCTACATGGGCTTCGGTGCGCACGCCATCCTGCCCTACTGCCAGCACCTGCACCGCTTCGCCGCCTACCTCCAGCAGCTGGAGATGGAGTCCAACGGCAAGCGCGTCCGACTCGACGGCACGCCGGTCGCGTGGCCGACGTGCCCGGTGATCTGGGGCGAGCCCGGCACCAACGGGCAGCACGCGTTCTTCCAGATGCTCCACCAGGGCACGTTCACCGTGCCCGCGGACCTGATCGCCTTCGCGACGCCGGGATTCGACAGCCTGGGCATGCACGACATGCTGCTCGCCAACGCGTTCGCGCAGGCGCGCGTGATGGCGTTCGGGCAGACCGCGGAGGAGTTGCGCGCCCTCGGCACGCCCGCGCACCTCGTCGAGCCGAAGGTGATGCCCGGCAACCGGCCGACCAGCTTCCTGCTGCTGCGCGAGCGCACGCCGCGCGCGCTCGGGCGCCTCGTCGCGCTCTACGAGCACGCCACCTTCACCGCCGGCGCGGTGTGGGACATCAACAGCTTCGACCAGTGGGGCGTCGAGCTCGGCAAGAAGGTCGCGGGCGCGCTGCTGCCCCTCCTCGACGGGCCGTCCACGGCCGCCCCCGACGCGAGCACCGATGCGCTCGTGCGCCGCTACCGCGGCTGGCGCGGACGCGGCTGACCGCCGCTCACGGCGACTGGTACGACTTCGGCTGCTGCGGCGGCGCGTAGGGCGATCCGCCGTAGGCGCCGCCGCGGACCAGGGCTTCCTCGCGCTCGTTCTGCGCGGCCAGCTCGCGCTGGTCGTTGGCGTGCCAGCCCTGCGCGTTGCTCATGTTCCAGGTGCTGATGGGCGGCGAGTACGGGTCCATGCTCTGCGCGAGCGCCACGCGCTGCGCCTGTCCGTTTCGGTAGACGGCGAGCAGCTGGCTGGTGCG
>Ga0075471_10002911_pt1 | contig 11172 bp, 6 predicted proteins | sample DEB19_08_DNA_2_FD_74787 | JGI IMG/M metagenome (GOLD analysis project Ga0075471, IMG submission 74787) | Aqueous microbial communities from the Delaware River and Bay under freshwater to marine salinity gradient to study organic matter... | ecosystem: Environmental > Aquatic > Marine > Coastal ... | reverse complement strand
ATCGTGCGCGAGAACGTCGAGGACACCTACGGCGGCATCGAGCACCGCGTCTCCGACGACGTCATGGTGTGCAAGCGCGTCATCTCGGCCCCGGGCTGCGACGAGGTGCTGCGCTTCGCCTTCGAGACCGCGCGGAAGTCGGGGATCGCCTCGATCCACTGCGGCCACAAGGCCAACATCATGAAGATGACCGACGGCCTGTTCCTGGAGCGCTTCCGGGCGCTGGCGGCCGAGTACCCCGGGATCGAGGCCGGCGACGTCATCGTCGACGCGCTGTGCATGAACCTGGTGATGAAGCCGCAGCAGTACCGGATGGTGGTGCTGCCCAACCTGCAGGGCGACATCGTCAGCGACCTCGCGGCCGGGCTGGTCGGGGGCCTGGGCTTCGCGCCGAGCGCCAACATCGGCAGCAACATCTCGATCTTCGAGGCCGTGCACGGCACCGCGCCGGACATCGCCGGCAAGGGCATCGCCAATCCCACCGCGCTGGTCCTCTCGGGCCTCATGATGCTGCGGCACGTGGGCCTCTCGGCGCAGGCGGCGACGATCGAGAACGCGCTGCTTCGGGCCCTCGAGGAAGGCGTGCGCACCGGCGACTTCGGCGACCGTGCCAAGCCCGTCCTGGGAACGACCGACTTCGTGGCGGGCATCGTCGCGCGCCTCGGGCAGGAGCCCAGGACCGCGAAGCCCGCGAACCCCGGCACCGGCGACCGCGTCACGTTCGCGCCGCCGCCGCGCCCGTCGGAACCGACGGTGATGCACGTCTTCCGCGACCTGCCGAAGCAGGTGGTGGGCGTCGACCTCTACGTCGACGGCACCCTGCCCGCGCGCGAATCCGCGGCGCGCATGGAACGCGTGTGCGAGGGCACGCCCTTCCGCACCACGCTCGTCTCCTGCCGAGGCACGCAGGTGTGGCCCACGGGGTCGCCCTTCACCGAGTGCGTCGACTACTGGCGCATCCGCGTCGAGCTGCGCGACGGCGCGCACGCCGACCAGAAGTCGGCGCTCGCGCTCCTCGCGCGCGCGGCCGAGCACTTCACGGTGACCGAGTACACGCTGCTGCGCACCTACGACGGCGTGCGCGGCTATTCGATGGCCCAGGGGCAATGACCGACGGCCTCCGCCAGCGCCTGTCCGTCGCGCAGCGGGCGCAGGCGCGCCTGAGGCTCGGCGACGACTGGCAGCTGGTGGTGGCCGGGGCCGTGCTCGGCGTGGTGGTCGCCTTCGCGGCGCTCGCCTTCATCCTTCCGCTCCATGCGGCCGAACGCGCCCTGGAGCGCGTGCTGCACGGCAGCCGCGAGGCAGCCACCCTCTTCGCCGCCTGCGCACCGGTGGTGGGCGCCTGCCTCACGGTGGCCGTCTACGCGCTGTTCCCGATGCGCGCCCGCGGGCACGGGGTGACGCAGGTCCTCTACGCGGTGCACCGCTCGCAGTCGCGGATCGAGCCGCTCGTCGGGGTGCGCCAGTGGCTCGCCTCCACCTTCACCATCGCCAGCGGCGGCAGCGCCGGGCCCGAGGGCCCGATCGTCACGATCGGCGCCACCATCGGGTCGAACGCGGCGAGGCTGCTGGGTGCGCGCCGCCCGGCGTCCACGTCCACGCTGCTCGGCTGCGGTGCGGCGGCGGGGCTGTCGGCGGTGTTCGCGGCGCCGCTCACCGGCATCTTCTTCGTGGTCGAGGTGCTGCTGCGCGACTTCTCGGCGCGCACCTTTGCGCCGGTCGTCGTTGCCTCGGTGATCTCCTTCGCCACGGTGCAGTCGGTGCTCGGGCCGGCCGACTCGCTCTTCGGCGACGCGGCGCGCACCGCGAACGACCGGCTGCAGGACATCACCATCGGCCTCACGCCCTACGTGCTGGCGCTCGCGGTGGCGTGCGCGGTCGGCGCGGTGGCCTTCATGCGCACGCTGGAGACGGTGGAGCGTGCGTTCGCGCGGATGCCCCTGCCCCGGCTCCTGAAGCCGGTGGTCGGCGCCGCGCTCCTGGGCCTCGGCGGCGCCGCATGGGTGTGGACGCACCGCGAGGACCCGCTGCCCCCGTTCTTCGGAAGCGGCTACTGGACGGTGCGGGACCTGATCGCCAACGCCGGCACCTCGGCGGCCTCGATCGGCGGCGCGGGCATCCTGCTGGTGTGGTTCGCGAGCAAGGCCTTCGGCACGGGCCTCACGCTCGGTTCCGGCGGGGCCGGCGGCCTGTTCGCGCCGAGCCTGGTGACCGGCGCCATGATCGGCGGCGCGATGGCCGAAGGCATGCGTGCGGCGGGCATCGAGGGCGTGCCGGCCCCCGAGATGGTGCTCGCCGGCATGGGCTGCATGGTGGCGGCCACCACGCACGCGCCGCTGGCGGGCGCCATGCTCGTCTACGAGGTCTGCCGCCAGGAGACCGTGATCCTGCCGGTGCTGCTGGCGACGGTGGTGGCGACCCTCGCGTGCCGCGCAATGCACCCCTTGAGCATCTACACGTCGGCGCTCGCCGAGCTCGGCGTGCGCCAGGGCGCGGCGGCGGACCTGGCCATCATGCGACGGCTCGACGTGCGCTCGGTGGGCCACGTCACCGGCGCCGTGGTGCTCGACAGCGCGCCGGGGGAGACGCTCGTGCGCATGGCCGAGCGCTACGGATCGCAGGATGCCTGCGTGGTGGATGCCGACGGCCGCTACCGCGGCATGATCACCAACCGCGAGCTGCAGGCGGCGATCCTGGCGCGCGACGGCCTGGCCGCGACGCTCGCCGGCGACCTGATGCGCACGGACTTGCCGACGGTCGCGGAGTCCGACTCGCTCGCCGTCGCCTTCGAGCGCCTCTCGGCGCGCGGTGCCGACGCGATCGCGGTGATCGACCCCGCCTCCGGCCGCTACCTCGGCGTGCTCACGCGCGAGCGGCTGATGCAGGCTTACGGCGACGAGCTGGCCAAGGACGGCTGACGCGCGAGCCGCCGGCGCTCGGCGACCCCCACGACGAGGCACACGGCGGCCAGGGCGAGGAAGATCCGGTTGCTCGGCATGCCCGCCTGCCGCAGCACCAGGAAGAGCACGCTGCCGGCCCCGCCCATCACGAAGCTCATGCCGTTGGCCGTGCCCAGCACGCGGCCGCGCGAGTCGTCCGGCGACAGCGACTGGAGCATCGACTGGAGCGGGATGATGTAGAAGCCCGCCACCACGCCGGTCGCCGAGAGGAGCGCCACCGTCAGGCCGAACGAGGCCGGCGCCAGGCCGAGCGCCGCGAACCCGACGGCCATGCCCAGCGCGCCCGCAGGCACGAACCGCGCGCGGCGCGCCGGCGTGTCGAGCCATGCGGCAAGCACGCACCCGGCGCCGATCGCCACCGCGAGCGCCGCCATCAGGAGCGATGTCCGGCCGTCGTCGATCGCCAGGTACGAGGAGTAGTCCGGCAGGATGAGGAGCACCGTCGCCGCCACGAAGTAGAAGACCGTCCACGCGAGGGCGGTGGCCAGCAGCGGCCCACCCGCCATCGCGCGCAGCGTCGAGACGTAGGTCGAGAACGGGTTCAGGTCGACCGGCAGTCCCGGGTGCTGCGGCCGGAGCGCCGGCAGCGTCAGGCACGTCACGAACCCGAGCACCGTGGCGGCCGTCATCGCGAGGCCGGGGAGCCACGCGCTCCACCCCGCCGGCACGCCGTCCACGAACCCCGCCTTCCAGCGCTGCGACACCAGCCCCGCCACCAGCATGCCGACGATCACGGCGACGTTGGTCGACATGTTGACGATGCCGTTGGCGCGCGCGATCCGGTCGCGGTCGACGAGCTCGGCGATCATGCCGTACTTCACGGGGCCGAAGAACGCGCTCACCGTCGAGAACGCCGCCAGCGCCGCCAGCGCGCCCCACGCCGACCCGCGCGCGAACTCGAACGCCGTGAACGCCGCCACGCCGATCGACACCGCCTTCAGCACCACGGTGACGCGCGACTTGGAGCAGCGGTCGGCGATCCGGCCGCCGAAGGCGCTCAGCAGGACGAACGGCACCACGAAGACGAAGCCCACGATCCCGTTGCCGCCGTCGCCGAACACCGTCTCCCACGGGGCCCCGACGGCCACCGCGAAGGAGAGCGTCCCCTTGATCACGTTGTCGCTCGCCGCCTCGAAGAACTGCGTGGCCAGGAGCGAGACGAAGCCGCGGTTCCAGAGCGCCGCGCGCGGCCTCGGTTCGCCGGTCATCGCCCGCCCGCCTCGGCCGGGCGATCCGCCGGCACCGGTCGGCGGACGCGCGCCTCGGTGCGCCCGCGGCCCGGCACCCACGGCGCGGCGGGCTGCACGACGGCCCGCGTCACCGTCACCGGCGCACGCGGCCGTCCCGTCGACTCGTCGGCAATCTCGCCCCGCTCGATCGCGAGGATCGCGTCGGCGCCCTCGACCGCCTCGCCGAAGGCGCAGTACTGCCCGTCGAGCCGCGCCGTCTCCTCGCGCGTGAGCGCCACGAACCACTGGCTTCCCGCGCTGTCCGGCCAGTCGTTGCGCGCCATCGACACCACGCCGAAGTCATGCGGCAGCGCGGAGGGCTCGAGTGCGAGGTCGTAGCCGGGCCCGCCGTCGCCGGTGCCGGTGGGGTCCCCCCCCTGGATCACGAACGGCTTCCCGCCGCGGCCCCGGGGCACGACGCGGTGCACGATCGTGCCGTCGTAGAAGCCGCGCGCCGCCAGCTCCACGAAGTTGCGCGCGGTGGCGGGCGCCATGTCCGGGCGCATGGCGAAGCGGATGCGGCCGGCGGTGGTCTCGAACACCACGTCCATGTCCACGTCGACGCGGAAGCCGGAGCGCGGCGACGGGTCGGCCTTCTCCCAGGACTTCGAGGCCTCGACGTGCCTCGGGTCGGACGGGTCGAGCAACCGGTCGCCCCAGCCGATGATGCGCGTGAACCGCGTCTTCCCGTCGGGCCGCAGGTCGGGCATCGTGCGGATCGTCGGGCGCACCTCGAGCGGCGTGACGACGAGCGGCGCGCCCGTGGGCCGGCCACCCACCACGGCCTGCACGCGCACCGCGTGCGGGATCGCGCGGAGCGAGGGCAGCAGCTGCGCGAGGTCCTGCTCGCCCGCGGCCGCGGCGGCACGGCCGAGCTCGCGCCCATCCGCCTCGAGCGCCACCAGCTCGCACGGCGTCGCCACGCGCACCGCGATCGGCCCATCGATCCGTGCGAAGGGTCGCCCCGGCACCGGCTCCGCCTGGAGTGCGAGCGCCATCATCGCGGGGAACAGGGCAGCAGGCATGCCCGCAGTATGGCCCCCGACGTACATTCCCGCCACCGATGCCAGAACCGGTGTTCGTCGTCTCCGGCCTGCCCCGCTCCGGCACCAGCCTGGCGATGCAGATGCTGCACGCGGGCGGCATCCCCGCCGTCACCGACGGCCTGCGCCCGCAGGACGACGACAACCCACGCGGCTACTTCGAGTTCGAGCGCGTGAAGCAGCTGCGTACCGACAAGGCGTGGCTCGACGACGCTGCCGGCAAGGCGGTGAAGGTGATCCACCTGCTCCTCATGGAGCTGCCCGACGACCGGCCCTACCGCGTGGTGTTCATGCAGCGCGACCTGCGCGAGGTGGTGAAGAGCCAGTCCACGATGCTTGCGCGCAGCGGCCGGGCCGGCGGCGGGCTGCCGCCGGAGCGCCTGATGGCCGTGTACGAGCAGCAGCTGAAGGCGGTCGATGCATGGCTTGCGGCGCGACCCGGGTTCGGGGTGCTGCGGGTGCCGTACGCCGAGCTGGTGCGGGACCCGGGCGGGTGGGTGCCCACGATCGCCGACTTCCTCGGCCGACCCCTCGACCGCGCGGCAATGCATGCGGCGGTCGACCCCGCCCTGCATCGAAATCGTTCGTCAGGCTGATAACGAGGCCTTCGTCGCGGCGGGAGGCCGCGCGAATCCGGTTGCGAAAATCCGGGCGGAATTCGTGACAGGTCGCACGTGCAGATTGCGTTTATAGACACGCAGCGTGTCTGCGCTGGCTGTGCACATCCCCCGAGACCTGCCTGCAGGAGAACCAAGCCGATGCCAACCGATTCCCGCCTGAGCCCGCGCCTGGGCCGCTACCTCGCCGCGTGCGCCGCCGTGACCGCGGCCGCCGCGCACCACGCCGCCGCGGACGTCAACTATTGGGCCAACGCCAACCTGGTGATCCCGGCCAACATCGACGGCCTCTACATCAACGTCGAGGCGCGCACCACCGGCTCCGCCGGCACCGTCGTCGCCGGATGGGACATCAATCCCTACAGCGCCACCACCCTCACGTGGTTCAACGCCACCGGCACCGGCATGCTGCGCTATCCCGGCGTCACGACCGGGTCGGCCGGCAACCTTCCCCTGAACACGCCCGTGGCCGCCACCGGCAGCTACGGCAGCGGCTCGGTGGTCGTCGGCGCGAATCCCGGCAACTGGCAGCTCAACGCCACCAACTACTTCGGCTTCCGCTTCGTCGCATCGGACGGCCTGACCCACTACGGCTGGGGCAAGTTCGTGATCGGCCCCGCCATCAACGGCGCCGACCGCACGATCACCGACCTCGCCTGGCAGACCGAGCCGAACACGCCCATCCTGGTCGGCGACACCGGCGGCCCGCCGCCCGACTACGACCCCTGCGCCACGTTCAACCCGACGGCCTCCGTCGGCGCGAACAACCTGGGCATGAACCTCACCACGTCCGACAGCCTCGCCCTCGGCGCCTGCGGCGAGTCGTACAAGACGAACTTCTTCAAGTTCGTGGCCCCCGCGACGGGCGAGTACTTCATGACCACGTGCGCCAGCGGTGCACCGACGAAGATGGGCATCCTCGACGGCTGCGACGCAGCGACCGCGAACGTCCTCGCCTGCAGCGACACCGGCTGCGGTGCGGCCGCCTCGATCCGCGCGACGCTGAACCAAGGCAGCGCGTACTACGTGACGATCGGCGCCGACAACGAGGCGGACACCCTGCCGACCTCGATGAGCCTGCTGGTCTACGCCCCGTACGACCCGTGCGCGACCGGCAACCCGGCGCTCGCGATCGGCACCAACACCGTCGCCGCGAACCCCGAGACGTCGCCGAGCCTGGACATGGGAACGTGCGGCACGTCGTACCGCACGAACTACTACAAGTTCGTGGCGCCGATCGCCGGCACCTACACCATCTCGTCGTGCGGCACGCCGGCCGACACCAAGCTCGCGGTCCTCGACGGGTGCGCCGCGGGCTCGGCACAGCTGGCCTGCAACGACAATGGCTGCGGCACCGGCGCAACCGTGACCCTCACGCTGGCGACGGGTGCCACCTACTACGTCGCCATCGGATCCGACAGTGCATCGACGCCGCTCCCGGCCTCGATGTCGATCCAGGTCGACGCACCCCCGGTGCCCACGTGCGAGACGGCACCCGCCGTGCTCTTCGGCATGAACACCTTCGGCAACGTGTCCTACGCGCCGAATCAGTTGGTCACGACCAACGCCACCGGCACCGCGACCACGACCATCGGCAAGGCGGCGTGGTACAAGTTCACGCCCGGCGTCACGGGCCTCTACACCTTCAGCATCTGCGGTTCGGTCAACGACACCAAGATGGCGATCGGAACGGTGTGCCCGTCGGGAACGTTCACGTCGCTCGCCTACAACGACGACACCTGCGCGTGCTCCTCGGGCTGCGGCACCTCCCTCTACTCGAGCAAGCTGGGCGATGGCCAGACCACCGGCCTGCTGCTCAACACCGAGCTGACGGCCGGCACGCCGTACTACATCGTGATCGGCGGCTTCAGCACCACGACCGCACCCGTGAGCGGCAACCTGGAGATCACGGGCCCGCCGCAGCCGAGCTGCCCGGCCGACCTCAATGACGACAACTTCGTCAACGGGGACGACCTTGGCATCCTGCTGAGCCAGTGGGGCGAGTGCACCACCTCGTGCTCGGCCGACTTCAACGGCGACAACTTCGTGAACGGCGACGACCTCGGCGTCCTCCTGGCCGCCTGGGGCGCCTGCCCGTAAGCGCGACGCCGAGTTCCACATGAACCCCTCCCGCGGCCCGTGCCACCAGGCACGGGCCGCGTGCCTTTCGCCCAGCGCGCCCGCCAGGATTTGCCGCCGCAACGCGACGCAGACTCCTGGGCGGCCGCCGCCGGCGGACGCCGCGGACCGGCGCAGCCGGGACGCCCACCCCGACTCCCGAACGAGAAAGCCCAAGGCGCATGCCTTGGGCTTTCGAGTGAGGAGTCGGGGTGACAGGATTTGAACCTGCGGCCTCTTGCTCCCGAAGCAAGCGCTCTAGCCAAGCTGAGCTACACCCCGCCGCGACGTGCCCCTGAGGGCAGACGGGGGATGGTAATGCAGATCGCCGTCCGCGTGCGACCGGCTTTCAGACCGTCATGAAACCGCCTCTCGGTGGGTTATCGCGCTCAACCTGCACCGACGGGTTTTCCCGTCCATCTCGTGAATCGATGAATCCGGGATTTGTTCCCAGCGCATGCGGAGTTACATTGACCTTGACCTGTACGGCTCCGATGGCGCCCGGGTGGTGCCATTCGAAGACCGCATCCTCTCCGCTCACCATCTGGAGCTCCGCAGACATGAACGCACTCCTCACGCGCCTGTCGACCGCCGCCGCGTCGACGATGATCGTCGCCGCCTCGGCCTCCGCGCAAAGCACGGTCGACATGACCGGCTGGCAGACCTGGGGCGGCATCGCCGCCGCCGCCAACTCGTCGGCGACCGTCACGATCCCTGGAAGCCAGACGGGCGTGAGCGCGTTCGCCTACGCGTCGCTCTCCTACGAGGCGCTCGGCGGAAGCTGGTGCAGCGAGCTGCGCATGCGCGTGGAGATCCCGGGTTCGACGACTCAGTACATCGCCTTGAGCCCGACCGGCGCACCGGCCACCCCCGGCACCTACTCCGAAGCCGGCCCCGGCACGCTCGCCGGCGGCGCCGCCTTCGCCATCCCGGCCGGCACCACGCAGCTGAAGGTCTTCGTCTACGAGTCGTTCAACGACGGCGGCGATGCCACGCAGGACGCCGAGATCTCGGCCGGCACGCTGACCATCACCTACGGCGCGCCGCCGCCGCCGCCGCCCGGCTGCGGCGAGGCCGCCGCCGTCACCGTCGGCAGCACGCCCTTCGCCACCGCGGGCGGCGCCACCGGCCAGCTGGTGACCACCAACGCCGCCGGCACGGGCACCACCACCATCTACGGCCCGCAGTGGTTCAAGTTCACCCCCGCGGTGACCAGCAACTACGAGATCAGCCTCTGCAACAGCGTGGGCGACACCAAGATCGCCATCGGCACCGACTGCCCGCAGGCGGAGACCGTGCCGATGACGTCGCTTGGCTACAACGACGACAGCTGCGCCTGCGCGTCGGGCTGCGCCGGCAACTACTCCAGCCGACTGAACCTGGGCAACGCCGGATTGCCGCTGCTCACCCAGCTGCAGGCCGGCACCACCTACCGCATCCTGATCGGCGGCTACGGCGCCGCGGATGGCCCGGTGTCGGGCGACATGGTGATCAGCCCGATCGCCCCGCCCCCGCCCCCGAACACCTGCACCAACCCGCTGAACGCGGTGGTCGGCTCGAACACCATCTCGCTCGACCCGAACGGCGAGGCGCTGCCGGTCGACTGCGCGTTCAACGGCAACCCGCTCAGCAAGCCGGGCTACGCCCGCTTCGTGCCGCCCGCCACGGGCCTCTACGCGGCGGACACCTGCGCCGGCACCGCGGACACGGTCGTCGCCGCCATGACCACCTGCGGCGACGTCGGCTCCATCATCGCCTGCAACGACGATGACTGCGGCCTTCGCTCGAAGATCGTCTTCTCGGGCACCCAGGGCCAGGCGGTGTTCATCGCCGTGGGCATGTGGAGCACGACGGCGGCCCCGCCGGCCAGCGGCATCCCGCTGACCATCGCGGAGATCCAGGATCCGTGCAGCAACCCGACGAACGCGATCGTCGGCGACAACACCCTCGCCACCGACCCGAATGCGCCGAACCTCGACCTCACGGGGATCTGCGATCCGGGCACGTTCGGCGACGACGTCGTCGCGCGCGCCACGTACCTGCGCTTCGTGGCGCCCGAGACGCGCAGCTACCGCGTCGGCACCTGCGCCGCCACGGACGACACCCGCATCGCGGTGCTCACCACCTGCGGCGACGCAACGACCACGATCGCCTGCGACGACGACGGCTGCGGCACCCCGGAGGACGACTGGTGGGCCTCGACGATGGTGTTCAGCGCCACCGCCGGCACGACGTACTTCATCGCCGTCGGCGCGTACCAGGAGCCGGGCTACACCGCCCCGCTGCCGCCCGAGGTGGTCGTCAACATCACGACGGACGTCGACCCGCCGCCGCCGTTCGATCCGTGCGCCGCTGAGAACATCGGGACCGCAGTCCTGGGCAACAACACGGTGACCCCGAACGCCCAGTATCCGGCGCTCGACGTGACCGGCTCGCCCTGCTTCTTCGAGTTCGCCCCACAGGCGATCGCCCGCGCGAAGTACCTCCGGTTCACGGCCAACGCCACCGGCACGTACCTCTTCGAGCAGTGCGGCGATACCGGCACCAACGTCGATGCCCGCATGGGCCTGATGACGGCGTGCGGTGACGCGTCCTCGTTCCTGATCTGCGACGACGACGGCTGCACCGGAGGTGTCGCGCCGTTCACCTCGCGGTTCCAGTACGACCTGACGGCCGGCCAGCAGGTCTTCCTGGTGGTCGGTGGCTACAGCAACGCGGCCACGGGTCCGTTCAACGTGCTGATCACCGGCCCCGGCGCCGGCGGCTGCGTCCCGGACCTGAACGACGACGGCTTCGTCAACGCCGACGACCTGGGCATCCTGCTCGCCCAGTGGGGCCCCTGCTCGGGCTGCTCGGCCGACTTCGACCAGAACGGCTTCGTGAACGGCGAAGACCTCGGCCAGATGCTGAACGCCTGGGGCGCCTGCCCCTGATGGCCGGGCCGCGCGGCCCGAACCATTCGACGTGACACCTTCCGCCGCCCGCACCGTGACCCGGTGCGGGCGGCGTGCTTTCCGGCCCGATAAACGCCCACCGCCGCGGACCGAATCGGGAAATCATGGGAATTCCCGGCCCTCAGCACTAACCTACAGTCCGGGGCCGGCGTATCGGGACTTCAAGCCGCGCCCGCCCACCACGGAAGACCAGACCCCATGACCACGCTCTTCGCCGCGATCCTGTCGGCCGTCATGCTCGCCCCGAACGC
>Ga0075471_10002910_pt1 | contig 11175 bp, 9 predicted proteins | sample DEB19_08_DNA_2_FD_74787 | JGI IMG/M metagenome (GOLD analysis project Ga0075471, IMG submission 74787) | Aqueous microbial communities from the Delaware River and Bay under freshwater to marine salinity gradient to study organic matter... | ecosystem: Environmental > Aquatic > Marine > Coastal ... | reverse complement strand
CCATCGTTCGACACGAGTTGGTCGAGGATGATCTCGGCGATGGGTCGACCCGACCGCGCGGCGATGGTGGCAACCGATTCGTCGCGATGCGGTTCGTAGTCGATGTCGGCACCGTCGACCAACCACATTCCGTTGGCCTTCTCGATCACAATGCGATGGAAGAGTCCTCCGTCGTCGGGGATGTCCTCGACGATCCGTCGACGTCGTTCGGGCTCGGTGAGCGCGACGAGACGCTCGTTCATGGGCAGGTGCTGGATCTCGGCGTAGGCCGGATGGAAGAGCAGCGGATGAACGCTTCCGTGCAGGCAATACATGATGCCGATGGAGCGTCCGGCGACCTGCGAATAGATCGGGATGCCGTCGGCGTGGGCCTCGGTGAGCAAACGCAACACCGAGCGCCAGATCTCGGGCGACTGATCGGTCTGGCTGAGGTTCACGCTCACCGGCCGACCGGAGCGACGGGCGAGTTCGCGCATCCAGACCCATTCTTCGTTCGGGACCCGGATGTGTTCGGGGGAGAACTGGAAGTTTCCGTGTCCGACCTTCGACATGGCCGCGGCGATGGCGAAGAGTTCGTCGGCTTCGACCATGGTTCCCGGGACGAGTTCGCCGCTCTTCGACTTGTGAAGTGGTGTGCGACTCGTGGAGAAGCCGAGCGCCCCGTGGCGGAGAGCGTCCTCCACGAGTTCGGCCATCTGTTCGCGATCCTGCACGGTGGCTGGTTCGTTGTCGGCCCCTCGCTGACCCATCACGTAAGCGCGAAGAGGACCGTGCGCGATCTGCGTGCCGATGTCGATGACGTACGACCGCTGATCGATTGCATCGAGATACTCGGGAAAACTTTCCCACTGCCAATCGATGCCGTCGGTCATCGCGCTGCCGGGGATGTCCTCGACGCCCTCCATGAGTTCGATCAACCAGTCGTGGCGATCGGGTCGGGCCGGTGCGAATCCGACGCCGCAATTGCCCATGACCGCAGTGGTGACACCGTGCCACGAACTCGGCGTGAGCCACGGATCCCACGACACTTGAGCGTCGTAGTGGGTGTGGACGTCGACGAAGCCCGGCGTGACGAGGAGGCCTTCGGCGTCGAGAATGCGATCCGCCGACATTCGTGACGCGCGACCGGGATCGACGACCTCGGTCACGATGCCGTTGTCGATCGAGATGTCGGCGGGACGAGCCGGTGCACCACTCCCGTCGACGAGCTGGGCGTTGGTGATGAGGAGTTCGCTCATGATCCGGGGCGAACGCTAACAGAGCCGGCCGATGACCTCGTCGTGCAGCAAGCCGTTGGTCGAGATCGCCGTATCGCTCGTGTAATCCCGAGCACCCGACCGGTTGGTGTGGCGTCCACCGGCCTCTTCGACGACCGCCTGCACCGCGGCGTTGTCGTATGGCGCGAGACCGACCGCGTCGATGGCGACGTCGATGGCACCTTCGGCGACGAGCATGTGTTGCCAGAAATCGCCGTATCCGCGCGAGCGGTAGGACTCCTGCTGCAGACGTACGAGTCGATCGGTCAGGCCGAGCCGATCCCAGCCCGCATTGAAAGTGACGCTCAGTTGAGCGCGATCGATCGATCGGGTGTCGCTCACCCGAATGAGGCGTCCGTCGGCGAATGCCCCGGTGCCGCGCGACGACCACCAACGCCGTCCCAACGAAGGAGCCGAAACCACGCCCACGACCGGACCGAGTTCGCGATGAACGAGGGCGATCAAAGTGGCCCACACGGGTACGCCGCGTACGAAGTTGGAGGTCCCGTCGATCGGATCGATCACCCATTGCCAATCGGATGATTCGTCACCGACGACTCCGAACTCCTCGCCGTACACCGAGTGGTGCGGACGAGCGGACACGATGGTCGACACGATGGCCTGCTCGGCCCCACGGTCGATCTCGGTGACCTCGGACTGGTCGAGCTTCCGCTCGGTGGTGAATGCTCGTGACTCGAAAGCGACCTTCGTGATGCGATCGGCGACGTCGGCCGCGCTGATCGCGAGTTCGAGTTCGGCCGACAGATCGCCGACGGAACTCATCGCCCGCTCACGACTGCGGCGATACCTTCGGCGTCGAGACCGATCTGCGACAACAGGCGATCGGGTTTGGCGTGCGGAAGGAACTTGGTCGGAACTCCGAGGATTTCGACGTGGGTGCTCGTGTTGCGCGTTGCGACCTCGGCCGCGATCGACATGCCGATTCCGCCTTCGCGGATTCCGTCCTCCACGGTGACGACGAGTCGTCGTCGGGACGCATCATCGATCATTGCCTGATCGAGGGGCGCGCATGACCGGACATCCCACACGGTGACGTCGGTTCCGGTCTCGGCCAGAAGTTCGGCGGCCTTCAGCGACGGGCCGACCATCTTGCCCACGGCAAGGATCGCCACATCGGAGGATCCGGCACGGGCGATGCGCGCCGCCAGACCTCGACCGACTTCTTCCTCGGGCACTTGTCGAGCCGCGCCTTTCGGATACCGGATCGCGACCGGTCCGGAGTCGGCGAGTGACACCGCGTCGTGGAGCATCTGCTGGAGTTCTTGGGCGCTCGACGGTGCAAGCACGCGCATGCCTGGGACCTTCGACAACAGGGCCATGTCGTACACGCCGTGATGGCTTGGGCCGTCGTCGCCCGTGATGCCAGCCCGATCGAGACAGAAGATCACCGGCAGACGATGCAACGCGACGTCGTACACGACCTGATCCCATCCGCGACTCAGGAAGGTGGAGTACAACGCGACCACCGGTCGCAGACCGCCCATGGCCATGCCGGCCGCGCCAGTCACGGCATGTTGTTCGGCGATGCCGACGTCGAAGAACCGATCGGGGAATCGGGACTGGAAAGGAATCAATCCGGTGGGTCCGGGCATGGCGGCCGTGATGGCGACGATACGCGCATCGCTCTCGGCTTCTTTCAGGATCGACTCGGCGAACGCCTGCGTGTATCCGGTGGGCACGGCCTTCGGGGGGCCGACGGCCGGATCGAAGACCGGGGTGTCGTGCAGATGCTTCTCGTCGTCGTCCTCGGCCGGCGAATAGCCCTTGCCTTTCTGAGTGAGAACGTGCACGACGATGGGGCCCTCGGCCGAGAGATCCTCGGCGTTTCGGAAGGCGACCTCGAGTTCGCGGATGTCGTGGCCGTCGATGGGTCCGATGTAGCGAACGCCGAGTGCCTCGAAGAACGACGGCGGCTGCAGGAATTCGCGGACGGCGGCCTTGACGGCCTCGACTCCCTTCTCGGCCTGTTGGCCGACCACCGGAAGGTTCTGCAACCACGCCTCGATTCGACGCTGACGTTGAACGTAGACGGGGTTCATGCGAATGCGAGTGAGACCCACCGACAGCTTCTCGGTGATGCGATCGGGGAGTGCTGGCCGCTCGAGCGAACCGGTGGATGCTTCGGTTGTTGACGACGCCTGCTGTGTGAGGTTCGAGATGGTGGGCGCGTAACTACGACCGTTGTCGTTGAGGACGACGATGACCCGCCGCTTCGAGTGCCCGAGGTTGTTCAGGGCTTCGTAGGCCATGCCACCGGTCATCGAGCCGTCACCGATGACCGCGACGATGTGGCGATGCGGATCGGCACCGGCATCGCGTGCCACGGCGAGGCCGTAGGCGTAGGAAAGCACGGTGGAGGCGTGACTGTTCTCGATGTAGTCGTGCTGACTCTCCTCGCGACTCGGATATCCGGACAGACCCTCGGCCTGGCGCAGCCCGGCGAAGCCGCCGGCTCGGCCGGTCACGATCTTGTGCACGTACGACTGATGCCCGGTGTCCCAGAGGATCGCATCGCGCGGTGAGTCGAAGACTCGATGAAGCGCGATGGTCAATTCGACGGCGCCGAGATTGGATCCGAGGTGACCACCATTGTCGGCCACGGCTCGCACGATGAAGTCCCGGATCTCCCCGGACAACTCGGTGAGCTCGGCGTACGACTTGCTTCGCAAATCGGACGGTTGGCGAAGGTTCTCGAGCGACATGGCGTTTTCACGCTAGCCCTGTACTCGTCAGGGCGAGGTGGCGGAATCGGTGATGTGACCGTTGCTGCGGGCGATTTCCAGCGAATACTTGCGGTCGAGCCGGCGTTGGTTCCAGCGGTGGAGCCCCCATCCGAGGAACGCGCCGACGGCGAGTGCGAGCTGCCCGCCCACACCATCGATCCAGTAGTGGTTTCCGGTCACCACGATGCAGAACAGCGTGGCCGCCGGATACAAGAGGACGGCGACCTTGGTCCACCGCCTTCGCAGGAGGGGCCACACGGCGAACGCGCACCAACTGCTCCAGCCGATGTGCATGCTCGGCATCGCGGCGTATTGATTGGAAATCGTCTTCATCGTGTCGGAGTCGAAAGTCCACAGGCCACCGCCGTACTCGGGCAGGGTGTCGACGAAGCCGAAGGTGCCGTCATCGGGGGTGCCGGGCAAACCATCGGCCCCCTCGTCCCGAAGCGAACTAGTGATGCAGCGTCCTCCGTAGCCGCCATTGGCCGGACACGACGCGTCGAGCAGTCGTGGTGGCATCACGGGAAACAGCGAGAAGCCAATAATCGCCAATGCGGTCGTGATGGCGAGCGTGTTGCGCCATTGGGGAAATACTTCGGGGCGCTTGACGAAAAGGATCCAGAAGACTGCGAGCGTCACCACGAAGTGAGCCGTTCCGTAATAGGTGTTCCAGAAACGGATGAACCACGAGTGCGAGAGGAACCAATCCTGGACCGACTCCTCGTGGTACAGGCCGATGAGCCGCTCGAATCGGATGAGACGTTCGGCGTTGTTGAACGCCTGCTCGGGAACTCCATCGGCCGCGATACGCGTCGAACCGAACAGATTCCGACTCCATGAGTAGACGAGATAGAACGCGCCCATGATGAGCGCTTCCTTCCACCAGTACGTCCGGTGGACGCGCGGCGCCACCCCAGTCGTCGTCGGCGAATCCACGCAGGGAATCTAGGCGGGTCGGAGGACGGGGACTGATTCCTCCGATCGGTACTCTCTCGTGGGTGGTTGGTCGGCGAGTGCGGGTGCATTACGCCTGGGTCGTCTTCGCAGTTGCCTTCGTGGCTCTGCTCGGGGCAGCTGGTTTCCGGTCGGCGCCGGCGATCCTGATCGATCCACTGCACGACGAGTTCGGATGGGGTCGCGGGGTGATCGGTGCCGCCGTGAGCGTCAACGTGCTTCTCTTCGGATTCATCGGACCCTTCGCCGCCGCGTTGCAGAGCCGTTTCGGATTGCGCGCCGTCACCGTGGTCGCGCTGCTCGTCATTTCATCGGGCGCTCTCGCCACCACGCAGATCAGCAGTCCGTGGCAGTTGTATCTGCTGTGGGGAGTCGTCGTGGGTACCGGTTCCGGTTGTCTGGCCACCGTCTTCGCATCCACCGTCGCCAGCCGGTGGTTCGTGGCGCGGCGCGGTCTCGTGACCGGGGCGCTCACTGCGGCCACCGCGAGCGGCCAGCTCGTCTTCCTTCCTTTGCTCACACGGATTGCCGACCATCACGGATGGCGCTGGGTCGGAACCGTGATCGCACTCAGCGCCCTGGCCGTGGTGCCATTGGTGGCGATCTTCCTTCGTAATCATCCTTCGGATGTGGGAGCTCTACCGGTGGGCGCTCGTTCGGATTACGTGCCTCCCGCACCGATCGAGCGTCCGGTTCGAACGGCATTCGACGCGTTGCGTTCGGCCAAGGGCAGTCACATCTTCTGGATCCTGGCCGGGAGTTTCATGGTGTGCGGTCTCTCCACGAACGGATTGATCCAAACGCATTTCTTGTCGGCCGCCCACGACCATCACATCAGCTCCACTTCGGCCGCTTCGTATCTCGCGATGATCGGCTTGTTCGACGTGGCGGGAACGCTCGCATCCGGTTGGCTCACCGATCGTCACGACCCGGCTCGACTGCTCGTCGCGTATTACGCATTGCGCGGGCTGAGCCTGCTGATCCTCGACCCCGTGCTCTCGACTCGTGGTCTCGGGCTCGTCGGGTTCATGGTGTTCTACGGACTCGACTGGGTCGCGACGGTTCCACCGACCGTGGCGCTGTGCATCGATCGGTTCGGAGTTTCGCGCGGACCACTGGTGTACGGATGGGTGTTCGCCGGACACCAGACCGGTGCCGCGCTCGCCGCGTGGGGGGCCGGATGGTTACGTGACGTGACCGGCTCGTACAAGCCATCTTTCGTCATTGCCGGCGGGTTCTGCATGCTCGCGGCGTTCGGGGTGGGACGTCTGACCAGACGACACGCCACTCCACCGGTTGCCTTCGTCTCCTAGTCTGCGAGACGTGATCGACAACGACGTTCTCGAGAGAGTTCTTTCCGCTGGCCTGCGCACCGGTGCCGAATTCGCCGAAGTGTTCGCTTCGGACTGGCGCGGAACGAGCGTGGGGCTCGACGACGGTCGCATCGAGCAGATGTCGTCCGGACGCAATCGAGGGGCCGGTATTCGAGTCATCAACGGTGAAACCACCGGATTCGCTCATACGGCCGACCTTTCCGAGGCCGGTTTGCTGGCGGCCGCTCGTGTCGCCGCCGAAGCGGCTCGCCAAGGCGATGGAGGGACGCGAGTGATCGCGCTCTCCGAGCGGTCCACCAAGTCGGTGAGTCCGATCGAGGTCGACCCCTCCGGAGTCAGCAAATCGGCCAAGGTCGAGTTGCTCCGCCGAGTCGACGAATCCGCGCGGGCAACCGGTGGCGCCATCAGCCAGGTATCGGCCGGCTATTCGGATGGTCGAACGCAGATCGTGATCGCCAACAGCGACGGACTCGTGGCGCGTGACGAGCGCATCCGCACCTTGTTGCGCGTGAGCGCGGTTGCCAATGGTGACACCGGCATGCAGACCGGATTCGACTCGGTGGGTCACACCATGGGTTTCGAGTTGTTCGACAAGGTCCAGGTCGAGGAGATCGCACGCGTCGCGGCCCAACGCGCGATCACCAAGTTGAAGGCGAGGCCGGCCCCATCGGGAGCCATGCCGGTGGTGATCAAGGCCGGCAGTGGTGGCGTGCTCTTCCATGAGGCTTGCGGACACGGTCTCGAGGCCGACCTCGTCGCCAAGGGAGCGAGCGTGTATCGCGGCAAAGTCGGTGAACTCGTGGCGTCACCGCTCGTCACGCTGGTCGACGACGGCACCATGACGCACGAGTGGGGCGCCATTGCCATCGACGACGAGGGTCACCCTTCGCAGTACAACGTTCTCATCGAGAACGGTGTTCTCACCGATTACATGTGGGACTTCCTCCGCGCACGCAAAGAAGGTCGCCGTCAGAGCGGCAACGGTCGTCGCCAGTCGTACAAGGATCTTCCGATGGTGCGCATGACCAACACCTACGTGCTCAACGGACACGACGAACCCGACGACATCATCAAGGACACCGCTTCGGGTGTGTATGTCGCGCATCTCGGAGGGGGCAGTGTCAACACCGCCACCGGTGACTTCGTGTTCGGCATGACCGAGGCCTATCTCATCGAGAACGGTGAGATCACCGAACCGCTTCGCGAAGGCAACCTCATCGGGAACGGACCACAGGTGCTGCGCGACATCGACCGATTGGGCAACGACTTCGCCATGGGCAATCCGGGAACCTGCGGCAAGGACGGCCAAGGTGTGCCGGTGGGTGACGGTCAGCCGACTCTGCGCGTGAAGTCGCTCACCATCGGTGGCACGGCGGCATGAGCAGTCCCGATCGCAGCATCGAACTGCTGGCCATCGCCGACCGAGTGGTGGCCATGGCCAAACCGGGGGAGCAGGTCGAGGCCTATGTGAGCCGCTCGCTCTCGACCGATGTTCGCGTCTACGAAGGCGAAGTCGAACACTTCGTATCGGCGCAGAGCGAAGGCATCGGTATCCGCGTGATCCGCGACGGTCGGACGGGAACCTCGTACGCCGGCACACTCGATCCGAGCCAGATCGCCGAGGTGCTCGCCGAGGCTCGCGACAATCTGACCTACGGAGAAGTCGACGAATGGGCCGGTCTCGCCGAACCCGACGGAGTGGCCGTGGTGCCCCAAACTCTGTGGGACGAACGCCTCGAGGACACGTCCACCGCGAGGAAGATCGAGTTGGCCAAGGAGCTCGAACGGCGCGCCCTGGCCGCCGACGGTCGCGTGCGTGTGGACGACTCGAACTATTCCGATGCCTTCGGTGAAGCAGCGGTTGCGACCACCACCGGTATCCGAGTCGCCGGTCGCGAGAACGGCTGTTACCTCAGTGTCGGAACTCTCGCCGACGACGGCGACGAGACCCAGACCGGATTCGGCTTCGCGGTGGGTCGGAACACCGACGAACTCGATGTCGACAAAGCGGCGCGCGAAGCGGCCGATCGTGCCACGAGGCTTCTCGGCGCGACCAAGCCCAAGAGCCGCCGCGTGACGGTGGTTCTCGACCCGTACGTGACGGCGCAGTTCCTCGGCATCATCGGAAGCACACTCAACGGTGAAAGCGTGGTGAAGGGGCGCAGCCTGTTCGCCAATCGATTGGGCGACCACGTCGCCAATCCACTGGTCACACTTCTCGACGACCCCACGAATCCGCTCGCCTACACGGCGACCGATATCGACGGCGAGGGTCTGGCCGCGCGCCGCAATGTTCTCATCGACGCCGGAAGGCTCGAGATGTTCGTCCAGTCGTCGTATTCGGCGCGTCGCATGGGTGTGGCAACCACGGGCAACGGAGTTCGTGGCGGAGTGGGCGGCGCTCCGAGTGCCGGATGTCTGGCGCTGCAGGTGGTTCCCGGCTCGCGGTCGCAGGCCGAGATCGTCGCCGGTATCGACGACGGCATCCTGATCCAACAGGTTCAAGGACTTCACTCCGGTGTGAATCCGGTGTCGGGCGACTTCTCCACTGGTGCCGCCGGCCTTCTCATCACGGGCGGGACCGTCGGCGCGCCAGTGCGTGAGTTCACGATTGCCTCGACATTGCAGAAGATGTTGCTCGACATCACCGAGGTCGGTGGCGATCTGGAGTGGCTGCCCATGCGGGCCACCGGAGTGTCACTCGTGATTCACGATGTGACGATGAGCGGCGCCTGAGCAACGGGACCGAGTGCATGCCGCTGTTTCACGCCATCGTCCTCGGGATCGTTCAGGGTCTCACCGAGTTTCTTCCGATTTCGTCGAGTGGACACTTGTTGCTCGTGCCGTGGCTCTTCGACTGGAACGATCTCACCGATCCCGAGATCAAGAAGGCGTTCGACGTGGCGTTGCACGTAGGAACTCTGGTGGCCGTGGCCGCCTACTTCCGATCCGATGTGATCGCACTCGTGCGCGGCGGACTTCGCGGGATTGGTCGTCGTCCGATGACATCCGATGGCCGGTTGGCTTGGCTGCTCCTGCTGTCGGCCGTGCCGGCCGCGTTGGTGGGCGCAATTTTCGAGTCGGCAATCGATGATCACCTCGGTGGTCCCGTGGTGATCGCGGTGTCGCTGGCGGTCTTCGGGGCGTTTCTCTGGTGGGCCGATCGTCGGACGGGTCGACGCGACACCGACTCTTTCGACGCGCGAGACGCGATGATCATCGGCGCTGCACAGGTGTTGGCGCTCAATCCCGGAACCTCGCGATCGGGAATCACGATGTCCGCCGCCCGGTTGCTGGGTTACGAGCGCGAGTCGGCGACCCGACTTTCGTTCCTCATGAGCCTGCCGGTGATCGCCGGTGCGGCCGTGGTCAAACTGGGAGGTCTGGCGTCGGACGGTGTTCCCGATGGGCTCTTGGTGCCGATGATCGTCGGCATGATCACCGCGGGCATCGCTGGCTGGTTGGCGGTGTGGGGATTGCTGCGGCTCGTGCGCACGCGAAATCTCGACCCGTTCGTGTGGTACCGAGTGGCCCTCGCCGTTCTGGTGCTCGGTGTCGCCGCGGCGCGCTAGGCGCTGGTGGTCGACGTATTGCCCGAGGTACTGCTCGACGAACTCGTGGTGCTGCCGGCCGATGAACTACTCGACGAATCGGCTGACGACGACGTGCTCGAGGTGCTGGAGGATGTGCCGCTCGACGAGTCGGTTGACGCCGTCGAAGTCGAACTGGAACTCGAACCACCGCGACTGTCGGTCTTGTAGAAGCCACCGCCTTTGAAGGTGACGCCGACCGGCTGAAAAACCTTCTTGACCGCACGAAGCTTGCCGTCCGAGGGATGCGGCGCCTCGGTGAGGGCTTCGTCGGTGAACGCCTGCTGGATCTCGATGGTCTCGCCGGTGTCGATGAACTTGTAGACGTAGGTGGGCATGGTTCTCTCCGGAGGCAAAAGTCTATTGTCGGATCGTGGCGAGCACCTCACGGATCCGCACGGCGGTGATACCCGCCGCCGGTCAGGGAACCCGCATGTTGCCGGCCACCAAGGCGGTGCCCAAGGAACTTCTGCCGATTCTCGAGCAACCGGCTCTGCAACTCGTCGTCGACGAGGCCGTCGGCGCCGGCGTCGATCACATCGTGATCGTCACCAGTCGGACCAAGCCGGCGATCGAGGGCTACTTCGCCCGAACGCCCGACGTGGAGGAGACGCTGATACGCCAGGGTCGATCGGCGTTGGCCGATCGACTGCGTCGCTACGGCTCCGACATCGAAGTGTCATTCGTGCACCAGGACGAACCACGTGGTCTCGGTCACGCCGTGTCGTGTGCTCGTCGGGTGGTCGGTGACGAAGCATTCTTCGTGATGTTGCCCGACGAGATCATGGAGGACTCGTCGTTGCTCATCGCACTTGCCGATCTCGCGACCGACGGTTCGGCGGTTGCGTTGAAGCGGGTACCCGCACGCGACGTCTTTCGTTACGGAGTGGTGCATCCCACCGGGCCGAGCACCGTGAGCTCGACGGGTGAGATCGTTCGCTTCGATCGGGTGGTGGAAAAGCCAGCGGTGGACGAGGCACCGAGCGACCTCGTGATCATCGGCCGCTACGCGCTGCACCCGCGCATCTTCGACGTGCTCGAATCGTTGCCTCCGGCGGCCACCGGTGAGATCCAGTTGAGCGATGCGCTCACGATCGAGGCGCGTCGGAACGCAATGACCGGACTCGTGTCGACGATCGGCCGGCGCGACATCGGCAATCCGGTCGGTTGGTTGGAAGCCGTGGTCGAAGCCGGACTCGAACATCCCGAGTACGGACGCGACTTCGAGGAGTGGTTGCGCGACCGATTGGGACGCTGAGCTTTCAGGCCGTGCGTCGGAAGTGGCCGGGTAGATCGA
>Ga0075471_10002909_pt1 | contig 11177 bp, 9 predicted proteins | sample DEB19_08_DNA_2_FD_74787 | JGI IMG/M metagenome (GOLD analysis project Ga0075471, IMG submission 74787) | Aqueous microbial communities from the Delaware River and Bay under freshwater to marine salinity gradient to study organic matter... | ecosystem: Environmental > Aquatic > Marine > Coastal ... | reverse complement strand
AGGGCGACGAAGCCCGCGACGTCCGCCCGCTCTGATCTTTCAGAGTTCGATTCGATAGAGCTCGGCGCAATTGCGCCGAACGATCCGGTCCACGACGACCGGATCCATGCCGGCGGTCTGCTCGGCGATCACGTCCTGGCTCCATGGCCATGTCGCGTCGCTGTGCGGATGGTCGTTGGCCCACATGAGTCGCGCGGGGCTGAGCAGTAGTTCGCCCCGATCAGCAGCACGGAAAGCGGTCCAGTCGTCCTGGAACGTCATGAAGATGTGCTCGCGGAAGTACTCACTCGGTTTGCGTTGCAGATTCACTTCGGCCAACCACGCCCCATGGCGCTTGGCTGCATGATCAGCGCGGTACATCCAGTGCGGCGCCCAACCGGCATCGGCCTCCACGGCGACGATTCGCAAATCCGGATGGCGGTCGAACACGCCCGTGAAAATGAACGTGCCGATGATGTCCTGGATGTCGCGGATGATCGCCATGAAGCTGTTCATGCGCGGCCCACGGAAGTTGGAACCGCCGAACCCCTTCACCGTCAGGATGTGGAACGACAGCGGGAGCTCGAGTTCGAGTGATGCCCGCCAGAACGGGTCCCACTGCGGATCCCCGTAGTCGGGACCGTTCGGTACGCCGGGCATCATGGCGCCACGGAGTCCGAGGGCCTTGATCGATTCGAGTTCGCCGATCGCATCGTCGACCGTGCGCATGGTGGTCTGCCCGAGGCCGATCAGCCGGTCAGGGGCGATGCTGCAGAACTCGGCGATCCACTGGTTGTAAGCCTGTGAACACGCGAACTTGTAATCGAAGTCGGGGTGATTGCAGACGATCATGCCCGAACTCGGATAGATGACTTCGGCGATGACGCCGTCGAGATCCTGTTCGGCGAGACGGGCCACCGGATCGTGACCACCGGGATGCAAATCCTCCCACGGACGGCCGCGATTGAAGCCGAGTGTCTCGGGTGGCCGACCGGCGGCGGCGACCATCGTGTACGGAACCTTCGCTTCGTACTTGCTGCCCGGGTCGACCACCATCGTGCAACCCATCGTCGGCAGATCCATGATGCGCGGGGCACGATCGCGGAACTTCGGATCGATGCGGTCGACGTAGGTTCCGTGTGGTTCGGTGATGTGGCTGTCGGCCGAGATCGTTCCCACGCGGACGGAATGATCGGTGATCGTCATCGGGTCCCCCTCCGAAGTCGAATGTGAACCGGACTGTACTCCTCCGATCGGGTGGCGGATTCAGGAGCCGATCGCGCCAGTGACGGCTTCGAGGACGGTGATCAGGTCGTTCGGGGTGATCTCGATGTCGAGACCTCGTTTGCCGCCCGACACGAAGATCGTCGGGTGATCGAGGCAACTCGAGTCGACGACCGTCGGGGAGGCTTTGCGTTGACCGAACGGGCTGATGCCGCCCACGACGTAACCGGTGAGCCGTTCGGCGGCCTTCGGATCGAGCATGTCGGCCTTCTTGGCATGCAGGCAGTTGGCCATCGCTTTCAATGACAACTGACCCGAGACCGGAACGATGCCGACGGCGTGGGGACCGGGTCCGCCGGTGAGGGTCACGAGCAGGGTCTTGAAGACCCGCGCTTCCTCGACACCGATGGCGGCCGCGGCCGCCTTGCCGTAGCCGTGGTCCCCGGGCGCGATCTCGTTGCTGAACGTATGGACCGTGAACGGCACACCGGCTCGCTCGAGGGCGACGATGGCGGGCGTTCCTCCCTTCACGACGTGAACGCTAATGAAAGGTCGCCAAAATCGAGACGGACCGTTTCGACCCGGACCGCTATCGATGTACCGGCTCGGTCGGGGGTTCACCGGAGGTCTCTCGGTAGAGTTCCTGAACCCCTGAAACACCTATGACGGCCCAACACCCCGATTTCGACGACGAGCAGGCGTACATCGATCACGCCTACGACTGCCTCGAGCGCTCCCGCGAGGACGCGTGGAAGGTTCGTGACCTCACCGAGGCCGGCATCGGCGGGACGTTCCAGAACCGCTTCGAGCGCAACGTCATCGACGAACAGCTCGTCAAGCGCCTGACCGATCTCGAACTCGGTGACGCGGCCCTGGTGTTCGGACGAATCGATCGTCTGGATGAACCGAAGATCGACGGAGGCGAGGGAGCCGACGGGATCGAGAGTTTCCACATCGGGCGACTGGCGGTGGCCGACGAGAACCGCGATCCCGTGGTGGTCGACTGGCGAGCCCCGGTGGCCGAGCCCTTCTACCGCGCGACCGGTCGGCAGCCGATGGGACTTGCCCGGCGGCGGCACTTCATCGTCGAAGGCTCGAAGTTGCTCGGAATCGAGGACGAACTCTTCGGCGAAGGTCATCTTGGTATCGGACACGACGACGGACTCGCGACCGAAGGTGTGGTGCATTCGTCGGGGCTGCGCGGTTTCAGCACACTCATGGCCTCGATCGAACGCGGTCGCACGGGTCAACTCGGTGACATCGTCGCCACGATCCAATCGGAGCAGGACGAGATCATCCGCTCACCACAGCCCGGTGTGCTCGTGGTGCAGGGCGGGCCGGGAACCGGCAAGACCGTCGTCGCGCTGCATCGCGCGGCCTATCTGCTGTACACCAATCGCTTCCCGCTCGAGGATCAAGGCGTGCTCGTGATCGGTCCCAATCGCGTGTTCCTTCGGTACATCGAGCGCGTGCTTCCGTCGCTCGGTGAAGCCGGAGTCGAGCAAGTGGTACTGAACGATCTCGTTCCCGACGTCAGTTTCGGCGGGGGAGTCGATCGTCGCGACGCGCCGTTGGCCGCGCGCGTCAAGGGCGACATCCGCATGATCGACGTGATCGACAAGGCGGTGCTCGATCGTGAGCGTCCGTTGCGTGACGAACTCGTGGTTCCCTATCGCACCGGCTACGTGCGGTTGCCGGCGAGCGAATCCGAACGCATCATCCGGGCGGCTCGGCGTCGTTTCCGTCGTCACAACGCCGGACGCAAGTGGGTCGAGAACGAGGTGTGGCAGGCATTGGCCGCGTCGAGTCGCGACGGATCCACGGCATCGGCCGAAGTTCGCGAAGCCCTGCGCTCGACCGACGAGATGCGGATCGCCTTCGAACGGATGTGGCCGGTCCTCACCCCGGCGCAGTTGTTGCATGATCTCTTCGGTTCGCGGGCTCTCCTCAAGTCGGCGGCTCAGAAGTACCTGTCGGAAGCGGAGATCGACGCGTTGTACCGACCGCGCGCGGCCGACGTGGACGACGTTCGCTGGACCGACGACGACGCGGCACTGCTCGACGAGGCCTTCGTGGCGCTCGGACCCAAGCCCGGCAAGAACGGCAAGATCGACGAAGCCGACGAGATCCGCACCTATGGCCACATCGTGGTCGATGAAGTGCAGGACCTCACGCCGATGCAATTGCGCATGGTCGCGCGGCGTTCGCTGTCGGGTTCGATGACGATCGTCGGTGACATCGCGCAGGCCACCGGCGCTCACGCCCCGGCTTCATGGGACGACGTTCTCGCCCACTTGCCGGCCCCGCGCGCCGGCCGTGAGGACACCAATCGGGTGATCGGATTGTCCGTGGGCTACCGCATCCCCGGTCAGATCATGGAACTCGCCAACCGGGTGATGGAGGCGGCGACTCCCGGGTTGCGCGCTCCGACGGCCGTGCGTCTCGGCCCGAGTGCGCCGGTCTTCGTGGAGGCTTCGGCTTCCGATCTGCTCGAAACTGCGGCGCGCGCGACGGCCGATCTCCTCGCCGTTCTCGCCGGGGGCAACGTGGCCGTGGTGACTCCGGATCATCTCGCCGACGCGATGGCCGATGCCTTGACGACCCACGGCATCGAACACGGTCGGGCGTCCCGATCCGCTCTCGACACCGGGGTCACGGTGGTGCCCGTCGGTCTCGTCAAGGGTCTCGAACTCGACGGCGTCGTGGTGGTCGAACCGGCGCGCATCATCGACGGCGAGATTCAGGGCATGCGATCGTTGTACGTGGCGCTCACCCGCTCGACCCAGCGGCTCACGATCGTGCACACCGGCGTGTTGCCGGCGCCGTTGCGCTGATCGCTCGGTCAGCCCCAGCGCGCCACGTAGGCGTCGACGACGATCCGGGTGAACTTGGCCGCCTTGTCGGCGTCGGCCGGTCGGTTGCGTTCCACGGCGAGTGTGGCCAGATCGATCATGCGACCGATCGTCTCGGCACCATCGGGATCGTCGGATGTCATCTCGGGCTCGATCACGGCCCACACCGCGGTGATCTCGGCGAGTCGGGCGCGCTTGTTGCCGTCGGGCACGGTCTCGTTGTCGGCGCGCGGGCCGATGAGGGTCGAGAGACCGTCGAGTTCGTCGGCGAGACGCTGAAGTAGTTCGGCGGTGGTGCCGGTGGGCAGAGTCGTGGTGGTCGGAGCGGCCGAGGTGGTGACGCGGGAGTCGTCGTAGGTCGTGGCGCCGCAGGCCGAGAGAGCGACGATGACGCTCGAGATCATGACTGCACGAGTCGCGACGGTTCGTCGCGCAAGAGTGTGGAGGTTCACGCAGTCACCAGGATGCGCGCCGAGGCGAATGCATCGACATCGACCTCGCGACCTTCGATACGCACGGCCATCGTGCCGTCGTCGCTCGCGCGCGACACTTCACCGGCGTGACCGGGAAGGATGTGCGACTTCTCGAGGAAGTCGAGGAGTCCGGGGGTGAACTCGAGCTCTTCGGGAATCCGGGACACCGTGAAACGCGAGCCGGCAGTGAGCGAACTGAGCGGCCGGGCGTGCGGATCGATGTAACTCGAACCGGGGATGGGGTTGCCGTGCGGGCACGTGGTAGGCGCACCGAGCAGACGGTTCATGGCCGTCTCGACCTCGTCGCTCATGACGTGCTCCCACTTGCCGGCTTCGCGATGGGCGAGGGCCCAGCTCAGTCCGAGGACATCGGTGATGAATCGTTCGGCCAGACGGTGGCGTCGGACCACTTGTTGGGCGAGACGTTCACCCTCGGCGGTGAGGGCGATGCGCGGACCCTCGCTCACGACGAGTCCTTCGCGCGTCATGCGCTCGATCATCTGCGACACCGATGCACGACTGACGTTCAGACGTTCGGCGATGCGCACGCGGATGACCTCGAGATCGTCTTCGTGCAACTCGAAGATGCACTCGCAGTACTCCTCGAAAGCCGGATGATGTTCGCCCGACACGGCCATGGGGTCAGGCTAGTGGTGGGGTTCGGTTCGGCGAGTGGCGGCGGGTGAGAGCCCCGTCACGCCCGGCACCGGATCATTCGAACTTCACGCCCTGGGCCAACGGCAGTTCGTTCGAGTAGTTGACCGTGGCGGTCGAGCGGCGCATGTAGGCCTTCCACGCGTCGCTACCACTTTCACGCCCACCACCGGTCTCCTTCTCGCCACCGAAGGCACCACCGATCTCGGCCCCCGAAGGTCCGATGTTCACGTTGGCGATACCGCAGTCGCTGCCGGCCGGGCCGGTGAACCTTTCGGCCTCGCGCACGTCGGTCGTGAAGATCGACGAAGCAAGTCCTTGGGGAACGTCGTTCTGGATGGCGATGGCCTCGTCGAGATCGCGGTACGGCATGACGTAGAGGATCGGCGCGAAGGTCTCGGTGCGAACGATGTCGGTCTGCTTCGACAGGCGAACCACGGCCGGTCGGACGTAGGCGGCGTTCGGAGCGAGGTCGGCGTGCAGACGATCGCCGCCGACGACGGTTCCGCCATCAGCCGCGGCGGCACGCAGCGCGGACTGCATCGTCTCGAAGGACGAGAGCGAGATGAGCGGCCCCACGAGCGGATCGTCGATGAGCGGGTTGCCGACGCGGAGTTGGGCGAAGGCCCGGCTCACCCGATCGGCCACGTCGTCGACTCGGGACTCGTGCACGATCAGTCGGCGCAGGCTCGTGCAGCGCTGACCGGCCGTGCCGGCGGCGGCGAACGTGATGCCTCGCACGGCGAGATCGAGATCGGCGCTCGGCGTGACGATGGCCGCGTTGTTCCCACCCAGTTCGAGAATCGAACGGCCGAAACGCGCCGCAACCACCGGCGCCACCGAACGGCCCATACGCGTCGAGCCGGTGGCCGAGACGATCGGTAGCCGAGTGTCGGCGGCCATCGCGGCACCGAGGTCGGCGCCACCGATCACGAGTTGGCAGAGATCGACGGGCGCGCCAGCGGCCGTGGCCGCTCGACGGGCGAGCGCGGTGCAGGCCGCGGCGGTGACCGTGGATGCATCGGATGGTTTCCAGACCACGGGATCGCCACAGATGATCGCCAAGGCGGCGTTCCACGACCACACGGCGACCGGGAAGTTGAAGGCGGTGATCACGCCGATCGGTCCCATCGGATGCCATGTCTCGGTGAGGCGGTGCAGGGGTCGTTCCGAGGCGATCGAGAGACCGTGCAGTTGACGCGCGAGTCCGACTGCGAAGTCGCAGATGTCGATCATCTCTTGCACTTCGCCGAGGGCCTCGGAACGGATCTTGCCGGCCTCGATCTGCACGAGGGTGGCCAGATCGTCCTTGTGTCGTCGCAACTCGTCGGCCAGATGGCGGACGACTTCGGCGCGCTTGGGTGCGGGCACGACTCGCCAAGCGGCGAACACTTCCTGAGCGCGATCGAGAGCACCATCGAGACTCGGTGCGACGAGCGGTCCACCGACCTCGCCGTAGTTCTCACCGGTGATGGGGGAACGAGCCGGGGCCGACGACCCCGTCAGCGCGTCACCGGCACCGAGCGCGTCGAGGGCCCGACGCGCGGTTTCGAGGATCGACGACGAGGACGACGCGGAGAAGGTCATGGTCCATTCTCACCCATCCGACCCGATGGTCGGAAAGTGGTCAGTCGACCACGAGTGACGGGACGAAGATCCGCGATGCGGGTGAACCGGCCGCGATGGCATCGGCGGCGAGGATCACCGCAGCACCCGTGTAGGCCGTGCGTTCGCCAGCCGGGAAGTTCTCACGCGCCGGATACACCACGCCCGTCCAGTACGAGCCGTCGTCGTGGCGATGAGCACGCGTCCAGGCCAAGAGGTCGGTGGCGGTGCTGATGTCACCGATCGCCGTGTGGGCGAGTGAGCATTCGGCGGTCTCGGCGGCGGTCACCCACGGTTCGTCGCTCACGCAACGGATACCGCGGCCCTCCATGGCGAAGGTCGACCATCCCTCGGCCAGTCGGGCCTTGGCTTGTTCGCCCTCCATCGCGTTGGTGAGAACGGGGTAGTACCAGTCCATGGCCCAACGATCCTTGGGTTCGAAGGCGTCGGGACGCTCGACGATGGCCGCGCGCAGTGAATCGGCGGCGAGCGCCCAGTGCGGACGGTGCTCGTTGGCGAGTTCGGCGAGATTGACCGCGCAGGTGAGCGCATGCCAGATCGACGACGATCCGGTGAGCAGCGCGTAGTCCCACGGGCTCGCGTGTTCCTCGCGCGCCCACAAGATGGTGCCGTCGTGACGGGTCATCGAGAGCACCCATTCCACGGCGCGATCGACGGTCGGCCAGATGTGATCGACGAAGCCGCGGTCCCAGGTGCACAGCCAGTGGTGCCACGCGCCGGCGGCGATGTAAGCGCACACGTTGGTGTCGAGTTTGGGTTCTTCCACGCAACCACCGGGCAGGTAGTAGTTGAACCACCAGCCGTCACCGTGTTGTGTGTCGACGAGCCATTCGTAAGCGCGTTCGGCTTCGTCGTGCAGTCCGGCGATGTCGAGGGCCATGGCGGTCTCGACGTGATTCCACGGATCGCAGTGCCCGTTCTCGAACCACGGAATCATTCCGTTGTCGAGTTGGAGAGCGGCGATCGACTCGGCGGTCTGCACGATCTCGTCGGCGCTGATCACACCTTCGATGTGCGGTATGCGGCTCATGCGTCCACCAGTTCCCGGTCGGTCGCCGTCGGACGCGAACCGGAGGCCCGGTCGACGGGGAGTTTGGTCGCGTAGACGATGAGGCTCTTGCCCATCAGCGGCGACAAGGCGCGTTCGGCGATCTTGACCGATCGCGGTTGCTTCACGATGTCCCACTCGAGGAAACGCTTGTAGGCGTTCACGAGTTTGTGGTCGTCACGGCGCGGGCCGACGGCGCACTTCAACCACCAATAGGGCGAGTGAAGGGCGTGCGCGTGATGCGAACCGCGAACGTCGAGTCCGGCGGCGCGGAGCTTCGCGGTGAGTTCGGTCTCGCTGTAGATCCGAACGTGCCCACCGACCGACTTGGGTGCGTGGTATTCGTCGGACAGCATCCAGTTGACCTTCTCGGGCCACCACGACGGAACGGTGCAGGCGAAGGTTCCCCCCGGTCGCAGCACCCGGGCGAGTTCGGCGATGGCCGCCACGTCGTCCTGGATGTGTTCGAGCACTTCGGACGTGATCACGCGATCGAAGGTCCCGTCGGGGAAGGGGAGTCGCGTGGCGTCACCGCGCAACGCACCCACGTACCGATCGGGGGTGATCTGACCTTCGGCGATCATGGCGCCGAACGTGGCGCGGGTCGCGCGCACTTCGCCGTCGGCGTAATCGAGGGCCACGATGCGACCGCCGAGCCGGGCGACCTCGAACGCATGACGACCGAAACCGGCACCGGCATCGAGGACGAGATCGCCGGGGGCGAGTCCGAGACGGGCGAAGCGAACGGTGAGCACGATCAGTCCTTCAGCCGTCCGTTGCGACGCAACTTTTCGATGTTGGCCGGCATCGAAAGGACCTCGCGGTACTGATCGACGGTGAGCTCGGCGCAGCGGCGCCAGGTCCAACGGTCGACGACGCGCGCGCGTCCATTCGCTCCGACGCGAGCGCGGAGTGCGGGATCGTCGAGGCCGCGGCGGATGGTGGTGGCGAGGGCCTCGGCATCGCCGGCGACGCACTGCAGCACGGTGTCACCGTCCTGGCCGGTGACTTCGGGTAGAGCACCGCCATCGGTGGCCACGAGGCAGATGCCCGTGCACATGGCCTCGATGGCCGGCAGGCTGAAACCCTCGTAGAGCGACGGAACCACGGCGAGTTCGGCTTCGGCGTACAACTCGACGATGCGCTCGTCGGACACGCCCGAGACGAACTGGATGTGCGGGCGCAGCCCGAGTTTGTCGATCAGATCCATGCTCTTGCCGGGCTTGGGTTTGCCGATGATCGTGAGGGTGACGTCACGCTCGGTGCGCAGCTTGGCCATGGCCTCGAGCAGATACGAGAGACCCTTCAGGGCCACGTCGGCCGACGCCGTGGTGATGAGGCGGCCGGGAACACGGGTGACGTCGGGTCGGGGTTTGAAGAGGTCGGGATCGACGCCCACGGGTACGAGTCGCATGCGGTCGTACGAAACTCCCATGTCCTCGTGGATGTCCTTGATGCTGTTCTCGCTCACGACCACGATGCGCGGCATGCGGCTCGCGACGCGTCCCTGCATCTTGACGAACGAATAGAAGCGATTGACGCCGAGCTTCTTCCACCAGTTCGGGGCGTGATCCATCTCGAGCGCGCGATCGCGGGTGATCGGGTGGTGAAGGGTGACGATCGTCGGGATCATCTTCTCGACGCCGAGGATTCCGTAACCGAGACACTGGTTGTCGTGCACGAGATCGAATTCGTTCACCCGACCGGCCAGATGGCGACGCACCCGCGAACTGAAGGCCTGGGGTTCGCCGAAGGTCCCGGTCAGGAAGAGGCCGACCTCGAGCCAGTCCTCGCGGGTCTTGAGTTCCCAGATCGCTGGAAAGCGGAACGGGTAGTGATCGTTGACGAGGTCGAGGCTCGGGAGCTTGGTGAGGGGGACCCGGTCGTCGAGGACGGGGTAGGGCTGGCCGCCGAAAACCTCGACCGAGTGCCCGAGGTCCACGAGGGCCTTGGTGAGGTGCCGGGTGTAAACGCCCTGCCCGCCGACGTGCGGCTTACCCCGGTAGGTGAGGTAGGCCAGACGCAGCGGCCCGTCGGGGTCGAGGACGGACGACATAGGGGGACAACGCTACCGGCGAGCCCCGAGGGCGGGGTTCAGCAGGAGGTCGGCTGGGTGGTGCTGGCCGAGGCCGAACCCGACCGACCTGTCGAGTCCGTGGCCGTCACGCTGATGGAAACCGAACCCGCCCCGGTGGGCAGGCCCGAGAGGGTGCCGGCGTAGGTGGTGCCGGCGACCAGGCTCAGTGAGAACGACCGCGGGGTGCCACCAACGGTGACGGTGGCCGTGACGCCCTTCAGCGCGCTCTCGTCGGTGACCGCCACTTGGACCCGCACGCTCGTGCAGCCGGTCGCCGAGAACGAGATCGCGAGTTTGCCCACCATCGGGGATCGGGTGACCGCGCCGCTGAGAGTGATCGCGTTCGACGCCGCCGAGGTCGAGGTGGAGGCATCGATCACGAGGGTCTTGTCGAAACGGCCCTCGGGGAACGCCGTGGTCTGCGCGTACGACTCGGCGGCGGTTCGCGCAAAGGTCACGGTGAGAACGGCCGAACGTCCGGCGGCGAGATTCGCCGGCGCTCCCGTGATCGTGAAGAGTCCCGAAGGTGAGCTCACGTCGATCGCGACCGACACCGAGTTCGGATTGCTGATCGTCAGCGTGAGCGAGGTCGCCGTCGTTCCGAAATCGAGTTTGGTAGCGCTCGTCACGAGTGGACGCACGATCACCGGAGCAGTGGTCGACGGTGCCGTGCTCGGGGCGACGGTCGTCGAGCGCGGTGCCTTGGTGGTGGCGACCGGCGCGACGGTCGGGACGATCACGGGTGCGGTCGTCGGCGCGGTGGACGGTGCGCCGTTCGGTGACGTGGTCGGAATCGGTGCGTCGGTGTTCGGCGACGACGGCACGACGACGAGTGTGGTGGGCGAGGCCGTCGCGTCGTCGAGAACCTCGGTGGTGAGCGGTGGCAAGGATTCGACGGTGACAGTCGTGCCCGTGGTCGGAGTCGCGACGACCTCGTCGACGAGAGGGCGCGAGTCGCCACGTGCGGCCACGGCCACGACTCCACCGACCACGAGCACCGCCGCGGCACCACCGGCGAACCAGACGGACAGGCCACGGCGAATCGTCGGAAAGCCATCGGAGCGCCACTGTCGTCGGCCACGCGGCACGGACGAACCACTGCTCTGCGCCGTGGCCGCCAACACCCGATCGCGCTGGCCGAGTGGCATGGCGAAGGCCGGCGCGGCACCGAAGAGCGCGAGTGGCGCGAGTTTGCGACGGTTGCCGTCGCAGGTGGGGCAATCCTCGATGTGGCGATTGACGCG
>Ga0075471_10002908_pt1 | contig 11177 bp, 6 predicted proteins | sample DEB19_08_DNA_2_FD_74787 | JGI IMG/M metagenome (GOLD analysis project Ga0075471, IMG submission 74787) | Aqueous microbial communities from the Delaware River and Bay under freshwater to marine salinity gradient to study organic matter... | ecosystem: Environmental > Aquatic > Marine > Coastal ... | reverse complement strand
CGGCCAGAGTTCCTCCCGGCAAAGTGACGCGGACGGACGCCTGCGCATGGAGCTGCCCAACGAGGCGCAGGTGGAGGTGCGGCTGTGAGCAGGATTATGAGCAAGAGCCGCCGCGCCGGGCACTTCGTGGTTTCTTCTCCTGCTCTTCCTCTTTCCTTCCACTGATGGCCCGGCCTGACAAACAGCCTCATGTGGTCTTCTCGCCCAAGCTCCTGCTGGCGCTGCCGGTGGTCTGCGTGCTGATCGCCTTGTGGCTCGTGCCAACCGAGCGGCGGCTGCTGGAGCGGCAAATCGTGGACAAGGCCTGGGGCCGCGCCATCGAGACCCTGCGCAAATTGCCGGCCCGCGAGCGCGCCAAACAGGCCCGCCACTATGCGCTGCTCGAAATCCAACTCGAACGCCGCCTGCTGGCCGCGGACGATCCCGTGGCCCTGCGCAACCTGCTGGTCCGCGCATGCGAGCTGGCGGAGCCGTTCAATTTTGAAGGCGACTTCCTGGCGGAAATCTCTGGCCTGCTCGACCCGGTGCGGGACCCGCAGGCGGCCTACCAGTCGATCAGCCCGGTGCTGGCCAAGCTGTCGCCGGCCCGCAGCGCGCCCCTTTACGAGGCCCTGGTGAAGAAGGCCCTGGCGGCGGCGCAGCCCGTGCTGGCGATGCAAATCTACGCCGCGCACTGGCAGGCCAGCCCCACCGATGCCACCACGCTGCGGCTCGTGCAGCTCGCACGTGCCGGTGGCCAGCCGGCGCTGGGTTTGCGGGCCGTGGATGAATTCGCCCGCCGCGCGGGCCGGCCGCTCACCCGTGTTTCGCCCCGGCTCGCGTGGGAGCGCGTGGGCTTGCTGCGCGAGACCGGCCAGCCGGCGCTCGCTTATGAAGCGATCAACGAGTTGATGACCGTGGTGGAGCCGGCCGAGCGCGACCGGCTCTTCAGTCTGCTGATGACCACCGCGCGCGAATCCAACCGGCTGCGCGAGCTGCTGCCGGAAATCCAAAAGCGCGCCGCCGCCGATCCCGAAAACGTCCAGCTCTGGCGGACCCTGGCGGAACTGGCCCTGGCCGGGGGTGATCAGAAGGCAGCCATCACGGCCTTGCAGCGCATCGTTGCGCTGGAGCCAAACGATCGTTCGCACCACCAGCGGCTCGCGCAGCTCTACGAGTGGAATGCGCGGCCCAACGAGGCGTTCGATCATTACCTCATCGCCCTGCGGCTGCGGGAGCCGTCCGCGATTGAACGCCTGATCGCGCTGGCACCGGGCCTGTATCGCGACGCCGATCTGGCCAAGGGGCTGGGCGAGGCCGGAGACCTGCTGGACCGGCAGAAGTTCGCGCCCTTCCTCGCCCGGCTGGAGGGGAACATCGGCAACTTCGAGCAGGCCGAGGCATATTACCGCAAGCTCATCGATGACCCCAAAGTAAGCCTGAACCTGCTCAAGGAATACGCGCAGTTGCAGATGGATCTGGCGCATTACCAGCGGGCGCTGCCGGTGCTTCAACGCATCCTGCGCCAGCAGCCGGAGGATGTCCCCACGCTGGGCGCGCTGGCCGAATGCCATTTCCGCCTGAACGACTACCCGCGTTCGCTGGAAGTCTATCAACGGCTCATCCGCCTTGCCGCGGACAAGACCAATATCGAAGGCTTCCTCACGCTGGCCGAGAGCATGGGGCTCTTCGATGCGGCGGCAGACGGCTTGCAGCTCTGGCTGGAACGCTGGCAGCAGCGCGCCGCCGAGCCCACGGTGAAGGATTACCAGCGGCTGGCTTATTTCCTGGGCGCGGCCAACCGCCCCGAGCGCGTGCGGGAAGCCCTGGAGCAGGCGGTCAAACGCTTTCCTCAGGACACCTCCCTGCGCCGCCAGCTCACCTATGCGCTTTCGGACATGGGTGAGTTCAGCCAGGCCGCCGACGTGCTCCGCCAGCATCCCGACCTGCGCACGGAGGATGAGCTGGCCAAGTTCTACCTCAGCCTCCTGCTCCAGGCGAAGCGGCTCGCGGATGCCGAGCAGTTCGTGACGCGTGAGCTGACTCCGGAGCAAATGCACAAGCTCGGGCTGGCCGCCACGGTGGCCAGCGTTTACGAGGCGACCGGCAACTGGCGCGCGGCCATGGGCCTTTACGAGCAGCTCCACCGGCAAAACCCGGAGCAAGTCTCGCACGGGCTGGCCTACGCCCGCCTGCTGGTGCGGGCGGAGCGGGGGCGCGAAGCAGTCGCCGTGCTCCAGCGCTACCTCGCGAACGCGGACGCCGCCACGCATGAGCTCGCGGCCCAGGTGCTGGCCGGCGCCCGCGATTTCAAGCGCGCAGCCGTGCATCAGCGCGCCTACGTGGCCGGCAAACCGCAGGACCCCAGCCGGGCCTGGGGATTTTTGGGTGACATCCTGCTGGCGCGCGGGGACAAACAGGGCGCCCGGGTGGCGTATCAGCGGGCGATTCAAGAAATGCTCCGCACACTGGCCCAGCCGTAGCGCCCGGCCTCTGACAATTCTCTCTATGCAACCAAGATTCATGAAACTCCCCTCCTCCGGACCCGCCTTGGGGCTGGCCGCGCTGGTGCTGGCGGCCGGCGCAACCACCGCCCGGGCCCAGTTCCAGTTCCTGACCGACGGCCCCAAAACCATGCGGGACGAGACGCGCCGGTCTCCCGCGGAGCGCGAGCCCGCGCCGGTCGAGCCGCGCGAGAAGAAGGGTTTCTTCGGCCGGCTGTTCTCGCGGGAAGAGGAACCGCCGCGAAACCGAGGCTATTACGAAGACACTCGCCCTCCCGTGCCGCCGCCGACTTACGCTCCGGCTCCCGCCTATGCCGCTCCTTCCGGCACGACAACCTATGTGCGCGATGGAGTTCGTTTCTCAGACCCGCCCCGGGGATTTTCTCCTGTGGTAGCCCCGGCCCCGGCCGCCACTCCCTACGCTGCGCCGACAGGAGAACCGCAGTGGGTGCCGGTTCAGTCCGGCTTTGGGGCCAGTCCCACCCGCGCGTTCGATGGCCGCCCGTCGGGCACCAGCATCGCGCCCAACAACACGGTCCGGCCGTTGAATAACCAAGGGTATCCGGAAGACGTTCGTTACCGCACCCCGGTGCAGCCAAACTACCCGGCCGTAGGCGCGGAACCGATCAACGTGCGGACCGCTCCTGCTGGCGGAGTGGTGCGCGACGTCTTCGGCGGGCAGGGCCAGGGCGGGCAGACATACTATCCTGCCCCCGCTCCACAATACGCCCCGGCTCAAGTGCCCGCCGCAGCGGAGCCACGTTATCCAGCACCCGCCCGCCAGCAGAGCTCGCTGGATCGCCCGGGCTTCTTCAGCCGGCTGTTTGGCCGATCGAACGCCGCTCCAGCCGCAGACCCGAACAATCGCTACACCGTGCGCGAAGGCATCCGCTACGCGCCCGGCACGCAGCCTGGGGCCTATGAGGAGCGCCCGCTCGCCCAGCCTGCCTATCCGCAAAGCTACCAACCACCCGCCCCGGCAGCCTGGAGCACACCCAACACTGTTCTCCACCCCGCCGCGCCGCCAGATTACCAGCCGGCGGCCGCTCCACCGCCCAGCCCGGGTTTTGCGCCCGTCGCCCCGCTGGGGACGCAGGATCCGTTCTCGGGCCAGCGCCCCTCTCGTCGCTTCCAGCCCCCCCCGGAACCAGCACTGCCGATTCCACAAACCCCGGAACGCCAGCCGGTCCCGACCAACTTCGGCACCCCGCGTTCCTCGTTGGAGGTGGTCCCGACGTTCCCATCGGTCGCCCCACCGGAAAATCTTTCCCCGGCGGAACAACGGATCTTCCAGGCCGGCGTGAAACCGGAGGACCAGCGTTACCTCATGTATCTCTACGCGAAGACCGGCCGCGCGGAGATGGCCGAGCCGCTGGCCCAGGGCATCCTCGCCCGTGACCCCACCAATCAGGAAGCGCTGCTGGCCATGAGCGCCGCATTTGTGGAACGCAAGCAGCCGGACAAGGCCCTCGCCTACGCGTCTGAACTTTACCGCGCCTACCCGGACAGCAAGGACGCCCTCTACCACTACGGTGCCGCCAGCCATCTCGCGGGGAACTACCAAGAGGCAGCGGCGATTCTGCGCCACCTGCGCTTGGAGAAATTCGCCGGCAAGCCCTTCCCCTATCAGCTCGACCTCGCCGCCGCCGCCGAAAAGTCCGGCGACTGGCGCGGGCAGATGACCGCCTACCAGGAGCTGCTGGACCAGAACACCGCCGACGACCACACGCGTGTGATCGTCCGCCGTGTGCTGGAGCCCCTCCAACGCGAGCACAGCGACCACCTCTCCGCCCAGGCCACTTCCTATCATCTTGATTCCGGCCAGCTCTGGCAGGAACGCGCCGCCGGCCGCACCCAGCTAAATGGCCGGAACCAGCTTCACGCCGAGGCGCTGCGCGAAGACGTGCTGATCAGCGCCAGCCCGCTGCTGCGCCGCCGCTGGACGGATGACACCGAAGGGCAGATCGGCCTCCAGACCACCTGGAGCCAACGCTGGCTCACCGACTTCTGGGCCGGCGGCTCGCAGGCCGGCGCGCTCGGCGGAGCCCGGCTCATGCACCGGCTGCCCAGCAACGGTTCCGTCTGGATTGAAGCCTACGCCAGCGAACGCGCGCGCGATGGACTGCTGCTCCATTCGCTGGACGGCCGCCAGCATCGGCTCACCCTGGCCGGAAATTATCTCCTCGCCGAACGCTTCCAGACCTACGGCGCGTTCACCGGTCGCGAAGTGCTGATTGGTGATGAACGCCTGGCCGTCGGCCTCCAGGGCAACTGGGGCGTGGAGTTCCTCGCCCGCCGGGAAACGCCCGAGTTCAAGCTCGGCTATCGCGGTGCCTACCACGCCAACACCCGCAAGAGCGGCAACCTGGCCCTCGTCGCCCCGGCCGTGCTGCCGACAGCCACCATCGCCCAGCAAACCCAGGTGCTCGACAGCGCCGTGCTCCACTGGCTGCACCGCGAAGGCGTTTACGCCGATCTCCGTGACCGCCTTTGGGGCCCGATGTTTTACCACTTGTTTGGCGCGGCGGACTACGCCTTCGAGCGGAGTTCAATGGAGTTCACCGGCCGGGTGGGCCTGACCTACCAGCCGCGCAAGAGCCTGGAGTTCGGCACGGAAGTCGCCTACACGACGAGCGCCGCCACCACCGACGGAGCCAGCGGTCTTTGGGAGTTCGGCCTCAGCGCCAAGTGGTGGTTTTGAACTGGCGGTCCCGCCTGAGAGCCTTTCTGAAAATTGGGAGGGGTCCTGGGGTTCGGGATTTTGGGGTTGGCCAAGGCGGCGAGACCGAAGCATCCCCGCAGCGGGCTGTGACGGTCGAGCCAACGCCGGCCAACGCAAAAAGGCCGCGCCGCCCGCAGGGTTTTCGCGGGCAAAGCCATCTGGCGGCGTTGCTCCTCAGTCAGCGACAGCTGCGGGTATCCTCCTTCGTCGCGCCTTGCCATCTGGCCTTGCCCACGAAAACGGGACCCCTCCCAATTTTCAGACAGGCTCTGAGGCGCAAGGCGACGCTTACTTCCCGCGCGAATACACCAGCTTGCCGCCCACATAGGTCCGGAGCACCTGCGTCGCGACAATTTTGTCCTCCGGGCAGGTGAGGATGTCCGTGTCCAGCACGGCGAGGTCCGCGAGCTTGCCGGGCTCCAGCGATCCGGTGCGGTCCTCTTTGAACAGCAGCTTGGCGTTGTTGATCGTGTAGAAGCGCAGCGCCTGCTCGCGGGTCAGCGCCTCCTCCGGGTGCAACTGGCCCTCGTGCCACTTGGCGCGACGGGTGATGGCGGTCTGAAGACCCAGGAACGGACTGTAAGGGTTGTTGCTGCGCATGGGGCCGATCTTCTGCATGTGGTCCGAACCGCCACCCACCATGCCACCCGCCGCGAAGATGCTCCGCAACGGCTGGAAGTAGCGGAGGCGATCGTAGCCGAACTGCTTCACCAGCGTGCGCGTGTCGAGGTAGAGCCACGCCGGCTGGATGTCCACGACAACGCCGAGCCGGGCCGCCGTCTCCACGGCCTCGCGGCTCATGAAGTTGCAGTGCGTGACCGAGGCGCGCGTCTGGCGGATGGGCAGCCCTTCCTTCGCCAGCTCGTCATACACCTCCAGCAGCCCATGCACCGCGCCGTCGCCCACGGAATGCGCGGTGAATTGCAGGCCGCTTTCCACCGCCGCGCGCACCATCGGCACCAGCCGGTCCTTGGGGATGAACCGCACGCCGCGATATTCGGGGTCCGTGATCGCGTAGATCTGGCTGACGCCCCACGGCTGCCGCATGTAGGCGCTGCCCGTGAGCATCCCGCCATCCAGGAACATCTTGATGCCGATGATGTGCAGCCAGTCGTCCCGCTGGAGGTGCAAGGGGTTTTTCGCCACCGCCCGGATGCTGTCAGTGATGGCCTCCAGCTTGCCGATGGAACCGACGCCCTGGGAGCAGCTCACGCGCACCGTCAGCTCGCCGGTGTCGCGCAGCTTGCGATAGCGCTCGATGGAACCAACGCTGGCGTTGCGGTCGCAAATGGCAGTGATGCCAACGGCGTTGTAGTCGGCAAACAGGTGCTTGAGCCGCGCCGATTGCTCGGCCTCGGTGGCGGGCTTGGCGGAGGACTTCGTTTTCACGTAGCGCGAGCAGTTGCGCAGGATGCCGGTGGGCTCGCCGGTCTTGGGGTCGCGCTCGGCAAAGCCGCTGCCGCCGTCGGTCACCTTGAAGTCGCGGTCGATGCCGCTGAGCTTCATCGCCAGCGAGTTGAGCGAGGCGTCCGGCCCGGTGCTGTAAATGATCGGATGCTTGGGCGCGACGCTGTCCAGCTCGGCGCGCGTCGGGTAACGCTGCTCGCGCAGCCGCGTGATGAAGACTTGCGAGAGGCTGATCCACTCGCCCTCCGGCACCACCTGCGCACGGCCGCGCAGGTAGGCGAGCACATCCTCGATGGATTCCATGTCGGGAATCGGATGGTCAAACTCCGTCATGGCCGCACCGGCCGGATGCACATGCGAATCCATGAGGCCGGGGATGACCAGCCGGCCTTGCAAATCCACCACCTCGGTGCGCGGCCCCTTTAGCTTGAGCACCTCGGCGCTGGTGCCCACGGCGAGCAGCTTGCCGTCCTTGACCGCCAGCGCCTCGCGCAGGCTGAAGCGCTCATCCACCGTCGCGATCTTGCCCCGGTGCAGGATCAAGTCCGCCTCTGCGGCAGACAACGGCAGGGCGAAGGCAGTGACAGCGAGCAGGCCAGCAAACTGGCCGGACAAGAAGAGGCGGAACATGAGGCCGACCCTAACGCGCTGGCACCAGACACGAAAACTCAAAAGTCTCCCGCACGCCGGGTCGGAGACCGGCGCTCCGTCCGGGTTCGCACCGCATGGCAGCCCTGCCGGAATTCATGGAAATGACCTTGCCAGCTCTCTACTCCACCCGGAAATTCCACCCATGCAACTCCAGCCTTCGCCGGTCGCCCGGCCGCTCCGCCTGCTGCTGTCCGCAGTGGTGCTGACCCTCCTCGTGCTGCCTGCCATCGCGCAGAACACGAACCAGTCCTCCAAGCTCTATCAGCCGGGGCCGCGGACCCGGGACGGCATCGGCAAGTATTACTTCGGCCGGGAAATCGCGCATTACATGACCCACCTCGCCGCCCCCTGGCTGGAACGGCCAGAGCGGGCGGTGGAAGAGCGCCCGGACCTGGTGATGAAAGCCCTCGCCCTCAAGCCCGGAAACGTGGTGGCGGATGTGGGCTGTGGCACGGGCTATTACAGTTGGCGCATGGCCGAGGCCGTCGGCCCCAAAGGCGTGGTCTATGGCGTCGAGATTCAACCCGAGATGCTGGACCTGCTTGCCGAAAAGATGAAGGCGCGCGGCATCACCAATGTCGTCGGCATCCTCGGCACCACCACGGACCCGAAGCTCCCCCAGCCCGTGGATCTGGTCATCATGGTGGACGTGTATCACGAGATGGATCACCCGTTTGAGTCCATGGCGGCAATCTGCAAGCAGTTGAAGCCCGGCGGGCGCATGGTCTTCGTGGAGTTCCGGGGCGAGGACCCGGAAGTGCCCATCAAGCCGCTGCACAAGATGACCGAGGCGCAGGTGAAGAAGGAGATGGCCAACCAGCCGCTGGAACACGTCGAGACCATCCGCACCCTGCCTTGGCAGCACGTGATCATCTTCCGCAAAAAGGCGCAGCCCTAGCCGCCACACCCGCTCGGAACGCAGCTCGCGGTTGTTTTCCGCCCGCCAAACAGCTACATCACCCGGCACATGACTTGGACCCCCAACCGCCGCATGGCGTTGCTCGCCGTGGTGACGCTGGTGCTCGACCAGTTGACCAAGTTCGGCGTGCTGCGCTTTCTGGGTTACGCCCAGGAGCGCGTGGTGGTGGAAGGCTTCTTCAAGTTCGTCCACTGGGGCAACACCGGCGCGGCGTGGAGCATGTTCCATGGCAACAATGAGATGCTGACCATTGTGGCACTGCTGGCCCTGCTCGCCTTGTTCCTAACGCGGCACCACTTCGGCATCGAACAGCCGCTGGGCCAGTGGGCGCTCGGCCTCATGTTTGGCGGCATCGCCGGCAACATCGTGGACCGGATCGTGCATGGGCACGTGGTGGACTTCATCTACTTCCACGTCCGCACCCGCAACGGCGCGGAGGCGGGCTTCCCCGCGTTCAACGTGGCGGACAGCGGGATCTGCATCGGAGTGGGCTTAATGTTCCTCCTGTCGTGGCAGATGGATGGGAAGAAGCCAGAAGAGCCAGCCGCTGCTCCGGCGGAAACCGTCTCCAAGGAATCAGCCCCCGCTGCGTCGAAGGAAGTATGATGCGATCACCCCAGTCCTGCGAACGGGCCGGCTTTGCCATCCTCTCTCTTCTATTCGCGCTTCTCTCCCTCCCCGCCGCCGAACCTTCCGCCGCCGCACTCATCACGCCTTACTTCACCCCGCCGAAGGAGTTTGCCGGCCAGCTTGGCAACTATCGCTCGCCACTGCTCTTCAGCGATGGCTCGCAGGTGAAATCCGCCGCCGATTGGCAACGCCGCCGCACGGAGATTCTCGCGCAATGGCACGGCTTGATGGGCACGTGGCCGCCCGCGCTGGAAAAGCCGAAGCTGGAATTCCTCGCGCAGAGCCAGCGCGAAAACTTCACCCAGCACCGCGTCCGCGTGGAACTGGCCCCCGGCGTCTCCGGTGAAGCCTGGCTGCTGATTCCCGATGGCAAAGGACCGTTCCCCGCCGTGCTAGTGCCGTTCTACGAGCCGGAGACCAGCATCGGCCTCGGCAAGAGCCCGCAGCGTGATTTCGCCTTGCAGCTCACGCGCAAGGGCTTCGTCTCCCTGAGCATCGGCTCGCCCGGCGGCGACGCCCGCAAGCCCGAGCCGGGCCGCGAAGTGTGGCAGCCGCTCTCCTTCCTCGGCTACATCGGCGCGAACTGCTGGCACGCGCTGGCGAACCTGCCGCAGGTGGACTCGAAGCGCATCGGCGTGGCTGGCCATAGCTACGGCGGCAAGTGGGCGATGTTCGCGTCGTGCTTCTACGACAAGTTCGCCGCCGCCGCGTGGAGCGACCCCGGCATCGTCTTCGACGAGCCGCGCTCGAACGTGAACTACTGGGAGCCGTGGTATCTGGGCCGCGACCCGCAGCTCACGCGCAAGCCCGGCCTCATCCGCCCCGATAACCCGCGCACCGGCGCTTACAAGAAGATGATGGAGACGGGCCGCGACCTGCACGAAGTCCACGCGCTCATGGCCCCGCGCCCGTTCCTGGTCAGCGGCGGCAGCGAAGACCCGCCGAGCCGGTGGATTCCGCTGAACCACACCATCGCCGTGAACGACCTGCTCGGGGTGAAGAACCGCGTGGTGATGACGAACCGCAAGGAGCACTCGCCCAACGAGGAGTCCAACGCCGCGCTCGTCGCGTTCTTCGAGCACTTCCTGAAGTCAACAAAATGACTGTGGCGGCGCTCACAGACCGCCGCTACAGACTCACTTCAGCGGCACCTGTTCCTTGCCGCGCAGGTAGGCGATCAGGTTCCGCACCTCGTCCTCGGGCAGCGCCTGGAGCAAGCCCTCGGGCATCATGGACAACTCGCTCTGCTTCAGCTTCGCGATGTCCGTGCGCGCGATGGTGAGCGACTCGTTGGGCGTGACGATGGTGACGGCGGTCGCGTCCTGCCGCGCCATGATGCCGGAGATGCTGCGGTCATCCTTCGTGTCGAGATTCCAAGTGCGGTAGTCGTTCGGGATCTCGGCGTTCGGGTCGAGGATGTTGTGCAGCAGGTAGTCGAGGTCGGCACGATTCGAACCAGTGATGTCCGGTCCCACCTTGCCGCCGACGCCGTATAGCTGGTGGCACTGGCCGCAGGTTTTCGTGAACACGGTCCGCCCCTTCACCAAGTCATCCTTCTGCGCACCCGGCTTGGCCAGCAGCGCCTTGTAACGCTCCATCTCGGCCTTCTTGTCCGCCGTGCTTTCGCGTGCCGCACCCCAGTGCTTGTCGAGCGCCGTGTTGAGGTCGGCCTGCTGGTAGTTGCGGAGCTGGCGCACGAGGTCGGCGGGCAAATCCTTCGCCGCGAGCTTGCCGGCGACGAGCGCGGCCACGAGCGGACGGGCAAAGGAGAGGCGCGCCGCCAGCGTGCCCAGCGCGTCGCGCTTCTCGGCGGCGGTGAGGGTGGCCAGCAGTTCGAGGATGGCCGGCGGCGTCTTCGCATCGTCGTAGGCCGCCAGTCCACGCAAGGCCGCACCGCGCAGCGCGGGCTCCTTGAGCAACTGCCGCAGCGGCTCGGCCAGCGAGGCATCCTTTGCCGCGACGAGCGCTTCCAGAGCGGCGAGCCGTTGCGCCGTGGGAGCTTTCAGATCGAGCAACTGCTTCCGCATGTCCGCGAGCGCGCTGGCGCTGCCGAAGACGAGGGAAAGCTGCTGCACGAGTTCCTTCACCTGCGCGTTGCCGCTCTGGCCGAGCTTGGTCGCGACCGCATCCCAGCCCGCCGGAGCCTTCACGCCGCGCCGGCCCTTGAGGCCGTCGGCCATGCCCTTGAGGATGTCCAGCTGCACCTGTGCATCATCGGCGGACTGAAGCACCTGCACGAGGATCGGTAGTGCGTCATCGGACTGCGCGCGCAGGGAGGCCAGCGGCAGGCAGAGTGCGAGGAACAGCAGGCAAAGGCGTTTCACGCGCGCACTTTGGGAAAGCTTCGGCATGGCGGCAAGCGCAC
>Ga0075471_10002907_pt1 | contig 11181 bp, 3 predicted proteins | sample DEB19_08_DNA_2_FD_74787 | JGI IMG/M metagenome (GOLD analysis project Ga0075471, IMG submission 74787) | Aqueous microbial communities from the Delaware River and Bay under freshwater to marine salinity gradient to study organic matter... | ecosystem: Environmental > Aquatic > Marine > Coastal ... | reverse complement strand
AATTTTTATTATCCTGCTGACTATTAGTTACTGAGTCCAAAGAAATTTGTTCAATGAACACAGTTGGTAATAACTGCGAAATATCATTTATAAGTTCGGCATTATTTACCATTAGCAAGGCTCCTGTGAATCTTTGGCGTTCTGATCAAGATATGGATCAAATGTTTCTTTTTCAATCTTTTCTTTTTCTTCTATCTGTTTGTCCGCAAGTACTGAGAAATACCATTGAACATCTTTTTTATTTATTTGGTCGTTCGTCGTTATTTCTTCATTTGTAGACGGCATCTCTAAATTGTCATATTCTTTTTTAAAATAAAGATTATTTAAGTTTTCTTTTTGACCATCAATTTTTTCTACTTCAAATATTTCGATATCAAAATTTTCTTTATCAAAAGTTGAATTTAGTTCTTTTAAAATAGCATACAGATTATTTTGCTCTCTTATTACATAGTAGTTTTCATTTCCAAATTTATCTTTAAAAATATCTGACTTAAATATTATTTTGTCATCAATTGAGCCAGTTAAACTGCCATATTCTTCTATATCACTTCTCGCTTGATAAATGTAAGAACTTGTGCATTGTATTTGAGGAATATATTCATGATAATCTGGTTCTGGGCTATACGTTGGCGAAAAAGAACTTGTATTAATATAACCTGTTATTAAAGATAAATTCCAAGCTGGTAAATAATCTGTCGAATAATCTCCAAGTCCTAAAGCGTACTTAAGCGGATCGTGGTTTTTGTTATACACATAGTTTTTTGTATACGTTAAATTAATGCCGGGGCTTTTTTCTTTTTCAGCCATTTCTTTTAGTTGTTTAAGTTTATTGAACTCGGTTTCAATACCATAAACAATATTTTGAGTTTTTATTCTTGGTGTTTCTTTTATTCTGGGTATGGAAAGGTTTTGTTCTTCAGAAAAACCGCCATCTTGCACCTCATATAAAATATCATCATCAAAAAACTCATAATAAAAAGGCTTAAATTCGCCTTTAGCTAAAAGTCGTTTGCCTTCTTGAGTTAGTTGGATTTCTAAAACTTCTTCTTTTCTGTTAAAAAATTCCATCTTTATTTCTTCTTATAAGTTATTTCGGCGTCAATTTTAGCCAATTCAACTAATGAGCAAAAATCATATGGCCAATTATAACTATATGGTAATACAGATTTTTTCGCAGATGTTTCTTTGCCTGTACCAATCTTGAATGTGAAATCAAATCTCGTATCTTGACTTGCGCCAGCTACAGTATTGTAATAGCTATTTTCTGCTTTTCTTTTCACTTTAAAAACAATCCATCTTGTTTGTGGATCAAAATCTGTATTAAATATTTCACCGGGACCAAAACCATGCTCAATTGTTTCTTCATCAAGAACTGCTTTTGTCGCTATTTCTGGCATTACATTTTGCCAAATTTTAGCTAAATCAAGCTTTGATAAAGTATGTTTAAACTCGAAAATATACATACTATATGCCTCAACAGACGGATTATTAATCCAATCTAGATGTGGCGGAAATATATAGTTTTGCATCTTCTCATACATGTCAATCAAAGCCTCTGAAGGTGCAGGCGATAATGGCTTGGCTGATTTAGTAGCCAAGGTTGGGTCTATTAGCAGCTTTTTAGTATCTTTTGGAATAGTATAGAAATTACCTTTACGATCAATAGGAATCGCAACTATCGCCTCAGATATTTCTTTTGTTTCTGATAGCTGACCAAGTTTTTTAATACTGTCATTTTTTGTGAACCCACAAACATCTATCAAAGAGCCTGTTGTTGTGCTATTTTTGTTTGTTTGATCTGGGAATGGATCTGATATTTCCAAGAAGATTCCTTCATTGTCATTACCTTGATCTGTCTTATAATTAACCCACATACCTCTATCATAAGACGTACTTGCAGATGAAAAATTGAATATTGGTGTTTCATATTTTGGAGAAATCACCCACACATCGTATCCACTGTTAGAAGGCTGATCAAAAATTTGAAGTGGTCTAAAATCGCCATTATAAGAAACTTGTTTTAATGAAGAAACATTTTTAAAGTTTACGGAGGCGTCAATTCTCATTATTGAAGAACTGGCAGCAGAAGAACCACTCAATAGCTGACTGTAAAGATTGCCATCTAAAGAGTTGAAATAGCTGGACGTTAGAGCCGATATTATTTCAGATGGGGAGTACTTTCTATTTTCTGTTGGAGTAAATGATAATCTTACTGTTGATTTACCGTAAAAATAAGGTGGAGTAACCGCAGCATAAGCAGGATCATTAAAAGCATAAGACGCCCCAGATACATGATATGCAGGACCATATTGCATACCAGCATATTGCTTGTTGTATGCGTTGGTAGTTCCCTCATACATCACAAATGTTAGCTCTGGATTTTTTCTAAGTGTAACATCCATGTAGTAGGTTTTATTTGCTTGTAAGATTTGATAATCACCTTGTTTAGCTGAGAGGAATGTCTGTGTATTGCCATCTTTTAAGAAGAATCTTACAGATTCTCCAAAGAAGTTATTAGCAGCCAGCTCGTATAAAGAGTTGTTCTTTTTACCTGTCCAAGAAGCACTACCAAATGTTCCACCCAAAGTTGTAGAGCCTATAACTTTATTTACTGGCAGGGTTGTCGCATTTGGGCTTATAGCTGCTTCAAATCTTACTCGATAATCTGCCGCAACTTTGCAACCAATAGAAAAGTCTAAACTGGCAGTGCCCACTGTCCCAGTATGAGCAGGATAATCTACGGCAATACCTGACTTAATTGTGTTAAATACAATACCCGGACTATAGAAGAGTGCAAAGAATGGAGCATAATTATAGCCGCTACCGGAACTACTGACTCCATTATAATTTAACCAACCACCAGTTGTTGTTCCAGAGTATGAACTAGAAAACAATTGAGCTAGTTGCAATATTCTTGTTGATGGATAAAAACCATTATATGGTAATAGTTTTTTAACTGCCGACATTTTAACTTTTATTTTTTTATCTATAGAAGAAAAACCTGCATTTTTTGCATTATTTTCCATCTCAACAAAGTTTGATATAAAATCAGTGTGAGAATAAACTTTATAAAAGTTTGCATCTTGACTAGAAGATAAAGAAGCACCATCTAATCTTAGATAATTTTCTAGCTCTTTTGAATTGAAATTTAAATCAGAGCCATTTACGAAATATGGCATATGATCGCTTATTCTGAACTCAGGAACCACAGAATAGTCTTTTGCTACTGTTCTAATATCTTGCGAATAATCGTCATATGAGTTATACCAAGGCTTAATACCGGAATCTTCAAAAGTGCTTACATAAACTTGTGGGTATTGAGAGGGATCATTGAGATTTACATAGTTTGCCGATGCAGTTAGTAAATTTGTAACAAAGGTGGTAGTGCCTCTTGGACCAGCTAAAAGTTCGCCAAATATACCAAAACTTGAAACTGTCGATGAGCCACTATCAAGAGGGAATACAGAGGAAGTAATAACACTTAAACCGTTTAATAATACGTTACCTTGGCTATTCACAGAACCTGCTGTTCTAACTCTATCAGTTAAAGCATCTTTCCAGAAAGTTCTTCTGCTGATAAAATCAGAAGAGTCTTTTTGTGTCTGAGTTTCTGAGTAGTTTGTTCTCGATCTTACTTCTCCCAAATACGTATTAACTTTTCTTGGGAACAATCTTTGCTTATAACTAAGTTCTTCAACTGATTTAATCGGATAAGATTTGCTTTTTATTAGCTGTCTTATTTGATCTATGGCTTGTTTTGGTAGATTCTTGAAATTTATAAGTAAATCATTCAACTCTGTATTGTTGAAAAACGTTCTATTATTAAAATCAGTTATAGTTAATGGCGTGCTTGATTCGACTATTTTACCTTTATTATAGTTTAGAACAACAAACTTGTATTTTGTTGGATAGTTGATGGTAAGTGGCGCTTCATTATATATTGCTGTATTTTTAACAACTAGATTTATGCCAAAAACATTTTTTACTGATTCGACCGTCTTTGTTAATATATTATTATCTCTTAAGTATTTTGCTAAAGGAGTTTGACCAGCTCTTATTTGTCTCCAAGATGGATAACCATAACCAGCATTTCGTTTAGTGATGAGAGCAGAAAATGCGCCTTCGTTAGACAATGTATAATAGCCATTATTACTATTAATATAAGAACTTATTGAAGAACCGTCATTACCTAATAAAACAGACGCTGTATTTATTGGATCAATAACATAAAAGTTAGAGTCCGTATAAACAACTGGTTGGGCTAGCTCTGTTCCATCTGTTTTAGCTAGGCTACTTGCACTAGTAAAAGCATAAGAATCACAACTTGAAGTTGCTGTAGCTGAATCAAATATCCAAGCATACTTTAGATCACATTGAGGAATTGGATGCTGAATCCAGAAGTTATCATTATTTGTACTGCCTGCAATGTTTGAATAAGAGTTCTTTGGAATTTTATGGAACGAAGCAGAAATCGAAGATCCAGATTGATATCCATGTGAAGATGCGGTAGTTAAAAATATGTTTAGCGGATTTCTGACACTAAGATTTCTAAATGGCAAAGCATTATATGGAGAAAACTGCGCTGATTTAATATCTAATGCGCCTTCATTCATTACTATTGGATCGCCGGGAGCACTAAATCTTTCTGCAAAGATAGTTTCCGTTCTTGTTCTTTGTGGGAGCACCCAGTTATTATTGCCAGATACATATGGGTCTGGGATTGAAACTGGTGAAATACCTCCGTTTCTTGTGAAGAATGGGTTATTTACATTTCTATCGCTTGTTTGAAAATATTGATATTTCTTGCTATAGTTTCCTATTGTTGTAGAGCCAGTTACCTGTGCAACATTTTTAATATTTACAGGTCTTTTTGCCAACTCTTCTCTATAAAAATCAGATCTAGCTAGGGTTGAATCAACAACAAACGGATTTTTAATAGTCCTATTTGTGCTGCTACCAGACAACACGTAAGCTTCTGCGCGATTTGAGCCAGAAGAGAATAGTTGTTGATGGCGATAGAAGTTACCACCTACATATTTTTCAGTAAATGGACCTTGAGCTGGTACTTCATAATGTGGACCATAAACATCTAAATGGTTAGCTGATATTGTTTGCGTAGAGCCAGTTATATTCTTTTGATTTTGATAATAAGAAAACGGTGCTGCTTGTCTAAAATTTCTATTATCTGCCTTATAGATCGATTGAGCATCATATTTTACAACTAGATCGGATGCATCAGATGTATCTGGTGGTATCGCATTTGTTGTTACATCGACATTTATTGTAGTTCTACTTGGTTTGTAATAGTCAAACTTTTTATTTTTAAGACTTACACCGCCAATATATTGTTTTGCCTCATCAACAGCATATCTTACTGGAGTTGTAAACTTTCTATCTAAAACCTGATAGGCGACTGATAATATTGAAGTTCTATTTGAGTTAACTGCGGCGTTTGAAGAAGAAAGGATTGGACCATTTCTTTCTGCTCTAATGTTCCACCATAAACTGCTTGTATTTTGCGCCAATGGAACTGGGGCGTGACCGTACTTCCAGTTATATAAATGTTTATTTATACCTTGCGCGCCCGCTTCTGGATCTGGAGTTTTAAACTCCATTGTTGGGAACTTCCACTTATATTTATTTCTTTCTAGTACGTGGCTTTCAACCATCGTATTTACTTCTTCTGAAACATCAGCAGATGCCGGAAAAAGACTTGTAATCACACGATTTAGAGAAACATCAAGCCATTTATAATACTCAACATATTTATCTAAATCAGGGGTATTACCTATTGATTCAAAAAATAGGCTTCTTAATTTGCCCATGTCTTTATATTCGTGGCGATATTGATTTTGCTTTTCACCAATCAGATTTGAATATTCATTGATTGAAGACATTATCTTCAGCATTTCTTCTGAAATAGTTTGATACATACTTCTTTCAATCGAAATATATGTTCTTGTTGGTCTAGTTTCCTTAGTAAATACCAAATCATCTTGATTTAATATTTGTATCGTATCGTCAGAAGAAACTTGTTCTGGCATCTTTTTGCCAAGTACAGCTAAAAATTCTTTTGAAATACTTGTTGTATCAAATGCAAAATTATCGCCACGACCAGTATGTTGCGACTTAATTATGCCGCCAAGTGTTCCATATTTTTGCTGACCATATGAGTAAGAACCTGATGAGTTATCAATAACTGTAAAATAACCAGTGTTACTAGCGGAGGTAACTTGATTAAATTCCCAATTTAACGCCAAAGTGTCTATCTTTGGAATAAAAACACCACTTAATTGTGTTTGACCTAAAAAGGCGCTTTTATATGGCATTTCATTGCCGTAGATATTTGCCTGAACAGCATTATTATAGATCGTATCATTATCTAAATAATCAAACCAAAGTCTTGTTGAAGACACTTTAATATCTGAGCCTACCACTAAAGAGCCTGTGACGTTTGTTTTATTTGAACCAACATATAGTCTTCTGGGGCTGGATAATAGCGCCAAACCTCTGTCATATCCTATTGTTGCAGAAGCAGAAAACTCATGTACTTTATAGTCGCTTATAACGCTAACGCCATATAGCTCTAAGGAATAATTTGTAGGACTTGTTGGGGAAGCTAAATCTGATATGTCGTAACCTTGAGGTTTAATTCTTACTGCAAAGTTCCATCTTTCATCAGCATAAAGTTGTTTAAATGTATCGGATGTGATTAGAAAGTTATCCGCAGCAGTAGAAGAAGAATATGAACTTTTTAATACAAAATATGCATTTTGTGAAAGAGACTCTGGTCTGACTACATAAAGTTCAAAATTGCTTAAGTTATTTGTAGGTATTGTTGTATCAGTTGGATTATTAGGATCGGCTGCTACCACACCAAAGATGGACGCCGATACTGAGCTATACTCTACATAATTTGGGTCTTCTAAGGGTGGTTTTTCTGGGAATACAACATCTATTTCATAAGTATTAGCTATATTTTCTTCTATTTTATTTGAGGCAAAAGTGCCTGAAATAAAACCTACGCTATTCGCATTACTAGCATCAGGATATGAATATATTACTGCGTCTGTATTATAAAGTTGGTTAAAGTTAATATAGTTTTTAGAAACTGTCGTATTCTTATATCTATTTTCAACTGTATAATCAAAGTTATCATTATAAAGATTTATTTTATAAATCTCATCATCTACGCCAAAGCAACGAATAAAGTTTCTAAAAGATTTTTCGTTACCCTTGCTTTTTAAAATATATGGCAAGTTATTGTAGATGTTTTGATATATTCTATTTTTTATCTCTTCAAAATCTTTCTCAAAAAGTTGTTTTTCATCTCTTGAATAATATTTGTTAAAGGCTTCAATATCAGCAAATAAATTAACTGCTGGAAATCCTGCATTTTCTAAAGCTTTTGCATAAAAATTATGGGGCTTCTGATCTTCAATGGTGTATTCAACTTGCTTCAGTTTTGGTAAAAATTGAATTTGTAAATATAGCTGATCGAGATAGCTAGCCATTATTTGTGTAAGATTTCTCAAAACAAAACCATTTTGATCATCTTCATCTAGCATAAATGCAGGGAATTTTCTGTATAAAGAACCAGCGTTTGAAAAATCGTGGGTTCTACCCTCATCCATTTTAGATTCTTTGTATGAAACTAATGTGGGATGAGTTGAATAAATAATAGGATCTTGAGGCTCGGCAAAACCAGTATCATCTATAGCCGAACCAGTTGAGCGAGATGACGAAGAGTACCCTGTAAAAGTACCATCGTTTTGGCGACCAGAATAATCTAATATTCTTGAATCAACGGTAGAATCGCCAATAATGCCTTCATTAAATTTAAAATGAATGCCAAGATCTATATTTGAATCATCTGTATTAGTACCATCACCTATTTCGGAAGTTATATAATATCTGCCGATTTGTTTAGCATTTCTTGCTATATTCCAAAATCTGAACTCATCAACGGAGCCGGATAATTTACCATACCCCGCTAGATTGGTAGAAAGTACTAGTTTACCACCTAGAGCACCTAATGTGCTTATAGCAGAACCCGTCATATCAACAATAGGTCCACTGCTTGTATTTGTACTCTTATAGATTCCATCAACATAAAAATCTAAAGAGTACCCAACAGAAGAGCTACCATAAACTATGGCATAATGATGCCATTCGGAATCTGCTATTGTTGAAAGCCCAGTGCTTAGTGTAATATTAAATTCTTCTGTTGCGCCAGCATTTGAATAATATGTTGTATACAGAGAAGAAGTACAGCCTACTCCACCAGAAACATAAACAACTAGTCTTTTATCTTCATCTGATGTTTTAGTATAAAAAATAGCTTCTTTGGTCGTCTGAGTTGAAGTATCTGCAAAGGCTTCTTTTTTGAGCCAAAACTCTATAGTACTACCATTTGAAAAGATAAATCTTGTATTTTCTCTTCTTTTTGCCGTGTCATCATAGACATTTTCTATTTTATTATCTACTGCGCGATTAAAGAAAGAAATATACTCTTGAGTAGTTGGTAGACCATAACCTTGAACTAGAGCGCCAGATTTCGTACCCCAACCACTAGGAGCAAAATTTACATAACCAGTTGTTTTTGGATATTCATTATCGAATATATAAAGATCTAGTGGAGTCGAGCCATTTCTCCATTCTTTCTTTTCTTTTAGAGAGCCATCAAAAGGATATAAGTTAACAACTCTATCAATAGACTCTTCATAATATCTTTCAGCTAAACCAAATTTGGCGAAGTTTGAAGCAGTTGAATAATCGACGGGTGGCAGAAACCTAATAAAGTCTTTATCTGCCTCTTTGATATAAGAAACAGATTCTACTTCAACGCTGCCAGTATCCAGCGATGTTATGTTTTGAAAAGTTACAGTAGTTAAGTTGTTTTTTTTCTTCTGTTCAGAATTAAAGATATCTTTTAAGCTCATTGATCAACCCTAAACTTGAAAACTTCGTCTAGCTCTTTCAGGTAATTATTCTCTTCTTTTATAATAAATTTAATAGCATACATATAGCCGGGTTCAAAAAGAGACATATCTAGTGGAAAATAACTACCCGAAATATCGTAAGAAACTTTTGTATGATTGGTTGAGGCTGTTGCTGCGTTTGCGATAACATCTAAACCATCTTGAACTCGATATATTCTATAATATAAATTATTTATATACTCTTGTTCAACGTCTGTCGTTGCTTTAGTATAAATAGTTGGATTCCAGCTTTTACTTCTTACATAAAGTCTAAGTTTAGGATATTCATCTGGAGTGTATGAATTTTTTAGATTAGTTATTGAAACAATCTTTCTATCGGTTCCCACAACATATTCTGAATTACTAAATGTCTTAGGCACAATAGTACCTGTGTGATATTGATTACTGCCGCTAAACCAAACATCATATAAAACCGAAGCAGTTGTATTTACCGCCACAGAAGCTTTGTAAATGCCCGTAGAAACCCATGTTCCAGTTATTGGAGTACGAGGGGCGGTAGTTAAAGCAGTGCTATTTAGAGAGGCATATAAATTCAAATAAATATTACCTGTACCTATGCCATTAATATCTTTTAATTGTCCACGAACATAGTTGTACAAATATAATGTGTTTAGATTATCAGTACTGGATACTGCCGAACTGCTAATATAAAAATTTCCTCTATCATCTTGTCTAGAAGAATCCCATCTAACTTCAATGATAGGTCTTTTATAAAAATATTCTGAACTTCTAGCTGAAAACTTTTTTGTATAATAAGAACGATAAGTTGAGTTTTCCAAACTAGATGAGAGCATTATGCCAAAGCCATTGTTTGCTATACTTTTTGAGCCTTGATTTAACCAATCATGAACAAGTGAGGTTACGTCAACTTCTAGATCTTCTACCCCGCTATCAAACGAAGCGGTTACTATGTCTGTATAATAATCGCCTCCTTGATTGGACCAGCTTACAATACCGCTGCTTGAGCTATTTGCTACGATCCAATTAGAATTACCAATGTCTGTATATTCATTCATATCCAGACCAGTGCCTTCGTCCCATGAGCCAGATACTTGTTTAATTTCTAAAGTAAAATTGGTTGGTGTAGTATCATTGTGAGCGACATTAAAAAGTCTTAAATAATAGGAAGCACCGTCAGGAACGACACCATTATTAATATCATCTATTAGTGTGTTAATTGGAAATTTTACTAATACTCTTGATTTTTCTAAGCTAGATGAGCTAGCTTGACCATAAATAGAAAATACTTCTAACACATCGGCGGCACCCATATTAGAGCCAGTTCCTCTAGATGTTAGATTCGCTTTAAATGCGTTAGTTATTGTATTATCTGCCGAGGCAACATATCTTTTTATAGCCATTATGTTACAGATCCTCTAATATCAATATTTACATTTTTTACTTCCAAAATGTAGTCTTCTGGAACTTCAATATATCTTTGATCGGCTGATGTTCTTGCCTCAATATCAAAAGGAACCTGAGAGTATCCTAATGAATTAATAACTCTGACCTTGACATTTTTTGTATCAAGAACGCCGTCGATTCTGTTTAATACATTATAAACTTCAGAAAAATAAAACGATTCACCAATTTCATATTTTTTATTAAAAACTTCAGTTTTTAAAGTATCTAAAGCTTCTTGTAAAACATCGTATTTGTTTTTTTCTAGAGAAGAAATAATCTCAAAATCAATACCAATGTTAACTATTTTTGCATCCAATATGTCTATGGTATCATTAATCATTTTATAATTTATCAACCAGTTTTTCAAATTTGCTTTCGTCGTACTATTAGTTTGTGTCAAAAACCCGTTTTGATCTTCTGAAACGACAAACATATTCATATTTCTTTTAAAAGAATCCTTATCTTGTGTAATATTGACTCTTTTAACTGCTCCAAATCTAGAAGGCATCGAATAGACAACTGAAATATAATCTTGCTTAGTGACCGCTCTATTCTGAGTCGCAAAGAATGCTAAAGCCCTTAATTTAATTTCATCTGTAGTTAGCGGACTTACGCTACCGATAATTGGCTCTTCATTATCTACTTCTAAACTTCCGACAACATTTGATTTAGTTACATTATTTAGATTATCAGTAAGAAACAAGAAATTAACATTTGTAGTTGAAATTAAAGAATTCGTAGCAGAGTTTATATTTGTTGAATTATTATATCTATA
>Ga0075471_10002905_pt1 | contig 11183 bp, 8 predicted proteins | sample DEB19_08_DNA_2_FD_74787 | JGI IMG/M metagenome (GOLD analysis project Ga0075471, IMG submission 74787) | Aqueous microbial communities from the Delaware River and Bay under freshwater to marine salinity gradient to study organic matter... | ecosystem: Environmental > Aquatic > Marine > Coastal ... | reverse complement strand
TCCGGGTTACGCCGCACTCCGCGAGGCGACCGCATGGTCCTGCCTCGACGGCCGGACCGCGATCCTGGCATCCGGCGCCGACGCCGTGCGGTTCGTCGACAAGTTCACCACCGCGGCCCTGGCGACGCTCTCGCCCGGCGAGTCGATCGAAGGCTTCTTCGCCGACGTGCGCGGATGGGTGATCACGCTGGCCACCCTCGTCCGCACCGACGACGGTCTGTGGATCGACTGCCCGCCCGGAGTGGCAGAGCGGCTGCGGACGCATCTCGAGCACTATCACATTCGTGAAGACGTGGCGTTCGTCGATGCATCGGCCACGCGGGCGGCGCACGTCGTGGCAGGCCCGGAGTCGGCGGCCTGGCTCGCGCGACGATCGGAGGCTGCTCTGCCGACGCGGTTCCTCGGCACCGTGCGGACGCGGCTGGGGGGTGTCGACGCCGTCGTCCTGCGGATCGACTGGTGCGGCCCGCTGGGATTCCTCGTGCAATCCTCGGCGGCAGACGCGCCACGGCTCCAGGCGTGGTTCGCTGCCGAGGGCCTGCCTCGGGCCGCGGTCACGGCCGTGGAGACGGTGCGGATCGAAGAACGGTATCCGCATCCCGCCGACATGCCCGACAAGACGCTGCCGCAGGAACTCGATCGCACGTCCCGCGCCATCTCCTTCACGAAGGGCTGCTATCTGGGCCAGGAGACGGTCGCCCGCATCGACGCCGTCGGCCACGTGAATCGCGAACTGGCGCTGATCGCCACGGCCGGCCCGACGCCGCCCGAACCGGGCTCGGCCGTGACGCTCGCCGGCGAAGCGGTGGGCGTGATCACGTCGGTCTGCCTGTCGCCGCTCCTCGGCGGTCCGGCAGCGCTCGCGATCCTGCACCGTCGGGCGTTGGCGGCCGGGAGCGATCTCGCGGTCGGAGCCGTCGCGGCGCGGGTCGTGCCCCGACCGCCCGTGGACCCGAGTGTCGAGCGGGAGCCCGCCTGATGGATGCCTCCGATCGCGACGCCACGCTCCTCGAGACCCGCCGGTTCACGGTCGTCCGCCGCCACGACCGTCTCGCCGATGGCTCTGCGCGGGAGCGGGAAGTGGTGCTTCATCCAGGCAGCGTGGTGGTGGTGCCCCTCCTCTCCGCCGATCGCGTCTGCCTCATCGACGTGGTCCGCGTGGCGGTGGGCCGCACGCTCGTCGAACTGCCCGCGGGCACGCTCGACCGGGAGGAGTCGCTCGCCGATGCCGCCCGCCGTGAACTGCTCGAGGAGACCGGCTTCCGCGCGGGACGGATCGAGGCGGCTGGCTCGTTCTGGATGTCGCCGGGCATTCTTCGCGAACGGATGCACCTCTTCGTGGCGGAGGATCTCACGCCGGGCCCGCAGGCGCTCGAACCGGGCGAGCAGATCACGACACGGATCGTCGCCTGGAGCGATGCCGTCGCCATGTGTCGCGACGGCCGAATCGAGGATGCCAAGACGGTCGCCGGTATTCTCCTCGTCGATGCCCGGCGACGGGCGGCTACGTCTGCTCCGTGAACGACGCTTCCGATGTCGGGCCCGACCGGTCCAGCATGAAGAGCAGGCCGCCGAGCAGGCCGGTGAGCACCGTGCTCAGGCCCCAGAGCAACGCGACGGCGACGGCCTTCTCGGTGGGCACGCCCTGCTCGGAAAGCAGAAAGGTCATCGCGTTCTCACGAACCCCGAAGCCGCCGATGCTGATCGGCAAGACCATCGCCAGCGCCACGAGCGGCACCACGGAAAACCACAGCGAGAGCGGCTGATCGACGCCGATCGCCCGCGCCGACAGGGCGACCGCGATCGCTCCGCCCATCTGCACGACGAACGACCAGCCCACGGCCTTGGCGATCAGGCTGGGCTTCCGCTGGTAGGGAAGCAGTTGCGAGATGAAGCTGCGGGCCGGGTGCGGTGCCGGGATGATCGCGACGAGCCGATCGAGGAACGACACGCCGAGCAGAAAGACGGCCAGGGCCGCCGCGAGAAACACCGCCGCGACCACGAGCGTCGCCGGCAGGCCGAGGCCGTGCTCCCGGGCGGCAAGCGCGGCGCCGCCGAGCACGCCGAGCGCGGCGAGCCCGGTAAGCCGATCGGCGAGCACCGAGCAGCCCGCCAGCAGCCGCCGCGGCGTGGTGTCGCCGATGCGATAGGCCTTGATGACGTCGCCGCCGATCGACGATGGCAGGCAGAGACTGAAGAACATCCCCTCGAAGAATCGCCACACGAAGAACCGCCTCGAAAAATCGAATCCGAGCGGTTTCGCCAGCGCGGCCCAACGAATCCCGGCGACCACCTGCACGAGGATTCCCGTGACGAGCCCGAGCACCCACCACGACCAGTGCACCTTGGCCAGCACCGTCCACATCCCCTCCTTGATCCGTCCATCGACCTCACGGTCGAACCAGTCGATGCCGCTGAGCACGTAGGCCAGCAGGCCCGCCGTCGCGGCGAGCCGGAGCATCAGGCTCAGCCAGGGAGGCATCGCCGGCCGCTTCGTGGCGGCGGGCAGGTCGACGGAGGCGGCTTCCGTTTCCATGGAAGGGCTCGGGAAGGGTTCGCGGTGGACGAGGGGGCCCGTCGCGTGCATCTGACACGTTGGATGAATCCGGCCGACGGGACGGGTACCCTACACGAAACCGTCTTCACGCTCCCATCCTCGGCCGTTCCATGCCGGATTTCCTCGCCGATCGCTGCCTCTGGCTGGAATCCCTTCCGGTCGCCGAAGCCGTGGTGATCGGATTGGCGTTCGCGTGGGGAGCCGTGCTCGGCAGCTTCGCGAACGTCGTGCTGTATCGGCTGCCCCGAGGCCAATCGGTGGCTGCCGGTGGATCGCGTTGCCCGGCCTGCGGATCGGCGATCAGAGCCCGCGACAACGTGCCCGTGCTGGGCTGGATTCTGCTCCGTGGCCGATGCCGCGACTGCGGCACGGCGATCTCCGGCCGCTACCCGCTGATCGAGGCGGCCTGCGGGGGGATCGCGGCGACGATCGCCGCGGCCGAGATCGCCGGCGGGGGCCGTTGGCTGCCGATGATGGGTGGTGGCCGGCAGGACATCGACCGTCTGCTGCTCCACGGCGAGTGGCGACTGGTCGCCGCATGGGCACTGCACACCCTGCTCCTGATCACCATGCTCACCTGGAGCCTGCTCGAGCGCGACCGGGGCTCGTCATGGTGCCCGGGATGGGCGGCGGCGGCGGTCGGCATCGTCGCAGTGGTGGCGGCGGTGCCCGCGATCGGTCCGCCGGACATGCTGTTCGGCGGACACCCGTGGACGCGGGGAGAAGCCCGAGCGCATGCCGTCGCCGCATCATGCGCGGGCCTGCTGGCGGGCCGGATCTGGGGGGGCATCACCGCCGGTGCCGCCGACCGCTGCGGGCTTGCGATCTTCGGGGCCGCGGCCGGATGGCAGGCTGTGACGGTCGTGGCGGTCGTGACGGCGGCGGTTCGCGGCATCGCCCGCCTGTTGCTCCGCGAGGAACCTCGCAGATTTCGGCGTTTCGACCCGCTCGTCTGGATCGCCACCGCCCAGATCGTTTTCGGGCGACCGATCCACGACGCGTGGCTGGCGGCCTGTCGGCTGGCGAGGGGCGGTTGAGGCTGGTTGATATTGCGGCGCTCTGCCGCCGGTGGCATGAAATCGGTTTCCCGGAGGTGTATAGTTGAGGGGCAAGGCCCGGATCGCCAGCGGAGTTGTCATGTCAGGTCCCGCATCCATCAACCCCACGCCTCGCCCCGCGGCCGCCGGGTCGACGCCTCCCGTGGCTGCTGCCGCCGTTGACGAGGGGCTCGTGGAGGGCACGATGCGGCGCGTTCGCGAGTTCGTCGCCGACATGGGCGTGGCCGAGCAGCGCATGCCGTGGATCGTGGTCGCGTCGCTGACGGCCATGCTGATGTACAGCTACTGGCCCGGTCTGCTGAACGCGCGGTCGAGCTGGGACAATCCCCAGTATCAGCACGGCTGGATCGTCCCGGTATTCACGACGATTCTCCTCTTCTGGTGGAGGAAGCCAGTCGGTCCGATTGCGACCTCGGCCCGGGCCGCCGGCATCGGCCTCTTGGCTGTGAGCTTCGCCCTCCGGCTGTGGTGCGCGTCGTATCGCATCGTCACGCTCGACATGTACACGTTCGTCCCGGCCCTCATGGGGGTGTTCCTGCTCGCCGGGGGCTGGAGCATGTTCCGCTGGTCGTGGGCGCCGATCGCCAGCCTGATCTTCATGTATCCGCTGCCCGACGAGGCCACCCGCTACCTGCTCGGCCCGCTGCAGACCTGCGCGACGATCCTCAGCACCTACGCCCTGCAGACACTCGGGCTCGACGCCTATCGTGACGGCAATCGAATCATCCTCGGGGACGGCCAGGTGCTCGGCGTCGTCGACGCCTGCAGCGGTCTCAAGATGCTGACGATTTTCGTGTGGCTGGCGGCGATGCTGATGCTCGTCGGCGGCCTGGAGTGGTGGGAGAATCTGGTGATCGCCGCCAGCGCGATCCCCATCGCGTTGGTCTGCAATGCGTTTCGGATCACCACCGTGGGCGTGATGTACAACTTCAACTCGTCGCTCGCGGAGGGTTTTCACGACAGCCTTCCGGCCGCCCTGTTGATGATGCTCCTGGCGGTCGGCTTCCTCGTGGTGGAAATGAAGGTTCTCTCGTATCTCGTCGTGACCGAAGACACGGCGCCCACGATGCTCTCCGGGCCGGCCGGTGGCGGGGCCCGACTCGCCCAGCCGGTGCCGATGGCCGGCATCTCTCGAGCCCAGCCGCAGGGCCGTGGCACGGGGGGATTTCCGGGCATTCAGCCACTGAATTTCGGCGAGAAGCGGCCCGAAATCCGGCCTCCCGATGGCGACCGGAAAATGGGGTAAACTTACACGATGGTTAGGGTCGTCGATCCGCGATCTCCGCGGCCCCCCTGGATGGTGATGTTGGTCATACACGACGAGATTCCGGCGATATGAGCGAGGCGAGCGCACCCATGGACGGATCGTCACCGAATGCCACGGCCACTCCCGGAGTCGGCATGCTGGCCCCCATCCGCGAGACGGTCCTCTCGCCCCTTGGCCAGCAGAGCCAGCAGTCGCCCTATGGTGGCGCCGCCGATCCGCTGGCCGGCGGCATCGACTACCGCCGGGTGTGGCATGCGTTTCGCCGGCGTTGGCTGCCGGCCACCGCCCTCGCTCTCAGTCTGGGCACGCTCGCGGCGGCCCTGACCTGGATCTTCCTGCCTAAGGGATTCGAGTCCGTGGCCTGGCTTCGTGTCCGGGACAAGTCGGGCATGTTCGCCGGCGGTGGCCGAGACAACGCCGAATACGAGGCCTATCGCAAGACGCAGGTGCAGCTCATCAAGAGCCCCTTCGTGCTGACGTCGGCCCTGCGGCGGCCGGGCATCGCCAACCTCTCCAGCCTGACCGCCGAGGAGGATCCCGTCGGCTACCTGATGCGGCACATCCAGGTCTCGGCCCCGATGGAGTCGGAAGTCGTGCAGGTCCGCATGCGGGGCGAGAACGCCAAGGAGGTCACGCAGATCGTCAACGCCGTGACGCAGTCGTACCTCACCGACGTCGTCAACAAGGAGAGGTCGGAGCGGCTCACTCGTCGCGACACGCTCGAACGAAAGTACAAGGAGAACATGGCCGAGGTCCGTGCCAACCTCGACACCTATCACAATCTCGCGAAGTCGCTCGGCACGACCGATAGCGCCGAAGTGATCACGCAGCGGAGCCTGCTCCTCGATCACCTCGGCACGCTGCGGGCCCAGCTCAACCAGTCGCAGCGGGATCTCACGCTCATTGACGCCGAACTCGCGATCATGGACGCGAAAGACCGGGGCGAGATCTCGCTCGAGCAGTCGGTGCCGGAGGAGACGATCGACGCGATGCTTCTCCGTGATCCCCAGTTTTCAGAACTTCGCGATCGGCTCTCGGCCATCGAGGAATCGATGGCATACCAGGCCGAACGGAGCGCCCGTGGCGGCAACGACCCCGCCGTGAAGCGGCTCGATGCGATGCGCGAGGCGATGACCCGTCGACTCGAGGAGCGGAAGGAGGAGCTCCGCCCCCAGATCGTCGCCCAGCTGGCCTTGGATTCGTCCAGCCGGCGGACGGGCACGGCGGCCGAGAGCCCCGTGGTCTTGCGGATGCGGCGGGAAATCATCGCCAAGCAGCTCGAACAGACTTCGAAGGATTTTGACCGGGTCGCAGACGAGGTGAAGGCGCTCGGTGCCGCCAACGCCGACCTCCTGGCCCGCAAGCAGGAGATCGAGCAACTGATGAAGGTGACCGATCAGATGGGCGTGCAACTCAACGCCACGGAGATCGACGTCAACATGCCCAACCGCGTGGAGCTCATCGAGGAGGCCAGCGTGCCCGAGGGCAGCGACGACCTCTTCCGCATGATGCTCACGGCTTTTGCCGCGGGTGCCGGCCTCGTGCTCGGAGCCGGCTCGATCGTGCTCTTCGAATACCTGCGGGATCGCGTGAGCACGCCCGAGGAGGTGTCGCAGCGGGTCGGCCTGCGGGTGATCGGCACCGTGCCCCGGGTCTCGCGTTCGCAGAAGCGACCCAACGACGGGCACGTGGCGGAATGCGTCGATGGCATCCGGGCCGTCGTGAGCCAGACCGGCCGCGAGGCACCCAAGGTGATCCTCGTCACCAGCGCGATCGAACACGAAGGCAAGACGACGTTCGCCGCGCAGCTGGCGGCGAGCCTCGCCCGATCCGGCAAGCGGGTCCTGCTCGTCGACGGCGATCTGCGGCATCCCAACGTGCATCTCGCGCTCGGGCTCGACCTTCGTGCCGGGCTGCCCGAGTTGCTGCGGGGCGAGATCGGGAGCGACGAGGCCGTCCAGCCCACGGCGATCGACGGGCTGTTCACGGTGACCGGCGGTGCCTGCGACTACGCGGCCATCACGGCCCTCTCGCGGCCGGAGACGGCGGCGGTGCTCAAGCAATTCCGCGACTCGTTCGACCACGTGATCATCGACGCGGGTCCTGTTCTCGCGTTCGCCGACGTGCTTCTGCTCGGGCAGTTGAGCGACATCGCCATCGTCGCCACGATGCGTGACGTGAGCCGCGTGCCCCAGGTGACCAGCGCCGTCGACCGGCTCCGGTCGGTGGGCATCCGGGTGCTTGGCACGGTCGTCAATGGTGTCTCGGATTCGGCGCCACGTCGGCTCTATGCCTCGCCGGCGCCCGCCTGATCCCGGGCGTGCGTGGCGACCGGTCGCTCCGCGGTGAGCCGACACGATGGCGGCGGGAGGAAGATCGCGGTGATTTTGGAGAAGCGGCCATGAAGAGTTCCACGTCGGGTCTGTTGACGCTCGTCGGCACCGCCGCGCTCGTGGCGGGTGTGACCTTCCTGCAGGGCCTGTGGACGGAGCGCTGGAAGGACAAGACCGTCAGCAAGGATCTCGAAGCGGCGGCGAAGGTTCTCGAGGCCACGTTCCCCAAGAAATTCGGGGCCTGGGAGATGGAGCGGGTGCTCGAGGGGGATCCCAAGGAACTCGAGCGGGCCGGCGCCGTGGGGCACGTCTCGCGTCTCTACCGCAACTCGCGGACGAAGGCCCGGGTCTCCGCCTTCATCGTCTGCGCCCGACCCCACGATGCCTCGGGCCACACGCCCGACCGCTGCTATCCGGGCGCGGGATTCGAGATCGGCGAGGCGGAGCACAGGCAGAAGGTCCAGCTCGCGGATGGCCGGGAGGCGGAGACGTTCACCGGCACGTTCCGCAAGACCGGTCAGACGCTCCGGATCTTCTGGACCTACGGCATTCGTGACGAGGGCGACATCGCCAAGGAGAACGTCGCCACCGGCCGCACCTGGATCGCGCCGCAGATCGCCCGCATCGCCTTGGTCGGCGAGCCGGCCGTCTACAAGTTGTATGCCATCGTGGACGAGACGCGGCTTTCCGGCGCGCAGGCGATGGTCGAGTGCGAGGACTTCCTGGCCAACCTGTTGCCCGCGCTCGACGCGGCTGCCATCGGCGACCAGGCCAGCCCGGGCGACGAGCCGCCGGCCAGCGAAGGATCGGCGAAGCCGGGAGAGACGGCGGCGACCCGCTGATCGACGAATCACCGAACGACGCGTGAGGACGGGGCCGGGCCTCGGCGGGTCGATCGGGAAGGAATCTTCAACGACAGGGAGACGAGAGCGTGTCGATGACGTCGAAACGGGCCCTGGTGACGGGCATCACGGGCCAGGACGGGTCATACCTCTCCGAGTTTCTCCTGGACCGGGGCTACGAGGTGCATGGCCTCGTCCGTCGGTCGAGCACCTTCGGCACCCAGCGGATCGAGCACCTGTATCGTGACATCCACGAGGTGGAGCGGCCGCTGGTGCTGCATCACGGCGACATGGCGGACGGCAACGGCCTGGCCCGCCTGATCCGCGAGATCCGGCCGACCGAGGTCTACAACCTCGCGGCCCAGAGCCACGTGCGGGTGAGCTTCGATCAGCCGACCTACACGGCCGACGTCACGGCGGTGGGAACGCTCCGGCTCCTGGAGGCGATTCGCGACGTTCAAGACGGCTTTGGCCATCAGATTCGCTTCTATCAGGCGTCGAGTTCGGAGATGTACGGCAAGGTAGTCGAGACGCCCCAGTCGGAGACGACCCCCTTCTATCCGCGGAGTCCCTACGGCGTCGCCAAGCTCTACGCCCATTGGATCACCGTGAACTATCGCGAGAGTTACGGACTGCACGGCTCCTGCGGCATCCTCTTCAATCACGAGAGCCCGCGGCGCGGCGAGACGTTCGTGACCCGGAAGATCACGCGGGCGGCCACCCGGATCAAGCTGGGCCTGCAGAAGAAGCTCTACCTGGGGAACCTCGACGCCAAGCGGGATTGGGGCTTTGCCGGCGACTATGTCGAGGCCATGTGGATGATGCTCCAGCAGGACCAGCCCGACGATTACGTGATCTCGACCGACGAAACCCATTCAGTCCGTGAGTTCTGCGAGAAGGTCTTCGGTCGCCTGCAACTCGACTACCGTGACTTCGTGGAGGTGGACCCGAGGTATTTCCGTCCTGCGGAGGTCGATCTCCTCCTCGGCACCTCCCAGAAGGCACGACGCGCGCTCGGCTGGCAGCCGCGCGTCTCGTTCGACGGCCTGATCGAACTCATGGTCGACGCCGATCTCGAGTTGGCACGGAAGGAGCAGGTGCTGCTCGCCGCAGGCCACGACGCGGCGCTGCCCAACCGCTGAGGCCGGCACCGGGCCGACCCTTTCGCCCCCGACGTAGACCGGAAAACATCCCGCCGGGCCCCTCCCATGATGAATCTCTCCGACCAGCGGATCGTGGTCACCGGCGGCGCCGGCTTCCTGGGCCGCGCCGTCACCCGGGTGCTCCGCGAGCGGGGTGTCGACGAGAGCCGGATCATCGTGCCTCGACGCCGTGAATTCGACCTCACGGTCGAATCGGACGTGGCGCGGCTCTACGACACCGCCCACCCAGATGTGGTGATCCATCTGGCGGCCGAGGTCGGCGGCATCGGGGCCAACATGGAGCACCCGGGACGCTTTTTCTACGCCAACATGGCGATGGGGATGCATCTCGTCGAGCACGCCCGCCGCCGCGGGATCAGGAAGTTCGTCCATACCGGCACGGTCTGCGCCTACCCGAAGCACTGCCCCGTGCCCTTCCGCGAGGACGATCTCTGGAACGGCTATCCGGAGGAGACCAACGCGCCGTATGGGGTCGCCAAAAAGGCGATCTTCGTGATGCTCGACGGCTACCTTCGCGAATACGGGCTGCAGAGCGCGGTCGCCGTGCCCGTCAATCTCTACGGCCCCGGTGACAACTTCGATCCGGCATCGAGCCACGTGATTCCCGCCCTGATTCGGAAGTGCGAAGAGGCGCGGCTCGCTTCGGCCGACGAGGTGGTCTGCTGGGGGACGGGGGCGGCGACGCGTGAGTTTCTCTACGTCGACGATGCCGCCGAGGGCATCGTGCGGGCCGCCGAGGTCATGGACGAGCCGGTGCCGATCAACCTGGGGGGCGGCATCGAGATCTCCATCCGCGATCTCGTGACGAAGATCGCCGCCGCCTGCGGCTACCAAGGCCGGATCGTCTGGGACAGTTCGAAGCCCGATGGCCAGCCCCGCCGCGGCCTCGACATTTCGCGAGCCCGGAACCTCCTCGGCTGGGAGCCCCGGCAGGGCTTCGATGCGGGGCTCAGGGCCACGGTCGACTGGTGGCGAACGCACGGCCGTTGATGCCGGCGGCGCGGCGCGGCGGCCGACCGTGCCAGACGCCACGGTCGCCGGCTCGCGGTCCGGATCCCTACTCCACCGGCTCGAGGGCGCCGTGGCCCAGGATGAACTTTCTCGTACCGGCCGGACCGTCGAAGACCACGGTGCCGACCGACCGCGGGCCTGAGCCGCTGATGCCGGCGAGGAGCCCCTCCCCGTATTCGGCATGCCGCACCCGCTGCCCCTGTTCGTACGTCCGTCGCGACCGCGATTCACCGGTCATGCGGCCGGCGAGATCCGCCGCCGGACCGATCGTCGCATGGAAGCGGCGGCGTGGCGACGCGGCTGATGGCAACGGCACCTCGACCTGGGAATCCTCGATCTCGATCGTCAGTCCGTCGTGCCGCACGAGTCGTGACCGGCCGGACCGATCGACCTGCTCCTCCTGTGACAGGTCGTCGAACTCGTCCGCCGCCCGTCGGGCCGCATCGCCGAAAGGATCGAAGCCGTCGCGACCGCGGGGCGCCTCGGTGCCCACCACCTCGGTCTCCGAGCCCTGCATCTCCGCGAGAAACACGCTCGGCGCCGAGATCCGCCGCGTGCCGCGATAGTCCCGCATCCGGGCGCAGCTGGCATGCACTTCCTCGCGGCCCCGCGTGATGCCGACGAACACGAGGCGGCGTTCCTCCTCGAGTTGGTCCGGGGCCCCGAGGCTCCGCTCGTGGGGCAGGATGCCGTCTTCCATGGCGACGAGATACACCACCGGGAACTCGAGCCCCTTGGCGGCATGGAAGGTCATCAGCGCGGCCCGGTCGGCCGTGGCATCCCAGGCGTCGGTGTCGGCCACGAGTGCCGTCGTTTCCAGGAAGCCCCCGAGCGCGTCGTCCACCCCGGAGCCGGCGGCTCCCGGCTCGAACGAGTCGTCGAACTGCCTGGCCGCCGTGAGGAGTTCCTCGACGTTGGCGAGCCGGTCCTGCCCCTCTTCGTCGTCTTCCTG
>Ga0075471_10002904_pt1 | contig 11184 bp, 12 predicted proteins | sample DEB19_08_DNA_2_FD_74787 | JGI IMG/M metagenome (GOLD analysis project Ga0075471, IMG submission 74787) | Aqueous microbial communities from the Delaware River and Bay under freshwater to marine salinity gradient to study organic matter... | ecosystem: Environmental > Aquatic > Marine > Coastal ... | reverse complement strand
CGCCGTCGACGCTCGCCATCGCCAGGATGTCCCCGGTCTGGACGTCCATCACGATGGCCATGCCGCCCTTGGCGGATGCCGCCGTCACCTGGTCGACGAGCGCCTGCTCCGCCTCGAACTGAACGGAGCGGTCGATGGTCAGCACGACGTCGTCACCGGGGCGCGCCGCCTTGACGATCCGCTCCGTGCCCGGCAGCACGTTGCCGGTCGGGTCGAACTCCACCCGCCGCTTGCCCGGCGTGCCGGTGAGGGTCCCGTCGAGGACGTTCTCGAGGCCGGTGAGGCCGTTGCCGTCGAGCCCGACCATCCCGATCACCGGGGCCGCCAGGTCGCCCGACGGGTAGTACCGCTTCGACTCGGTGTACGAGGCGATGCCCGGCAGCGAGAGCTCGTCCACCGCGGCCGCCACCTCGGGCTCGACCTTGCGGGCCACGAACTGGAACCGCGAGCCGGGCTGGCTGAGCCGAACCCGCAGCGTCAGCTCGTCGACGCCGACGATCGGCGCGAGCAGCGCCGCCGCCTCGGCCGGGTGGCGGATCATCGCCGGGTCGGCGTAGATCGTCTCGCGCGGCACCGACAGCGCGAGCTCGTGCCCCGACCGGTCGAACACCGCGCCGCGCTCGGCGGCCACGGCCGGGGTGCGGAGGCGCTGTTCGAGGCCGAGTCCGGCGTAGTGGGCCCGGTTGCGGGTCTGGATGTCGGTCACCCGGGCGGCGAGCACCGCGAACACGACCGCCACGGCCGCGAACACCACCATCACGCGCCGCCGGACGGTCCCCCGGGCGGGTGCGCCCACGACGCGTCCGTCGGCGCCGCGCGGCGCCGGGCGCGTCGGGGGCGGCGGGTCGTCGAGCGCGAAGGCGGTGCGCAGGATTCCGCCGGCCACCGGCGCGCCGGGCGTCCGGGGCTCGGTGCCGACGGTCCCCGCGCGCGACGAGGCCGCCGGGCGGACCGGCGGCCGGCGGGTGTCGGCTCCGGCGCGAAAGCCGGTGATCCCGGAGCGGTCAGGGCGTTGCGGTGAGATGACCCTTCACCTCCGCCCAGCCGGACAGGTTCGATCCGGTGCTCCCCCGGCGCGGGACGTCGCCGACGACCGGAACCGCCACCGGCGGCTCGGTCGGGAGCGCCAGGCCCAATTGCGCGGCCCGGGCGGTGATCCGCGCCGGCGACGACAGCTGGCCGTTCGCGAGCCGCAGGGAGTCGTAACGGGTCTCCTCGGCGGCGATGCGCGACTCGAGCCGGTCGAGGCGGACCTGGTTCTGGGCCAGCAGGGTGTGGGCCACGACGACGGTGAGCATGATCCCGACCGCCACGACCAGCATCCCCACGGCGCGGCCGCGCGACGCGGTCCGGCCGCGGGCAGCGGTGCCGGCCGGGCGCGGCGGCGCACCCCGACCGGTCGGTCGGGGTGCGGGACGCGTCGTCGTCCGGGCCGCGGGGCGCGCAGCGGGACGCGCCGTCGAACGCGCGGCCGGACGGGTCGGCGTGCGCGCGTCGGTCGTCCGCCGCCGCGTGGGCGCGGCGGCGCGGGTGCTCACGACGCCCGCGGAGCCGCCAGCGGGGCGGACGCGAGACGCTCGGCCGCCCGGAGGCGGACACTGCGCGAGCGGGGGTTGTCCTCGACCTCGGTCGGCGCGGGCCGCAGGGCGCGGCGGGTGAGGGTGCGCACCACCGGGATGCGCTCGACCGGCTCGGCGGGGAGACCGGGCAGGGCGGGCGCCTCGTGGGTGGCCGACCAGTCGCGGAAGCGCTCCTTGACGATGCGGTCCTCGAGCGAGTGGTAGGCCAGGACCAGCACGCGGCCCTCGGGCTTCAGCAGGTACACCGCCTCGTCGAGCCCCTGCTCGAGGTGCTCGAGCTCGCGGTTGACCTCCATGCGGATCGCCTGGAAGGTGCGGCGGGCCGGGTGCGGACCGGTGCGGCGCAGGCGCCCGGGGATCGCCGCGGTGATCGCGGCGACGAGGTCACCGGTGGTCAGCAGCGGCCGCCGGGCGACGATGCTCCGGGCGATCGACCGGGCGTGACGCTCCTCGCCGAAGGTGGCGATGATGCGCGCCAGGTCGGCCTCGTCGTACTCGTTCACCACGAGCGCCGCGGTGAGATCCTGGCGGGCGTCCATCCGCATGTCGAGCGGTGCGTCGGCCATGTACGAGAAGCCGCGTGACCCACGGTCGAGCTGCGGGCTGCTGACTCCCAGATCGAACAGAACTCCCATGACGTTCCCCTCACCCTCGGCCGAAACGATCTCGGCGATGTCCTCGAACCCTCCCCGCACCACCCGGGCGCGGGATCCGTACGGGGCGAGCCGCTCCCGGGCCGCCAGGACGGCGTCCCCGTCACGGTCGATCCCGAGGAGGTGGCAGTCGGGACGGGCTCCGAGGATCAGGGAGGCGTGCCCCCCACCCCCGACGGTCCCGTCGACGATCAACCCCGCCGGCACCGGGCCGAGGAGCTCGACCACCTCCCGGGCCATCACCGGCAGGTGCTGGAAGTCGGTCATGCCCTCCATGGCCGCTCCCCTCCTCTCTTCCCGGGTCCGACCCCTCGGGTCGTCCCCTTCACTGGCCGTGAACCCGACCCCAGCCCCCCGGACGAGCGAGTGCCGTTCGGTTGTCTCTCCGAATCGACTCGGTGGAAGCGGGCGGAGTGGGGGCTTCACCGCGCCATCCGGGGGGCTGGGCTGGGGTTCACGACGTGTCCGGCGGTCGCCTCCTGCTAGATCCCGAAGCCGGACTGTCCGGCCTCGTGGAGCGACGAGCGCCCGACGGCCTTGCGGGCCGTCCAGCGTCCGTTGTCCCACACCTCGATGCGGGTCAGGACGCCGGTGACGGTGACGTCCTTGACCAGACCGGCGTACTCACGCAGCGCCGGCGGGATCGCGACCCGGCCCTGGCGGTCGGGGGTGACCTCCCGGGCGTCGGCGAAGAAGGCGCGGGCGGCGTCCTGGTCGTGCTCGCCGCGGCGCAGCTTCTCCACGATCTCGTTGGAGACCCGCTCGAACTCGTCGTTCGTGTAGACGGCGAGGCACCCACCCGGGAACGCGCCGACCACCGCCCCTTCGGCGAGCGCGGGGCGGAACTCGGCCGGGAGGATGATCCTCCCCTTCGTGTCCAAGGAGTGCTGGAACTCCCCGAGGAACATGGCCGTCGGCTCCGGTGGTGGGCGGACCCCGGACCGGGCGGACCGGGGGTCGAGCGGGTGGAGCGGTCGCTCCCGTGGTGGCGAGCGGTCGCTCCGGGGCGGCGGTCCGGGGGTCCCCCGGGCCGTTCCCCGTGGTGGTCAGGGTACTCCCCTTTCCACCACTGCGCGCCACTCTAGTGCCCTTTCCCCCCACCGTCAACCCCACACCCTCCACTCCACCCCCATCCGGGCCCATCCGGACCCACCCGTGGCGCCCCGGGCCCGGGGCCGGTGGCCGGGTTCCCCGCCTCCGGGCACGATGGAGCCGTGGGCCAGGTGATCTACGCGACCTCGGCGAGCCTCGACGGCTACGTCGCCGACCGGCAGGGCACGCTCGACTGGCTCGACGGGCTCGACCACGACCCGGCCGGGCCGGGGGGCTTCGCCGAGATCGACGCCCGGGCGGGGGCCATGGTCATGGGGCGGGCCACCCACGACTGGGTGGCGGGCGCGCTGGAGCGCACCGGTGACCCCTGGCCCCACCGACAGCCCTGCTGGGTGCGCACCCGGCGCCCGCTCGACCGGCCGATCCCCGGCGCGGACCTGCGCGTCGCCGACGGGTCGGCCGCGGCGGCGGTCACCGAGCTCCGCCGGATCGCCGGCGACGCCGACGTGTGGTGCGTCGGCGGTGGCCGGACCGCCTCCTGGCTCCTCGACGCCGGACTCCTCGACGAGATGTGGGTCACGGTCGCCCCGGTGGTCCTCGGCGGCGGAGTACCGCTCCTCGCGGGACCGGCGTCCCTCGAACTCCTCGATGTGGCGCGCAACGGCGCGTTCGCGGTCGTGCGATACCGGGTTCTCGACGCGACGCCGTGACCCCACGGGCGCGGGCGGGCCGCCTCAGGGTCGGCGGTCGACCAGCTGCCCGGCCGTGGCCGAGCCGATGAGGCCCTCGAGGTCGTGCAGGGACGCGCGTCCGTGGCCGATGCCGTGCGCGCCGGCCCAGGTCAGGCCCGACACCGCGACCCACTCGCCCACCGGCTCGCGCAGCAGGTGGAGGTTGACGTCCGGGTTGAGGTAGGTCCAGACGCGCGGGTCGAGCGTGGAGGCCAGGCCGCTCGCGAAGTCGGCGGCCCAGGCGGCGAGCGCCACGGGCGCCGTGGGCTCCCCGGCGACCAACGGCTGTGCCATCCGGGCCCACAGCACCACCGGGTCACCGGCACCGGTGTCGCCCCCGACCCGCACCCCGACCATGGAGCGCAGGAAGCCGGGTTGCACCTCGCCCGGGCCGAGCGTCGGGTCACCCATCGGGTGGGTCACCACCGTGCCGGCGGCCACGGCGTCGGGCACCGGCGGCGACGCGACCGGTGGACGGGCGGGATCGGCCTCGACCTCGGGCCAGCCGGGCTCGGCGACCCGGACCCGCAGTGCGGTGGCATGGGTCACCTCGGTCTCGCCGTCGAACAGGCCGACGTCGACCACCTGCATCCGCTTGCCCTCGCGCCGCACCGCACGCTCCACCCGGAGCGGACGCCGCGGGACCGGACGCCACAGGTCCATGGTGAGGCGCACGGTCTGCATGGGGGTCAACGTCGGAATGCCCGTCGTCGCCCAGCCGAGCAGGCCGCAGACCGGCGGCCCCTGTTGGGTGGTCCGGTCCCAGCTGCTCTCGGTGAGCACGGTCGGCACGACCCGATCACCGTCGACCAGGTAGTAGGCCGACTCGTCGTCGGTCGGGACCCCGGACGGCACGGACATGTGGTCAGACTACGGACGCCGACCCGTCGGGTCGCGATCCGGCCCGCGTCGAGACAGCCCTGTCACAATCCCCGGCGACGACCGGACCCACCCGGACGCAACCCCCACCGAAGGCGCAGGTGCAGGGATCGGCCACGGTCACCGTCGGCGTCCCGACCGTGACGACCGAGCACGGACGGGTCGTGCACCGCACGCCGTGCACCGTCGACGGCCGGGACCGTGAGGTCCGCTACGAGGTCGACGAGCGCTGGGCCGACCTCGTGTCGCCGTTGGCCGACGCTCCGCTCCTCGCCGTGGTGCCCCTCGCGCTCGCGCGCGGTGCGACCATCCGGGTGACCGGTCCGGTCACCGACGAACTCGTCCACGGGCTGCACCACGGCTTCCTCCACCTCCACCGCCGGACGTCGCCCCGCTTCGGTGCGGTGACCGTCGAGGCCACCACGACCGTCGCGCCATCCCCGCCCGCCGCCGGGGTCGCCACCGGCCTGACCGGCGGCGTCGACTCGTGGACGGTCCTCGTCGACCACGCCCTCGACCCCACCGTCCCGGCGGGGAGCCGACTCACCCACCTCGTCAACTCCGACACCCTCACGGGCACGTCGCGCGAGACCCTGCACGCGATGCGCGGCCGCATGGGCCCGATCGCCGACGCGCTGGGCCTGCCCTTCGTCTTCGTCGACTCCAACCTCCGCGACCTCCAGTCAGAGAGCGACCTGGCCCCCGGCGGGATCGTCACCGGCGCCCAGGTGAGCACGGCGTTCCTGCTCCAACGGGGCATCGGCACCTACCTCTACGCCAGCACCGTCGCGGAGGAGCAGGTCGGCACCTGCGAGCCGAACGAGATGGGGCGCCTCGACGCGCTCACCCTCCCCCACCTCGCGAACGGGTCGGTGCGGATCCGCTCGGTCGGCGGCGAGTACCGCCGGATCGACAAATTGCGTCGCATCGCCGACGTCGAGGCCACGTGGACCGCGCTCGAGGTCTGCACCGACGACCACCTCGACGGCAACTGCGGCCGCTGCCGGAAGTGCCGGCGGACCCTCGCCGCGCTCGACGTCCTCGGGCTCCTCGAGCGATACCGCGCCGTGTTCGATCTCGACGAGTGGTCCCGGGTCCGCACCCGGACCTTCCGGGCGCTGCAGCGCTCCGAGCACCCACATTCCCGGGAGATCGTCGAGGCCGCCCGTGCACACGGGATGCACCTGCCGCGTCCCGTCCCGTTCCCCCGGCTCCGTCGGCTCGTCGGTGCCACCCGCCACCACCGTTCGGGCTGAACCGCCTTCGCGGCCACGAACCCGGATCGTGGCTCAGGCGCGCCCCGGATACGGATCGTTCGGGCCCCGGGCCGCCGGGTCGAGCCCCTCGTAGCCCCGCAGCATCGCGATCCGGTCGGCGAGCGGCGGATGGGTGTCGAACAGCCGGCCGATCGAACCCGACAGGCCCGCTTCCTTGCGCTCGAGCGGCGACTCGATCCACAGGTGGGCGACCGCCGGGCTGGGGCGGGCCAGCACCGTCTGGTCGGCCTCGAGCTTCTCGAGTGCGCTCCGCAACCCGGCCGGCTCGCGGGTCAGCTCGATCGCCGTGGCGTCGGCCAGGGTCTCGCGCCGCCGCGACAGCGCCGCCTTGAGCAGGAGCCCGGCCGGCACCGCGAAGAGGTAGAGCACCAGGCCGAGCAATGCGATCACCAGCCCCACCGCCCCCGCGTTGCGGTTGCGCGTGAACCGGGTCCACAGCCCGATCCGCAACGCGATCTGGGCCAGGACGGCGATGACCCCGACCGCGAGCACCGCAAGGGTCGTGATCGCGATGTCGCGGTTGCGCACGTGGCTCATCTCGTGCGCGATCACCCCGCGCAACTCGCGGTGGCTCATCCTGGCGAGCAACCCGGTGGTGACGGTGATCGCGGCGTGCTTCGGGTTGCGCCCGGTGGCGAAGGCGTTCGGAGCCGGGTCGTCGACGACGTACACCTTCGGCTCGGGCAGCCCCGCCGCGATCGCCATCTGCGTCACGAGGTCGCGGAGCTCGGCGTACTCGGGCCCGTCGGCCGGGTGGGCGTGCGACAGGCTCAGCGCCGCCCGGCCCGACAGCAGGTACGCGAGCGCGAGGTAGACGACGACCACCGCCACCGTCCCGAGCAGCACCCCCGGGCGGAACACCGCCACCGACGAGCACGACCGGTAGCGGTACCCGTAGCCGGAGTCGAGGGTCTCGCAGCGGTCGGTGAGGTAGCCCCCGAAGACGAACGCCAGCAGGTTCGCCACGACCAGCAGCAGGGCGAACGTGCCGATCAGGATGACCACCGTGGCGCGCCGGTTGAAGCGCTGCTCACCGACGAACCCTGCCGCACCGTGCCGATCGTCCATGGAGTCGACCTCCGAGGATTCAGCGTACGCCCGCCGGGCGCCGGGCGCTGGGCGATGGACGGCGGACGCCGGACGCCGACCTGCCAGACTCGGGCCACCACGGTGCGGACTCCGGGAGGCGAACGGTGCGGGTGCTCGGGATCGACATCGGCGGCAGCGGCATCAAGGGTGCCGTCGTCCGCACCGGCAAGGGTCGACTCGCGACCGACCGGCTGCGCATCCCCACGCCCCAGCCGGCCACGCCCGACGCCGTCGCCGCCACCGTGGCCGAGATCACGGCGCACTTCGACTGGCACGGTCCGGTCGGCGTCACCTTCCCCGGCGTCGTGCGCCACGGCACCGTCCACACCGCCGCCAACGTCGACCCCGCCTGGATCGGCACCGACGCCGGCCGGCTCTTCTCGAAGGCGACGGGATGCCGCGTGGTCGTGGGCAACGACGCCGACGCCGCCGGCCTCGCCGAGGCCCGGTTCGGGGCCGCCCGGGAGGTCCCCGGCGTCGTGATCGTCTGCACGCTCGGCACCGGCATCGGCTCGGCGCTGCTCGTCGACGGACGGCTCGTCCCCAACACCGAGCTCGGCCACCTGACCCTCCACGGCGACGACGCCGAGCGCTACGCCGCCGAGTCCGTCCGGGAGCGGCTCGAGCTGTCGTGGGCCGACTGGGCCGCCCGGGTCGACGAGTACCTCCACCTGGTGGAGGCGCTGTTCTGGCCCGACCGGTTCGTGCTCGGCGGTGGCGTGTCGAAGAAGGCCGACAAGTTCGTGCCGCTGCTGACGTGTCGCACCCCCGTCGTGCCGGCGGCGTTGCGCAACGAGGCCGGGATCGTCGGCGCCGCCTGCCTGGCGGAAGCTGCAGCCGACCGGCACCACTGACCCCGACCGGGGCGACGGACCGCGGCCGCACACCGACCCGGCGGTACCCTCCGCCCATGCAGACCCCGATCGACGAGATGACCGTCGAGGAGGCCCGGGCCGTCGCCGGCGCCCCCATGACCCCCGAGCAACGCGCCGCCTTCGAGCGCGACGGCTACATCGTCGTGCCGGGTGTGCTCAGCCCCGACGAGGTCGAGCGCTACGGCGCGGTGGTCGAAGCGACCTTCGACGCCGACAAGGCCGCCGGTGACCTCTTCTACAACGGCGGCATGCACCGGCTCTGCGCAGTGGCGTCGTGCCCCGAACTCGCCCCCCTCGCCGACCACCCCGGCATCCTCGGGCTGGTCTGGTCGGTGCTCGAGTGGAACATCCAGATCGCGCACTCCCACATCGACGTCAATCCCCGTGTCGACGAACCGGGGCCGTTCCACTACGAGTGGCACCAGGACGGCGGTCGTCAGAACCGCGAACTCGAGAACAACCCGCGGCCCCGCATGAGCGTGAAGGCCGCCTTCTGGTTCTCCGACGTCTCCGAGCCCGGCCGCGGCAACATGAAGCTCGTCCCCGGGAGTCACGCCGCCAACCGCATCGCCGGCCCGCCGAGCCGCGACGTCGAATGGCCCGACCCGCCGGGCACGATCGAGGCGACGGCCAACGCCGGCGACGTCGTCCTCTTCGACCGTCGGATCTGGCACGCCCGCTCCGACAACCTCTCCGACGTCGTGCGCAAGGTCGTGTTCTTCGCGTACTCCTACCGGTGGACGATCACCCGCGACGTGTTCCCGCCCGACGACGGCTCGTTCACGCCGGTGCAGCGCCAGCTGTTCGGCATGCTCCCCGACGTCGACGGCGACCACGCGTGGGGACACTTCCCCTCGAAGGTGCCGCTCCACGAGCTGCTGAAGCGGGCCGACCTGCTGTCGACCCTCGCGCCGCCCCCGCCGCCGCCCGCGCCGGTCACCTGGCCCTGCTGAGTCCGGTCGGCCACGTCGACTTCGTCGTTTGGACGTTTTCGGGGGCCAGGGGCCCCCGAAACTTCCAGACGACGAAATGGGATACCGCAGAGCCGGTCGCCGGGCTCACCAGGGGTGCGGCGACCCCGGTGACGGGTAGCCCGCCGTCATCCCGCCGTCGACGACGAACTCGGCCCCGGTCGCGTACGACGACTCGTCGGACGCCAGGAACAGCACCATCGCCGCGATCTCGGCCGGGCGACCCGTTCGGCGCATGGGCGCCGACCGCTCGGCGTGCTCCTCGATCATCGGCGCCACCAGCGACCGGTCGACGCCGTCGGGCAGAGCCAGGTCGGTGACGACGTAACCCGGATGCACCGAGTTCACCCGGATGCCGAGGTGCGCGAGCTCCATCGCCGCGGCCTTGGTCATGCCGCGCACCGCCCACTTGCTCGCCACGTACGACAGCACCCGGGGCGCGGCCGTCATGCCGTCGATCGACGAGATGTTCACGATCGACCCGCCACCGGCCGCGGTCATCGCCGGGATCACCGCGCGCATCCCGAGGAACACCCCGGTCTGGTTGACCGCCACCACCCGCTCCCAGTCAGCCAGCGTCGCCTCGGCGAGCGGACCGCCGGCGGCGGTGCCGGCGTTGTTCACCAGCACGTCGAGCCGCCCGAACGTCGCGACCGTGGCGTCGACCGCCGCCGGCCACGCGGCCTCACTCGTGACGTCGAGCGAGAGGGGCAGGACCGCGTCACCGAGCGCGGCGGCCACCGCCTCGACCTCGGCGGTGCGCACGTCCCCGATCGCGACGCGCGCCCCCTCGGCGACCAGCGCCTCCACCATCGCCCGGCCCAGACCGCGCGCGCCTCCGGTCACCAGGGCGACCTTGCCATCCATCCGTCCGGCCATCCGTGGCCTCCTCGTTCGTGGGTCGTTCGTGGGTCGTTCGTGGGTTGTTCGTGGGTCGGGCGTCGGTGGCCGTCGGGCGGCCGCCGGCGGTCAGGCGGGGACGGCCTCGAGCGGGTCGAGCCCCGGCAGGAACGGCCACCACGCCGGGTCGGGGGCACCGGCCGTGGCGATCAGCCACAACGCGGCGTGCGGCGCGCGCGGCGGACGCTGCAACCGGAACCCCGACTCACCGAGCAGCCGGTCCTCCTTGCGCGAGTTGCACGCCCGGCACGACGCCACGACGTTGTCCCAGGTGTGCGTACCACCGCGCGAACGGGGCACCACGTGGTCGATGTTCTCCGCCGGCCGGTGGCAGTACTGACACCGGTGGTCGTCACGGGCGAAGACCGCCCGGCGCGACAGCGGCACCCGGCTCCGGTGGGGCACCCGGACGAACTGGCGCAACCGGATCACCGACGGCACCGCCATCACGGCCCGCTCCGACCGCAGCTCGGAGGCGCCGCGGGTGACGACCTCGGCCTTGTCCTTGAGGACGAGCACCACGGCCCGGCGCAGCGACACGACACAGAGCGGCTCGTAGCTGGCGTTGAGCAGCAGTGCCCGTTCCATGTGGTCCTCCCGGATTCCCGGTCGCGCGCATCGTACCGACACCCGGAGAGCCGCGCCGCGGACCGCCCGGACCCTTCCGGGCCCGCCCGGATCCGCCCGACCGATCGGGCCGCTCAGGCGGATCGCCGCAACCGCTCCTGGTCGCGACACCACGAGAGGTAGCGGACCAGGTCGAGGGGGTCGGCCGCCGCTGCTCCATCGCCGCCGTACTGCGTCTCGAGCCGGAAGCCGAGGTAGTCGGGGTCGGGCAACGGCAGGAACGGCGCCCGCCGCCACCACCCCGGCCGGGCCAGGCGTCCGACCTGGCGCAACGCCGTCGGCCACAAGCGGGGGCGGACCACCACCGCGGCGACGAGTGCACCGGTGCCGGCGTTCGGAGAGGCGGCCGTGCTCACGCCGACCACGCTACGCGCCCGCTCGGCCGCGACCCGGCGCCGGTGGTGCCGCCGGGCGGCGCGTGGGCGCCACTACCGTCCTGACGGTGACGACGACGGCGAACCCCGGAGCCGGCTCCCCCGGACGCGACATCGTCGCCCCCCTCTTCGAGGCGCTGCGCGCCAACGTCGAGCGGGTGATCCAGGGCAAGTC
>Ga0075471_10002903_pt1 | contig 11185 bp, 11 predicted proteins | sample DEB19_08_DNA_2_FD_74787 | JGI IMG/M metagenome (GOLD analysis project Ga0075471, IMG submission 74787) | Aqueous microbial communities from the Delaware River and Bay under freshwater to marine salinity gradient to study organic matter... | ecosystem: Environmental > Aquatic > Marine > Coastal ... | reverse complement strand
GTTCTGACCCAGGTCGAGTTTCCCCTGGGTTACGTTCACGGCCACAACGAAATCTTGTCACCGGCCGTGCACCAGCAACTGCAGGGCAGGAAGGCTGGCGAGACCATCGAAGTTCCCATCGACGGCAATGAGATTTTCGGGCCGCGTGACGAGTCTCTGGTATTCACCGACCTTATCGAAAATGTACCCGAGGAGTACCGGCAGGTGGGGTGCTCCATCCTGATGGAGAACGACAAGGGGCAGACCCGAAGTTTTCTTGTGACCTGGCTGGATGATGAAAAACTGACAGTCGACGGGAACAACCCGCTGAGCGGGCGCGAGGTGGTCTTTATCTTGGAGATTCTGACGGTACGAGATGCCAGTGAGGAAGAGACAAAAATTGGAGAAGCCTTACCAGCCCAGGCCAATATTGACCCCTCACTGCTAAGACCCGTCTGATTGATGTAACAAAGTGCTCCGGCACAACATTTTTAACTACCTGTTTTCAACCTAGCACCCAAGAGAAAGGCAACTTATGAGCGAGCAAAAGCCTATCACCCAGGTTCCCGATGGAAAGACCCCGTACTACACCACCCGTCAAAAACCGGCGACTGAGAAAGGTTTTGTCGGGTTTGAAACGGTCTGGAAAGCCCCGCACAAGGTGGCTGAGTACCAGACCCCGAAGAAGCCCTGAACCGGCTCCAAGGTTCTAAAGACTTGGCCTCCATGCCTGGGGGCTGAGCATGCTCTTTTGAGATCTCTCCAGGTCTGAGGGCGCCGGATAACCGGCGATCAATTCCCCAAATACTATACTCAGAGCCATCCGTGGCCTTTCCCAGGGTTGTCTTGCCATACCGCATAGGTCGATCCTGAGTCTGGCTGTTTTTTGAGCAGTAGGGTTTCATCCGGGTTCACGTATGGCAGATCGCCGTCTCCAGGTTTTTCACGCGGTCGCAAAGCACCTTTCTTTTACCAAGGCTGCCGAGTCTCTTTTCATGACGCAGCCGGCCGTGACGGCCCAGGTCCGCCAGCTGGAGGAGCACTTCAATACCCGGCTGTTTGACCGCACTCGGGGCCGCATTGCGCTCACCTCAGCCGGAAAACTGGCCCTTGAATATGCAGAAAAAATTCTCAACACCACGGCAGAACTTGATCAACGCCTGCACGAAATTGGCGGCAAGCTCAGTGGCCCCCTGCTGATTGGTGCCAGCACCACCCTCGCTGACTATCTGTTGCCCAAGGTGCTGGGTAACTACAAGGCCAGTTACCCAGCAGTAGTGCCGCAGCTTTTTGTCAATAATTCCGGCGTTGTGCAGTCTCGTGTGGCTGAACGCGCGCTGGACATCGGTTTTGTGGAAACTGAAATTCATCTGCCCTCTTTGGCGGCCGATATTTGCTGCAAGGATGAGTTGCTGGTCATTTGTGCACCCAGCCACCCCTTGGCCAATTTGACAAGTGTGGACGCTGAGCTACTGACGCAATATCCCTTTGTCAGCCGCGAAACGGGCTCTGGCACGCGGGATGTGATTGACAACTATCTGCGCACCACGGGTATTGCACCTGAAGCGATGCAGGTCATGATGGAACTGGGCAGCCCGGAAGCACTCAAGGGTCTGGTGGCCACCGGGGTGGGTTTCACCATCATGTCCAGTGCAACCGCCATCAACGAAGTCCAACTGGGTCAACTGATGCAGATCCCGCTGTCCCCCCGTCTGACTCGCAATCTCTATGTGGTCTACCCCAAGGAGCGCATTCATTCGCACCTGGTGTCCAGTTTCATTGACTTTGCCAAGCAAAGTTTGTTGAGCGCCCAGTAAGCCGGCCTTACTGCCAGATCCCGAGGTTTGCTGATCAGCTGCAGCCAGTCTTCAGGCAGACGGGCTGCAGTAGGCCAGAGGCAGGGCGCAAAAGGCTGTCTGTAGTTTGTAGCAGGACTGCAACCAGCCAGTGTCAAGGTGCAACCGAGGCCCAGACAAATTCTAGTTTTCCAGCGACTTGTAATACTTGCGCAGAATCTCCAGCACTTCAGGGCGACTGAACTCCGGTGGGACATCGGCGCCCTCGGACAGGGACTTGCGCAACTGGGTGCCGGATACCTGCAAGCGATCGGCATCGGTGTGGGGGCAGGTACGACCTGAGGCCATGCCGCCACACTTGTAGCACCAGAAGGAAATATCAATCTTCATGGGCTGGGTCTGCAGGGCATCCGGCGGCAGACGGTCAAAAATATGGTGCGCATCAAACGGGCCGTAGTAGCTCCCTACACCGGCATGATCGCGACCGACGATCTGATGCGAGCAACCATAGTTCTGACGAAACACGGCATGGAGCAGGGCTTCGCGCGGACCGGCATAGCGCATGTCCAGCGGGTAGCCAGCCTGCACCACCGTGTTCTCGACAAAGTATTTGTCCACCAGGGTGCCAATGGCCTGGGCGCGAACATCGGCAGGAATGTCACCCGGCTTGAGGTTGCCCAGCAGGGAGTGGATCAGCACGCCATCGCAGGTTTCAATGGCAACCTTGGCCAGATACTCATGGGAGCGGTGCATGGGGTTGCGCGTCTGAAATGCTGCCACCCGCGACCAACCCAGCTCCTCGAACATGGCCCGAGTCTGCTTGGGTGTCTTGAACAAATCGCCAAACTGCTCGGGAAAGCCCCCGGTGGACAGCACCTTGACCGGCCCGGCCAGATTCACATCGCCCTGACTCATGACTTGCTTGACACCGGGGTGTGCGCTGTCGGTGGTCAGGAAGACGGTGGCGCATTCATGGGCCTTGTCGATGCTGTATTTTTCAGTGATCCGCATGGTGGCCAGAATGCTGCCGTCGTCTGGATCGGTGAGTGCCACCTCACTGCCTACAGCGATGGTCTGAGCCTGCTCGCTGCTGGCCGACAGGGTGATGGGAATCGGCCAGAACAAGCCGCTGGCCATGCGCATGCCATCACAGACCCCTTGCCAGTCTGCCTTGGTCATGAAGCCGTCAAGCGGCGTAAAGCCACCAATGCCCAGCATGATCAGATCACCTTTTTCACGTGAGCTCACTTTCAGTGTTGGCATCGAGGCAGCCCGTTTCAATTCCTGGGCCAATACATTGCCTTCGAGCAACAACGCCTGAAGTCCACCGCCGCCGTGAGGTTCAACCAAAGCCATGCTTACATCTCCTAGTAAATTGGTGAGTACCGACCGCCCTGTCAGAGCGGTGGCATGGTGAAAGAAAAATAGTTCAACAGGGTCATCTTAAACAATGATCAGGCCAGATTACCGCAGCGACAGGCACACCTATAGCAGGTGGTGTTGCAAACTTCGGTGCCGACCTGCTTTTCAGGGGGAGCGACCGGGTCATGCAGAGGGGCAGAAGCCATTGGGAGATTAATCCAAGTCTGCGCCGATCCGTCTATCACCACCTAGGGTAATCCTTGACCTACCCGGATGGGTAATAGGATATCCTAGGGGGGTATAGGGTTCCTGCCATGTTTCCCAGTATTGAATCTACACCTGTGACCATCATTTCTCGCCCCGATGAGGCCCCCAATGGGGCTCTGCGCTCCTGGGCTGTGGATGACACCTCAGGGAAGTCAGCGCAGGACCAAGATGCCTATCGGAGTTATCTTGACGCCCTGCTTGGGGTGAGCGCTTCCAGCGCTGGACTTATCTTGGCCTGCAGTCCAGATGGTCAGACATGGGAGCGACTGGCCGCCAGTCACATCAAGAGCGAAACTTCTGCGCAACAGATTTTTTCAGCACTGCTTTGCGATGTGTGTGGTTCTCGGTTCGCATCAGACGAGCCAGCCTGGGTCGCCAGGCCTGAACAATGCCTGGGCAAGTGCATGGTTGGGGCTTGTTGCCAGGTAATGAACCATTGCAGGGAGATGTTGATCGTTCCCCTCAGGAGTCAGCAGCAGGTAATGGGATGCTGCTTGCTTGGGTTTGAACACAAGGTGGCGATTCCCGCTGCCATCATGACGCTGGTGCAATCGGTCGGCCAGATGATTGGTCACCATCTGCTTGCGCAGAGGCAATCTCGTCAGCAACAGCGTGACCAGATCCTCGGTGAGCGCCGCTTTCTTGCCAATGAGGTGCATGACTCGGTAGCTCAGTCCCTGGTCTATATGAATCTGCGAATGCCGCTGTTGCGCGCTGCACTTGAAAAACAAAACCTGTCACAGGCCGGGCGTTATTTGGATGATGTGGAAGACACCTTGCAGAGTGCTCAGACCGCCGTCAGAGAGCTGATGACTGATTTTCGGGTGTCGATGAACCCGCAGGGCTTGCGTCATGCCTTGAATGATCTGGTCCAGGCCTTTAAGCGTCAGTCTTCCACCCAGTTGGATTACCAGGACGGCCTTGGCAACCTGTCCTTGACTGAGGAGCAGGAGCGTCAACTGTTTCACATTGCTCAGGAGGCGCTGGCCAACATCCGCCGGCATGCCAATGCAGGCCACGCCTGGGTTCGCCTTGATCATGTCAACGGCCAGCTGGTGCTGGATGTGCAGGATGATGGCAAGGGGTTCGGCCATGGCAAGCCTGAGTTGCAGCCGGGTCATTATGGTGTTGGCATCATGCGGGAGCGAGCCAACAGCCTGGGTGCCTGCCTGTCCATTGGCCCGCGCGAGGGCGGCGGAACCGTGCTGACATTGAAATGGTCGGTCCCTGACCATGGCAAAGCGCAATTATCCCGAGGTACTCTGTGATGGATCCCATTCGCCTGATGCTTGTGGATGACCATTCACTTTGCCGCAGCGGTCTGACTGAGCTGCTGCAGAGTCGGGGAGAAATGAAGGTGGTGGCCGCAACCGGCAACCCCCTGCAAGTGTTGCCGCTGATTGAAGAACAGCGGCCAGAATTGATTGTGTTGGATCTGCGCCTGGCCGAAACCGATGGCCTGTCGCTGTTGCGTTCGCTTCGTGCCGAGGGTTGCGAGATTCCAGTGGTCATTCTCACCATGAGTAGCACAGAAGATGACATGGCGGCAGCCTTGCGCTCTGGCGTCAAGGGTTATCTGCTCAAGGATATGGACCCGGATGACGTGATTGAGTCGATTGCCCGTGCTGCCAAAGGCGAATTGGTCGTTGCCCCCAGCATGGCGGTCAAGCTGGCCCAGATGTGGCAGGGTCGGCAAGAAGGCTCACTCAAGCGGGATCTGGTGTCCACCCTGACTGATCGCGAACGTGAAGTGCTCGAGTTGGTGGCCCAGGGCAAGAGCAACAAGGCGATTGCCAATGTGCTTGATATCAGCCATAACACGGTCAAGCTTCATGTCAGGCACATCATGGCCAAGCTCGATCTGAATTCACGGGTCGAGGCGGCTGTTTTTGCGTTCGAACATCGCAATACAGCGGAGGGCACCATCAAATTGAATCCCTTACGGGATCCACATACTTCCACACGCCTTTAGCAAGGCTACCGCTTTGGTTCACGGAGGGGCAGCCCCATCAGCTCAGGCATTGCGAAGGTAAGGCGGTCTTGGCTTTAGCGCTGGGGTTGAGCGAATTGCCCTGCACCTGCTCAGGGTCAAACCATGCCAGCGTCCCATGCAACTTGACAACATCGCCAACGATGATCAGGCTGGGCGAGGTGAAGCCCGAGGATCGGGCCTTGGCCGGCAAGTCCTGCAAGGTGCCAGTCAGTACCCGCTGGGTTGACAGCGTGCCATGTTGCACCAACGCAATGGGCCGGCTGGGTGGCGCCCCATGAGCGATAAGCTGTTGGCAGATATCTGGCAGGGCATTGAGACCCATGTAAATGACCACCGTCTGGCTGGGCCGAACCAGCGCCTGCCAGTCCAGCTCAGCGCAACTGCCATCCTTGAGATGGCCGGTGACGAACAAGGCGACCTGCGCATAATCGCGATGAGTCAGCGGAATGCCGGAAAAGCTGGCCACCCCGCAAGCAGCCGTTACGCCGGGCACGACCTCAAAATCAATACCCTGGGCGGCGAGTTCCTGCATCTCTTCGCCCCCGCGTCCAAAAATGAAAGGGTCGCCACCCTTGAGTCTGACGACCCGTTTGCCTTCGCGCGCCAACTTGACCAATAAGGCATTGATCTGTTCCTGCCGCATGGTGTGTTCGTTGCGACGTTTGCCGGCATAGATCCGTTGCGCGCTTTCAGGTGCGAAATCAAGCACCCCTTGGGAAATAAGATTGTCGTAAACCACTGCATCGGCCTGCTGCAACAGGCGCAGAGCGCGCAGCGTCAGCAACTCCGGATCACCCGGACCGGCTCCGACCAGAAATACCCGGCCAGCAACAGACGGATTCAATTGGGAGGCGCTCATGAATTCAAAGCTCAGTGGGTGGTCCCGCTGGAGCATGATCCACTGCCACAACCGCCGTTGCCACAGCCACCGGTACTGCACCCGCCACCCGTGGTGAAGGCAGACTGCTGATTGACGAAAATGAAATTGAACTGGCCTGGTTCGAGCTCAACAAAATCAAGCATCGTATCTTCCAGCAGATCGGCGTGTTGCGGCGCTATGACGACCGGTATGTCTTCAAGCAGCAACTGCATATCGCCTTCAGCAGTCTCGTCAAATCCCATGCCGTAGTCGATTGATCCATCCGGCAGCCGCCGGGCAGCTACCCTCAGCGCAAGATCGCTGGCGCCTGAGTCATGGGCCGCCTTGTTAATTTGCTGGGCTGCGTTGGGACTTAATGAAAACATGGTTTCGCTCCTGAGGATTCTGCAAAGTTATCACAGATGATGAATGGGACATGGGGCATTGCTGATGGCCCAGTGTCAAGAAGGCTGCTGCAAAGAGTCATGACACCACGCTGCCAAGTCGCTCCTGCCCCGCACTTGTCACTGAATATTTGCAATCTCGAACAAAGTCGACAAATGCGGGCGCCCAGCCGTCTGCGTCCAGGCTGCGCAGGTGGGCATAGCTGGCCAGAACATTGCGGTGAACGATGCCATCGCGCAAGCCATCGATACCATGACCGCGTGTTACCTGCCAGGCCGTGGGCGTATCGGCTGGCAGTCCGGTAATTTCGGAATAATGAAACTCGTGGCAGCGCACTTTTTTTCCGCGCAACCCAGGCCAAGGCATGCGGTTGCTTGCGCTCAAATGGACATAGCCGCGACCGACCGGCTTGTCGTGCAATTCGACATCGCCGGGGATGACACCCACCATGTTGGCACATCGGCCCTTCCAGCTCAGGGTTCTGGCCAGGTACATCAGTCCGGCGCATTCGGCATAGACCGGCAGGCCGGCCTCTATGGCTTGGGCAATTTCACGACGCAGGGAGGCGTTGGCGTGCAGCGCGTCAAGAAAGAGCTCGGGAAAACCACCACCGATAAAAAGTCCATCTACGTCTGGGAGGCGCTGATCGTTCAGCGTGTCAAAGGGAATCAGCTGCGCCCCCGCACGTTCCAGGGCCTGCAGGTCATCCGGGTAGTAGAAACCGAAAGCCTTGTCGCGGGCCAGACCGATTCGAACCTCTGGCTTGGCACGGGATCCATCGGCCTTGACCGGTACAGCAGGCATCTTTAGCGGGGGTGCGGTAGCGGCGAGATCTTTGATTCGCTGGAGGTCCACTTGAGCCGCGATTCGTTGACCGATGCGCTGAACCTGCTCTTGTGCATGCTCATGTTCATTGCTGGGCATCAGGCCCAGGTGGCGCTCTGGCATGGCCAAGGCGTCTTCTTCTCCCACCGCGCCGAGCACTGGCACGTCGGTGTAATGCTCGATCACGGCACGGAGCTTTGATTCATGACGGCTGCCACCCACGCGGTTGAGGATGACGCCACCGATTTGGAGCCCACGGTCAAAAGCCTGATACCCAAGGATCAGTGGGGCAATGCCACGGGTCATACCGCGCGCGTCAATGACAAGCAGAACTGGGAGCTTCAGCAGGTGCGCCAGGGCGGCGTTGCTGCTGCTGCCGTCCAGGGTCAAGCCGTCATAGAGCCCCTTATTCCCTTCCACTAGGGCGATGTCGGCAGCCGTGGCATGCCGGTAAAACAGTTGAACAATCTGTTCTTCCGTCATCAGGTAAGGGTCAAGGTTGTAGCAGGGCCTGCCGCTGGCCATACCTAGCCACATCGGATCGATAAAGTCCGGCCCCTTCTTGAAGGGCTGCACCTGGCAACCGGTGCTGCTCAGCGCAGCGCAAAGCCCCAGGGTCATGGTGGTCTTGCCAGAAGACTTGTGAGCAGCCGATACAAGCAGGCGGTTCATGGGCCTACGTATTTGATTGAGTGGCTGGGTGCTTGAGCTGGTCAGAGGGAAAACTGTCGAGTCGCTGTGGAATGAAGGCCAACCATTTCAGCGCCAGCAGCACGATCACGCCGACCATGGCAAAGCCACCCAAGCCCAGCAGCAACTCCGGCAGCCGGGGCGTGTAGGGGGCAACCACACCATCGCCAAAGCTGCTGCTGACTTGATAGTCAGGGAAAATTTCGATCGGGTAGGCCTGGCTTCCGATGATGGTGACATACATCTGGGCCATGCCGCCCGCGATGACCAGTAGTGCCGCGATGACAAGGGCAGTGCGAGATTGACGGCTGCTGGGGTTCAGCAGCAACACAAGCGGCAACACACTGCCCAGGCCGATCTGCCCCAGCCAGAACAGGTTGGTATAGATGCCACCATCAATCAGCACAAAGCGCTCAAGACCGTGTTGCTTGGCAAAGTACAGGTTAGTCAGGTGATAGACCAGCACAAAGTAGGCAGCGGATGACACAAAAATTGCCAGCAACCGAGCCAGCCGGTCTTGCATGGCGGGATCCAGGGCACGCTGGCTGCCTTTGCTGATGGCAAACAGGATCAGCATGAAGACAGCCAGGCCGTAGGACAGTGAAAAAACAATGAACATGGGGCCGAGCAATGCAGAGCCAAAGGCCTGTCGCCCCACCAGAAAGCCAAAGATCGATCCGGTGCCGGTGGTGAGCAAAAGTCTCCAGATGAAGGCGGCCAGACCAGCCTGCCCGGAGAACTTGTTCATGCGAGCTTCCATCATGGTCCAGAGGTATGCCACCACCAGTCCCATGAAGCCGGAATAGAGGATTACATTCCAGGCAAAAATCGACTTGAAGTTGTAGTGCGTCATGGCTACGATCAGGCGGTCAGCCCGACCCAGATCGAGCATCAGCACGGCCAATCCACCCAGCAGCAAGGCAATGGCCAGCAGGCCGGAGAGGGGGGCCAGTGGCTTGTAGCTTGTCTTGCCAAATACCGAAGACATGGAAGCAATATTCAGCGCGCCTGAAGCCGCCACCACCAAGAAAACCGCAAACACATGCGGCAGGCCCCAGACAATCTGGTTGTTCATGCCGGTGATGATGTGGCCGTGGTGTTCCATGGCCCAGGCGGCACCCAGGCCCAGCGCAGTCAGCGCGATCAGCGCAGCCAGCAGCAGGTAGTAGCCGGCACTGCGGCCTTCCAGTTGTCGTAATGCAAGCCGCATGCCTCAGAGCCCCTGATAACGGACACCCGTGTTCAATTTCAGATCTTCCCGGATCTGCTTGGTGCTGAACTGGGCAACCCGTTTGGATATTTCGCTGGCAGGATCGTTCAGGTCGCCAAATACGATGGCGTTGTAGCCAGCTGCCGCACAAGCCACCATGCAGGCGGGTTGTTCACCGCGGTCCACCCGGTGCACGCACATTGTGCAACTCTCGACCGTGCCGACGCCACGCGGTACATCCGGTTTTTGATGGGTCAGGGGTTCATGCACGAATGACCTGGCCTTGTAGGGGCAGGCCATCATGCAATAGCGGCAACCGATGCAGGTGTGCTTGTCCACCAGCACAATGCCGTCGGCGCGCTTGAAGGAAGCCCCGGTGGGGCAGACATCAACGCAGGGCGGCTCGGCACAGTGCTGACACATCATGGGCAGCGAAGCGGTCTTGCCGGTCCGCACTTCCTTGATGTCGATCTTGCGAATGTATTGCGTGTCGGTAGGGCCGGGTTGGGTGGGTAGTCCGTTTTCCGTCTGACAGCCTACGACGCAGGCGTTGCAGCCAGGGGTGCATTTGCTGCTGTCAATCAACATGCCCCAGCGGACCTTGGGGCTGGCCCCGGCGGTGGCTGGGGTTGCGGCCTGGGCAATCTCGATCAGCCGAACTCCGGGCGCCAACATGATGCCGGCCATGCCTGCCGCTGCAATGCCTAAAAAATTACGCCTGGAATTCTGTTCGGGCTGCGGACGGGTTTCGTCACAGGCGTTTTTGCCACAGGCGCAGGGAGTGGGTGATTCCGGTTTCATGGCTTGAGAGGTGCCAGGTTCTGGAACTGGCGCCTGAGATTGCTGAGAACACCATGGGCTTGGGTGGGATGCCCCAAGGGCATGAAGGACACGCTTTTGGAGGCAGGTTGGGTGGCGTGACACTCAAAGCAATCGACCTTGACTGCGGCAAAACTGTGGCAGCTGATGCAAAAGTTGGTTGGAGCGGCAGTCACGCTGTTGGTGGTCTGGCTGGCATGACATTCAATACAGGTCTTCAGGCTGTATTTGGCGCCGCGAATGCCACCCCGCATGGTGTCATCCCGCTGGTGTTTCAGGTACTCCATATGGTTGCGTCGCATGTCCTGGGCCGGCTCCACACATTTATCGCCCCGGGCGGGTTCGATGATGGGTTTGGCCACACGACCCGTCGTGGCTTGCGCAACGCCGCTCTCACTGGCCTGCGCCGTGGCGCTTAGGGCCAGTACCAGCAGCAGAGCCGCATGGCAGAACAGTCGCGCCAAGCTCATATCGCTTACTCGCCCAAGCCCATCTGGATGTAGCCGGTAGGGCAGACATCATGGCAAATATGGCAGCCGATGCACTTGTTGTAATCGGTATCGACATAGCGACCGGTCGTTGACTGCGCCTTCTTGACCTTGAACACAGCAGTCTGCGGGCAATACACCACACAGTTGTCACATTCGAAGCATTGGCCGCAACTCATGCAGCGCTTGGCTTCAGCTTGCGCCTTTTCTTCCACCAAGGCCTGCAGTCGCTCCTCGAAATTGCCCAGTGCTTCCTCGGCAGTGAGGTTGACCACCGTTCGCTTGTTGCGCGGCGTAAAGGGGAAGTGGCCGAGGAAAAGCTCCTTGTGGGAGATCACGTAGCGGTCAGAGCGGTTGTCATAGTTGTGGATGGCCACGTTGCTGGAGTCAGTGCCCCTGATCGGCTCATGCGACTCGCTGAAGCTCAGACCCTTCTCGATCATCTTGCGCGTCAGGTCGAAGGTGTGGACATCAATCTTGGGTCGCTTGTCC
>Ga0075471_10002902_pt1 | contig 11185 bp, 7 predicted proteins | sample DEB19_08_DNA_2_FD_74787 | JGI IMG/M metagenome (GOLD analysis project Ga0075471, IMG submission 74787) | Aqueous microbial communities from the Delaware River and Bay under freshwater to marine salinity gradient to study organic matter... | ecosystem: Environmental > Aquatic > Marine > Coastal ... | reverse complement strand
AGGCGTTCGAGCGGCTCCGCGAGCAGCTCGCCGCCGGCGAACGGCCCGAAGCCGAGCCGGAACCGGCCGGATTCCAGGGCACGCTGCGGCACTACCAGCGGGAGGGCCTCGGCTGGCTCGTGTTTCTCGAGACGCTTGGGTTGGGAGGCTGCCTGGCGGACGACATGGGTCTCGGCAAGACGATCCAGGTGCTCGCGCTTTTGGCCCGGCGACGGGCCGAGAACGCCGCGGCCGGAATTCCCCACCGCCCCACGCTCGTCGTGGTGCCGAGGAGCCTCGTCTTCAACTGGATGGACGAGGCGCACAAGTTCGCCCCGGAACTCAGGGTGGTGAACCACACGGGCACCGCCCGGACCGACGGCACCGGCACGCTCGCCGACTGGGACATCGTGATCACCACCTACGGCACTCTCCGCCGCGACATCATCGCCCATCGGGAGACCGAGTTCGACTACGTGGTGCTCGACGAGGCGCAGTCGATCAAGAACGCCGCCAGCCAGGCCGCCAAGGCCTGCCGGCTGCTCCGCGCCCGGCATCGACTCGCGCTCACCGGCACCCCGGTGGAAAACCACATCGGCGAACTCTGGAGCATCTTCGAGTTTCTCAATCCGGGCCAGCTGGGCAGCGCCACCAGGCTGCGGAAGTTCCTGGCCGACGGCCGGGGCAGCGCCGAGGTGGTGGCGCGGGCGGTCCGCCCCTACCTCCTGCGACGGACGAAGGCCGAAGTGCTCTCCGACCTGCCCGAGAAGACCGAGCAGACGCTGTTCGTCGAGCTCGGCGAGGCGCAGCGGAAAGCCTACGACGAGCTTCGCGAGCACTTCCGCGCGGAGCTCTCCGGCCGCATCGGCCGGATGGGCATGGGCCGTTCGCGGATCGCCGTGCTCGAGGCACTCCTCCGGCTTCGGCAGACCGCCTGCCACGCCGGCCTGGTCGACCACTCGCGGGTCGACGAGTCGTGCGCCAAGCTCGACACGCTCCTCGAGCAACTCGACGAGGTGCTCGACGAGGGGCACAAGGTGCTCGTGTTCAGCCAGTTCACGAGCTTCCTGGCGATCCTCCGCAGTCGGCTCGACGCCAAGGGGACCGTCTACGAATACCTCGACGGCCGCACGACCGACCGCCAGGCACGGGTCGTCCGCTTCCAGGAGGATCCCGACTGCCGGCTGTTCCTCGTGAGCCTCAAGGCGGGCGGCCAGGGCCTCAACCTCACCGCGGCCGATTACATCTACATCCTCGATCCGTGGTGGAATCCCGCGGTGGAGGCGCAGGCCGTCGACCGCGCCCACCGGATCGGCCAGACGCGCCGGGTCTTCGCCTACAGGCTCATCGCCCGTGACACCGTCGAGGAGAAGATCCTGGCACTCCAGGATCGCAAGCGGGAGTTGGCCGAGTCGATCGTGCGGGCCGACGAGAGCATGATCGCCAGCCTGACGCCCGAAGATGTCGAACTGCTGCTCTCCTAGCCGTCCTCACACAATTCTCACGTTGGCAGGCGATCATCCGGCCCGGTGTCGTTCGGCCCGCTGCCTCCTCGCCCCTTCCATGAATCTCGTCGACTGCCGGCTCCGTCTGGAGACAGACCACGTGCCCCACAAGATTCGCGGCCCGCAGCGGCCGGAGCGGCCTCGGGTCCTCGTCGTCGACGACGAGGACGACCTGCTCGAACTCGTCCGCTACAACCTCACGAAAGAGGGCTACGCCGTCGAGTGCGTCGGCAGCGGCGAAGAGGCGCTCGTGGCGGCGCGACGGGAGCCGCCCGACCTGATCGTGCTCGACCTCATGCTGCCGGCCGTGGACGGGCTCGAGGTCTGCCGGCGCCTCAAGGGAGATTCGCGAACCCGTGACGTGCCGATCGTGATGCTCACGGCGAAGGGCGAGGAGCGGGACGTGATCACCGGGCTCGAACGCGGGGCCGATGACTACATCGCGAAGCCGTTCAGTCCACGCGTGCTCACGGCGCGGATCAAGGCGCTGCTCCGGCGGGACGAGGCGCGACGACGGGACGAACAGGAGACCCCGCTCGAGGTGCACGAGCTCTCGATTCATGCCGGTCGCCACGAGGTGACGCTCGCGGGGGAGGCCCTGGAGTTGACCTACACGGAGTTCGCCCTGCTGCAGTTTCTGGCAAGGCGGCCCGGCTGGGCCTACACCCGCTCGCAGATCGTCGATGCGGTCAAGGGAGAGGATTATCCCGTCACCGAGCGGTCGGTCGACGTGCAGGTGGCGGGCCTCCGCAAGAAGCTCGGTGATCACGGCCACTACATCGAGACGGTGCGGGGCGTCGGCTACCGGATGCGAGGCTGAGCCGCAGCCTTCGAGAGACGGGTTCGACGCCGCTCCTTTTCCCCGCGCGGAGGCCATGCGACACTGACCGTCCGCCGCCGCACCGCGGCGGCCGACCCTGGAGCCGCCATGCCTCGCACCCGTCTCGTCTGGCACCTGTTCATGGCCTGGTGCGGACTCGTGCCGACGGCCCTGGCGGCCGGCTTCTGGATCGCCAGCGTGCAGATGGCGGAACTGGCCGATGCGGCCCAGCGGCAACGGCTCGCCGACGCGGCCCGGGGTCTGGCGGCCGCGGGCGCCGGCGAGGCCGTCGACCCGCAGGCCTTCGCCGCCCGGGCTGACGACTTTCGCGATGCCACCCGCATCGACGTCCAGCTCTTTACGCCCGCCGGGCTGCCCCTGACGGCCGGCGTCGGAGCCCGCTCATCGACGGCGCCCGACGACATGGTCGTCACCGCCGCCAGGACCGGCTCCATCGCGAGCGGGAGCCGCTACGACGTCGCCTCCCGGAGCCGGCGGCTCTCGGTCGCGGTACCACTTGGCTCGCAGGCCGTCCCGAAGGGCGTCGTCCGCGCCACGGTCGATACCGCCGCCGCCGACAGGGATCTCACTCGCTTCCAGTGGAAACTGCTGGCCGGCTGCCTCGGCGTTGCGGGCCTGGCACTGGCGGCGGGCCTGGCCCTGGCCCGGCGGCTGACGCGGCCGGTCGCCGACCTCCGTGACGCGGCGACCCGGCTCGCGGCCGGCGACGTCGGCGCGGCGGGGCCTTCGACCGACGTGGCCGAGTTCGCCGATCTCTCGACTGCCCTCGACCGGCTCCGCGAGCAGTTGGTCGAACGCGGGCTGACGATCGGGCGGCAGGATACCCAGCAGGAGGCGGTGCTCGGGAGCATGATCGAGGGCGTGCTCGCCGTCGATGCCCGGCAGCGGATCGTCGGCATCAACCGCGCCGCCGCCGACCTGCTCGGGGTCGATCCGGAGTCGACGGTCGGCAGGCAACTCCAGGAATCGATCCGGAATCCCGATCTGCGGCGCTTTGCCCTGCTTGCGATCGACTGCCGAGACCCGGTCGAGGACGATCTGACGCTCCATGGCGTTCGTGACCGCACGATCCGTCTGCGGGGCACCGCTCTCCGCGACGTCTCCGGCGAAGGCGGTGCCGTGATCGTGCTCAACGACGTCACCGACGTGCAACGCCTGGAGAAGGTCCGCCGCGATTTCGTCGCCAACGTGTCACACGAACTGAAGACCCCGATCGCCTCGATCAAGGGCTTCGTGGAAACCCTGATCGACGGCGCGATGGAGGATCCCGCCGACGCCCGACGCTTTCTCGGCATCGTGGCCCGGCAGGCCGACCGGCTGGCGGCGATCATCGAAGACCTGCTGGCCCTGTCCCGCATCGAGCAGAGCGAGGGGTCGGGCGACCTGCCGGTCGACAGGGTGCGGGTCGCCGAGCTGCTCGCCGCGGCGACCGGCGACTGCGGCCCACGGGCCGTGGACCGGTCGATTCGCCTCGAGACGGAGTGCCCTAAAGCACTCACGGCCGACGTCAACGCCCCCCTGCTCGAACAGGCCGTGATCAATCTGGTCGACAACGCGATCAAGTACAGCGGCCCGGGGAAGTCGGTCTGGCTCTCCGCCGCCGCCGAAGCGGCGGACACCGGGGAGCGGGAACTGGTGCTCCGGGTGCGGGACGAGGGATGCGGGATCGAGGCGGAGCACCTGCCCCGACTCTTCGAGCGTTTTTACCGGGTCGACAAGGCACGCAGTCGCAACCTCGGCGGCACCGGACTCGGCCTCTCGATCGTGAAGCACATCGTGCAGGCTCATGGAGGCGCGGTCTCGGTGACGAGCACGCCCGGGTCGGGGACGACGTTCACGATCCGCCTCCCGCTCGGCTGACGTGTCGGAGCGGCATTCACCCTGCGACGGTGTTGGCGGCCGGGCAGGATCCGTTCGCCGCCGGGCTCTCGACGAGTTGCGCAATGGCCTCCGCGACGCGGTCGAACCGGATCGGCCGTGGCCCGACCGCGAGCCCCCCGACCGTGAGCCCCCAGACCGCTCGCTCCTCCGGTGACCAGCGCCACGCGGCCGGCCGGCGACGATGCCGCGTCGCCCGCTGCCGGGTCGTCGCTCATCCGCCGCCGCTCCCGCCGGCCACCGCACGCGCGTGGAAATCGATGATCTGCTGCCAGGCGTCTTCCGGGGTCTCCGCATAGGTGAACAGGTCGAGATGGCGGTCGGCGATCACGCCCGAGTCGGCGAGAAACCGGAAGTCGATGACCTTCGACCAGTAGTCGCGGCCATAGAGGATGATCGGCACCGGCTGCATGCGGTGGGTCTGCCGCAGGGTGAGGGTTTCGAACATCTCGTCGAGCGTGCCGAATCCCCCGGGGAAGAGCACCACGGCAGCGGCCCGGAGGATGAAGTGGAACTTTCGCAGGGCGAAATACTTGAACTGGAAGCAGAGTTCCGGCGTGATGAAGGGATTGGGCTGCTGCTCGGCCGGCAGCTTGATGTTGAGGCCGATCGACTTGCATCCGACATCGAACGCACCCCGGTTGGCCGCCTCCATGATGCCCGGCCCACCCCCCGTGATCACCACGTAGTCGCGCTCGTCCTCGCACTGGTTGTCGATCGAGACGATTCGGGCGAACCGCCGCGCGTCGTCGTAGAAGCGGCTCATCGCCAGGAGCCGCTCCGCCCGCTCCACCTCGCGGGCGGCCTTCCGGTCGCCGGGCTCGGCCCGACGGGCCTCCGACAGCCGGCGTTCGGCGGCCGTGCGGTCGACGATCTGCGTGCCGCCGAAGACGATCACCGTCGATTTGATGTTGTCGGCCTGCAGGGCGATCTCCGGCTTGCCCAGTTCGAGGAGCATCCGCACGCCCCGCATCTCCTCCCGGGTGAGCAGGGCCGGGTCGTCCTGCGCGAGCGAGTAACTGGTCGATCCCAGGATCCGCTCCATGTTTTCCGCGACGAGCGACACATCGTCACCGAGCACCGTGTCGGGAAGAATGCTGCAGGCCTTGCCCGGACCGACGGCGGGCCGGAGGGGCGACATCTCGGACGACTTCTGTTTCTTGGCCATGGATCTCCTCGCGGCAGTTCACCCGTCCAACTCGACGCTCTCCCCGAGTGCCGGCACGTGGACGTTCCACCCGCGGCGGTCCTCGAGAAACGCCGCCAGCCCCCGGGCGGCCGGCGGCTCGCCGTGCACCAGAAACGTCCGCTTCGGTGCCGGCATCGCACCGAGCCAGCGGTCGAGCTCGTGGCGGTCGGCATGGCCCGACAGGGCGTCGACCTTGCGGATCACGGCCCGCACGGGAACATCGCGGCCGTGGATGCGGAGGAAGTCGGCGCCGTCGACGAGGTTTCGACCGCGGGTGCCCTTGGCCTGAAAGCCGGCCACCAGCACCGTCGTGCTCGGGTCGGGAAGCCGGCGGGAGAGGTGATGTAGGATCCGTCCTCCGTTCATCATGCCGCTGGAGGCGATGACGATCCCGGGGCCCCGATGATTGTTGATCGCCTTCGACTCGTCGGCGGTCTTCGCCATCCTCACGAATGGACTGGCGAGTGACTCCGCCACGCCCTGCATCTTCGCCTCACTGAAATCGTGCTCGCCGGCGTGCTTCCGGAACACCTCCATGGCATCGACCGCCATCGGCGAGTCGATCCAGACGGGGGTCTCGGGAACCCGGCCCGCCGCCATCAGCGTTCGCAGCAGGTAGACGAGCTGCTGGCACCGGCCGATGGCGAACGAGGCCACCAGCATCATGCCGCCGCGGCGGAGGGCCTCGTTGGTGACCTCCTCGAGTTCGTCGAGCGGCCGCGAGGGGGTGTGATCGCGGTCGCCGTAGGTGCTCTCACAGACGAGGTAATCGCAGGCGGGCGGGGCGATCGGATCCTTGTAGAGCGGGGCGTCGTAGCGGCCGACGTCGCCGGAGAACACGATCCGGGTCGCCGGCTGGCCGCCATCCCGGGCCACTTCCATCTCCACGAACGAGCTGCCCAGCATGTGTCCCGCCTCGTGGAACCGGCAGCGGACCGCCTCGATCGGTGAGAACCACTCCTCGCGGGACACGGTCCGCACCAGCCGCAGCGTCCGATCGACGTCCCGCTCCTCGTAGAGGGGCAGCGCCGGGCGGTGTTTCGCGTAGCCCTTGCGGTTGGCATACAGGGCGTCTTCCGCCTGGCACTTCGCCGAGTCGTAGAGCAGGAGCCCGAGCAGGTCGGCAGTGGCCGGCGACGTGAGGATGGGGCCCTGGAAGCCCTCGCGCACGAGCCGCGGCAGATAGCCCGAGTGGTCGATGTGGCCGTGCGTAAGCACCACCGCGTCGATCGTGTCGGGGGGCACGGCAAACCGTTCCCAGTTGCGTTCCCGGAGTTCCTTCTCGCCCTGAAAAAGTCCGCAATCGACGAGCACGCGCCGGCCGGCCGCCTCCACGAGATGCCGGGAACCCGACACCACTCCAGCGGCTCCCAGAAATCGTACGCGGGTCATGGATGCTCCCTGCCAGACATGGTGCGGCCGGCGAAGGCGATGCTGCCCTCGCCGATCGAGAGGGACTCGAGCCAATGGCTCATCCCGCCCGACTCGTGCGTCGACGGAATGTAGACCACAAGGACGTTGCGGTCGTCCAGTCGCCGCACCGCCGTCACCATCCCGAGCTGATCGAATCGCCGCCGGATTTCCTGCTGAACCGGCCCGTGGGGCATGGGCAGGCCTCCCAGCCGCGCCTCGTGGACGACGAGGCCCAGTTGGTTGGGCTCCCGCAGTTGAACCTCGAGCACGAGCCAGCCGACGGCCGAGACGACTCCGGATCCCAGTCTGAGGCCGATCTGGATCCGTTGCGGCGCGAGCCGCATGCGGGGGGCCGAGACCATCGTCGGCAGCAGGCTGGCATGATTCCGCGGCAGGTCGGTGGCCAGCCAGGCATTGATGTCGTTCTCGGCGAAGGCCGCCTCCCAACGGCCCTCCCGGATGAACGAGGCATGCAGCGCCGACACGTCGCTGACGACACGCCTGGCAGCCTGCTCGGCGACGGCCCCGGAGGCGTTGTCGAGCACCGCTCGTTGCCGATAAAAGTCGGGCACGTGCCGGGTGACCACGGCGGCGACAGCCACGACCGCCAGCATCGATAAGGCGATCGCCAGCAAGCCGACGCGAAGCCGCAACCCGCGACCACCGGCCCCCGCTCGTGACGTGCCGGGGCCGACGTCGTCGAAATCGTCATCCTCGGGATCGATCGGGAGATCGGCCAGATCCTCGCTCATACCCTGATTCTGGCCTTCCGGGAGGAAAACCGACAGTTGCCGGGCTGCCATCCCGCGACAAGAGCCGCCGGAGCCGCACCCACGGCAGCTCCGGCGGCCCGAATTCATCAACTTCCGGCCTCAGCTGGCGAAGCCGAGCAGCCGTGGGATGGGGAGTTCCGTCGCTCCTTCGAGCACGACACACCCAAACGCCTTCTCGTCGAGCGTCTCCTCCTCGAGTTCGTCACGGAGCACTCGCACGTGCGGCGGCGCTTCGATCCCGATCCGCACCTTGTCGCCGCTGACGCGGACGACCGTGACCACCACCGACTCTCCCACCCGAATCCGTTCGTTCTGCTTGCGTGAAAGCACGAGCATCGAGCCCCTCCCTTGATGAATGCCGGGATGAATGGTTTGAATGTGCATGAAACCAAAGTAATGTACAAATGTCAACTTCTCAGCCGCGGCATTGCCCGCGAGCACGAGTCGTATGCCCCCACCGCCGTCCTCGGACAGCGTCCCGCCTGGCCCACTCCGGGGTCTCGGCGCCGCCGGCGTGCCGGCGGCCCGAGGTGGCCGGTTGGGAAAGATGTAAGACACAGGAAACATCGGCCGGTCGGGAAGACTTTCTTGCCGGAGGGTGAAAGTCCTCCGCGTAGAACAGTCATGCCGACGGCGCAGGGAGCCGGAGGGTTCGGCTCATGTGCCGCCCGGCTCGAGCCGAGCGGTCTGCTCGTCGTCGTGATCGCGATCGACGAACGTCGCGAGATCGACCGCTTCGGCGGTCGCGACATGCCCCTTCGCATCCTCGATCCGCCGCCGGTCGCCCGCCAGCAGCCGCGGATGCACCTTGTGCACGCATCGCAGCCGCTCGAGCCGACCGCCGATCGTCGTGAGCCTCGAGTCGATCTCGAGCGTGACCTCCGCCGGGATGGCGGCTGCGTCTTCGAGCCGGCGATTCACCGCCAGCCGCGGAAAGGGGGGAATGCCTCCCGGCTGCATCAGGGCCTTGAGCAGGATCGCCGTGTCGGCGAACTTCCGGTACATGCCCGCCGCCTCCACGGACGGCGCCTCCTCATAGGCCACCGCATACCGCACCCGGGGACCGGCCAGCTCGATCCGGGAGGCGGTCTCCGTGAAACCAGGCGTGAAGTCGGGGCCGCCTGCCCAGCGGATCAGCCGGTCGTCGCTGCCTCGCGCCCACTTTGCGAGTGACACACTCATCCGCTCGAGTCGAATCGAGTCGATCTGCGTCTTCAGGTGCCGCACCGGATCGATCACGAGCACGCGTTCCCGCGCAGGGTCGTGAAGCACGATCTCACCGACGGCCAGCGGCTGGTCCTTGCCCTTGGCTGAGGGCACTTCGAGAAAGTCCCACGCCACCCCCTCGTCGAACACCGTCAGGCTGCGGGCCGTAGGGCCATCCCCGCCATTCTCAAAGAGCTCGCTCTCCACCCGCAACTCGCACGGGGGTCGGCCGCCCGCCGCCTCGATCCCCTCGTCACTCCGCGCCGCATGCCATGGACCGCACACCGCGGCCCACACGGAGAGCACCGTCCAGGCGACGGCACGGCGGCCGCCGGCGGGAAATCGTCGCATGCTCATTCGAGATGGCTCCGGAGCAGGGGAGGGTAGCAGCGGACGGGCCGACGACCAAGACGGCCTACCCCGGGAATCCGTGGCTTTTTCAGGCTCGTAGCGCTACGCTGTGCGGATTGCACCCGTCCCGCCCGGAGCCTCGTGCCCCGCCGATGCTGCTCGCCGACCTGGTCATCGTGTTCGCAGTCGCAGCGGCGGTGGTGTTCGCGTTCGGGCGGATGCGGCTGCCGAGCGTGGTGGGGCTGCTGGTCGCCGGCGTGGTGGTCGGCCCCTACGGCCTGTCGCTGGTCTCCGACGTGCAGGTCGTGGAGGTGCTCGCCGAGATCGGCGTGGTGGTGCTCCTGTTCACCGTCGGGCTGGAATTCTCGCTCTCCCGGCTGATCGTGATGCTGCCGGTGATGGCCAAGATCGGCCTGCCCCAGATCATCGCCACGACGCTGATCGTGGCGACGGCGACCCGGTGGTATCTGGGCTCGATCCCGCAGGCGGTCTTCGCCGGGATGCTCGTCGCGATGTCGAGCACGGCCATCGTCCTCAAGATCTTTTCCGACCGCGGCGAGACGGCCACGCCCCACGGCCGCATCGCCGTCGCCGTGCTCCTGCTTCAGGACCTCGTCGTGGTGGCAGCCATGCTCGTGGTGCCGCTGCTCGCGACGGCCGCGGGTGTGACACCGGCCGCTCCGGCCGACGGCGGCCTGCAGTCTGGACACGCCGCCGGACCGGCCGCGCATCCGCTCCTGGCGGTGGGGATTGGATTGGCCGTCGTCGTCGTGCTCCTGCTCGCGGGGCGGCTGCTCGTGCCGCGGATCCTTCACGAGGTGGTCCGCCTGCGGAACCGCGAGCTCTTCCTGATGACGATCGTGCTGGCCTGCCTGGGCACCGCGGCGATCACGGCGCAGGTCGGCCTCTCGCTGGCGCTGGGTGCGTTTCTCGCCGGACTCGTCCTCTCGGAGAGCGAGTACGGGCACCAGGCCTTTACCGAGGTGCTGCCGTTTCGGGACACACTCGCGAGCCTGTTCTTCGTGTCGGTCGGGATGCTGCTCGACATCCGGTTCCTCGTCGCCCACGCCGCCCTGGTCGCCGTCACCGTCGTCGCGATCGTCGTCGCCAAGATGGCGGCCACAGCGGTGCCGGCCATGCTCGCCGGATTCCCGCCGCGGACGAGCCTCCTGGCCGGCATGGCGCTGGCGCAGGTGGGCGAGTTCTCGTTCGTGCTCGGCTCCCGCGGCGCCGAGGCGGGCCTGCTCTGCCGCGACGACTATCAGACATTTCTGGCGGCGGCGGTGATCACGATGGCCACCACGCCGCTCTTCGCCGCGGCCCTCCCTGGCTGGCTCGACCGCCTCTCCCGCTCCCGGTGGTGCAGCCGGTGGCTCGCCGAAGCGCCGCCCAGGGAAGAACGCTCGCAGCTCTCAGACCACGTGATCATCGCCGGCTTCGGGCTCAACGGCCGAAACCTGGCCGCGGCGCTCGCCGAGTTTGGCGTGCCGCACGTGGTGCTCGAACTCAATCCGGAGACCGTCCGCCGCGAGCGGTCGTTTGGCCACGACATCCACTATGGCGACTGCACGCGGGCAGCCGTGCTCGAGCATGCCGGGATCGCGCGGGCCCGGGCCTACGTGATTGCGATCTCGGATGCCGCCAGCAGCCGCCGCAGCGTGCGGGTGGCCCGCGAGATCGCCCCCATGGTCCGGATCTTCGTCCGCACGGAATACGTCCTCGAGGTCGACGAACTCAAGGAACTCGGTGCCGACGAGGTGATTCCGGCCGAGTTCGAGACGGCGCTGTCGCTCTTTGATCGGGTGCTGTCGATCTACGACGTGCCCGAGGCGACGATCGACGACCTCGTCGATCGCATGCGGGTGGAAAACTACGGCTTCCTGCGGTCCGCTCCGCGGCTCCATCCCCATGCCTCCCGCCTCGTGGAGATGGCGGCCTGCCGACTGGCCGAGGAGAGCCCCGCGGTCGGACGCTCGATCGGTCAGCTGCGGATCCGTTCGGCCACCGGGGCGACCGTCATCGGCATCCGCCGGGGAGGACTTACGACCCC
>Ga0075471_10002899_pt1 | contig 11195 bp, 6 predicted proteins | sample DEB19_08_DNA_2_FD_74787 | JGI IMG/M metagenome (GOLD analysis project Ga0075471, IMG submission 74787) | Aqueous microbial communities from the Delaware River and Bay under freshwater to marine salinity gradient to study organic matter... | ecosystem: Environmental > Aquatic > Marine > Coastal ... | reverse complement strand
TTCCAACACTAACATTTTCAATCAAAACCTTGTCATTTACTGCAAATGGAAATGAACTCAGAGTACTAAATTCAACGGATAAAGTTACAGTTACATTATTGTTTGATGGATTATAGAAAATTGATCCAATACCGACACCGTTAGAGTTTTGAGTTGGAATAATAGTTGGAGTGGTATCATTAAGTCTATATGTGTTATTTAAAATGGTAGCATAATTATCACCCAAAGAATAACGAATATCTACTTCAGTCAGCACTTGTTTGGTGCTACCATCAAGAACATTGAGTTTAGGTGCAGTGGTATATCCTCTTCCGGTAGAAGTTATACCAATATAGTCAATAGAATTTAAAGGATTAATTTTTAAAATCTGAGGGAGAATTAAATTAGGTCTTACTGTGTAGTCGCATGAAAAATCAAATCCAATATTGTTTAATTTAGTTTTCTGTACTTTTCCTATTGATTTGCTGAACGCTTCTAAAATAGAACCCGTACCATTAGCAGAAACTATTCTAGAAAACTTTGGAAGAGATGAATAATTTTGTCCTTTTGATGTTATATCAATTTTAGAGACGGGTCCAAAAGCACTCGGAGATGTAGTTTCATATGATAATCTTGATGAAGAATTATAAACCGATGATTCTGGAAGTTCTTCAACATTATATGTGAATGATGTTGATGCAATAGAAGTAATTCTATGTCTTCCATTATAACCACTATAAATGATTTGAACTTCGTTATTTGATTGAACAGATGAATCTACATTTATTTCTTCCTTAATTGGGGGAAGAGTGCTATCATAAACTGGATCTAATTTATAATATAACTTTTGGGGGAGATTATCTGTTACTGACAGTGTAACCGTAGCTCCAGTATCAATACCAATTCTACCAAATCTAGTTACTTCAAAAGTGTTACTTGAATTTGATTTATTGAAAATTTGAGTATAATTTGAATCTATATAAAAATTAAACTCAAAGGCAGAGTACCGAACAGATCCATTTAGGTATGATAGAGATGAATCAGATAGATCAAATGTTACTGTAGAATCTTTATATACCTTAATTGGTGGGTTTACAGGAGATAATGTCCCAGAAAATGCTGAAGTTATATCAACTATTTCTGGATTTAATCCAATTGAACTGTAGTATGAATTTGATAATTTTATAGTATTGGAATCAAAAACTACAATATAATAAATTTTATTATTAACCAATCCCCCAGAAGGAGACGTTGAGTTATAGACAATTTTTTGTCCGTTTTTGAAATTATGATTTGGAATAGAGATTGAATTTGAAAAAATATCAATATCTCCTGCAACAAAAGATCTTGGATTTACTAATACTTTTCTATTGTAATCATTATACTTGATTGTAAATGAAGTTGATAATCCAGGATTTACGTTAATAAACACTTCATCATTGTTCTTTAGTCCATGTGTTTGTGCAGTAGAAACTGTAACAAGATTTCTAGATACTTTGCAAGTTAAGTTTGGATAATTTGTTTTAAAGCTATGATAGGATCCAGTTCCAATATCAGTGAAATATAAAGTACTCTTTGTGTTTGTTGTTGATGCTATTCCAACAAAAGTTCCTGTTGTCCCTAAACCAACTTTAACCGTTGATATACCGATTAAATCATTTGTAATTTTTGCGACATAAACTACAGATTGATCTAAAAGTTGCGTTGAATTTGTTCCGTCAGATGAAACTAAAATCACATCGCCAGAATTTTTTGAATATGTTAAAGAATCTCCAGTTTCTAAATTGTGATTTGGGATATAAATTGATTTTGTTGGAATGAAAATCTGTGATGCACCAACACCTGGATTTGAAAACGAAAGTGTTGACCCAATTCCAACACCAGATACTGTTCCTATACCTAAAGATTCTTTTGGGTTAAAATAAATTTCTTTATTTAACTTATGTCCATATGATGTGGTGATTCCAACATTAATAGAAAACCTTCTTGATTGTTCATAAAGAACATCAGTATAACTATGTGCCGATCCAACAGTCCCTTCTACAGATCTTAAAACTCTAATTCTTGAAGAATCATTATCTATATTCAATACTTTAATCTTTTCTGTTCCAATACGGAAAATATCATTTTCTCTGATATTAGAAAGATTTCCTGAAACAGAAATATAAGTGACAATACCAGTTACCGTATCAGAAGAAATTCCAGATGGACTAGATATTGATAAAGTGTTAGTTGAAATTCCCGCTGCATAAAAACCACCAATCAAAGATGATGTTGTGCTGATTCCAGAAATGAAAACAATATCCCTATTCAATAGAGAATGTGGTGAACTGGATTGAACAAAAAATAGATTTTTGTTTCCTTCTATTGAATAAATTTCAGATATATTAATCGTTGTACTTGCAACACTGATTGAATTTACAGTTTTTCCGACGATTCTGGAAACTTTAGAAGAAAGTCCAAATCCACCCGTCTCTTGCTCATCAAATATAACCTTATCATTTACTTTATAATTTAATCCTCCAGTTACAATACCAATATTTTCTACCGAACCTGGAGAAGCATATTTGACATCTACTATCTGATCTAAAACATTTGGTAATGGTAGATATGCATATGATGCATTGTTTTTAAGTAAATTATATGGGGACGTATTTCTAGCCCACTTAGTTTGATTCAAGTCAATATCATCTTGATTTGATGATCTTCTAAAGTTGAACTCGTTTGGAGCAGATTTAAATTTATTTCCTACTACGTATGGAAAAACTGGTAATCTATATCCGCCAAATGAACTTGAAGAGGTGCTATCAATTGTTGCAAAATATGCATATATTCCTTTGGGAAAATCAGGTGTTATGCAGAATCTTCCATTAAACTCATCCAATACAGAATCATCATTTACATTTTTGTATTCATAATCTTCAACAAAAAATCCAGATGGAAATGGTGGTCTATCTGAAGATTGATTGAGAACATAACCAGATCTCATTCTTGATATTGCACCACCATTTTTATTTGCAAATCCGTATGGTCCATATATTGGATTCCCATCATATGCCCATCCAATTATCGGTGAATGCTTTGTGGAAGCAACTTCAACATCATTTACTTTTATTAGGTCATTTTTACCATAAAGAGTTTTTCCACCAGAATCTTTAGAATACAAATTTTCTCTAAGTTTTCTTGGTGCATATAGATGACTGTATTCTAATCCATACTTAGAATTTGGATTGTAGAAAACAAATCCATCATCAGTACTAATTTTGTTTAAATATCTTTTAAAAAGATTTATTGTCCAAGATTTTAATTGAGATTTGAGTTCTGCTCCAACTCCAGCAGAAGAAACGACAATGGAAGTATTATTTTGGTCGTATCCCGCACCACTTTCAATAATCTTAACAGATTTAATTTGTCCGTTTTCTATAATAGGTGTCAAAACAGCACCAGTTCCATTACCATTAGTTAAAATATTGAGATTTGGTGGAGAACTATAATCTTTTCCTGGATTATTTACTAAAATCTCAACAAGTTTTCCAGCATTGATGATTGGAATAAGTTGAGAATCTGAACCACTGCTGAGTGTTACGATTGGATTTCTACTAAAATTAATGATTTCAGAAGATCCATATCCAACACCATTATTTTCTATATGGATTGAAGTAACTTCTCCTCTAAAAATTGGTTGAACCTGTGCTTTGAAGATTGAAGATACGCCAATATTTCCAACAATTTCTACAGATATCTGTGGATAATTGAAATTATGAATACCAGATCCAGTAGATGTAAACTCAATATACTGATTTGTTTTGTAATAAAAATCATGATTATCAGTACCAATACCAACCAAAGATAGTCTGAAATTATTTTCGTCTACTTTTGTTAGATAATAATTAACATTGCTTACTAATCCACCAATTGGGGATCCAGTTGCAGAATATCTAACAATTTCTCCAGACTGATAATCATGATTTTTTATTGTAATGTAACTCAAAGAAGTGCTTACTCCCGAAGAAGTTGTAGTTCTTTTTTTATTTTGATAGTTAGAACCCCCACTTTCAATGTTAATTGCTGATATTACCGATTTCTTATTATAAGATTCTAATAAATGATTTCCGATACCAAACGATGTCAACGCGACTGTGTTTACGCCAACTAAAGAATCATCAAAAGTTTTATGCAATTTAACTGTGTATGAGTCTTGGACTGAAACGTAATATGTAGAATTAGTTGTAATTCCACCAACAGATCTTTGAGAATTAGTTCTGTAGATTACCCTCTCAGTATTTCTAAACTTATGGAAAGTTGAAAACCCAATGGTATTATTTGTTATGCTTACAAATGCCGATTTGGACTCAGCATTAAATGATACTTGGTGGTCAATTAACTTCATAGAAGCATTTGCTTTGGCGCCAACACCATTACCACCTGTGATGTTAATTTTGGGAGTATCTATGTAATCAAATCCCGGATCAATAATCCTAATTTCTTGCAATGATCCATTGATTGTGCAATATCCAGTTGCTCCAGTTCCAACAGAATCCGTAATTATCAGAGATGGTGGATTTATGACATCATAACCAGAACCAGAATTTACAACATCAATTTTTTCTACAGATCCGTAGAAAATTTTGTCTTTTGACTTGTAATTTAGAATTTCAACCCCATTCACCAAAATACCTACTGGACCTGGTGCAGTTTGATATTCTTTTCCATCATCAATTGGAGTATTAACTTCCCTCAAAATCTTTTGAGATTCTAATTTCCTTGAATGAAATTCAAAATCTTCAAATTTACTGTCAGTAACAGTAACAGGACTGGTAAGATTTATAAAGATTGAATTATAAATGTTTGATCTACTTTTAGCGATTTGAACTCTACTTTGATCAACTCTCTTAATAAAGTATAATCCCTCAGTAAATAGAGATCCTTGAGATGATGTGTAGTAAACAGAATCTCCTGTGTAAAATCCATGATCTCTTATAGTAAATGTGTCACCAGAAAATGTTCCAGAAAAAACTACAGTTCTATCAAAAGCATTTATTGGTTGACTATTGTAAGATGGTAAAGATGAAGATGCTATTAAAGTTTTATTATCAATCTTATATACATTTTGGACATTTGTAATTTGATTTGTGAGATCAGAATATTTTTGAGAATTTACTTTAAGTAAATTTCTTTGAATTGAATAAGATCTGTTTAAATCTAAAATTCCTTGTCCTGTTATTTCTATAATACTATCTGACAATACGTTACTGACCAAGGAGGTTGCACTTGTTCCGTCATTTGACAGTAATCTTATACTATCACCAACTCTTAGATTGTGTGCAATCTTCGTAGTCAGTTTGTAAGTATTTGAGATAATATCAATCAAAGATAGTGATAGAACATCAACGCCAGAAGAAATATTAAAAATCCAATTATTTGAAACTACTTCATCGGATGGATTTACTCCAAGAGTTTTTATTATACCATTGTCCCCAATACTGTTGTAATAAGTGTTGGTAGTCAGGTCTACACTCTTAAGAACAGAAGTAATTCTTACCCTAATAGTCTCATTATTATTTTTATTTGATAATCCATACGCATAGACATCTAACCAAATGTCAGTGCCGTCTAAAATTGTTTTCGAAATATTTTTGCACCCAAAAAATTGATTCAAACTCTTAGAAGAGTATGAGATTGTACCAGTAGTTCCATCACTATAAACTACCGATAAATCTCCAGTTAATGGAAATCCTACAGTTGAGTCTACGTCTATAGTATTTGCGCCAGAAAGAACTCTACCGATAATTTTTGTTTTTGGGTGAATTGAAAAATTACCATATAGAGATCCATCAACATTAATATCTCTATTGTATCCTGCGTCAAAACTTAATTTATAATATGTTTTATCTGATTTTACAAAAATCTTTTCAACCCTAGATATTGGAGCATATCCTTTTGGAATATCGCCATAAGAATCTTGTATTAATGTTGATCTCTCTAGTTCATATGGATTGCCAGAAATACTTTCAATAACCAAATCATTGGTTATTTCATATTGAGAATCTGATGGTTTTGATAAGTAATCTTGTGGTTTGATGATCTCAACATCTTCGCCATATAAAACCTTAAATAGAATCTTAAATGATAGATCAGTTCCTCTTGTAGAATAAAAATCTTTTGACTGCTTAAGGAACAAATATTTGTCCAAACCACTATAAAACTCTCTGTTTTCAAATCCAGGAGTTAATTGATATTTAATCTTGTTAAAAAATTCTTTTAGAAAAAGTGAGCTTAAGTTGATGACTTTGGTATCTTCTATATGATCTGCAGATTCTGTTGATTTGAAATGATCTGCAGATTCTGTTGATTTGAAAACCAATTCATCTGGTTTATTTTGATTATTATATGAAGTAACGCCGCTAAATCCTCTTACACAACCAGTAAAAGAAGTTGCAGTTTTATTTGTGTATGTAATAACTTCATCATCTATCTGCAACAATCCATATGAGTCTGGGAACCCAACAGTGCTTAATACGGTTATTGTTTCATCAAGGAAACTAATATCCGCAGCAAGAGACGTTGATTCTATGCTGGATTTTATGGCATCTAATTTTAAATAATTATCAATATTTTGGATCAAATCAACTGAAGAACCTTGAAATTCTTGAGAAATATAATATTGCTTTAAAAACTCAGCAACTAAAGGAAACTCCTCCCTAACATAAGAAGGAAGTTGATTTTGGATAACGTTATTAAACTGAATTCTTTTTTCTGTCATTTTGTTATGATCTTACTAGGTTCCCGTTGCTGTAGCTTGAAGTTACGATATAATTAGATGCCGAAGGATCGAGTCCTGAAGATATTTCGTCAGGAATCATTTCAAAAACACTCTTATTAATATCTAGTTGAAGATATAAATCCTGCAACCCAATTACGTCATTTGATTTTGGTATTGCAGATATCTCAATGATTGATTGAGAATCCTTTATTTTCCCGGATAAAATGTTTATTGGATTTAATGTTATAATACCTTTTTCATAATCAATTCTGCCAATATTTCTTTTAACAATAGTTGTACTTGTAGAATTTGTACTTGGAACAGTGAACAAGAAAATAGATCCTGTTGTTCTATTTGTATCTGGAATATCTGACAAGTAAACTGGTTCTTGTAAGTCAGATACTATGAATGCTGAAGATTTGATATTATAACCATCCATATTCTTAATATGAAAAGCATTACCAAATCCAATTTGATATTCTGCAAACGTATTTAAAGCAACTCTCAGATCTCTCCTAATTTGAATTTGTGTAATATTGGAAGTTACTGATTCGTGGGTGTCATCAATAATTTTCAAGAACTTACTATACTTAAATCTAGATCCATACCTATTTAATTCAGTTGATTCTGCATACTTGTTTGCATTTGATTGAATTAATGTAGAAACATATGCCGAACTTGGGGCAAGATTGGTATTATAATAAATTTTAGAATCAACTTCTATGTAAAGATACTTGAGATCTAAAATTTCTGGAACAATTCCCGCAACAGCATACTTCTTAAGGTCCCTTTTTATATTCTCTTTGATTAAATTTGGTAAAAAGTCACCATTTCTTGGTTTAATACTGATGAATACTTTTCCATATTGTGGAGGAACCAATTCTTCACCGCCAAAAACAGAGATAGATTCAGTTTCTGGATATATTTTCGCAGGAATTAGTGATTCGTAGTCATTTGCAGATAATGCTCTATTCTGTGAAGCATAGATTCTTGGAGCATATTTTTTAATAGACTCAACTGATTCAATATTCTCTCCACCTTGGGAGATAATCCCAGTTGATAAGAGTGATATGCCGGAAGTAACTGTATATTCCGTAGAATTTCTTGTATAAGTGAGTCTTCCTGAAAAACTAAACTGACTTATACCATTACCACTATTTCCATTGGAAACAATATAATTTACTTCAATGTAGTTATTATTTTCTAATTTTTTCCCAAATAAAACACCATCACCAAATATTAATTCATATCTCTCATCTTCAATTTCTTGAATATAATAGACTCTAGAGTTTTGATTTACTTCAAACACACTATTCTGAAGAGCATATTTTGCAGATGCTGTTTCAGTTATACTACTTTTAACGCTGACTGATATTAGATCTGTATCTATGCCGGAGTTTGGTAAAATAAATCTTTGATTTGGGTTATTTGAATTGTGTGTGAAATTAGTACTCAGCAGTACTCCCTCATAAATTTTTATATCATTGAAGGATGCGACGTTATCAACTACTGGTACAGTAATATCATCCAATATTGAGAATATAAAAGACTGATTTCCAAAAGAACCAGATGTTGCTGCTATTGGTCCTTTCTTTAAAGTTAAAGATGATGGAACTGGCGTGATGTTTGAGGTATCAACAAAAAAACTTACAGTTGCAGTAGATGCTTTTCTTGACCTTGGAACATATCCTATATTTCTAGCAAGGGCAACAATATTTTCTCTAAGTGTTGCACTGTCAATAAACACCTCATTTGCAACCATGTTTGCATTATATGAGGTGATGTAGGTATTGTATGCCAAAACATCAAGAATTGTTGAAAGATTAGATCCTTCAAAATCATAATCAGTAAAATTTGAGTTTGATCTTAGATAATCTCTAAGACTTGTTTTAATCTGGTCAAAATCCAGATTTGAAAAATTTACTAATGGCATTTACCTAGTAGGTTGCAGAACGAATTGTAATTGTTGTGCTGGAACATCTATACCAACAATTCTATAGATTATAATTACATCAAAGGAATTATTATCAAAATCTGGATTTACTTGAACATCCACTAATGAAACTCTTGGTTCATAATTGCGAATTGAATTTTCAATTTCATCCTTTATAACAATATCTGAAGTAGAATCTAAGTTCTCAAAAAGAGAACGACTGATTCTGGAACCAAAATTTTCATTAAAAAATTTCTCCCCCGGTAAAGTAAACACAATATTACGAATAGAACGAGCAATTGCGTTTTCATTTTTAAGGGCAATCAGATCATTCGTCAGAGGATTACTCTGAAATGACATACTAATATCTTTAAATCCCTGACTTACCCTTTGTAAAGGCATTGATTATTACAATTCTATCTTATTTATTAGAGATTTTTTGATTCATAAAGTGGTTCAGTTCCATATTCCCAGTCATCATAGTCATTATCATTACGAATTTTTGAGTGAATTTCATTTTGGTGATAAAAATCATGTTTTTTTGGGTTTAAATCATCGCTTGCGATTTCTCTAAGTAGTTTTTGATTCATTTTGTGCTCCTGATTCGTTAAAATCAGAACTTTTTACGGGGTTGCTATCCCTTTAATAAAAAAGGTGCCTTATAGGCACCTTATACTATTATTTACCTTGTCCCCTATACTTCTTTTTACGCCCATTACGAGAAGTTGCGCTTAGCAATGTACGAGGAGAACGTCCCTGTCTAGTTTTCTTGGGTGCTCCAGGTTCAAAATTAACTTTATTGTTTCCACCTTTAGCCATTAGATTTCCTCCATTTCAATTAAATTAGGATCAATGTCTTCTCCTGAGTAAAAACGCTCTGAGAAGTTTTGAAGAATCTCAGTACAGTCTTCCATACTGAGATTTATATAAATTTTACGACCTTTATATAAAAGATTGTATGTTTTTTCCATTATTACAGGATTCTCGTCTTTTCGTGACCAACTCTAATGCGAGGATCGCACCAAATCTCAAATCCTTTATCAATTGCATCAAGACAGAAAGAAACATCTTCTCCACACATATCTTGAACTGCGCCTGATTCAAAGACTTGCATCTTAGGAGCAAACCAAGGATACTCAAGATTCTCAAAAACTCCTTTCTTAATCAATACCCATCCAAAACCAGTGTAATCTACAGTGAACGGCTTTCTACGCTTGCTGATTGATTCCACAGTTTCATGATTCATAACACCACCATTCTTGCGGAAATCATCTTCTTCTAACCAGTGTGCGACAGAAGTTGTGTTTCCATCCTCTGTTGCATACCAACCAGCAACAATTTCACGATCCTCTCCTTCCTCATTGAGAGCAACATCACAGAGTTGCCAGAATTTGTTAGAATCAAAAACAATATCCGAGTCAATCCAAAGTTGATAATCATATTCAAGTTTTCCATCCCAAGGAACCTGGTTAGGTCCACGAAGAACATTTGCACCCAAAACTTTACAACGAGCAAAATTAACCATTGATGAGTAATCTTGAGAAATCTGAATACTCATTCCATTTTGTACCATATCAAAGCACAGTTGTACGAATGCTTTCAAAAAGATAAAAGAACACCCTCGACCGGGCAAACAAAAAACAATTGATTTTCCTCGCATTCTTTCTTTAATTGCATCATAATCCCACTCTTGAGATGTGGGTTTTGGTGCTGATGTTTTAACGGTAAAACCCCGAGCCATTTTCAATCCTCCAATAAATTCAATTCAATAACCCCATATATATAACCCTTGTCAGTATGATGAATTACTGATAGTTTCTTTGTTGATAGTCAGTTCTTCATATGACAGATCCTCAATAGTATAATCAGTCTTCATTAATATGACAAGCGTTTGAAGTGTCTTCCATATTTTCTCAAACTCTTCCTCATTCACTGATGCCATAATACAGCGGTTCTTGGCATATATGTGATAAACCTTTTGATCAACCCCTTTCATATAAAATTTTTTTGCGGAATTTTTTTATAGTAATTCTTATCTTACTATCGCATTATATATGCATACTAAAAGAAACTGCCTTGGATATCTGATCGAACCATCGCGTGTCTCATTTTTTCAAATTTCTTTTTATGCATTAAGTTTATTTTACAAAATTTTTTCTGCTGGCGATTTTTTTTTATTGCAATATTAGTATAGAAGTTTTTAGTAATCCTAAAAAAATTTTTTTATGAGAGTGATAGATAGGTCGAAAAAGACATACAGTGTAGGTTAGGGTAGTGGGGCGTTTTTATATACGGGGCAACGCCCGATATAAACAATAACAAATAACATAAAATAACTGCTATAACGAATAAACAACTGACAACGAATAAGTATTAGTTATTCGTGTTGTTTATACTAACTTCCCCCAAATCACTGCACTATAAGAATAAAACAACGCAGTTCTTATTACTTATTAACAGCAAAAACCATCACTATTTAATAAGAACTGCCTATTCTTTATACGAACTGCCGCCAATTAA
>Ga0075471_10002898_pt1 | contig 11199 bp, 11 predicted proteins | sample DEB19_08_DNA_2_FD_74787 | JGI IMG/M metagenome (GOLD analysis project Ga0075471, IMG submission 74787) | Aqueous microbial communities from the Delaware River and Bay under freshwater to marine salinity gradient to study organic matter... | ecosystem: Environmental > Aquatic > Marine > Coastal ... | reverse complement strand
CCTCCCGCCAGAGGGAGCCGCCGCAGCGGCGACCGCTCAAACCTCGTCCCAGGAGGCGAGCGCGATTCACTCGCGCCGCCTCCCGCCAGAGGGAGCCGCCGCAGCGGCGACCGCTCAAACCACGGTCGCCGCCGCAGCGGCGACCGCTCAAACCTCGTCCCAGGAGGCGAGCGCGATTCACTCGCGCCGCCTCCCGCCAGAGGGAGCCGCCGCAGCGGCGACCGCTCAAACTTGTGACGCTCAGACCCCGATCGCGGTGCGCGAAGCCTGCAGCGCAACCTTCCGCGCCGTCGCGGCGATGCTGGCGGGGTCGAGGCCGACCTCCGCCAACTGCTCCTTGCGCTCGCCTTGGTAGACCCAGCTGTCGGGCATTGCCATCCGCGTGATGCCTCTGGTCTCGATCCGCCTGTCGTTGCAGGCCTCGAGCACGCACGAGCCGAAGCCGCCGCGGATCGAGTGGTCCTCGACGGTCACGATCGGGATGCCGCGGGCGACGAGCCCCGCAATCAGCTCGATGTCGACCGGCTTCGCAAAGCGCGCGTCGTACACATCCGCCTTGATGCCGTCGAGCGCGAGCTCGCGGGCCGCCTCGGACGCGTCGATCGCGCTGGTGCCGTAGCCGATCAGCGCGACCTGTGCGTCGGTGTGGGTCACGAGCGCGCGCGCCTTGCCGACCACGAACGGTGGGCAGGCGTCGCCCGCGTACAGCGGGCTCACGCTGTCGCGCGGGTAGCGCACCGCGGAAAGTCCGTTCTCGAAGCCTGCCATGAACTCGACCGACGCCCGCAGGCTCGCCTCGTCCATCGCCGCCATCAGGCACGCGTTCGGAAGCGTCGCCAGCAGGGCGACATCGCAGAAACCGTGATGCACGGCGCCATCGCCGCCGACGAAGCCCGCGCGGTCGAGGCACAGGCGCAGGGGCAGCCCCTGGAGCGCCGCCTCCTGGAAGCACTGGTCGAATGCGCGCTGGAGGAAGGTGGAGTAGACCGCGAGGAACGGCTTCCAGCCCGTCTTCGCGAGTCCGCACATCATGTCGGCGGCATGGCTCTCGCAGATGCCCGTATCGAACACGCGATCGGGAAAGCGGTTGATGACCTTCGAGATGCCGGTTCCATCGGGCATCGCAGCGGTGCAGGCGACCACCTTGGGGTCGCGCGCCATGAGGTCGCCGAGGATCTCGCCGAACGCGCTCGTGAAGCTCCGCGCGCTCTTCTTGAGCTCGACGCGGCAGCCCTCGCTCACGAGTTCCTCGCCGTCGTCGTTCATCATCGTGAACGGGCTCGGCGAGTGGAAGGTGGTCGAGTCGCCCTCTGCGAACTTGAAGCCCTTGCCTTTCACGGTCTTCACATGGAGCACCATCGGACGGTCGAAGTGCTTGGCTTCGTTGAGGACATCGATCAGCGTCGGCAGGTCGTGGCCGTCGATTGGGCCGACGGTCACGAGCCCGAAGTGCTCGAACCACGCATCCTCGCTCACAAGCGTCTTCGACATCTCGCCCATCTTGTGATAGGCCTCGGCCATGGCCTTGCCGCCGGGCACGACCTTCGCGAACTCCTTCGCGGCCCGCTTGAACTCACCGTAGGTGTGCGACATGCGCAGCTTGTCGAAGTAGGCGGCCACCGCGCCCTGCGGCTTGGCGATCGACATGCCGTTGTCGTTCAGGATCACGAGGAACTGGCGCTTGAGGGTGCCTGCGTTGTTCAGGCCCTCCATCGCCACGCCATTGACGATCGATGCGTCGCCAATGATCGACACGACACGGCGACCGTTCGGATTGGCCTCGGAGTAGCCCTCGCCGTTCAGCGTGTCGCCGCGCGCCATGCCGACCGCGGTCGAGATCGCGGTACCCGCGTGGCCGACGGAGAACAGGTCGAATTCGCTCTCCCGAGGCTCGGGAAAGCCCGCCATGCCGTCGCGCTGGCGGAGTTTCGCGAGCAGGGGATAGCGTCCCGTCAGCAGCTTGTGCGGATAGCACTGGTGGCCGACATCGAAGAGAAGCCGGTCGTGCGAGAAGTCGAACACGCGGTGCATCGCGATCGTCAGCTCGACCACGCCGAGGTTGGGCGCGAGGTGGCCGCCCGACTTGGCGACCTGCTCGCAGATCGCGGCACGCATCTCGGCTGCGAGTTCCTTCAGCCCGTCCATCGAGAGGTGGCGAAGCAGTTCAGGAGACGACAGGGTGGGCAGAAGCTTCTGTGGCACGGTGGAATCCATCGCCCGCGGGTACTCCGGCGGTCGCACGGGGTTCGCGCATCATATCGGGACCCGATGCAGCCCCCTTCGAAAGGGTGCGCAATTGGGGGTTTTCGGTCCTCACCGAGTGCGGGCCGCGAGGAACTCGGCCAGCGCAGCCAGTCGTGACCCGCGGTCGCCCGACTGGGTTGCCAGCGGTGCGAGCGCCGCAAGGGCCTCGGCGCGCAGCCGCTCGACCTCTCGGCGGCTGCCCTCGATACCGTGGACGACCGGGTAGGTGAGCTTGCCGGCCTCGGCGTCCTTGCCCGTCGCCTTGCCGGCATGCTCCGCGGTCTGGGTCGCGTCGATCAGGTCGTCGACGATCTGGAACATCAGTCCGATCGACCGCGCGAAGCGGGTGAGGGCTGAAAGCGTTTCCGCATCCGCGCCCGCGGCGAGCGCTCCCATCCTGCACGAGCACTCAAGCAGTGCGCCCGTCTTGTTGTGGTGCACGAGCTCAAGCCGCTCGCGGTCGGAGAGCCCGTGGGGAAAGCCCTTCAGCGTGTCGTAGACCTGCCCGTTGATCATGCGGACGGTCGCGTCCATGAGCTCTTGGACGATCTGCGCGCTGTTCCGCGGGCAGCGTGCGGCGGTGATCGGCGCGAGCGAAAGCAGGCAGTCGCCCGCCAGGATCGCCATTGCTTCGCCGAACGCGACATGGCAGGTTGGCTTGCCGCGGCGCAGTCGGTCGTTGTCGAGTGCGGGCAAGTCGTCGTGCACGAGGCTGAACGCGTGAATGAACTCGATCGCGACGGCTGCGGGCATCGCGTCGTCGGTCGAGCCGCCCGCCGCGCGCGCGCATTCGAGCACGAGCATCGGCCGCAGCCGCTTGCCGCCTGCGAGCACCGCGTGCCTGCAGGCCGCCCGCAGGTTGTCGGGCAGCGGGTGCGCGTCGAGGAAGCCGACCAGCGCGCGCTCGACCGCGTCGAGCAGCGTCGGATCGAGCGGGGCGGCGGGAGCGGCGGGCCTCTGCGCGGACATCGGGCGATGAATGTAGCGCATTCGCGGGGGCCGCCGCGTGCCGCTAGGATGCGTCCAATGCAGGGCTTCTGGGATTTCTTCACCATCATGGAGCGCGGCGGTCCGGTCATGTGGCCGCTGCTCATCGTGAGTGTCGTGGCGCTCGCGGTGACGATCGAGCGGACTTGGTTCTGGATGAACCTGCACACGGGCCGCGAGTCGAAGCGCTACCGCCAGCTGCTCAACGCGTTCCGGAATGGCGATCGCTCGAAGGCCGAGTCGATCCTGCGGAACCCGGGCTCGGTCTACGACCGCCTGTCCCGCCGGATGCTCGAGGACGGTCCCGACGACGCCACCGCGCTCGAGGAGATCGACAACCTCCGCACCCAGACGGAGCGCTTCTCGAGCGTCCTCTCGACCATCGTGACCGCAAGCCCGATGCTGGGCATCCTCGGCACCGTCACGGGCATCATCCAGTCGTTCGAGCTGCTCGGCGGCAATCAGTCGATCATCGATCCGAACGATGTGTCGGGCGGCATCGCCGAGGCGCTCATCACGACCGCCGGCGGCCTTGTGATCGCGCTCATGGCGCTCTTCCCCTACATGATCTTCCGCGCCCAGTCGGACCGCGCGCTCAACCGCTTTGAGGCGCTGGTGACGGCGGCGAAGCAGGGTCTCGGACCGACGCGCAACTGGTCGGTGCGAAAGTGACCCGCGCGGGGCCTGGCGGTCTCGCGCGTGTTGCAGCCGTCGCTGCCGCGCTTCTGCTGGCTCCGTGCGCCTTCGCCGCGGAGGGTTCAAGGTTCGTCCGCTCGGGAACCCGCGACGGGCTCACCAGCTTCGAGACGGGGACTCGGGTCTACCGCCCCGTGTCGGGCGCGGGCTCGGTCGTGTCTCTCGTGGGCGTCGTGCACATCGGTGACAAGTCGTACTACGACAAGATTGTCGCGCTGCTCGAGACGCACGACCTCGTCCTCTTCGAGAGCGTGCTGCCCCGCGGGGCGTTCGGCACGGGCGGCGAGGGCGACCTCGAGCGTCAGCGCAGCACGCAGGACGCGATGCTCTTTCTCCGTAAGTTGATCGCGGACTACGCGGTGACGAAGGGCGCGCTGCCAGAGTCGCTCGCCGACCTCCGCGCCTTCGTCGTCGGGCGCGACACGCGGCTCGCGCGACCCGTCGACCTCGCGTCCTTCGATGGCTGGGGACGCCCGATCGAGTACGCGCGCGACGGCTCAGGACTCGGATTCCGGCTCGCATCCCTCGGCGCCGACGGCAAGGCGGGCGGGCGCGATTTCGCGCTCGATCTCGTGCTCTGCATGCTCCCAAGCGCCGCCGCGGAGAAGGTCGGCAAGGCCGACGCGAAGGATGAGTCGCGCCGTGATCTCTACGGCGACCTCGCGTCAGCGCTCGGTACCAGCCTGCAGGTGCGCTCGATCGACTACGACCGCGCGAACTGGCTGCCTGCGGACCTGCCTATGGAGGAACTCCTCGACCGCCTCTGGAAGCGCGGCGAGCGAAGCATGACCATCGAGATGCTTTCAGCGCAGGACGGGCTCGGCCAGGGCATCGTGCGCTTCCTGCTGTCGATCGTGTCGAAGTCGCCTGGATTCAAGAAGATGGTCATCGAGTCGCTCGGAAGCGCGGGTGAGAGCGCAGGGCGCCGCGGCCGCAGCGGCCTTGGCGCGGTCGACGAGCGGATCATCCTCGACGAGCGCAACGACGCCGTCATCGACACCCTGCGCGAGATCCTTTCCAGGCCCAACCCACCAAAGACGATCGCGATCTTCTATGGCGCCGCCCATATGGGCGATTTCGAGCAGACCCTTCGCCGCGACTTTGGGCTCGAGCCCGCCGAGTCGTACTGGTTCCGCGCGATGTCCTCCGACGACTGGAGCGCCAAGCGCATCGAGGCGCGAGTCACGAAGCTGATCGAGGAGCGCGACGCGCTCATCGCCGGCGATCCGGCGGGCTGTGCCCCTGCGTCAGACCTCATCGAGCGGCGCATCGCTGAGCTTCGCGAGCGCCTTCCAGCATCGAAGTGATCGCGACGATCAGCCGTCGGGATGGGAGAACCTCACCGGGTCCTCGGAGTAGCCCGCGTTGTTCATCCACCGGGACTGGTTCATCAGGTCGCGCAGGCCTTGCGGCTCGGTCGAGAGGTCGGCGCGGACCGTCGGGACGGTGTTCTTGATCCGGCGCAGCGGCACGCTCTGTGCGACGAACACATCCATGCCAGCGCCGCCCTGGGTGAGCACGACACTCTGGCGTGTGCGGGGACCCTGGCTTCCGAGCAATGCAGCCCAGATCTCGCCAAGTTGCCGTGCATCGACCAAGGTGCCGGGGACCTGCATGGTGTTGAAGCTGGTTCCATCGCTCGCCGCCCAGATCTCCGTCGTTGCCAGCCGCGACGGCACGATCCACGCGCTTCCGCGCGCCAGTTCATCGGGGTTCTTGAAGAACCCGGGCTGCGCCGCGTAGCTCGATCCGAACACCACCATGTCGCTCGGGCGCTGGATCTGCGAGAGCGATCGCGCCACCATCTCCTGTCGCTGCACCAGGTTTCCAGGAGCCTTGAAGTAGCCGGTCCCCGAGAAACGCATGCGCGGTCCACCCACGCCTTCATCCGTCTGGCCCGGCGCGGTCGTCCACCAGCCGCCAAGGTAGAACGCGTTGTAGCCGAACGCCGGATTCGCAGCGATCTCCGCCGGGGGGATCGTGCTCGTCTGCTCGTAGTCGGCGAGGTAGTCGTACATGAGCGAGCGGTCGTGCTCGAGGAACGGCAGGAGTCGGAACGCGTAGGTCCGGCAGAACTCGGGCTGGACGCGGTTGCCGTCGCGGTCTCGGACCTTGATCTTGAATGCGGCCTGTGTCGCATCGTCCATGTAGCCCGGGATTGCGCGGTCGTCGTTCTGGTTGGCGTACTGCGTCCAGGCGGTCGCGACCTGCTTGAGGTTCGATAGCGCCTTCGTCTGCCGCGCCGACTTGCCAGCCTGGATGATGCCCACCGAAAGGACGGAGAGCAGGATCGCGATGATGCTGATGACAACCAGCAACTCCACGATCGTGAAAGCGCGCTTGGTGCGAGAGGTGGGCTGGCGAGTCGAATTCATGGCCGAGGCTCCGGGACCCGCCAGGTCACCGGCGCGGTCGCGTCACTATACGGAAACGCCTCCCCGAGGGAGGCATCGACTTGCGCGCGGCGGGTAAACCGGTTTGGACAGCCGTTGCACCGATGCGGGATCAATGCGGCAGCGGCGCGGCGGGCAGGGTCGAGAACGGAGTCTCGCCGCGCAGCCGCCTCGCGATGTCGACCACGATCCGGCTGTCGTAGAACGCCTGCATGTGCCCCCACTCGCCGAAAGGCGTCGGAACCCACCAGACGGGCGTGCCCTCGGGCGCGGCAAACTCCTCGCCCACGGTCACATCGTCGAGTCGGCAGTAGCAGATGAGGTCGTAGTCGCGCGGCGCCGAGTGGAGCCGCAGGATGAAGTCCGATGTCGGGGCCATGTCATCGCTCTGCGGTGTGCCAATCGGGATGCCCGCGAGTCGCGCACCCTCGTGGGGCGTGCAGATGGTGAACAGCCGCGCGATAGGAAGGCGACGGCCGGCTGCGTCGGGAATCGCGGCATGACGGGCGACAAGGCCGCCCATCGAGAACGCGACCACATCGACGGACGGGAGGTGGTCCAGGTCCGTGCCGAGTTCCGCCGCCGATTCGCGCAGGAGCTTCTGGCGCGCGCCGTCGAAGGTCCCTTCCGTGAAGAAATCGATGCCAACGACGGTGCCCTCGACCACGGGGACCAGCCTGCGAAGGATCGCGGTGCTCGAGATCGCGGGGTCGCCGATGCCAGAGATCACGATGAGCGGGCGGTCGAGCCGCACGGGCAACTTCGCCATCCGGGCGAAGTCCGCCTCCGCCTCGGTGCGCGTCACGCTGAACGACGGGTTCGGCTCGTGCGGAGTGGTCAGGCAGCCGCCGAGGACGGGCGCGCATGCCGTCATCGCTGAAGCGACCAAGGCGCGGGGGCTCACGACCGCCCCTCGGTCACGAGGTCCGTCCGATGGTGACCTGATCGACGCCGATCTTCTCGACCAGCCCCGCGCGGATCTTGTCCTTGCCGGAGCCGAGTTCGCCGATCGGGTCGGGCGGCACGATCTCGACGAGCTTCTCGCCGAGCTTCGCCTCGCCGCGCTTCACCTTCGCCTCGAACTCGCGGCACTCGTGCAGCAGCCGGTCGAGGATCTCGGACTCGGTCACATTGGCGACGCGCTGTCCCTGGACATAGATGATGCCGCGGCGATCGCCCGCGAACACGGCGACATCGGCGCCCTCGGCCTCGCCTGGACCGTTCACCACGCAGCCCATGACGGCCACCTTGATCGGCAGCTCGAGCTCGGGCATGAGCTTCTTCTCGACTTCCTTCACCAGCGTGAAGAGGTCGACCTGGATGCGCCCGCAGGTCGGGCAGGCGATGAGCTCAACGCCCTTTCGGGTGCGCTTGCCGAGGCAGTAGAGGAGCTCGAGCCCATCCTTGACCTCGTCGATGTGATCGCTCGCATACGAGATGCGAAGCGTGTCGCCGATGCCATTCGCGACTAGCGTCGAAAGCGCCGCGATCGAGCGGATCGCGCCTGTGTCGCGCGGACCCGCGTGGGTCACGCCGAGGTGCAGCGGGTAGTCGAAGCGCTTCGAGATCTCGGTGTAGACATCGATCACCATCGATGCGTCCATGGACTTGGCGCTGATCGTCACGTCGTGGAAGCCGCGCGCGTCGAAGATGTCGAGGTACTCCTCGAGCTTCGCGATCATGAGCGCGAGCATGTGCCCCGACTTGTGGCCCGCAAAGAACTTGCCCAGTTCCTCGGCGCGGCGCTGCTTGTCCTTGCGCTCGATGATCGAGCCCTCGTTCACGCCGATGCGGATCGGGATGCCGCGCTCCTTGCAGGCGTCGATGACCTGGTTCACCTGATCGCGGTCGCTGATGTTGCCGGGGTTCAGGCGGATCTTGTGGACGCCCGCCTCGATCGCCTCGAGGGCGCGCTGGTAGTGGAAGTGGACATCGGCGACGACCGGCACGGAGACCTGCTTCAGGATCTCGCGCAGCGCCTCGGTGTCCTTGCGCTCTGGCACCGCGACCCGCACGATGTCTGCGCCCGCTGCGGCGTACCGCTCGATTTCGCGCACGCAGTTGTCGATCTCGTGGGTGTAGCCCGCGGTCATGGTCTGCACGGCGATGGGGGCGTCGCCGCCGATCTTCACTCGGCCGACGCGGTCGTCACCAACGGTCACCTGGCGGGTCTTGCGGCGTGGAACCATAGAAGGCGAGTATAGGGCGGTTCTCAGACGCTTCGGCGGGAGTTCCTGTAGAGTGCGCGGGTCCCGTTCCAACCAGGAGGTGTCATCGATGCAAGCCGCTCCCGCGCCGTACGTTCGTGTCCGCCTCTCGATCATGATGTTCCTGCAGTACGCGATCTGGGGCGCCTGGCTCCCGATCCTGTACCCGTTCCTCATGGGCCACCGCGGGTTCACGCTCGACCAGACGGGCCTCTGCCTGATGGCGGGCGCCGTTGGTGCGCTCGCGGGCCCGTTCATCGCGGGTCAGCTCGCAGACCGCTCGTTCGCGACCGAAAAGCTCCTTGCGATCAGCCACTTCATCGGTGCGATCCTCGTCTACTTCCTCGCCGGGGCGGACAAGTTCGAGATCTTCCTGGCGCTGAGCTTCATCTACGGCCTGGTGTACGCGCCGACGATGGCGCTCACGAACTCGATCTCGTTCGCGAACCTGCCAGACCGCGACCGTGACTTCGGCCCTGTGCGCCTCTGGGGCACGATCGGCTGGATCGCGGCGGGCATCGGCATTGGACAGATCCTGCTGCGGTCGTACAACGATTCGGAGGCGCATCTGAATGAAGGCCGCGGCGTTGGATTCATGATCGCGGCGGCCCTGGGCGTCGTCATGGCGGTCTACTGCCTGACGCTCCCGCACACGCCGCCGACCAAGACCGCCGAGGAGAAGACGGCCTGGCTCGAGGGCGTGAAGGAAGTCTTCAAGCAGCCGCTCATCACGCTCTTCCTCATCGCCATCCCGGTGAGCATGATCCACCAGTTCTACTTCGTGTTCACGAGCGATTTCGTGACCAAGATCCAGACTGCGGCCAACAGCCAGAGCGCAAACGCCTTCTCCGACTGGGTGAACAGAATCTTCGGCGTCGGCGGCGGCGGCCTCATGACCATCGGCCAGATGACCGAGATCGGCGTGCTCGCCGCGATTCCGTTCTTCGCCAAGTCGATCTCCCGCAAGAACCTGCTGCTCATCGGCCTGGCCGCGTACGCCGCGCGCATGGCGCTGTTTGCCTTCGCGCCCAGCCTGCCCACGGTCATCCTCGGCATCGCGCTGCACGGCTTCTGCTTCGGCTGCTTCATATTCGTCGCCTTCATGGTGGTCGATGAGAACACCACGCCCGACATCCGCGCCACCGCGCAGAACCTGTTCAATCTCGTCATCGTCGGCATCGGCATCATCGTCGGCAGCCTGTTCGCGACCAGCGTCGTGGCGAAGTACGCCACGGGCGGCGGCACGGGCGGGATGGACTATCAGAAGCTGTTCAGCGTCCCGATGTACATGGCGCTCGCCTGCTTCGTGCTCATGCTGCTCCTGTATCCGTCGAAGAAGAAGGCCGCCTGACGCTTGGCGGGCGAGGCGAACATCACCGATGTGGCGGCGCTCGAGGAGTTCCGTCGCGCGTTGATCCGCTTCCGCGAGGAGATCGGCGTCGCCATTGCCGAGGCCGACAGCGAGATCAAGTCGACCTTCATCTGGCTCGAGCGCGACCGCGTGCTGCACTGGCGGCGCGCGGTGCCGCGTTTCGAGGAGGAGCTGACCTCGGCGAAGACCGCGCTGTTCCGCAAGGAGATGCAGACGATGGGCACGGGCCAGCGCCCGTCGACCATCGACGAGAAGAAGGCGGTCGAGCGACTGAAGGGCAAGGTTCAGGATGCGCGCGATCGGCTCGAGGTCACGCGCCGCTGGCTGGTCACGCTCGAGCGTGACGTGTCGCTCTTCAAGGGCGCGATGTCGCCCGTCTCGTGCGTGTACGACCGCGACCTGCCCGATGCAATCCAGCGCCTCAAGAACATGACGCTGGCGCTCGAGGCATACCTCGCCACGCCGACCGTCGGCCTTGCCGAGCAAGTCGAGCGCGCTCGGGCGAAGGTCGCATCGATGCGGCGTGGCGGCGAGGTCCTGACCGCGGAGGAGCAGGCTGCCGCAGAGCGCGAGCAGGCTGAGCTCGAGGACGACGAGAAACGCCTCGCGGCCGCCCGCGATGCGGCGCTCGCTGCGATCAAGCCACCCATGCGGCAAGGTGGCCAGCCGTGAGCTTGTCCGATTCCAAGGCCCGCCTGGCGACCGCCCACCGCGACCTCATGGCGGCGTGGTACCGCGTGAGCGAGGCGTGGCACGACGATGCCTCGCGCGCCTTCCGGGAGCGCTCGGTCGAGCCGCTCGACCGCACGCTCCGGAGCGCCATGAACGCGCTCGATGCGATGGAGGAGACCCTTCGACGGGTTCGGAATGAGTGCGGCGAAGGTCGGTAGACTGCGGCCATGGCCAAGGCAATCGCAGACCCCGCTGAACTCCGCCGCTTCGCCCAGGATCTCCACCGGTTCAACTCCGAGCTGCAGGGACAGGTATCCGCGATGGGCGCGAAGATGGGCGCGCTGCAGGGCACCTGGAAGGACCAGGAGCAACAGAAGTTCGCCGAGGAGTTCGACACGACCATGAAGGTCCTCGTCAAGTTCCTGCGTGTGTCCGAGCAGCATGTGCCGTTCCTGGTCCGCAAGGCCGAGCGGCTCGAGGAATACCTGAAGCAGCGCTGACACGATGCGAACCGACTGCTACATCGGCGGTGCGTTCGTGCGCGGCGATGCCGCGCCGGTGGTGGTGTCGAACCCGGCGACCGATGTCGTTCTTGCCGAGATCCCTGGCGTGAGCTCCGTGCTTGCGT
>Ga0075471_10002896_pt1 | contig 11202 bp, 12 predicted proteins | sample DEB19_08_DNA_2_FD_74787 | JGI IMG/M metagenome (GOLD analysis project Ga0075471, IMG submission 74787) | Aqueous microbial communities from the Delaware River and Bay under freshwater to marine salinity gradient to study organic matter... | ecosystem: Environmental > Aquatic > Marine > Coastal ... | reverse complement strand
GCGCCCGTCCTCGAACACGCACCCGTACACGGTCTGGGTGTCGAGCAGCAGGCCGATCGCATCCGTGAGTTGGAGCTCGCCACCCGCACCCGGCGTGATCCGATCGAGTGCCTCGAAGATCTCGGGCGTGAACACGTAGCGGCCGATGACCGCGAGGTCCGACGGGGCGGCCTCCGGATCCGGCTTCTCGACGATGGACCGCACCTGAACCAGCCCGTCGTGCACGGGTTCGGGTTCGATGCAGCCGTAGGCCGAGATCTCGGTCCGGGGCACGCGCTTGAGCGCGAGGGCACTCCGGCCGTAACGGGCGTGGGTGTCGATCATCGAGCGCAGCAGTCGGGACTCGTCGACCATGATGTCGTCACCGAGCATCACGGCGAACGGCTCGTCGCCGACGTGCTCGCGCGCCACCGAGACCGCGTGCCCGAGGCCGAGGGGATCACGCTGGCGGATGTAGTGGATGTCCGCCATCTCCGAGGTCTGCTGGACCTCCTTGAGCAGGTCGTGCTTCGACTGCTGCTCGAGGTAGTACTCGAGTTCGAAGTTGCGGTCGAAGTGGTCCTCGATCGCGCGCTTGCCCCGACCCGTCACCACGAGGATGTCGGTCAACCCGGCCCGGACCGCCTCCTCGATGACGTACTGGATCGCCGGCTTGTCGACGATCGGCAGCATCTCCTTGGGCTGGCTCTTCGTCGCGGGCAGGAACCGGGTCCCGAGACCGGCCGCCGGGATGACCGCCTTCGTGATCGCTCGCGTGCTGCCCACGTGATCCTCCCCGTCGGAGACGCCGTGCTCGTGTGGGATCGGAACGCTACCGCCGCCCGGAGGGGTCGGGAACCGTCGATCCGCGGCGTTCAGCCCTCCGAGGACCCGGTCGAGAGCTCCGTCCCCCGCAGCAGTCGGCGGATGTTGGCGCGGTGGCGACTCAGGACGAGCACCGCCATCGCCGTCGTGGCGATCGCCTCCCAGGCGGGCCGCGTGCAGGCGACGACGACCGGGAAGCCGACGCACGCGATGAGCGAACCGATCGAGGCCTTCCGGAGCACCCGGGCGACGACGAAGAACACGACGCCGAACGCGAGCACGAACCACGGGTACAGGATGAGCAGGAACCCGGCGCAGGTCGCGACGCCCTTCCCGCCCCGACGCCGGATCGGGAAGATGTGGCCGAGCACCGCGGCGGCGCCGAGCGCCCATGCGCCGGGTCGTCCGGCGACACCGAGGCCGACGAGCGCGGCCAGCGCGCCCTTGAGTGCGTCCACGAGCAGCACCACGAGGCCGGCCCGCCACCCGAGGATCCGGTTGACATTGGAGGCGCCGGGGTTCCCCGACCCCTCGTGGAGCACGTCGCGCCCCCGGGACCGGGTCACGAGCAGCGCGGTCGGGAAGGTGCCGAGGAGGTACGCGGGCACGCAGAGGATCGCGACGAGGACGGGCGGGCTCACGCCCCCATTCAACGCCACGCGTGGCGCTTGGGTGTGGACGGTGACCGCCCCGGTAGGATCGGGGTCCCCCGAGCCCCCGGCCCCGCACCCAGAGGATCCGATGCCCACCTACGAGTACCTGTGCGCCAAGTGCGGCGAGCAGTTCCAGGTGCAGCAGTCGTTCAGCGACCCCGCGCTCAAGAAGCACAAGGGGTGCGGCGGCACCCTGAGCAAGGTCTTCGGGGTGCCCGCGATCTCCCTCAAGGGTTCCGGCTTCTACAAGACCGACAACCCGTCGGGGTCCCGGACCTCGAGCACCAAGAGCGACGGCGGGGACGCGAAGTCCGAGAGCTCGACCTCGAGCACGCCGGCCGCCAAGCCGAGCGAGCCGAAGGCGGCCAAGCCGGCGGCCCCGTCCCCGACGAAGCCGACGAAGTCCTCCACCACCTAGCGCGCCCGCACCGCACCGCGTCTCCCCGGCTCGCCGGCCCCGACCGGCCCACCTTCCCCCCACCGGCTCGACACCAACCCTCCGGGGGTCCCCGTGGTCCGCGTCACCACCCGCGCCGGCGCGCTGCGTCTCGGCGCCGTCCTGCTCACCACCATCGCCGTGGTCGACCTCGCGTCAGGTCTCGGCCTCATCGGTAACCACGCCGGAACCTCGCCCGGACCGGCGTCGTCCCGAGTCGCACGCGGGCGGTCCGCCGCCGTACGCGTCACGAGACCGGCCGCCGGGACACGCGCGGTCGGGATCGTCGCCGCCGGCGCCCGGGTCCGCCCCGGCGATCGGGTGGACCTGCTCCTGACGCTCGACCCGGACCGCTACCCGGGCAGGGAACCGACGCGCACCGTCGGCGACGGCCTCGCCGTCCTCGCGGTCGACCGGGACGCGAGCGATCCGTCCGCCCGTGCCGTCACCCTCGCCGTCCCCCGACGCCTCGTCACCCGCGTCGCCTTCGCCACCACCGCCGGCACGCTCACCCTCGCGGTCGTGCCGGACCGGCACCGACCCTGAGCCCGCCTACCATCATCGGCGTCCCACCCGCGACCCGGACCGGTCCCCGAGCATGTCGATCCTCCACGCCATCGTCCTCGGCATCGTCCAGGGCCTCACCGAGTTCCTCCCGATCTCGTCGAGCGGTCACCTCGTACTGGTCCCCGAACTCCTCGGATGGAACGACTTCGGCGGGAACGACACCCTCAACAAGGCCTTCGACGTCGCCCTGCACCTCGGCACGCTCGTCGGCGCGGTGTGGTACTTCCGACGCGACCTCGCCGGCTACCTCGTCGCCGCCGGACGGTCCGTCACCCGTCGCAGCGTCGCCGACCCACAGGCCCGCATCGCGTGGCTGCTCCTACTCTCGGCGGTCCCCGCAGCGGTCGTCGGGGCCGCGCTCTCCTCGACCATCGACGAGCACCTCGGGCGCCCGATCCTCGTCGGCGTGATGCTCATCCTCGGCGGGCTCCTGCTCTGGTGGGCCGATCACCTCGACGGCACCCGATCGATCGAGGACTACGCAGCGCGCGACGCCACCGTGATGGGGATCGCCCAGGCCATCGCACTGCAGCCGGGGGTCTCGCGGTCGGGCGTCACGATCACCGCCGGGTTGTGGCTCGGACTCGACCGGATCGCAGCGACCCGACTGTCCTTCCTCATGAGCCTGCCGATCATCGCCGGTGCCGGCATCTTCTCGGCCGTCAGGGTCGCCGCCGACGGCGGCCTGCCCGCGGGCAGCGGTCCCGCGTTCCTCGCTGGATTCGTGGCGGCCGGCATCGCCGGTTGGATCGCGATCGCCGGGCTGCTGTCCTACCTGCGCACCCGGACCTTCATGCCCTTCGTCTGGTACCGACTCGTCGTCGGCAGCGCGGTCATCGTGATCTTCGCGACGGGGCTCCGGTGAGCGGCCGCCCCGTCGAGGCCGTGGTCTTCGACTACGGCGGCGTCATCTCCTCCCCCCTCTTCCGGGGGATCGGCGAGTTCGAGGCCGAGCGCGGGTACCCGCCCGGGAGCGTGCTCGAACTCGTCTTCGGGGACGCGTCCTACGTCGGGGTCGAGGGTCGCGACCACCTCACCGATCACGCGGTCGACCCGCATCACCACCACGTCGACCACGACTGGCACCGCCTCGAGGTCGGTGCGCTGAGCGTTCGGGAATGGTTCGACGGCGTGGCCCGACGTGCGCCCGAGGTGCTCGGCACCGAGATCGACATGGACGCCTACATCCACTTCATGGCGACCATGCCGGTCGGGGTCCACTGGTGCGTGGTGCACGCGGCGCGCGACCTCCGCGCGCAGGGCCTCACCCTCGGCCTCCTCACGAACAACGTCGCCGAGTGGGGCGAGAACTGGCGCTCGACCTTCCCGGTCGACGACCTCTTCGACGTGGTGGTCGACTCCTCTGCGGTGCGGCTGCGCAAGCCCGACCGCCGGATCTACCTGCTCACCTGCGAACGACTCGAGGTCGATCCCGACGCGTGCGTCTTCATCGACGACAACGTGGCCAACTGCGCGAGCGCACGGTCCCTCGGCATGGAGGCGGTGCTGTTCGGCGAGGACCCGTTCGTCGCCGTCGACGAGCTGCACGCCATCCTCGAGCGTCGCGGCGTCGCACCGCGCCGCTGACGACCGTCAGGATCCGCTGAGCGTCATCTCCCCGATGACCAGGGTCGATGCACCGCCGTACCGCATCCAGTCACGATCGGCTCCGATCTCGGTGAGGTCGAGGAGCATGCGGGGCAGCGTCGAGGCGATCGTCGCCTCGCGGATCGGCTCCGCGAACGCGCCGTCCCGGATCATGAGCCCGGTCGCCCCCACGGAGAAGTCGCCGCTCGCCGTGCTCGTCCCCGAGTGCAGACCGCTCACCGACTGCACGTAGAGCCCGATCGACAACGATGCGACGATCTCGTCCTGGCCGCGGGTGCCCGGGCGCAGCGAGCTCGCCCTCGCACCCGGGACCGAACCGAGGGAACTGCCGGTCGTCACCGTGCCTCCGCGCCGCGCCGTCGTGACGTCGTGGAGGAACGCTGAGAGCACCCCGGCGCGCACGAGGTCGATCCTGCGGGTCGGCACGCCCTCGCCGTCGAAGGGCGACGCGCCCGGCGCATCGGGGTCGGTCGGATCCTCGACGAGGTCGACGAACTCCGGGGCGATGCGCTCACCGAGCCGGTCCGCGAACATCGAACGGCCCTTCTGCACGGGCTCGGCGCTCATCGCGCTCACCCAGAGCGAGATCACCGAGCGCGCCACGAGCGGGTCGAGGACGACCGGGAGTCGCTGCGTGGTCGGCTGGGTCGCACCCAGCAGACGCGTGGAACGCAGGACCGCGTCGGCGACCACCACATCGGGATCGAGGTCGGCCACCGCGCGCCCGCGCGTGAACCCGTACCCGGTCTGGGTCGCGTCCTCGGGGCCAGCGAGCGCACTCGCACTCATCGACACCGAGGTGCGGCGGACCCGCGCCTCGATGCCGGTGGTCGAGCACAGCACCGAGGAGACCGCGGAGTCCCCGTACCCGGCCGACTCGACCCCGCGGACCCGCGGATCCGCGCCGGAGAGCGCCCGCTCGAGATCCAGCGCCATCGCGACCTTGTCGGCCGTCGGGGTGGTCAGGACGTCCTCGCGCCAGAGGTCGAGGTCCGCAGCGCGCACCTCCCCGACCTCGGCCGGGGTGGCGAGCCCGGCGAACTCGTCGGGCTCGGCGAAGCGCGCGTTGTCCCGAGCGTCCGCGACCACCGCGGCGACGATCTCCGGATCGAGCGAGGATGCGGATGCGACCCCGAGCCGACCGTCGACGACCACGCGCACGGTGATGCCCTCGCTGCCCGCGACCGTGAGTGACTCGACCGCACCGTGCAGGATGTCGACCTCGGTCTCACGCGAGCGCGACACCCGGACCTCGATCCCCTCCGATGCGGACGCCGATTCGACGATGCGTCGCGCGATCTCCTCGATCTCCACCACGCCGCTCACGCTGCGACCCCATCCCGCAGCATCGCGACGGGGGTGCCCGCACGCCACCGAGTGCTCCTCACGCCGCTCACGCTGCGACCCCATCCCGCAGCATCGCGACGGGGGTGCCCGCACGCCACCGAGTGCTCCTCACGCCGCTCACGCTGCGGTTCCCCCGATGGTGAGTTCGGCGACGCGCAGGGTCGGTTGGCCGCTCGAGACGGGCACGCTCTGACCGGACTTGCCGCACATGCCGGTCCAGGTGTCGAAGTCGTTGCCGACCACGTCGACCGCACGCATGGCCTCCGGCCCGTTGCCGATGAGCTGCGCGCCGCGCAGTGGTGCGGTGATGCGACCCTGCTCCACGAGGTAGGCCTCGGTCATGCCGAACACGAAGTCACCGGTGGCCGGATCGACCTGACCGCCGCCGAGCGCCACGCAGTACACGCCGTACTCGGTGTCGGCGATGATGTCCTCGGGTTCGGTCGTGCCCCGTTCGAGGTACGTGTTCGTCATGCGGACCATCGGCAGCACGTCGTAGCGCTCCCGTCGGCCGTTCCCACTGCTCGCCCGACCCTCCTTGCGGGCCCGCAGGCGATCCCACATGAAGTCGGTGAGCACGCCGTCCCGGATGAGGACGTTGCGCTGCGTCGGCGTCCCCTCGTCGTCGATCGCGAGCGCACCCCACTCCCGAGCCATTCGCCCGTCGTCGACGACCGTCACGAGGTCGGACGCGACGCGCTCGCCGACCCGGCCTCGGAAGATCGAGGCGTCGCGGGCGACGAGGTCGGCCTCGAGCCCGTGGCCGCAGGCCTCGTGGAACAGCACTCCGCCGGCGCCCCGCTTGAGGATCACCGGGAAGCGTCCGCTCGGCGCCGGCCGGGCGTGCACCTTGGACAGCGCGCGCTGCGCGGCGATCCGCGCGATCTCCTCCGGTGGGAAGTCCTCGAGCATCTCCCAACCGACCGTGCGCCCCGGCGACTCCGATCCGGTCTGCAGGCCCGTGTCGCCGCTGACCACGCACGACACCGAGAAGCGCGTGCGCACCTGCTCGTCGCCGGTCAGCAGTCCGTCGGAGTTCGCGATGAGGATGTGGCGCACGCTGTCCGCGTAGGACGCGCTGACCTGCTGGATGGCGCCACCCTCGGCCCGCTCCTCACGCGCCACCGCATCGGCCCGCCGCAGCGCGTCCACCTTCGTCGCCTTGTCGATCGAGTCGGGGAGCTCGCGCACCGAGTGGGTCGGCACCGCCGGGCGCCGGGCGAGGGCAACGGTGCGGGTGCCCCCACCACCGCCGCTCGCCGCGCTCGCCGCGGCCTCCGCCGCCTCCCGCAGACCGGCCTCGGAGAGGTCCGCGGTGTGCGCGAAGCCGGTGGTGTCGCCGACGACGACCCGGATGCCCGCGCCGCGCCGCCGGGATGACCCGAGCTCCTCGATGCGACCGTCGTCGAGCGCCGCACTCGACCCGGCCCGATCCTCGACGAACACCTCGGCGAACTCGCCGCCGGTGCGCAGCGCCGCGCCGAGGGTCCGCTGGAGCACGTCGTCGTCGATCATCGGAACTCCTCCGGGCGTCCGGGTCGTCCGGAGTGCCGTGGGCGGTCGGGGAGGTCGTATCGTACGACCGTGGCCTCGTTCCCCGGATTGCAGCCCGGACGCATCGGCACCGCGACGCTCGTCGTCACGGACCAGGACACCGCCATCGCGGTCGGGAGCGGCGACGTGCCGGTCCTGGCCACGCCGCGGGTGGTCCTCCTCGCCGAGCAGGCCGCGGTCGCCGCGCTCGCCGCGCACCTGCCCGAGGGCAGCACCACCGTGGGCCACCGGGTCCAACTCGACCACCTCGCCCCCACCGCGATCGGCGGGACGGTGACCGCCGAGGCGACCCTGCGCACCATCGAGGGGCGACGGCTCACCTTCGTGGTCTCGGTGCGGGATCAGCGCGGGCTCGTCGCCGCCGGCCGCCTCACGCGGGTCGTCGTGGAGCGGTCCCGGTTCCTCGACCACGCCGCCGGGGCCGACCCCCGCCCGGCGGACTAGGCGGCCGAACCCTCCACCGCGTCGATCGCACCGAGGAACTCGGCCATGACGGCCGACCAGGCCTCCGGCGCCTCGAACTGCGGCGAGTGCCCTGCGGTCGCGATGACCGCGAGCGTCGCGCCCGGGATCGTCTCGGCCATGGAGTGACTCTGCTCGATGAACGGCAGGTCGACCTCCCCCACCATGACGAGCGTCGGGACGTCCAGCCCGGCGAGGTGCTCGAGATCATCGGCCTGGTCCCGGATCGCCCGCGCCATGGTGGCCCACATCACCGCCGACAGCGCCGCGAACTTGCGATCCTGGAACTCCTGGTAACCGGGGCGCTCCTCGAGCAGGCGCTGGTAGGCCGGATTGTCGAGCGGGCTCCCGGCGTCGAGTATCTCCTTGAGCACCGGCATGCCGTCGGTGAGCGCGATCTGGGCCCCCATCTCGATGAGGTCGCCGTCGATCGCGGCGATCGGGCCGTGCGAGGTGTCCATGAGCACGAGGGCCTCGAGGCGGTGCGGTGCGGTCACCGCGACGCGCCGGGCGACCATGCCGCCCATGGAGTGACCGAGGAGACGGATCCTGTCCTCGCCGAGGTGGTCGGCGACGGCGAGCACGTCGGCGGCCATGCGATCGAGGGAGTATGCGTCCGGTGAGTCCGGCTTCCCGCTCGCGCCGTGGCCGCGGTGGTCGAAGACGACCACGCGGTGATCGGCGGCGAGCCACTCGACGTGGTCCGCGAAGTCCTCCTTCGCGCCACCGAACCCGTGGACGAGGAACAGCGCCGGACCCGAGCCGGTGACCTCGACCTCGAGGATCGTGCCGTCGTCGACCGTCACCTGCATCGTGTTCGACCCCTGCTCCGCATCGGGCGCCCGTTCCGGGCGCATGGCACGGCGCATTCTCCCCCGCGCGCCGCTCCGGGGCCACCCGGCGGCGCCCGATGGGGCGCGGGTCCTAGGCTCTGCGGCCGTGACGCCGGACGCCCCGACCGCAGGCGCCCCCGCGCCCGGGGGCCAGCCCCCGAAGCGGCGGCTGGGCTTCTGGCTGCGGATCACCGTGAGCGTGGTGCTCCTCGCCGTGCTCATCTCCCGGATCGACCTGTCCGCCGCGCTCCCGGACCGCCACCTGTCGACCCTGCTCTGGCTCGCCGGCGCGTTCGGGTGCGCCATGGGCGGCATCGTCCTGTCGGCCTGGCGCTGGGAACGGGTGCTCCTCGTGTTCGACCGCACCGTCCGGCTGCGGACCCTCGTGGCCCACTACTTCTCGGGCCAGTTCGTCGGCAACGTGCTGCCGTCGACCATCGGCGGCGACGTCGTCCGGGTCAGCCGCCTCACCCAGACGATCGGCGACGCGCCCACCGCGTTCGGCTCGGTCGCACTCGAGCGGCTCACCGGCTTCATCGCACTCCCGGTGCTCAGCCTCATCGGGTTCGCGATCGATCCGAGCCTGCTCGGCGAGCGGAGGTCCTGGATCGCACTCGTCGCGTCGGGCATCACGGTCGTCGCGCTCGTCGTGATCGTGTTCCTCGCCGGCCACCCGCGCCTCGCCGGTCGCTACCGGCACGACGAGGGGTGGACCCGCTTCATCGGCGCGGTGCACGTGGGCGTCGAGCGCATGCGGGCCGAACCCCGTCGCGCCGCCGCCGCGCTCGGCACGGCGATGCTGTACCAGACCTCGCTCGTCGTCACGATGTGGTGCGTGGCCCACGCGCTCGGCGCGCCGGTGCCCACCGGCGCGCTGCTCGCCTACATCCCAGCCGTGGCCATGGCCCAGGTCCTGCCGCTGTCGCTCGCCGGCCTCGGCGTGCGCGAGGGGATGCTCGTGCTGCTTCTCACGCCGCTGGGGGTCACCACGGGTCAGGCGGTCGGCATGGGCCTGCTCTGGTACCTCACCATGCTCGTGGTCAGCCTGTTCGGTGCCCCTGCGTTCGCGGTCGGGGCCCGACACCGGGTGGAGGAGCCGACCGCACCGTGAGCGCACCCGACGCGGTCGTGGACCCGAGCCGTCCCTCCCCGCGGCGCCGGGGTCGCCGGCTCGGCGACGGCTCGGCCCTGCACTGGTGGGCCGAGATCGGCTTCGTGCTCGCGTTCTACGTCATCTACAGCGCGGTCCGGAACCTCAACACGGCCGACGCCGCGGTCGCGTTCCGCCACGCGCGCGAGCTCATCGACCTCCAGCGCCACCTCGGCATCTACCACGAGGCCACCATCCAGGCCTGGGCGTTGCAGGTGCGGCCGGTCATCATCGCCGCCAACTACTTCTACGGGTCCCTCCACTTCGTCATCACCATCGGGACCGGCATCTACCTGTACCGCCGGTGGCCGGACGACTACCCGCTCTGGCGCAACACCCTCGCCATCGCCACGGCCACGGCCCTCATCGGCTTCACGTTCTGGCCCCTCATGCCGCCGCGGCTGCTGCCGGAGTCGTACGGGTTCGTCGACACGCTCGCGCGCTACCCCACGCTCTGGACCTTCAACTCCGGGACCCTGCACAGCATCAGCAACCAGTACGCGGCGATGCCCAGCGTGCACTGCTGCTGGGCGCTGTGGTGCGCGTGCGCGCTCGTCCCGCGCCTGCGGGCCACCTGGGCCAAGGTCCTCGCCGCCCTCTACCCGGTGTGCACGGTCATCGTGATCGTCATCACGGGGAACCACTTCGTCCTCGACGCGGTGGCCGGATTCGGGATCCTCGGCCTCGGGTTCCTGGTCGCCCGGGGCATCACCCGGGCCGGACGCCGCACGCCGGCGGCGGCCTGAGCCGGGCCGGACTTGCGGCGCGGCGCCCGAGCGTCGAACCTCTCACCGTGCCCGACGAGATCACCCTCGACCACATCGCCGTCGCGACCGGCGATGCCGATGCCGCCATCGCCGCACTCGTCGGCGACCTCGGCGGCACCCTCACCGAGGGCGGGGACGCGATCGGGTTCCGGTGGGTCCAGGTCCGCCTGGGCGACGGTGCCGAGGGCATGACGGTCGAGGTCATCACGCCGTGGCGACCCGAGGCGAACGACTTCCTGGCCCGGTTCGTCGCCCGCCACACCGAGGGCGCGCACCACATCACCTTCAAGGTGGGGGACCTGCGGCGAACGCTCGAGCGGGCCCGTGCCGCCGGGTACCACCCGGTCGGGGAGAACTTCGAGGACCCCCAGTGGTACGAGGCGTTCCTCCAGCCGCGCGAGGCCCAGGGCACCGTCGTCCAGATCACCCAGTCCGATCCGCCACCCCCGGCCTGGCCGGAGCGGTTCGCAGCCCGCATCGCGCGCGGCGAACCCGACGGCCGGCCGGTCTGGTGGTCGGAGCCGCCGGCCCCGGGTCCGGTCCGGGCCGTGCTGCGCCGCATCGTGCTGCGCACCCCGTCCATCACCTCCGCACTCGGCCTGTGGTGCGGGCTGCTCGGCGGCACCCCGGTGGACCAGGGTGACGACCGCATCGAGATCGCGTGGCCGGGCGGCCGGATCCTGCTGGTGGAGGACGCCGGATCGCCACCCGGGTTCGAGTGCCTCGAGGCCGATGCACCCCGTGCACTCGAGGCCGTGCGGGTGGCCGGCGCGTCGGTGCACACCACCGCCCGCTGAGCCGGGCGCGGTTCAGTCCGGCGGTCGCCGACCCGCCGCGATCGCGAGCACCCGTTCGCGCACGGCTCGGTCCGCCACGGACAGCTGGGCGTCGCGCGGCGTGACGAGCACGAGCCGACGCAGGGGCAGGCCGTCGACCGGGACCGTGCGCACCCCGACGGTGTCCGGTTCGATCGCGGTCTCGGGCAGGATCGAGACACCGGCGCCCGCCCCGACGAGCTCGC
>Ga0075471_10002895_pt1 | contig 11202 bp, 5 predicted proteins | sample DEB19_08_DNA_2_FD_74787 | JGI IMG/M metagenome (GOLD analysis project Ga0075471, IMG submission 74787) | Aqueous microbial communities from the Delaware River and Bay under freshwater to marine salinity gradient to study organic matter... | ecosystem: Environmental > Aquatic > Marine > Coastal ... | reverse complement strand
CACGCGGACGGCAAAATCACGGATGAGCTGGGAGGGCTGGAGGAAGCTGCGACCAACGTAGTGGTTGCGGACGAAGGCCATCTCATAGGGGATGCCGGATTCCAACGAATAGCCAAGGGCGGCGGAGTTGCCGCTGTCCGGCACGGGAATGACGAGGTCGGCCTCGATGGGATTTTCCCGGGCGAGCTGCCGGCCCATCTCGACACGGACACGATAGACATTGCGGTTGGCGATGGTGCTGTCGGGACGGGCGAAGTAAACGTATTCGAAGATGCAGAAGGCGCGGCGTTCGTGGGCGGGGAAGGCCTGCACGCTCCTCAAACCGTCCTTGTTGATGATGACGACCTCGCCGGGCTCAACGTCCCGGACAAACTTGGCATGAATGAGATCAAAGGCGCAGGTTTCGCTGGCCAGCACCCAAGCGTCGCCGACCTTGCCGATGGCCAGGGGACGAAAGCCATGGGGATCGCGGACACCAATGAGTTCGTGCTCCGTCATGATGACGAGCGAATAGGCCCCCTCAATGCGACGCACGGCGGTCAGCAGGGAGCTTTCACCCCGGGGTCCATCCGGCTGGGCCATGAGGTGGAGGATGATCTCGCTGTCCACCGTGGTTTGAAAGATGGAGCCCTTGGCTTCGAGCTCCTCGCGGAGCAGCGCGGCGTTGGTGAGGTTCCCGTTGTGGGCGACGGCAATCTGACCGCGCGCACAATCCACGGTGAGGGGCTGGGCGTTGCGGATATGGGACGAACCGGTGGTGGAGTAGCGGGTATGGCCCACCGCCATGTGCCCAACCAGACCGTGGAGGATGTTGCCCTCGAAGATCTGGGGCACCAAGCCCATGCCCTTGTGCTCGCGGAACTGCCGGCTGTCACAGGCGACGATGCCGGCGCTTTCCTGCCCACGGTGTTGAAGGGCGTAAAGGCCGAAGTAGGCGAGCTCGGCCGCGTTCGGGTGGCCATAAATCCCAAAGACGCCACAGTAATGTTTTGGGTGGTTGGGTGATTGCATCAGGCGCGCGCGGGCGAGACTCAAGCGGACGGATGGGAGGTTGGCAAGCGGAGAGTGCGAAATGACGGCGTGCCATTGCGATAGCGAACCCGCTTCATGCCCCTTGGGACTCGTAGCCGGGCATGGAAACCCGGCCTTCTTGCCGGAAAGTCAGCAGTGCGATAGGCTGAGGGCATGACGAAAAGGATGTTTCAACTGGCCGCGCTGGCGTTGGTGTGGACCCTGTCCAGCGGACTGCCGGCGGCCGAGGTTGCGTCCGCCACACCTGCAAAGCGGGCTTATGTGCTGCCCCTTCGGGAGGACATCATGCCCTCGCTGGTGTATGTGGTGCGCCGTGGAGTGAAGGAAGCGATGGAGGCCAAGGCTGATTTGCTGATTCTCGACATGGACACCAACGGAGGTCGCGTGGACGTGACCGAGGAAATCATCGGCATCCTCAGCCGGTTTCCTGGCCAGACGGTGACCTATGTGAACAAGAAGGCCTTCAGTGCCGGGGCGTTCATCTCGTTCGCCACCGGAAAGATCTACATGGCTCCGCAAAGCGTCATCGGGGCGGCCGCGCCCGTGATGGCTTCCCCGACCGGCGGGGTGCAGGAACTCGGCGGCACGATGGAAATCAAAGCGACTTCCGCCATCAGCGCACTGGTGCGGGCCAATGCCGAGAAGCACGGCCACAATCCGGAGGTGGCCGACGCCATGGTGAAGAAAACCAAGGAACTGAAACTGGATGACAAGATCATCAACGAGAAGGGGCAGATCCTGACCTTGACCAATCAGGAGGCCGAACGGAACTACGGGCAGCCCGCCAAGCCCTTGCTGTCCGCCGGCACGGTGGAGAACCTCGACGCACTGCTCAGCCGGCTGGGTTATTCCAGCGTGCAAGTGAAACGCATTGAGCCAAGCGGGGCCGAGAAGGTTGCCACCTGGATCAATGCGATCAGCTCGGTGCTGCTCATCATCGGCATCGCGGGGATTTACATTGAGTTCAAGACCCCGGGGTTCGGTCTGCCGGGCATCATCGGTATCACGGCGTTCGCGATATATTTCTTTGGCGGCTACGTGGCGGGGCTGACCGGACTGGAATGGGTGGCCATCTTCGTGGTGGGCATTGCCCTAGTGGTTCTGGAGCTGTTTTTCTTCCCGGGCACGATGGTGCTAGGCTTGGCTGGATTTGGCTTCGTGCTGGTCTCGTTGGTGATGGCACTGGTGGATGTTTATCCCGGCATGCCCACCCTGCCCACCCTGCCCGACCTCAAGCCGGGCCTGAACACGGTGGCGCTGGCCGGAGTTGTGTCGGCCTTGTGCCTGGCCCTCTTCGGCCGATTTCTGCCACAGACCGGGATGTATCAGCAGTTGGTGTCACAAGGAACCAGCGGGACGGCTGCCGACGCCAGACTGCAGGCAACGCAACAGCGGCAACTAGGAACGATCGGGGTGGTGCTCACGCCACTGCACCCCGGTGGCAAGGCGAGGTTTGGCGATGAGATTCTCGATGTGGTGTCGCAGGGCGATCCAATCGAGTCGGGCCGCACGGTGCGCGTCATCGGACATCGAGGCTTTGAAGCGATCGTGGAAACCGCTTAAGGAACGCTCCAGCTTCGGTGCTGCACCACATGCCGGGAGGGACGCGATTTCGCTTGCCTGACAACTGCCGCACCAATAAAACGTCGCCCGTCTGGACGCACTGAGGGGCTCAAAACCTTCGGATGAGAAGCATCGGTCTTCGACGTGTAACGCACGGGTCCTTTCGGTTGCCTCGGTAGCTCAGTTGGTAGAGCAGTTGACTCTTAATCAATTGGTCGTAGGTTCGAGTCCTACCCGGGGCACCACCCTTTGTTAACAAGGTTCTCCGTGAAGAGACAGGGAAAGCTACAGCATCCAGTTGCAACCGGCCCGACCGTCTCACCCCTGTTTCTGGCCGTTCACAGATGTTATCAATTCGGCAAAACCGTCGTTGTTGAACCCAGCTCGACCACGATTTTGGCACGGACCCAGTCCCCCCGGGTCGCCCCCGCTTAATCCGCCCTGCTGTCGGCTCTGCCTTCCCTAGGTCAGTCCCTACTTGCAATGCGGCTGTCAACGAAAGTTGAGTTTCCCTGCTATTTTTGACTGCAAAAAGGCAAAAAGCGGGGAGCCGCGAATCGCCGAAGTGCGAGCGGTGGATCCATGAAGACTCATCTTACACATCGTGACACGTTCAATCACTGTTTCAACACTAGCGTGGCCCGCGCATTCCACCGCCTCAGAAGGGCAGGTCTCCGGGTGTTGGCATGCGCGCTGTTGGCTGGCAGCCAAGCCATCGGCGGCGAGTTGCTCAGAAACGGCTCATTCACGGACGGATTGCAGGCGTGGAAGGTGGATGCCGCCTGGGGAAACTGGAATCCGTTGCAAGCTGGCTACGTGGGCATCCATCCGCCCGGCAGTGGCGGGATGGGGCAGATTATCTACCAGAGCCTCAACGTGCAAAACGTCGCGAGCCAACAGGTGACTGTCTCATGCAGATTGCAGAAAATATCGGCCCCGGCTGGCAAAACCGCCGCAGTGTATCTCCAATACGTCACAACCGGCAATGAACAGCGGCGGGTCAAAGTGCTGAACCCGGAAAACAGTGCCGTGACGGACTGGGCGGTCTTCAGCGCGAACTACACCTTCCCACCGGATGCACGCAAGCTGACAGGAATCGGCCTTGCCAAAGATGATTTCGGCGATTTCAACGTGGACGATGTGTCGGTGACTTCGAGCACGCTGACCGCCGATGTCGTCCCGGTGGTTTCAACGGTCAGTCCCGACCGCGGCCCGTATGGCACCACCATCGTCGTGACCGGGCAGAACTTCGGCTCCAGCCCAGGCCAGGTGAAAGTGCGTGATTCCGTGGCGGGCGTCACGGTTCAGAACTGGGCGGACACGCAAGTCTCCCTCACCTTGCAGGAGCCAGTGCGCAACGGACGCCTCACGTTGCACCGGGACTTCGTCGAAGCGGACGGGAGTTTCGACGTGCAGATGACCTCGCCGAACTTCACGGTGGACGTGCTGAGCACGCCACTGAAGGTCATCAAGGGCACGCTCGCGACTGTTGTGCTCAAGGTGGACATGCTGAACGGCTTCACCACCGCCAGCGGAATCAATCTTTCCCTGGTGGATAATCCGTCCATCGCCACGTTCACCCCGTTGCCGATGCGCCAGTCCGGAGGCGGTATCATGAAGGTGGACACGACGTCGCTCGCCGCCGGGACGAATCTCTGGAATGTGCAGGCTACAGAAAGCGGTTCGGCTGCCCGGCTGGCACCGTTTGAACTTCAGGTGGTCACGGTGGCCGATTTGAAGTTCTACAACTCTGGGGTCGAACTATTGGGACCGCTCAACCTCACCGCCCAAGGGGAATTTTACGGCTTCAGCTTCACGCTGTATGACGCTGCACAAACTTCGCTGGACACCAGCGCCGCGACTTTGACTTCAGGCAATCCGTCGATCTTGCTGGTGACCCGCGATGCCTCCTTCGGAAACCACCGGCTCTTTGTCAACGAGAGCGGGAGCACTACCTTGACTGTGAGCACGCCCGATGGCTACAGCCGTCAGCTCACGGTCAATGTCAGCGTGCCCTCCAGCCCCAAAGTCACGAGCATCGGCTTGAACCTGCCCACGATGACCAACAAGGGTGACGAGACCAACACCTTCTATGCCCAAGGCACCGGTCCATTGGGCGTCGGTTGGGAAGGCCTCACCCTGAGCAACGCCAACACCACTTGGTTCGACGCCAACACTCGCGTGGAGACCACCTTCCAAGTGGCGCCAGGAGCTGATCCTGGTATGACGATCCTTCGGGCTTACACTTTTACGGGCACGTTCCAGACCGGGATTTCCGAAACCTCCAAGCGGCATGTGGCGCTGAATGTCGTGAACGACCCGGCCCGGGGCCAGTTGGCTGGCAGCGTCCGGAAGCTGGAATCGGTTTCTGGCGGGCCCCAGCATTTGGTCGGAAATCTGGAGATTTACGAGGCGGGGGCGCAGAATCTGATTAGTTCGAAGATGGTTTACTTGTTCGGGCCCAGCAGCCCGAACTACGTGATGTCATATCTGCAACCTGGGAACTACAAGGCCCGCTTCGTGCCGGGAGACAACCGGTTGTCGGCGCAATGGTATCCCAATGCGACTAGTCATGCTGCGGCAGTGACCTTGACCGTCAACGCCGGCAGCACAGTGAACGACGTGCATTTCTTCCTTCGGACGCTCACCCTTACCGAGGCGATCGATTTCTCGACGCCAGACATCTTCACCAGCGGCAGCGGCATTCTGGGCACTGACACCGGCTGGTATGGACAAACTTCGACTACGCACGACGGCGTGGACGCCGCTGAAAGCCCGATGCTGAGCGACAACGGGGTGGCCTTTGTCGAAGGCACCATCACGGGGCCAGGCACGCTAAGTTTCTGGTGGAAGGTTTCCTCCGAGACCAACGCTGACACCCTGTCGTTCCAATCAGACTGGAATCCCGCCACCCTCCAAACCATCTCAGGCGAGGTCGGTTGGGTGCCAGTGACGGTGACGCTCACCGGTCCCGGGCCTCACACCGTAAGCTGGCAGTATAGGAAGAACGCCTCAGGCAGCGCGGGCGCGGACCGGGGCTGGCTGGATCAGGTCCTGTTCACCCCCGAGGCTGGCGGGACCGCTCCATCGATCGTGACTCAGCCGCTAAGCCAGACGGTCAACCAGGGCGCAAACGTGGGCTTCACCGTGACCGCCGCTGGCACCGCGCCATTGAGCTACCAGTGGCGTCGCGGAGGCGGCGACCTCAGTGGAGCGACCATTGACACGCTCACGTTGAATAGCGTGCAGGTCCATCAGGCTGGTGATTACACAGTGGTCATCACGAATTCCTTCGGCGCAATCACGAGCGCGGTGGCCGCACTGACGGTGCTGGTGCCGCCACAAATCACAGCCGGGCCACCTGCGAACGTGACAAACACCGTCGGTGACACCGTTCAATTCGGCGTCACGGCCACAGGCACCGCACCGCTGGCGTATCAGTGGTTCTTCGCCAGCGCGCCGGTCATGAACGCCACGAACAGCAACCTCACGCTCCCCAATGTGCAGCTCGGCCAGGGCGGCAACTACCGGTTGGTCATCACCAACGCCGCCGGCGCGGTGACGAGCGGCGTGGTGTCGCTCACCGTCGTCGTCCTCCCGCCCAGCATCACCGCGCCACCGACCGGGCAGACCTTCGCCCTGAGCAGTGGCGTGACGCTGTCCGTCACCGCTGCCGGCACGGCCCCTCTCTTCTACCAGTGGCAGTTCAACGGGACAAACCTCGTGGGCGCGACGACCGCAACGCTCTCCCTCGCGAACCTCACGGCAGCGGACGCAGGCTCTTACCGGGTGGTCATCACGAATGCGGCAGGCAGCGTGACGAGCGCCAACGCAGATTTGCTCTACTTCGGCGATTTGAAGTTCTACGCGGGCACGATACTGGCCGGGCCGGTTGGGCAGCAGTTCCGGGTGGATTACGCGGACGTTATGAATGCGGGCACCACGAACTGGCTAATGCTTACGAATGTCACGCTTCCCTCCAGCCCGTATCTGGTGATTGATCCGAGTTCGCCGGGCCAGGGCAAGCGCTTCTACCGCGCCTACCGCACTGTCCCAGAGTAAGGGGCAGGCCACGCCCAGCGCGGCCCGCTCCTCAGTTTTTTTGTCCGCACGGACGATCCCACGGGGGGACGACGAGTGCCGCCCTCCCGCCTTGTTTTTAAAAAGCCGCTACGTGGTCTTGGTTTCACCAACGGCACATTTCAGCCCGGCCTCCAGCTCCGCCTGCACCCCTCCTGATTCCAAGGTGGCTAAATGCCTCGATTTACTTCCCGGTGCATTTCCTCGGCGAAAACCTCGGGATGCAACCAAGTCGAGCAGGTCAGAAATCCGCCTCTCCTCGACGAGGCTCTAGCAGCAAAGCAGGACAAGTTTGGGATTTGCAAAGCAGGAATCTACCGTCTCCACCACCATTCTTGGAGGAGGGCGAGCGGAACGATGCCCGAGGGAAAGAATGGCGGTGGGGACTGCTTTGGCGCGTGGCCTGCGCGGCTTTGCACACTTCCCACCGTCATGCGCCCGCGTTCATCCGCGAATCACTCCGGACTAGCCGCGCCACCCGATGCCCAACAAAAGCCCACGCTCCTCTTCACCAATCGGCCAAGTTGAAACTGTCCTGCTTTGCTAACTGCTAAAATGTCCCGCTTTGAAAACTCCGCGATAACAGTTCAGCCTTTCCTTGCCTGCCGGAAGCCCGCTCCCTAGCATCCTTGCCATCGGCGCATGATTCGCTCCTTTGCCTTCACCACCCAGGGCCGCCTGCACACTCAGGACATCGACCTGTTCCTGATGCCCACCCTGCTCGCGGACACGAACCTGTTCCTCTGGGTGGATCTGGAGGCCTCCACCCCCGAAGAGTCCAAGACCATCCTCGAAGGCATTTTCCACTTTCACCAGCTCTCGATTGAGGACTGCATCAAGACCAGCCCCAACCCAAAGATCGAAGAGTATTCGCCGAAGGATGAGGACCGGTTCTCGCCTTATCTTTTCATGGTCATCCATGCGGTGGACTACAGCCGCAAGGACGGGGTTTTTGCCACCAGCGAGTTGAACTTCTTTCTGGGGAAGAACTTTCTCGTGACCTACCACGATGTGCCGCTGAAAAGCGTCTCCACGACGGCCGAACGGGCCACCAAGAGCACCATGCACATTGCCCGCGCTCCGGACCGCGTGGCGCACACGTTGCTCGATGCGCTCGTGGACAATTACAAACCCGCGCTGGAGGAGCTGTCGCTGGAAATTGCCGAGCTGGAGAACGACGTGGTGGAGCACCCCACCCAGCGGACCTTGAACAAAATCATCGGCATCAAGCGCGAGGTGCTCCATCTGCGCCAGATCATCGGCCCGCAGCAGGAGGTGCTCAAGCGCTTCGCCCAAGGGGAGTTCAAGCTCATCCGCGCGCACCTGGTCCCCTACTTCCGCGACATTTACGACCGCCTCTTCCACATCGCCACGCTGGCCCAGAACTTCACTGACTCGCTCACGGGCATCCTGCACATCCACCTGAGCATGACGTCGAACAAAACTGGCGAGACGGTCAAGGCGCTGACGCTCATCACCATTGTGACCACGCCGGCGATGATGATCGGCACCTGGTATGGCATGAACTTCGAGACCATGCCGGAGCTAAAATGGCTGCACGGCTATTCGTTCGTGTTCGGCCTCACCGCCTTCACCACGCTGGCGACATGGTGGTATGTGAAGAAGCGAAAGTGGTTCTGAGCCCGGCTCCGCGTCGCTGATGCCCCCGCAGAAATCCAGCTTTCTCGACAAGGTGCTTGGCCGCATCGGACGGCTGGACACCCAGGGCTTGCAGACCGTCATCGAACGGCTCGCCCGGGAACGCAGTTTTCTGGAGACGCTCTTCGACGTGATCGAGGACGGGGTTCTGGTGGTGGATGAGCAGGGCCGGGTCCTCTACTTCAACGAGGCGGTCACCACGCTGCTTGGCTTGACGCACGATTCCTCAGAAGGGCAGCCCATCACCCGGTTCCTGCCCGGTCTGGATGTGAAAAGCCTGCTCCGGGCCGATGCCTCAGGTGGAAGGCAAGTGGTCCGTCACGAACTGGAAGTTGAGTGGCCGCGCCCACGCTTCCTCCGGCTCTACGCCGCGCCACTCGACGGCGAGGCGACTGGTGCATCTGGGGTCGCGCTTATTCTCCACGACGCCACTGAAGCGCGGCTGAAGACTTTCGAGGCCATCGAAAGCGAGCGCATGCAGGCGCTGACGCTGCTCGCCGCCAGCGTCGCACACGAGATCGGCAACCCGCTCAACGCGCTGCACATCCACCTTCAGCTGATGGAGCGTGAGTTGAAGAAGCTCCGGGTGCCCGACGCAGGGCCGAAACCCTCGCGCCTCACCCGCTACCGCCAGCCGCGCCGGACCGACGCCGAGACCGTGGCGGTCGCTGACAAGCTGCAAGGCTATCTCGATGTCGCGAAAGGCGAGATCACCCGTCTCGACTACATTGTCTCGCAATTCCTCCAGGCCATCCGCCCATCGCCGCCCAAGCTTCAACCGGCATCCCTGAACGACGTAATTCGCGAGTCACTTGCCCTGCTCGGCCCCGAGCTGAAGAACCGCCGCCTGCACGTCGAACAGAAGCTGGCCTCCAGCCTGCCGCTTGCGCCGATGGACAGCGTGCAAATCCAGCAGGTGCTCGTGAACCTCATCAAGAACGCCATGCAGGCCATGACCAAGGGCGGCACCCTCACGCTCACCACGGGTGAGGGCGCGGACGGCGTCTGGTTCAACATCAATGACACCGGCGGCGGTATTCCGCAGGATCAGATCAACCGCATCTTCGAGCCGTTCTACACCACCAAGGCCAAGGGCACCGGACTGGGCCTGATGATTGTGCAGCGGATCGTGCGTGACCACGGCGGGCGGATTGAGCTGGAAAGCCGGGTGGATGAAGGCACCCAGTTCCGGGTCTGGCTCCCGCTCCGCGACCGCAAGCCAAAGCTGCTGGCAGCGCGGCTCCAATAGTGAGCACGGCCGGCTGCCGCAGCCGAGGACAGAGCCGGATGGCGCAGTTCGATCCCTTGGGCGCAACTACCGACCGCCCACGCCAGCCGCACCCAACGTCTCGTGCAGCACGGTGGCCAGCCGTTGGGCGGCTGACTTGGAACGCTGGCCAAGGGCGATGAGAGCGGGGATTTTCTGCGGACGACAGAGGACGGCCCCCAACAGCTTGCCAAAGTTCAGCGTGCCGTCCGGTTTCATCAGCGGGTTGAAGTCCAGCGGGAGCGCCTCGTCCGCCGTGTCGGAAATGACCCGCACCGTGGCGCTGGGCACACCGCGTTCACGGCAAAGCCGGCGGATGACGCCCGATTCCATCTCCACAGCGTCCGCACCGGTGCGAGCCCGCAGTTGGGATTTTTCAGCGGCTGTAACTGCCACCCGGTCCGCGCAGTGGAAACGTGCCGGTGCCGCCCCGGCCTTGCGCAACTCCTGAAGCAACGGAAATTTCTCATCCGCCTCGAAGATGACCGTCTCCGAGCGAAGCGCAGGATTCAGCCCACCGGCGAAGCCACAGGTGAAGACAAAATCCCACTCCCGCGCGGCGAGTCGAGGCCGCGTCGCACGTTCAGCGGCAGCGGCCCCCATGCCCGTGACCAAGGTTTCAACGCCCACGGGAAGCTGGCGGAGAAACGGCGCGGCCTCCTCCTTGACCGCAAAGCAAACGAGGATGGAGCGGCTCACCGGGACAGGGCTGCGGGCACTCGGGCGGAGGAAGAAGCGGAAGCCCCTGCGCTGTGGCCATTGGCTTTCGCCGCCTTCGCATCAAGGATTTGCTGGTAGGTCGCCAGTGCCAGCAGCGGCCAGGCGTTCCGATACATGTCGTATTTGAGGTAGAAAACCTTCGGAAAGCCGGTGCCGGTGATCTCGTCCTCGGACCACGAGCCATCAGGATTCTGCGTGCGGCACAGATACTCAATGCCCCGCTGAAGCGCTGACAGATCCGGATCACCAAAGGTGCAGAGGCCCATGACCGCCCACGCGGTCTGTGACGCTGTGCTGGGTCCCCTGCCCTTGTGGACGGGATCGTCGTAGGTGTTGCACCGCTCGCCCCAGCCACCGTCCTCGTGCTGCACGGAGATGAGCCAGTCGCGTCCACGCAGCAGCCACGGCTCGGTCATGTCGTAGTCGAGCGCCTTCAAGCCGCGCAAGACCTGCCAGGTGCCATAAACGTAGTTCACTCCCCAGCGACCGTAGAAGGAACCATCTTCCTCCTGGGATTTCTTGATGAAGGCCAGCCCGCGCCGCACCTGCGGATGATCCTTGCGCACGCCTTCGAGGCCCATGACTTCCAGAATGCGCGCGGTGATGTCCACGCACTCGGGGTCGAGCATCGCGTTGTGATCGGCGAAGGGAACCTTCTCCAAAATGCTCTTGGTGCAGTCCTTGTCGAAGGCCGCCCAGCCGCCGTCCCGGCACTGGAAGGCGAGCATCCAGTTGTAGCCGCGCCGAAAACACTCATCGCGACGCTTCCCGTCGGCCGTGGGGATCTGGCGCAGCGCGAGGAGCACCATCGCGGTGTCGTCCACGTCCGGATTCCACTTGTTGTTGAACTCGAAGACCCAGCCGCTCGGCTCCACGTCCAC
>Ga0075471_10002893_pt1 | contig 11205 bp, 7 predicted proteins | sample DEB19_08_DNA_2_FD_74787 | JGI IMG/M metagenome (GOLD analysis project Ga0075471, IMG submission 74787) | Aqueous microbial communities from the Delaware River and Bay under freshwater to marine salinity gradient to study organic matter... | ecosystem: Environmental > Aquatic > Marine > Coastal ... | reverse complement strand
CCGTAGCCGTAGCCGTAGCCGTAGCGGCGTCCGTAGCGAAGTGCGTACCCGCTGCGCCGGTAGTAGGTGAAGGCGTGGCGTTCGCCCACCACCACCAGCACCATCGGCGCCGAGGTGAGGTCGCGCAGCGTGTTCAGCATGCGCTGCAGGTCGTTCACGTCGGTGCGATCGAGACGCACCACCACCACGATCACGTCGGCGACGGGCACCAGTTCCAGCACCTCGGCGGTGACCGACATGGGCGAGGTGTCGATCACGATGTTGTCGGCCTCGGCCGACAAACGCGGGATCAACGTCGCGGTGGCGCGGGCCAGTACGTCGGGAGTGCCCAGTCGATCGAGGTCGAGCAGTGCCACACCGTGCAGTGCGGTGGGACGCAGCAGGTCGGTGGCCGCCAACCACTGTGTCTCCTCGAGGGTGAACCCGAGCGACTGCGACCCACTCGCCAGACGCCTCGACAGTTGGGGTTTGCGGAAGTCGGTGTTCACCGCGACCACCCGTTGTCCGGTTTCGGCCAGCGTGGCGGCGAGGTTGGTGACCACGGTGGTCTTGCCCTCTCCGGGGCCGGCCGACACCACCAGTGTCACGTGTCCGCGGCCCGGGTGGCCGAGCGAACTGTGCACGAAGCCCACCACGTTGCGCAACGTGCGGTACGAGTCGGCCAGCGGATCGTGGCGGGTGGGCGTGATGATCGACGCTGCCGCATCGGGGTCGCCAGCGAGCGGCACCACCACACGGGCGCGGAGACCAGTGGCTTCTTCGGCGTGTTCGCGGCTGCGGACCCGACGGTCGAGGCGACCGAGCAGCGTGGCGATACCGACGGCGAGCACAGCGCCCACCAGTGCGCCCAACAGTGCACGGGACGTGCGCGATTCGGGTGTGCCGAGGCCACCAGCGTCGACCGGCACCGCTTGTGCCGATGCGAGCGTGCTGAACGCCAGCAGCGTGGGCGCGGTCAGCAGCGCGTCATTCTGCTCGTAGGCCACGCTGTACTGGCGTGACACGGCATCGCGTTCGGCCAGCAACGCCTGGTCGTCGGGCCGGCTGGCCAGATCGGCCGTCAACTGGTCGAGTCGCTGGGTCAGTTCGTCGAGACGGGCGATGCTGGCGGTGAGGCGATCCTGGTACAGGCGGTCCTGTCGCTCGGCCAGGAAGGCGTTCGTCTCTTGGGCGAAGGTGTCGGCGATCAACTCGGCCCGATCGGCAGAGTCCTGCGTGGTGGTGAAGGTGAGGGCCGTGGTGCGTGGGTCGAAGACCACGGTGATCTCGGTGGCCAACTGCGCCGCGTTCCCGCCATAGGCGATGGCTTCCTTCACCCGCTGCGGCACGTCGCCGGCGGTGGCGAACAGGGCCACTTGACTGGGTGCCACTGCGCCGGTGGCCGAGTTCACCGACGACGGATCGTTCAGCAGCATGGTGTTGGTGGCGCGGTAGCGCACACTGGTGGATGCCGTGCCCACCTGCTCGGGCTGGGGAATGGCCGCCAGCACTGCCCCCACGGCCACCAACAGTGGCACCAGCCACCACCTGCTGCGCAGGGCACTGATCGGGGTCGACGGGTTCATGGCGGCCGTGGCGAGGCTAGCAGCGTGAGGTCGGTGGCGCCCGGGCCGGGGCCTACACTCCCGGTGTTCGGTTCGGGGTCGGAGGCCACGTGGAGTCCAGCGGTGTGATGGCGGCGTTGCGTCGGTGGTGGTGGGTGGTCCTCGCCATCACGCTGCTCGGCGCCGCCGCTGGTGCCGTGCCGTCGCCGGCCAAGTCGGTGGCAGCGTCCACCACCTACAGCGCAACCCACACACTGCTCGTCGCCGACTCGTCCGATCCGAACAATGCGTCGGGCGGCTATGCCATCTTCAACCAGATTCCGTTGTTCGCCACCACCGGTGAGGTGCCCAAGCGGGCTGCGGCTCGGCTGGCCTTCGACGGAGAACCGGCCGAGCTGGCGGCGCAGGTGTCGGTCAGCGTGCAAGGCGACACGGGCGCGGTGCTGGTCAGCACCTCGCAGGACGATGCTGCGGCGGCGGTCGGCATCGCCGACGCATTCGCCGAGGAACTTGCGGGCTACCTGGCCGAGCGCCAGGACACCTTGCGCAGCCAGCGTCTCGCCGCGGCGCTGGCCGAGGTCGAGGCGCTCGAGTCCGACATCGAGCAACTGCAGGCGTCGGCGGCAGCGAATCCCGACGACGAGGTGGTGCGTGGTCAACTCGATGCGCTCACCCGGCAGTACAGCTCGGTGTACGAGCAGTACCGCTTGCTGCAGCAGGACACGGGTCTGCTGCAGCTCACCACGCTCGAGAAGGCGGCGGCCATCGCCGTCACCTCACCCGGGTTGTCGGCGCCCACCTCGCGCAGTGGTCGCTCGATGTTGGGCGGCATCCTCGGTGCTGCCGTCGGTCTTGGTCTGGCCCTGTTCCTCGCTCGCACCGATCGCAAGATCCGCGATCGTTCGGCAGCCGAGCAGATCGTCGGCACCCGCAGCCAGGCCACCATTCCCACGTCACTCGATCCGCAGGTCGCCGTGGTGGTGCGGCCCGATCGCCACGAGCCCGTGGCCGACGCCTATCGCATCCTTCGCAGTGTGGTCTCCTTCTCCGAGGGCGGCGCTGCCAAGGCGCAGGGTCGGGCCATGCGCATCGTGGTCATCTCGGCCGGGTCGGGCGACGGCAAGACCTCGGTGGTCAGCAACCTGTCGGCCGCCTTCGCCGAGTCGGGTGTGCCCACGCTGGCGGTGAACACCGACTTCCGTCGCCCTGCACTGGCCCGCCGCCTGCTGGGCCGCCGTATGGTGCCGCTGGGCCTCGACATCGACGACCTGCAGCGCCTGCCGGTCGAGGTGTTGCTCACGCCCACGCCCATCGACGGTCTGACCCTGTTCGATCTGGCCGACAACGTGGCGTCGCCCGGCGACCTCGCCCGGCTCGCGGCCGCCCGACTTCCATCGCTGTCGGAAGGTCACGAGGGAGTGCTCGTGGTCGACACGTCGCCGGTGGGTGCCACGGCCGAGGTGCTCGAGGTGGTGCCGGTGGCCGACGTGGTCGTGCTGGTGGTTCGCCTCGGTCACACGCTCGCCAGTTCGTTGCGCACCACGGTCGACACCGTGCGGTCGGTCAGCAGGGCACCACTCATCCTGGTGGTGCTGGGCGACAAGGCCGGCGAGGGCTATCAGTACGGGTATGCCTCGGTGCCCGGTCGCACCGTGAAGTACCGCTATGCGGCTCAGGCCAAGGGCGCTGGCCGTGACGACTCGAAGCGTCTGCGCCGTCCGGCGATCGTCGACGATGTGGACGACGAGGTCGATCCGGTCGACGCCGCTCCTCCCTTCGACCAACTTCGCTGACATGCGGGTGAGGAGCGAGGTGGTGGCCGTTGCGGCGGCGGTCACCTATGTCATCGGTGTTGCGTGGGCCATGAACCACCTCAGTTACGACGTGTGGGGTGCGTTCGTGCTGGGGCCGGTGTTGCTGGCCATCTCGTACCCACTGTTGCGCCGCCTGTTCACGGGTGATCGCGCCGACCTGCTGCCGTTGGCCGTGCTCGGACTGCTCGTCAAGTTCGCCGGCGCCGGTGTGCGCTACTGGATCTCGTACAACGCATATCTCGGTTACACCGACTCGACCAACTACCACCGTGTCGGGGCGGCCATCGCTGCCCGAGCACGGGCTGGCGAGATGGGGCCGCTCGAGTTCATTCCGCACGGCCTCGGCACTCGCTTCATCGAGCAACTCACCGGCTTCGTGTACACCTTCGCCGGGTCGAGTCGGGTCGGTGGTTCGTTGGTCTTCGCCACCCTGTCGTTCTGGGGCTCGGTGTTCTACCTGTTGGCCGGCATCACGGCAGTGCCCGGCCTGCGTCGACGTTGGTACGCCGTGCTGGTGTTCTTCGCCCCGACGTTGGTCTACTGGCCGTCGTCGGTGGGCAAGGAGGCGTGGATGTCGTTCGCGCTCGGCCTCGGCACCTATGGCACAGCACTGTTGATCGCACGTTCACACGGCCGACTGCGGGCCTTCGTCATTGCCTCGGCGGGTTTCGTGGGTGCCGCCTTCGTGCGTCCGCACGTGGCGGCCATGTGGGTCGCCGGCGCCGGTGTGGCACTGGCCGTCGCCCTGGTGGCACGGCAGCGTCACCGGCCTCGACGCCTCTCGTTCGCCGGTCTTCCGTACAGGTCTGGTGACCGGGGCGACGTGGCCTCGCTGGGGTTCGGTCTGTTGGTGGCGGTGCTGGGCCTGGTGGTGGTCGCCTCGGTCACCCTGCGCTATCTCGACCCGATGTCGGGCGATGACGCCAGTGGCGGTTTCACCGAGAGGGTGACGCGTATTTTCGACGAGACCCAACGGCGCAGCACCGAGGGCGGGTCGACCATCACTCCGGTCGTGATCGAAGACCCCACCGACTGGCCGGCTGCGGTGGTCAGCACGCTCGCGCGCCCCTACCCGTGGGAGGTCGATGACCTTCCCAGTCTCCTCCCGGGTGTCGAGATGGTCATCCTCGTCGGTCTCGGTGTGTGGTCGGCGCGGCGCATCGTCACGCTGCCGCGCCAGTTCGCCGATGCGCCGTTTCTGCTGATGGTGGTGTGCGCCACGTTCATGTTCGGGCTGGCGTTCAGCAGCATCGCCAACCTCGGCATCCTCACCCGTCAGCGTTCACTGGTGTTGCCCTTCGGTGCGCTGCTGATCTGTGTGCCGTACCGGCCGAAGCAGGTTCGTCGAACGCGTCCGGCGCCTGTGGCGTCATCGTCGTTGTCGGTGTCATGAACCGGGTGCTCCTGGTGGTGAAGGGTCTCGACCTTGGCGGCGTCGAGCGCATCGTGGTCGATCTCGCCGTCGGCATGCACCGCCGCGGCTGGACCGCCGAGGTGGCGGTGTTGAACGGCGTTCGATCGCAGTTGGTGCCGACGCTGCGGCAGCACGACGTACCGGTGCATGTCGTCGGTGCGTCCGATCGGCCTCGGCTGGCGATGTTCCGGCGTCTGACGCAGTTGATTCGCAGAGGTGACTGGTCGGTGGTGCACGCGCACGGTCCCATGGCCACCGTGCTGACGCGGCTCGCAGCGAGCGATGCTCCCGTGGTGTCCACCTCACACACGCCGTACACGTCGCTCCGTCGCACCAGTCGGTTGGCGTGGCGCGCCACCTGTGGTCGCGATGCCGCCACGTTGGCCGTGTCATCGGCGGTCGCAGCATCCTTGCCGGGACGTGCGCGAATCGGTACCGAGGTGGTTCCCCACGGCATCGACACGGCCCACGCACGTTCGGTCCGTGAGTCGGCGCCGCGGTCGACGGATGGTGTCGTACGTGCCATCACCGTCGCGAGCCACCGCGAGGTGAAGAACTACCCGAACCTGTTGCGCGCCGTTGCGTCGGCGCGGCAGGCAGGAGTTCGGCTCGAAGTGCTCGCCGTGGGGGAGGGGCCGCGGCTCGAGCGCCACCGGGCACTCGCCGTGCAGTTGGGCGTTGCCGACGTGGTGCAGTTCGTGCCGCCCCGTGTCGATGTGTTGGCCGACATCGCCGCTGCCGACTTCCTGGTGGTGGCCAGCGACTACGAGGGCCAACCGCTGGTGGTCGGCGAAGCGCTCGCTGTCGGGTGTCCGGTGGTGGCCACCGCAGTGGGTCGAGCACCCGAACTGGTGGGTCCCGATGTCGGGCGCATCGTGCCGCCACAGCGCCCCGACCTGTTGGCCGCGGCACTCGTCGAGATGGCCGGTGATGCCGACCTGCGTGCCCGCATGTCGGAGGCGGCGATGCGACGTGAGGCGGTGTGGTCGCTCGACGACGTGGTCGACGCTCACCTGCGCCTCTACGCCGGTCTGGCGGTGCGGTCATGACGGGCGCTGGTCCGGTGATGGCGCGCTGTCGTGGAGTGGCCGACGACGGTGCAGCGATCGTGGTCGAATACCCCGCCGCCAGCGAGTCGCTGTTGGTCGAGCGGTGGCCGCCACTCGGGTTGCAGCGCGACCTCGACCCGACGGCACGCGCAGGTCGTCGCATCGAAGTCACACCGTCGGGTGTGGACGTGCGCGTCGTCGTCGACGGCGCGGTGGGTGTGGGTGGTTGGGATCGCGTCGAGTCGGAACTCGCACTGTTCGCCGCCGAGCACCTGCACCATGTGGTGGCAGTTCACGCCGCGGTCGTCGTGATCGATGGACGCGCCGTGGTGGTGCCCGGTCCGTCGGGTGCGGGCAAGAGCATGTTGTGCGTGGCCGCCGCTGCAGCGGGTGCTCAGGTGTTGACCGACGAATACGCGCTCATCGACCCTTCGAACGGACTCGTCACGGGATGGCGCCGTGCGGTGCGCATGCGACGGCCCACTGGTGGGCTGGAGCGCATCGATCTCGTGGTCGATCATGCGCCGGTCGAGGTGGCGATGGTGGCGTTGCTCACCCATCACGCCGACGGCGGCACCGAGTGGAGCGACATCTCGCCGGCCGAGGCGGTGCTGGGTCTCCTTGCCAACACCGTGTGTGCGCAGGCGCGCCCCGATGCCTCGTTCGACGCAGCCCTCGCCGTGTCACGCAACTCGATCGCCGTGCGCGGTGTGCGCGGCGATGCGAGCGAGGCAGTACAGCACCTGCGTGTGCTGGTTCACTCGACGCGCTGAGTGTTCGAGGTCAGTCGTGGCCGTGCGGCAACTCACCGGCCGGCATGCCGACCACGGTGACGTGAGGGCTCACGTCGCGGGTGACCACGGAACCTGCCCCCACCGTGGCGCCGCCGCCGATGTGGATCCCGGGTAGCACCCGCGCCCCGATGCCCACCAACACGCCGTCGCCCACCGTCACATCACCGGCGATCGCGCAGCCGGGCGCGATGTGGGTGTTGGTGCCGATGGTGCAGTCATGGTCGACCGACGAGTTCGTGTTCACGATCACCCCGTCGTGCAGCACGGTGGCCGCATTCACCACGGCGCCCGGCAACAGTGCCACGCCCAACCCCACGGTTGCGCTGTTCGACACCATCGCGAACCTGCTGACGGCACTGGTGACGGCGATGTGCAGTTCGTTGCAGCGCTCCAGCAGTCGACCGCGTGCAGCGTTGTCACCCACGGCCACGAACACGTGGGTCGCGGCGTGGGTGCGCACCAGCTCGGCGAGGTCGTGGCCATCGGTGCTGACGCTCGCCGCCACGCTGGTTCCGGGCTCGTCGAGCAACGCCTCGATACACACACGCGCGTGACCGCCTTGGCCGATCACCAACACGCGTCGTGCGTTCGAACTCACGCAGCGATGCTATCCGTGGAGTCCGAAGTGGCTTCCGTGCGCCGTGACGCCCACGCCGCGAACGGCAACGCCACTGCGATGCTCGCGAGACCGAAGAGGACTGCGTCCTCGACGGCAGGCGCGACCGTCGAGCCGAGTGCACCCGATCGGGCCGTCATCCACGACGCGCTGGTGCCGAACGCGACGATCACCCAGGTGGTCCATGCCGGCGCGAGCGCCAGACGTGGCACGAGCATCACCGTGATGGCGGGCAGCACCAGCGGCCACAGCGCGAACAGGGCACCGACGATGGCGCTCGGTCGGCCAGTACTGCCGTAGAGGCCAGCCCACGCGACCACGGCGGTGGCCGCCGAGTGCACCCACCAGGGCAGGGTGGCTCGCAGCAGCAGTTCTGACCCACCGAGCACCACCAACATCGCGGCCACGTGGAACATCTGGTCGGAGGTCTCTGGTACGCATGCGAAGATCGCCGACCACGAGCACCCCAACACCGTGGGTACGGCCGCCGGTTGCGGCAGTGCCGTTCGGATCCGGGTAGGGCTGAACATGGCCGCCCCGACGACCACCACGGCGATCGCCCCCGCCACCGGTCCGTTCGACCCGTCGAAACCCGCATCGTGCCACGTCAGGGCCACCATCAACGTTCCGAGCATTCCGTTGGTGACGGTGCTCCTTCGCCGGAGCGGTGCGAGCGGCATGCACGCAGTGTGGCAGCATGGCTGCAGCCGACGGTACCGTTTCGGCGCCTCGACGACAGGTGGAGGCGCGAGGTTCCTTCGGTGAGGACGAACGAACATTGTGAAACTGGAACGCCGCACTGATCTCCATTGGGAGCGTCTTGGTGTTTCCGTCGCGCTCCTCGACGTGGGTCGCGGCATGGCGCACAGCCTCGACGGAGCAGCCGCCGCCGTGTGGCTCGCCTGCGAGCGTTCGACCGACCGGTCCGAGTTGGTGGCGGTTGTGGCCGCTCAGGGCCACGGTGCCGGTGACGTCGATGCGGTCATCGACTCGATGATCGAGCGTGAACTGCTGGTGACACCCGACGGTCTCGGGCGTCGTGCGCTGTTGCGTCGCGGTGCCACCGCCGTGGCCATCGGCGCCGTGCTGTCGATCGCGCTGCCCGAGCCAGCGGCTGCCCTGTCGACCGGTGGTCCCGCGCCGGAGTTGCTCGACAAGCCGGGGTGGAGCCTCACCGGCACGCTTGCGAGCGGCGCCGTGGTGTCGCTCGACTCGGCCACCACGGCGGTCGATTCGCAGTACGCCGTGATCACGATCCCGGCCAGCCCTGACGTCCCCGCATTGCAGTGGTTCTCCGACGGCAGCTACGTGTTCCCCCAGTTCGTGGTCGCCGACGAGGCCGACTTCGCCTTCTCGCCACCGGTCGACCAGGCGTCGTACGACGCATACGTGAATGCCACCGAGTTGCGGGCGGTGTTCTACGGACTCGAGTCACCACCGCAGGTGGTCGGCTGGGCCTACTTCCCCAGCCGACTCTGAGGACGTCGAGCGTCCATCAGGGTCGATTCGAACCTCGCACCCACCCAGAGTGGTACAGATTCACCGCTGGCGGTCAGTAGGAGTGGCAGGTAGCCTGACGAATGTGAGGACGAGTCACATTCAGCGCGGCGCTGCCGTTCCCCGATTCCGATCGGTGGCCACTTCAGTAGCGCTCGTCCTCGCCTTCGTCGCCTCGTCGATCGCTGTCGAATCGAGCCCGGCCTTCGCAGTGGTGCCTGGCGCACCTGGCAAGCCCACCGTGGCTCTCGGCGACGGAAAGCTCTTCCTCTTCTGGACGGCGCCGACGACGGGTGGGCCGACAGTCGATTACAGAATCGCGCAGACCGGGGCCGAGAGCGCCACGTACTTGGTGGGCTCGTCGAATACCTACTACCTGGTCGCGGGACTCACCAATGGATCGACGTATGCGTTCACAGTGACCGGGTGTGACGCCGTTGGTTGTACGGCAGGTTCGGTTGGTACTGCCTCCTCAGGGTCTGGCAACAAGTCGCCTGCCACCGCCAACGCAGTTCCGAACCCTCCCACCTCCGTCACTGCCTCGGCCACCTCCGGTTCGTCGACCTCGCTGACCGTCACCTTCACCCCCGGCTCGACGGCTTCGACTCAGCCGGCGACCACCAACTTCTTGTACTCGACCGACTTCTCTGCGAGCGCGTCTGCCACGGCGACGTGGAAGACCGGTGCCACCTCGACCAGCCCGGTCACCATCACTCAGACATCGCCCACGGGCACAACCAGTCTTTCGGCAAATACCTGCTACCCCATTTCGATCCGCGGGGTGAACTCGAAGGGTGACGGCATCTGGACGGACTCGGTGCAGGGTTGCACCAATGCAGCGGCACCGAGTTCAGTGTCGGCCAGTTCCACGACGTCGACGTCCACGTCGATCGCGTACACGGCGCCATCGGGCACGGTGAGCAACTACGAGTACTCGCTCGACAACGGCACCACCTGGTCCGCCCGATCGCCATCCTCGACCACATCGCCGATGTCGATCACCGGTCTTTCCAGCAACACCGCCTACAGCATCAAGATCCGTGCGGTGGGTGCCAGCGGCTCGGGTGGTGTGGCGACGTCAACGATCAGTGTCACCACGCAGCCGGGTGCGCCGAGCTCGTTCACACTCACACCGGCGGCCGGCGATGCCACGCAACTGAACGGTTCGTTCACCGTTCCCTCGGGCGCTGTCACCATCACCGGCTACAAGTACCGCATCAACAGCGGTGCCTGGACCAGCCTGTCGCCGAGCATCTCGAACGGCACCGGCACCTTCTCCCTCACCGGACTCACCGCCAACACGGCGTACACGGTCGACCTGCTCGCGACGAACTCTGCCGGTGACGGCGCGTCGGCGTCGGCCTCCAGCAACACCGTGCCGGCGGCGCCCACGTCGCCGGTGGCGTCGGCGGTCGCCGGTGACGCCACCAAGTTGTCGGTCGCCTTCACGGCGCCGTCGGGCACGGTGTCGGGCTACGAGTTCTCGACGGACAACGGTGCCAACTGGAGCACCGCAACCGGCACGTCCTCGCCGATCACGCTCAGCGGCCTCACGGCGAACACCGCGTACAGCCAGTTGAAGATCCGTGCGGTCAACGGTTCCGTGAAGGGCATCGCATCTGCTGCGTTCAGCGGCACCACCGTGCCCGCCACTCCCACTGCGCCGGTTGCGTCGGGTGTGGCGGGTGACGGTACGAAGTTGTCGGTGGCACTCACGGCGCCCAGCGGCACCATCACCAAGTACCAGTTCTCCACCGACGACGGCAGCACGTGGGCGGATGCCACGGGCACGTCGTCGCCGATCACACTCACCGGTCTCACGACGAACACCGTGTACTCGCAATTGAAGGTGCGAGCGGTCAGTGCGGCCGGCAACGGCGTCGCGTCCGCGACCTTCTCCGGCACCACGGTGCCGGGCACGCCCGCCACGCTGGCCGTCACCTCCGCGTCCACCACCAGCTCGGCGCTCACCCTCACGTTCACCGCGCCCTCGGGTTCGGGCACGATCACGGGGTACGAGTACCAGCTGAACGATGGTTCGTGGACAGCACTCACGGCCGAGCAGGTGATTGCAGGGTCGTTCACCCTCACCGGTCTCGCCTCGAACACGGCGCACACCGTGGCACTCCGTGCGATCAACGCCGGCGGTACTGGTGCCAGCACCCAGGTGTCGGGCACCACGTTGCCGGGTGCACCGGGTTCGTTCACGGTGACACCGGTCGACGGCGACAGCACGCGGGTGTCGGCCTCGTTCACCGTGCCGTCGGGTGCGGTCACCATCAGCGGTTACCAGTACCGCGTCGGCAGTGGTTCGTGGACCAGCCTGTCGCCCAGCATCTCGAACGGCAGCGGTACGTTCACCATCACCGGCTTGTCGGCCAACACCAACTACACCATCGAACTGCGGGCCTCGAACGTTGCGGGTACGGGTGACACGGCGCAGGCGTCGGCCGACACGGCGCTGGCTGCTCCGACGA
>Ga0075471_10002891_pt1 | contig 11208 bp, 9 predicted proteins | sample DEB19_08_DNA_2_FD_74787 | JGI IMG/M metagenome (GOLD analysis project Ga0075471, IMG submission 74787) | Aqueous microbial communities from the Delaware River and Bay under freshwater to marine salinity gradient to study organic matter... | ecosystem: Environmental > Aquatic > Marine > Coastal ... | reverse complement strand
CCCCATTGTGGGTATCCAGATGTTGCAGCTCCACCTTCTAAGCTATAACTATAATCCCTTACAGAATCAGCATCCGACCCTGCACCAGTTTTAGACATAGTCAACCCAACACTGGTATAAGCAGTGAGTAAGTGAGTAGTGTTATCTGTAGCACTACCTATAAGATACGTTGTAAGATTAGAATCTCTACCATAAAAACTACAGGCCAAATATCTAAAAGCATATGATGCTACAATATCAGTGGCCACATCTGTGCTAGTATTACTGATATAGTTTAAATTACCTGAAGTTACATTAATCGGGGTTCTTGTTGTCCAATAGCTAGCATCATAAGCAAATGCGGATGAAGCACTGGCATCCCTGACCAGAAACATTAACATCCAATGGAATCCACCGAAACTATTCATTAAGCAATAAGTTTGAAAAGCAGTTGCATATCCGCTTGGCTTAATCCAATATACACCACTAGCAGCAGATCCGCTTGTTAAACTGTATATATCAGCGGCACTTGTAGATGCTTGGGCTGATGAAGATCCGTCTAACCATCTTCTAACAATGCTGAATGCACGATCACTAGTATTACCTGCTATATCTGTAGCTCTTAGTGTAAAGTTTGTAGTTACTGTGCTTGCACCGGGCTCTGCCAGTGTCCCCGATATTACACCCGAGCTAGCATTAAGAGATAAGGCAGAAGGTAAAGACCCAGATGCTATGCTATAACTTACACTATCACCTGCGTCCGGGTCTGTGGCTGTAACTGTTATATTAACGCTTTGACCTGTAGTGTTAGCATAGTCATATGTTCCTAGGGTGCCTGCGGCTGTAGACCAGCTAGGTAATCCGCCGCAATCAATACAATCTAACTTTGTTGAAGATCCTGCAGCCTGAACGACCTTAACATCTAGGGGTTCTTGTGCTACAGTAAAATCTTGAGGAGTAGTGGCTCGTATGGTTGTAGAATCTACAAAAGTTACAGTCTGTGCAGCATATTCTGTATTATCGTTAGTGATAAATTTTACAATAGCATCGTTAGTAAAATTAGCACCTGTAATAGTAAATTCTGTACCTGCGTTCCCATTATATGTAGAGGGACTTACACCTGAAACTGTTGGAGGACTTTGTCCTAAAATAGCCCAACCGTTCGCTGTGTATATTTCTCCATAACCAGTTGTAGTATTATAACGAATGTCGCCCACAACAGGTGTTCCTGGACGCTGTGCTGTAGTACCAGCGGGTAATCTTAAATTGCCAGTGTCGTTTATAGTGGTGTTTTTTAGTGTGGCCATTATACTTCGACTTCTTCTATAAACAAGGTATTGATATCTATACTAAAACAACATAGGTTTTTATGGTTTACCAGTTCTTGAATATTGTAACTTTCTAAAGGTAAGTTTAAATCTGAAGCCTGTATCTGCCTTATTTCAAATAGTAACAAGTCATCATTATTATACCATTCAAATTTATAAACAAAATGCCTATCAGACGTAATCACTCTTATATTTTTAATAATTTTAAGTCTATTGACTAAGGGTTTCATTTTACGTATATTGCCCCATATGCATAATAATCTCCACTTGATCCAGTCCAAAAATAATTATTTGCATGACCACCTGCACCATTCCCTCCCCAAGGATTTCCGTCCCAACATGCACCGTACCATAAAGGAGCATTTCCATACTGTGTAGAGCATACACCTTGATCATATGCTGACCAACCATAGTTACCTGCAATATGGTAAGACCATAATCCAGGGGTTGTTCCACCAACTTCGTTTGTCAAGCCTGACGGATTAGACCATTGATACGATGCTGTCCAACCACTCCATGTCCAGCGACTTCTTCTCGCAGCCGCAGTTGGGCCTGTACCAGATGTTGCAGTCATTGCTACAACATATCGACCACTATTATTTCTTGATGCAATAGTATCCCATGCCATTAGACCTGCCATAAATGAGAAACCATATACATTGCTAGAGCCTATGTTTAGTGTAGAACTACCTATGTAACTATAATTTGTAGTAGATTGACTATAAGTTACAGCGTTTATAGCAACCCCGCCATAATGACTTAAAACCATAACCCAACCGCCACCGCTATAATCCATATCTACCCAGTATTGTCTTGCAGTGCCATCTAAATTTAACCAATACCAACCGGTAGTAGCACTAGGATTTGCCTGTTTGATTGCTACGGAACTCAATGCCGCTCTTGCCGCACTAGTACCGTCTCCACCGTATATAGCGGCATTAGTCCAAGCACCGTTTAAATATACTTCTAGTGCGTTTGTATCACTATTAATTCTAGATTGTCCAGTGGCTGGACTTGCAGGTCGTTGGGCAGTAGTACCAACTGGAAACTGGAAATATCCTGTATCATTTACGGTGGTATTTTTTAGTGTGGCCACTATCAATCACCCTTCGATTGTTTTAACTGAAAAATTTCCTCTTTGAGTGATTTAATGGCTTCTAATAGATATACACTTAATTTTGTATAATTAATTCCCATTGGTTGTCCATGTTGATCATAACTTACGATGTTAGGTAAAACCTTATCAACATCTTCTGCTATAAGCCCAGGTTCGTTTTTGCGAGAACCATCCTTACGATCATAGGTGTATCCCTGTAGTTGGCTAATTACACCCATTACGTCTGTTATAGGATTAAGATTTTCTTTCAGTGTTATACTTGAAGTTTCTACAATGCTGGTAGCAGTCATTACACCTTGTATGAATATACCACCTCCCACTGCTACACCACCGTAGACTTGAAGGGCACCGGTTGTTGTGCTTACTGTACCTGTAAGATTTGTTATAGTGAATATTGTAGAAATAGGACTTCCTGGTCCTTGTGGCCCGCTTGGTCCTTGCGGGCCTTGGACACCTTGTGGTCCTTGAGCACCTGTTACACTGGCTCCACTTGGTCCTTGCGGTCCTGTATTTCCAGTAGGTCCTTGTGGGCCTTGTGGGCCTTGGACACCTTGTGGTCCTTGAGGGCCGTTGACACCGTTAGATCCACTTGGTCCTTGTGGTCCTTGTGGTCCGTTAACACCATTAGCCCCACTTGGTCCTTGAGGACCCTGAGGACCTTGTGGACCAACTTGCAGAGTAGGTGACCCCGGGGCAACTGTGCTTTCGAGTACTAAATTACCTGCTGTATTAACTGTGAGTGCGAAATCACCGATATAAATTGTGCTGGTTCCCACATACAGGCTCTTAAATCTCTTTGTAGCACTACCTAAATCATAAGTTAGATCAGCACTAGGCACAATGCTGCCAGAAAGAGTAGCAGTGGTAGCATTGAGTGTTAATACACTGCTAAATCCTGTAGCGCCCGGTCCAGTTTGATATAGAACTGCGCCAGTAGTCCCACCTTCAACATTTGTAGCAGTGGTTACAGTCTGTATATAATAAACACGGGCTAATTTTTTAACATGTATTACTACACCATTACCGGGTACAGTATCAAATACAATGTTACTGCCACTGATGGTATAGTCGTTATTTGGAACTTGTACAACACCATCTTGTGTTACCAGTATAGAATTCACATCATAGCCTGCTCCGATGTTATAACTTGCTGTAACACCAGTCGATGTGAATATAGAAGTTTCGTAATTTGTAGCATTAAGAGTCAGCGTTTCTGCTTGATCATAGTAAACATTGGCTAATTTTCTAACCTGGACAATACTACTTGCTGTAGGTATATCTGCTAGAACAACCTTATCACCCGAAATAACATAGTCTACACTAGGAACCTGTGTTATACCTTCTACAACAACAATAATACTGCTTACGTCATATCCATAGCCTATGGTAAAAGAACTAGTTGTGCCGGTTGCTGTAAAGATGTTTGTGGTATAACTGCCTGCCTGTAGGCTTAATACAGTATTAGCATCTAATGGACGCCAATTGCTAGTGGCTGTATTCCATGATAAAACTTGATTTGCCGTTGGTGCTACAGTGGCAGTATCAACATCATTTAGATCATTGGCGCTCAATGTGCCAAATGTAGGAGCAGTACCTCCTGTAGATTTTAGAACTTCGCCTGCGCTACCTGGTCCAACAAATGAAGTTGCATTGGCTGCACTTTGGAATAAAATAGTTCCTGCACTGCCGCCTAATACATAACGACTATATCCTACAAGCTGACTTGAAGTATTAACTGCTAATAAACTACCAGCGATAGAACTAAATCCTACTTGAGTAGTCGATGTGCTTGTTGAACTTAGGGCGCTGGCCACTGATGCTGTGCCTGTTAGTGCTCCAACAAATGTAGGTGCTGTGACTACTGATTGGAAATATCCCGCTCCACCTACGCCTAGTCCACCTTCCACTGTAAGAGCACCTGTGCTGGTATTGGTAGCAGCCGTAGTATCAGTTAATTTTAGACTACCTGTTTTAAATGTACCGTAGCGTGTACCAACATAAACACTACCAGTTTCTTGTCCTTGGTCATACCATTCTAAATAACCTGTATCATTAGCCCAGCCTAGGAAGGCGTCTTGATCTGCGCCTTTGTAATAGTGCATGATAAAGCCAATGTCTTTACCATCATCTAGTGTCCATGTAAAATTATCAGGTCCAGGAACGTGTATGTTTTGTAAATTATCTGTTATTACAGTTTGTGTAGAATATACGTAAGTGCTTGTTCCTTGGAACACTGCATTACCTGTAAATATAGCATCACCTGCCACCACAAGTGATTTATCAATCCACGCACCACCTGCTGTGTATATACTATTGCTGGTATTTGTTACAGTGTTGGCATTGGTTCCATTTACACGTAATTGTCCTTCTACAGTAAGTCCTCCCGCTGAGGCCTTAAGTTGCACACCATCAATGTCAATTGTATTAGCAGCAACAAATAGATTTTTAAATCTTGTTGATGTGCTACCTAGGCTCACTGTGTTATTGACAGCAGGTAGAATATCACCATAGACTGTCAGTGTGTTTAGAGCAATATTTCCATCACCGTCTCTAAAAACTAATGTGCTTGGTGTATTTGTGCTGGTTCCGTTTGATGTTACAGTAAACGTAGCGCCACTACTATTAGCACTCCCGCTCAAACCAAAGCCACTTGTTGCACCTGTGGCAACATAGGTTCCTACTGGTCCTGTTGGACCCTGAACGCCCTGCGGTCCTTGTGGTCCTTGAACACCCTGTGGTCCTTGTGGGCCTGTTGCTCCATCTACCCCAATAGTACCGTTAGACCCACTTGGTCCTGTTGGTCCCTGAGGTCCTTGTGGACCAGTAGCACCGTCGGCGCCTATATAACCATTAGCGCCGCTTGGGCCCTGTGGTCCTTGTGGTCCTGCTGCGCCTAGAGTATTAAGATCGGCCCAGGATGGAATTCCACTATTAACAGTAAGAACCTGGCTACTGGTTCCGATAGTTAAAAATGAAGTTTGCCCAGCAGCAGACTGGTAGGGTAAATCTCCTACAGCACCACTGGCCAAATTAGTGGCTGTATTAACACCTGTAACAGCGATTTTATCTGCTGAAATTGAACCATCTGCAATATTTGTGGAAGTTATCTGGGTGCTCATAGTTTTCTTATGGTAATGACTTGTTATTTACCATATTTTCACTATTCTAACAGCGAGGCTTTACTGGTTAAGTTTGATGATTACAATACCAGAACCACCTTCTTTACCAGTAGTTTCTCCATTTCCTCCGCTTCCGCCACCGCCACCGCCAGTATTAGCAGTGCCCGCAGTCGAAGTTGGACCTCCATTGCCGCCACCGCCAGTGCCTCCAGATCGTGGAGTTTGTCCTTCTCTAGATGAACCACCTCCGCCACCTGCATAAGTTACGCTGACCCCAGTAATAGACGACGCTGATCCATTACCACCTGGACCACCAACTGTTCCGCTAGCAGCGCCTGTTCCGCTTGCCCCTGCGCCACCACCTCCGCCACCTGCGCCGTTGTATGAACCACCTCCTCCACCAGATCCACCTGAGTTTCCTTGGCTTGGTGATGTCGCAGGAGTATTACCTGCACCTCCGCTACCACATGGTCCTGCGGCATTATCGCATCCGCACCCTCCACCGCCGCTACCACCTGCAGCCCCTGATGATCCCGGAGTTGATGGATCGTATCCGGGTACTGATCCGCCTCGTCCTCCTCCTGTAGAAGTTATAGTAGAAAATATTGAGTTTGAGCCGTTGGTATTTACAGCACCACCGCCACCTACTGTGATAGTATATTCAGTACCACCTGTCACAGCAAATGCACTGCCAACTCTATATCCGCCTGCACCTCCACCACCGCCAAATGCCTTCCCACCGCCGCCTCCACCAGCTACGACAAGATAATCAACTGACGTAACACCAGTAGGACATATCCATTTTGCACTACTCTTGAATGTTATTAGTCCCTGTGCAGGCAGTTGATATTTTAGTATTACTACACCAGATCCGCCTGCTCCTCCAAATCCTTGATTACCACCGCCACTAAGGTGTCCACCACCGCCACCACCACCCCCAGTATTGGTTGTTCCTGCTGTAGCATAAAGAGCAGATTGTGCGCCTGCACCACCCCCGCCTTGACCGCCATTACCAGCAGGACCACTTAAATGACATCCACCACCCCCGCCACCTGCATAATAGGTCGATGAGCCAGTTATAGTTGAAATAGAACCATTCCCGCCGGCACCTCCTGCATTACTTGCACCATTTGAACCTACGGCTCCAGCGCCACCACCTCCTCCTGCACCGTAACTGGGCGCTGAGTTGCTGGCGTTTCCACCGTTATTTCCCTGACTTGGGCTAACTGATGGAGTATTACCTGCTGCGCCTGTAGTGCTGCCTGAAAAACTAATATTAGTCGCTCCACCTCCACCAGAACCTCCTGCTAGGGCTGTAGGGGTTGTTTCACATCCGCCGGCGCCACCACCCGCTGAACTTATTCCATTGAATGAACTAGCAGTTCCGCTAGTTCCCTGTGTTCCTGTGCCTGATCCGCCTCGTGCTGAACCACCACTTCCTCCGTTTCCACCACTACCGACAACTATAGCATAGTCAGTTCCTGCGGTGACAGCCATACCAGTTCCTGTTCTAAATCCGCCTGCACCACCTCCACCTGCGATGCCACCACCTCCACCTCCACCTGCGCCTACTACCAAATAATCTACTGTTCCTACACCGGTAGGACAGGTCCAAGTTCCTGAGGCAGTAAAAGTAACTATAACAGTTTTAGCACTAAGATTGGGCCAATTCGATGATAAATTAGATAAGAATTGTTCGTAAAGACCCCATATACCCTGTGCTGTATTAGAAGTAGGGGAGTTTACCTTACCTAATATTGAACCATTTTTACGCATTAGGGATAACTACCCAGCTCGTAGTATCTTCATCCCAACGATACATCTGCCCATCTGTGGGCATAGGGGTAGGTGCTGCCCATTGGCAAGTAGATTCGTTTAGAACCCAACTGTTAAATGGTTTAGGGGGAATAAAAGCATCGCGACCTGCGTCAAATGTATAACCTATCCCTGCGTAATTTTTACGGAAGTTTCCGTTATAGCTGGTCTGACGCCATGTACCGCCAAATAACTTGCGGCAAAATGCAATGCCAATACTTTCATCTTCTTGACCGTTAGCATCTGCGGTATCTCTATTGTCTACCACAATAACACGTAAAACTTGACTATTACTGTCTAATTCAGCAAAATGTGCCATCTAAACACTCCTTTGTTCGGAGTATTTATTTAAGAATTAGTTCTGTGAGGTCTGCATTTATGCCAATATGTCCTGCGGGGAATGTATTAAATGAAAGGCTTATTCTTGTATCTTCACCGGATGCTCTAGTTTCTACCATATGAGTAAGACTACTAGGAAATAGAATTAGTCTACCCTGTATGGCCTCAAACCACCAACTTTCAGAATTGTAGGGATTAAAGTCTTTAGGCTCAAACTTAATTTGATGATACTTGTCATTATAAAAGTATATACGATCTGTGGCATTATCGCTTTGTATATAAAATACTCCGCTGACTAGGCTGTTAGGATGAGCATGTTTATGATGGTATTCACCTTGCTTTGTATAGTTTAACCAACTTTGTGTTATACGTAGTTTTACAGCATTTTTAGGATTGTGTGTAGCAGCAAAGTATTCTGCCAAACTTTCTTCGAAAAAGTTTTTTAGTTTAGACAGGTTTTTATTTTCTAAGATGTAATTATCTTCACTGGTTACATTGCCCATATTGGCACGAGTTTTTTGTTTATCCACAAACTTACGCTCTAGTTCAGTAAGTTCACGATCTAGATCAAAAAAGCCAATAGGTATTGGGAATAGGTTATGTAGTTGCATCACGTTCCCACTGTTCACGTATACCAGGATTATTACGTTCTATTTCCTCTATCTGTTCTGGTAGCCAAACTGTATGTATACTATCTTCAAATTGCCTTATCTTTTCCACGGTTTCTAGAACTTCTGTCATAGTAGGGCAGGGGCGAGGGTCGTCCCAACGAGTAAATGTAGTATTAGATATTTCCCAACTTGCACCTGGGCGAAGTAGATGCATGGCAGTGTCTATGCCTACCATGCGATATATTTTAGGTTGATTAGAGTAGTCTTTTTCATTCATATAGATATTTAATCTATATGTATATTACTGATTTAATTTTATGATGACGATACCAGAACCACCTGCTCCACCGTTTCCTCCAGATGCTCCCCCCGATGGTGCTGATGATGCACCGCCGCCACCTCCGGTATTAGCAGTTCCGCTACCTCCATTAGGACTACCGTGAACAGCACCATTACCTCCTCCGTCTAAGCCTGTGCCACCAGTACCAGTACCGCCACTTCCACCTCCCCCGCCTGCTCTTGTAACAGCAGATCCTGTAATATTGCTACTTACACCAGGACCTCCACTACCTCCAGCAGATGGAGTATAATTTCCACCAACACCACCCGCTCCTCCACCGCCACCGCCACGGCCGTTAGCACTCCAGTCTCCATTAGATAACCCGCCTGCATAACCTTGACCAGATACGCCAGTGCCGGCGCCACTTGTTGTCATAGCACCGCCTCCAGAACCACCACTGCCTGCGCCAGCGAAACCTGCAGCACCTATGCCTCCACCTGTTGATGTTATGGTCGAAAAACCACTACCTGCGATAGAACTATCACTGCCGTTAGATCCACCTGCATTATAATAACTTGTTCCGCCTGTGCCGCCGCCACCTACTGTAATAGTAATTACTTGTCCAGCAGTAACATTTAGTGTTGCTTCGGCGCTGGCTCCGCCACCAGATGTTTGTCCTGGGGCATTAGTTCTATATCCTCCCGCACCGCCACCACCTGCTGTGGTTAAATTTCCGCCACCGCCTCCGCCACCCCCTCCAGCAATGACTAGATATTGTATACTTGTAATACCAGTTGGCACAGTCCATTGCGTTGAAGTTTTAAATATTAGAGCAGACAATGGTGCAACAGTATATTTTAGAACAACGATACCTGACCCTCCTGTTCCTCCGCTATAACTTGTTGCTGGACTATAATTTCTTCCACCACCTCCAGCGCCTCCACCAGTATTAGCAGTTCCATTGGCGCCATTATTAGATCCTATACCACCAGCACCACCTCCACCCGACCCACCTGAACTAGATCCAGTGCTACTTCCTCCCCCGCCTCCACCAGCATAGGTCACAGATGAGCCTGTAATAGTGCTTGCAGTTCCTGCTCCACCGTTTCCAGCTGTAGTGGCTCCACTGGCATTTTGACCTACTGCACCGGCACCACCACCACCTCCACCGCAGCCGGTATAACCACCACTACCGGAACTATTTCCTCCATTATTTCCTTGGCTTGGGGAGGTGGAAGGCGTATTTCCTGCTCCCCCTGTTCCGGTATTGCTGTCTTCTGCTGCTGCACCGCCTCCAGAGCCTCCGGTAGCACCATTTCTATTAAAAAGAGACCCACCTGCACCGCCTCCTGTTGAAGTTATTGTGCTAAAGACACTGTCAGTTCCGTTTGATCCTTTGTTGTTAATATTTGTAGATCCAGCACCTCCGGACCCTACAGTTATAGTATAATCTGTACCTGCTACCACAGGAAACGCTGTTCCAATTCGATAACCGCCTGCGCCCCCACCTCCTGCCCTATCGCAGCCACCGCCTCCACCTCCTGCTACTACCAAATATTGAACTTCAGTTACTCCTGAAGGGCAAGTCCACGTTCCTGATGCGGTAAATGAGACAACAACAGTCCTGTTTTCTAAAGCAGGCCAAGATGAAGCACTTTTATATCTAAGTTGATCGCTTAATCCCCATATACCATATGCAGATAGAACAGTGGCGGAACCTTGGCTAGCACTTTGTATGCCGCCAAGAAAACGTTTAGGCATATTAACTTATATCCTCAAAGCTGCATGTAACGATCAGTGCGTTAGCTGTGCCTGCTGTGGCTCCTATGCTTTGATTTTCTTCAAGATAGACAAAACTACTACGATCTACTACGTTCAATGTAGAATTACCCGGAACACTGACAGTTCCCACAATAGCAAATGGATTTCCACCTATTGCAGCAGCAGGATGCCAATTCACTGTAACGTTTGCTGCTGTGGATGAAGTATTTGCTACATTAAGTGTATTAACTTTTAGTGCTTTACCTGAAGCAGCGGCATTACTTAAAATTGCAGTAGCAGCAGTAGATGTTAAATTAGTTGCTGTAGTTTTACCATTGATTGTTGATGCGTTTATAAGATTTGGCGCTGCCATATTATCCTCCGAATACTAATGTATAACCAAATTGTCTTGCGTAGCTACCTGCGCCACTTGGTCCACTTGGTCCTTGTGGTCCCTGAGGGCCTGTATTACCTGTAGGTCCTTGCGGTCCCTGTGGTCCTGTGTTTCCAGTTGGTCCTTGAGGTCCCTGTGGTCCAGCTACACCTTGTGGTCCGTTTGATCCGTTACTACCACTTGGTCCTTGAGGGCCTTGTGGTCCAGCTACACCTTGTGGTCCTTGAGCACCAGTTGATCCATTACTACCACTTGGTCCTTGTGGTCCTTGTGGTCCTACTGAACTAGCCCAAGTATAAGCAGATCCATTCCATTGTAGATAGGTTGAGCTCAATGACGGTGCTGTAATAAATCCAGTAGCACCGGGTGCTGTTTGATAGGGGATACGGTTCGATCCACCGTCTGCTAGATTAGTTGCTGTAGTGACTCCAGCAGCACTGATACCTTCAACGTAGATTTTTTCTA
>Ga0075471_10002888_pt1 | contig 11213 bp, 8 predicted proteins | sample DEB19_08_DNA_2_FD_74787 | JGI IMG/M metagenome (GOLD analysis project Ga0075471, IMG submission 74787) | Aqueous microbial communities from the Delaware River and Bay under freshwater to marine salinity gradient to study organic matter... | ecosystem: Environmental > Aquatic > Marine > Coastal ... | reverse complement strand
ATCGACGACGCCGGCGGCAATCATCGTGTCCAGAATGCGGCCATTCACTTTGAACCCTGACGCCAGCAGCCACCCAAGGTCGTAGGCAGCATTGTGCATAATCTTTGGGCATGGCAGTTCGAGCACCTTTGCCATCCACCGTTCGACGACTTTGCGATCAAGGTTTCCGCCGCCTGCATGGGCCACAGGGAAGTACGCTTTCCAGCCCTCCACAGCGACTGCATAGCCTACGATGTATCCGTCTTTTCTGGGCCACCCCGGGCCGTGCGTGTCCATGTGCGGGTCGCAGGTCTCAAGGTCGATTGCGATTTCCGTGGCCTCGCTCAGGTCCGGGAAGGAAGCAGGAGGAACCCACTCCGACTTAGGGGTGAAAAGAGAAAGTGTTCTCATAGGAAAAAGGCCTTTTTTGCATTGCGTGGATGCACCAAGTGCAGAGACTGCTTCGCGCGAGTAATCCCCACGTACAGGAGCCTGTTGATGTCATCCGGATTCCGCTGATACTCGTCAGCGAACTTGGTCGAAAGTTCTGTCAGCATCAGCACGTTGTCGGCCTCGCCTCCCTTCGCGCCGTGTATCGTGGACAGTTTAACGTTTATCTCTCCAGTTAACTTAGTCTTTCTGCGGAGAATAGCGATGATGTAATCGCGCTTTGCAGCGTCGATCTTGGTTAACGTCTCGTGCCAGATGGCGTCTGTCTGCAGCCCGTAGTTCTCGCGAAGTCTGTTCAACGAGAACAGGCCTTCTTCTGGCAGAAGCGCCAAGGACCGCTGTCCTCGGGCCACGAACGGTGTTCCAAGGTACTTGTAGATTGCCTTGACGGTCTTTGACGACACGCTTCCTCCGCGTCGCAGTGTCTCCCACCCCATTACGGCGGTAAGGACGGCCTCGGATATGCTCCGTTGTCCGTGGCGCTCGAACAGAATCCCTTGGCCCTTGAGCCATGTGTGCATTTCGTTGAGCAGGTGATTGGTCGCCGCGAGCACGAGCCACTGCCCTGAACTCAGGTCTACTTTCTGGAAGTCGTTGTAGAACGCTATCGTCCCGCGTTCCTCGCGAGGGTGCCATATTTTTTCCTGACGCACGCGAATTCGTTTGACCACGCGGTTTGCCAGCGCATGGATTTCGAGCGGGACTCTATAGGACTGCTGTAAGACCAGAGGTTCGCCTTCAAAGCCTAGAAAGGCATGGACATCGGCCCCTGCCCAGTTGTAGACGGCTTGATCGTCATCTCCCGCAAGGTATGAACGCTTCGCCTTCTTCACGAGATGTTCAACAATCTGCCACTGGAGTTTCGACAGGTCCTGCGCCTCGTCGATGATGAGCACGTCTAGCGACGGCAGTCTCTCCGGCTGCTCCAGAATACGTTCTAGCAGGTCGTTAAAATCCAGCAGCTCCTTGGACGCCTTATAGTGACGATAGGCACGCGAGATGTACTCGAAGTGATGCCATTCGATATCTATGTTGCTTCTGTTGTAGTGGACGCGCAGGTCCTCGCCCTTGATTCTGGCAAGGTTTATTTGATTTAGAATCGGATTGTCTGCCCGAACAGAAAACACTTCGTCGTCTGTCTCGGTGACTATTTCGATCCCAACCTGCGCGGAGAACTCCCGGAAGTTCTCGGGCCGCATCATGTCCTTTGTACTCACGCCTAGGCAGTAGTACGCCAGACTATGTAGCGTCCTGAACCACGGGAAATCGATGTCAGGAACGAGGGTCGGGAATCGCTGTATAGCGCGTTCCCGAGCCTCTATTGAGGCCTTTCTGGTGAAGGAGAAGTACCCTATCGCAGAGGAACTGGTCCCCTCTTCTAGTTCCTTCTCAACAAGGCCTAGAAGATAGGTAGTCTTGCCTGAACCCGGAGGCCCAAATATTTTCTGGACCCGCATGGCCTAGAACGGAGCACCCGAGCTTTGTTCCGGCGTTGGGAACGGGGAGTCCTGTTTAGTGAATGCGTCGATCTTCCAGACCCGTGTTGCGCGGGCCTTGAGCCACAGCACTTGAGACTGCCCTCCGAGGTCGCGTAGTCGCTGCGCTACTTTAGGAGATGAAAGAAGCATGTTGTTGCGCTTCAAGTGCGCCTCTAGGTCCTTCATTCGGAAGTACACCGCTGCCTGCTCTTCGTCCGTCCATGGCCTGCCCATGAGGATTTCATCACGGTCCATGGCTTGATGCAGGTGCGTGCAAAATTCTTCGAGAAGGTCGTTGAAGCGCCCCGTCGTGGTCGTGTCCTCTGAGGCGTCCTGAATATGTTCCAGCTCCACCATCTCGCGGAGAAGTCCATTCAGGACACTTTCCCAGTCGTTCTTACGCAGCGTCGGAGGGACTACGTTAATCTTCTCCATGCAAGCCTTCTGGAAAGATGCCTGATTGAACAGGCTCTCTGTCTCCAGTTCGATGCGTTTCCCGTTCACGTCCAAGAACCACAGCGGCGGCTCTGATGCGTACTTGCTGAGAGATGTCAGGCGAGGGCTATCAGGACCCTCGGACCCTATTCCATATTTACGCGTGCGGCACAGCCCACTGTTGCAGAAGCTAACCAGCGGCTGGTCCTTGCACTTGTAGTTATATGTCTTCTTGTTGAGCTGCTTGACGACAATCTGCAGTTCGGAGATTCCCAGCGGGGGCGAGAAGTAGTTCATGTTGTGTTCCATGAGCTTGTTCTCCCATGCTTCGGGGAACGCCTTCTTCAGATAGACGCCAAGGCTGAACAGGCCGTTGTTACGCGTGCCCTCCGGAAACCCCTGTGAACACAAGGCCTGCAAGCAAGGCGGCCCGTCGGCGATGACCTTCTCTGCGGCCTTAGGAGCCTGCGGAATAGTCAGCGGAGGCGTCTGGACATGCTGCCGGTAGAGTTCGAAGAACTCTTCTAGTGTCGCCGCCTCGCCGTTGTCCTTGATCGCATATCGAAGCGTCTCGTCCGCGTTGTGGTACGGCAGATTCAGGAAGTTCCCCGTGTCCCCACGCTCTATGAGAATTTCCGCCTGCTTTGGGAAAATTTCCCGACCTGATTCACCTATCAGTGCCGCGCAGGCACGCAGGTACTCCTGCATATCTCCAGCAGGGATAGGAGAGGAAACAAAACAAAATACGTGCGCGCCTCCGGATTTGGAGCGGCAAACAACTAGAGGGAGGCCAAGGGAGCGAACCTTGTGAACAACCAGTCCAAGGTCCAAAGGATACTGGTCAATATCAATACAGCCCCACCCACAAGAATTATCGCCACGAATCGGAATAATTCCCAGAGAAGGCTCACCTCCTCGTAGATGTCGTTCCCAAAGGTCCTTAGTCGGAGGTTGTCTGACGACGACCGCTTTTCCTGCTTGTTTTCCATTGGATTTCGACCCCTCAATTCGATAGGTGCCATAGGCGATGTCGAGTCCCTCGAATATCGCCATGAATTGCGAGAGTTCGTTGGTCATTCTGCTTTCTCAAAAAAGCGGGGGCCGAGGCCCCCGCATGGGTCAAAATGGGATTTCTTCCGCCGTGGTCGCAGCTTCGTCTTGATGCTTGACCTTAACGTCCCCCGACTTCACCGAATTGGCGAACTCCTTCGCTAGACGGTAGACACCCATGTCCTCCACAGACCCAACACGCTCGATCTCCCAGCCGTACCACTTACCCTTATCGTTTGATTCTTGGGTCGTGGTCAGTCGATAAATCTGACTGAACATCGGCGGGGTATAAAGACCGCCCTGACTAGACTGGAGCTTCACGCTCATCTGCATGCTGTTCCACTTGCGGCTCTTCTTGAGCTGCGTGGACTTCATGGAGATAAGAGCGGGAGAAGGCACGCCATTCTCGTCCAGCACCATCACATAGTGATTCGCGGTGTTCTCGATATAGTTACCGTTATCAAGATAGTCGCGATTGTCCCCCGGCTCACGGTGTGTTCTGGACAGAATGTCGCTAGTCGCCGAATAGATCGCAACCGGAGCACCACTGCCAGACCCACGAGGAGCCCATTCAATATACTGACGCACGTAGGCGCACGGAATCACCATCAGCCCCTTCTTGCCGTCGTACAGCTGACCAGTCACGGTGTTGTACACCATGCCGGGCATTGCTCCATCGACTTCGCCAACTTCTGGACTGGAAGCCGTCAGAAGCCGTAAAAACGGCAATGCAAAGTCTTCTTGATTCATTCCGTCAAAACCCGACGCAGCAGCATCCTCCTCAAACGTGCTGACGACGACCATGCCGGTTTCGGCCTTCTGTGCTAGATCTTTGCTCATGTTTCTTTCCTCTTATGACTTGATTACGGCCTTCTGGCCAATGTATGCGCCGAAGAGTTCTTGAGGGAACTCATTTCCGCGTTCCACCTGCTCACGAACCCATGCCTTTAGGGTCATGGGCTCTACCTTCTCCGACTGCTCAAGCGGGTATCCCGTCTCACGCAGCAACCGAACAAGACGAGCGCACAACTCGTCTTCGCCGCGCCCAAAGCGCACCGAGACGGTGTTCTTAATGATGTCATCGAAGCCGCGTTTCCGCAGCCATTCGTAAGCCTCCGCCCGCCTTCCTTCTGGGATCGACGCACCGTAAAACGGTTTGATCTCAATAGAAGACCCGTCGTCCATCCTGAACGACTTCATGCCTAGTGTAGCAAGGGCTTCAGGGATGGACTCCTCAGTGAGCTTTCGGTACTGGTCCTTCCGCTCCTTGAGGCTCTGCTCCATGTCGTCCAGTTCTTTCTCAAGTTCCTTGGCCCGTCGGGCAAGGGCAGAAATGCCGGATAAGGCATCATCTGCAATACTGAATGCAGCAGCATCTTTTTCGAAGAGGTCAGTCATATTCGTTTCCTCTGCTCGGGAACAAGTCTATCTGTATTGGGATATATCGGCGCTCAAACTTATCCCATTTCAGGCACTTAAAGCGCCCTTTGTTGCGGTGAGCGGCCACGGCACTAATGATGCCAATGGCTGTCGGGTCGCCGATGAACAAAAGATAATCTTCGTCTCCGAAGTTTGCAAGCATGCGCTTGATTCTTGCAACGGTGGGTTCAACAGAGAACGCCACCTGAGCATTAGGGGGAAGAATCACCTTGATTTCTCCCCAGTTCAGCGCTCCAGTGATGTTGTGCTGCTTGGTCTCAGACACGACGTAGACGGTCGGCATCGTTTTCTCCTTTCTTTGTAACGAGGACTGATAGTACACTCGGCCCTGTGGGAAATACAATCCCCTCTAGAAAGAGAGACCAATGGAACAATTTTTAGCCAACTATCCATTCAAAAATAAGCCGTTCCTACACCAAGAAGCCTATTTGGCTAGGTTCTGGAACAAAGAAAACGCCGCCCTTTTTGCAGAGATGGGAACAGGCAAGTCGTATATGGTGATCAACAACATTGCCATGCTGTACGACCTTGGCCGTATCAATGCTGCTCTCATCGTCGCCCCGAAGGGCGTCTATCGGAACTGGGTGGACACAGAAATCCCTAGGCACATGCCCAGCCATGTGGTGCACCGCATTGCACTATGGTCCCATGCCCCACGAAAAGCGGAAAAGAAGGCGATGGACGACCTTCTGGAGTCCTCAGAAGACCTGCGAATTCTGGTCATGAATATCGAAGCACTGTCCACGTCCAAGGGAACAAGTTTCGCAAGGTTCTTCCTGAACATGTACAAGGCGCTCATGGTCATTGATGAAAGCACCACCATCAAGAACCATACTGCGACAAGGTCAAAAAATGCCGCAAAAATAGGCAAATTAGCGCGTTTTCGGCGAATCATGACCGGCTCTCCCGTGACTCGTTCGCCGATGGACCTATACCAACAGTGCTTCTTCCTCAACGAGGATTGCTTGGGGTTCAGTAGCTACTACGCGTTCCAGTCGCGTTACGCTGTCACCGTCGAGAAAGCCTTGGGCAGTCATTCGTTCCGCAAGGTCGTCGCTTACAGGAAACTCGATGAACTAAAAGAACGCCTTGATAAATTCAGCTTCCGCGTCACGAAAGACGAGTGCCTAGACCTACCAGAAAAACTCTACATCAAGCGAGAGGTAGACCTGACCGATGAGCAGGGCCGTGTCTACATGGAAATGAAACATCTGGCCGTCGCGAGCATTGAGCGTGACATGGCCAGCACAGTCAACGCGCTTACACAGTTGATGCGCCTACATCAGATTGTATGCGGGCACCTAAAGCTAGATTCCGGGGAGGTAGTCTCGCTTCCCAACAACCGCCTCAAAGAACTGCTGAATGTGCTGGAAGAATCCGATGGCAAGGTCATCATCTGGGCCACGTATCGGCACGACATCGAGGCGATCAAACTCGAACTTCAAAAGACCTATGGAATGGAGACCGTCGGTACCTATTACGGAGACACTGAAGGGGAAGAACGGCAACGCGTGGTCAGGGACTTCCAAGACCCTGATAGTCCCTTGCGCTTTTTCATCGGAAACCCCCGGACAGGGGGCTACGGGATTACCCTGACCGCCGCCAATCTGGTGGTCTACTACAGTAATAGTTTTGACCTTGAAATCCGCCTGCAGTCCGAGGACCGCGCTCATCGAATTGGTCAGAAGCGAAACGTGACCTACGTTGACCTGATGTGCCCTCGAACAGTTGACGAAAAAATAGTCAAGGCGCTCAGGGACAAGATTGACATCGCAAATCAGGTGCTAGGGGAGGACATCCGGTCATGGTTGATTTGATACCCATCAGGAAAGAGTTCAAATACGAAGAACTACGTCGGGAAGACGGCCCCAACGGGCGCCGGTACGTGTACGGTGAACAGCGCCTTCCCAGCGTGACCCATATCTTGTCGTCAACAGGCGACAAACAGGCCTTGAAAGACTGGGAAAACAGGGTTGGAACAGAAGAGGCAGAGCGCATCAAAACAGAGGCATCCCTTGTGGGCACCCACATGCACTCTGTGATCGAACGAATGGTGGCTATGCGAGACCTGCCAAGGCCGACGAACTGGGCCATGACAAAAGGCTATGAAATGGGCTATCGGCTCATCAATACCTTCTTCAAGAACATCGACGCCATCCATGGCTCCGAGGTGCCCCTGTACTACCCGGACAAGTATGCTGGAACAGCGGACATGGTGGCCGTGTACCGTGGTCAGTTGGCCATTATCGACTTCAAACAGTCCAATAAGGTCAAAAGAAGGGGCTGGATCGACAGCTATTTTCAGCAACTCGCAGCGTATGCGCTTGCACACGACATGGTCCACGGTACTCGCATCGATTACGGCGTAATCCTAATGGCTTGCCGTGATGATGCGAATACCATGCTGGAGTTTACGACCACGGGCCGCGATTTCGCCCAACATCAGGAGAAATGGCTGCGCCGGGTAAGCGCCTACTATGACGCTACGCCGCAGGTTGCTGCTCCTCCTCGGGAGGTACTGCCGCCTGTGCCGGGGGAGTGAGCCCCTGCAAAAGCTGGTCGTTCGGGAACAACTGCTCAAGCATCATGCGGCTCTGGCTGTTCGGCGCTCCTCCCGGAGCGGGAGCAGCAGGTGCCGCCGGCGCTGGAGCAGCAGGTGCCTGAGACCCGGGCATTCCTCTTGTGGAGGGGACAGCAGCATTTTTTTCAAATGCCCCTCGAAAAGCCTCCATCCGTCTTTTGGCGGATACCTCATTGAGCAGCTTATCTTTGGCCTCTTCTTCTGCAATGTTATACGCTTCCTGCAACCACGCAGGAGCGGCAACCGTCTTTATGTCAGACATAGGGCTATAAAGATCGACGCCGGCTATCTCAGAAAGCAGGCGTTTTCTATCAACGTCCGCGCCTCTGCCCACAAGGCCTAGTACTTTTTGCAGCGCCTGTTGCTTAAGGGTACTCAGGGCCAGTGTGTTATTTGCGCCCAGAGCATTGGCAATGAGGATTGCTGCGGGCCTATCCAGCGCCTCTGAAATCTTTTCTTTGCCCATTTTTGTGGCGTCGTAGGCCGATGCCCAGTCTCGCATCGAGCGGAGATTCTTTATATCGTCTTGCGACAAAAGCTCCGTTGCAAGGCTGTAGTTTTTAAGCAAAAGATTATCGACGTTTTCCTTGAACTTGCTGAGATCTCTCTCTTCCAGAAGAGGCTGCAACACGGAATAACGTACCTCTGTTGAAAGAGCCTTTATCTGCGGGCTATCTTCTCCAAAAATTTCCTTTAAGCGAGACATAACACGCTGGGCACCCGCCGGGTACTTCTGCGCGCTTTCTCCAAACAAGGATTTACGAACCTCCTCCGGCGTGATCTCCTTGTTGCTAAGTATCTTTCGAACTGCTTTTTCTTCGTCAAATAGACGCCGATAATTCGCCCAGAACTTATCCGCGCCAATAAGCGCCGGAAAAACAGACCTATCCCCAAGCATTGTTTGGTTGTCGTAAGCATCACGGATAAGGCCATCAAGCCTTGCCCGGATGTGGCCAAATGCTGCGCCTTCTTCGCCCTTTACTCTTTTCCCAAGAGCCCTTCTGAGCGTAACGATTCCGTTCGGCCCTCCCATGGGAACAGCGTCAGGCATTTCAGCCTGTTTTTTTATGTTACTAAGAACTGCCTTAAGCTGAGGCATTGCATCAAGCGCAAAACGACCCTCGTTAATGTAGTTCGTGATGTCGTCCGAAAAATCCAAGAACGCTTTTTGAGGAATCGCTGCTTTCTTTGAAGAAGCGAGCGTATACAACTCGTCCCCTTTTTCTTTGTATCTTTGATCTAATCTCCGCCCAGCGTCTGCAATTTCTTTCAGTCGTTCAGCATAACGAACCTGATTTCCAGACAAATTTTTAGCTTTTAGTACAAATTGCTTGGCCTGCGTCGCGACTGGCTCAGTCAAGTCTATGCCGGACTCAGCAAAGCGCTTGGTGGCCTTCTTGACGAGATCTTTTCTGCCTAGTTTATCGGGAGAAACAGCCGAAAATATGTTTGCATTTGCGGCTGCCGCTGTTAAGTCTTCCAAGGCCTTTCTAGCCTCTCCCTTCGCCAGATTTTTTGCCCCAGATTTTACATTTCCAGCGGCTCTGGCTACTCCTCCGCCCGGGATCAAATTAGGAATAAACTCGATTCCAGAACGAACAGCCGCTCCAGCCGCCGGACCAAGAGCTTCTGCTGCCTGCTCGCCTGTCCAGTCGGCTGCCTTCGCTACAGGCTCCATAAGCTGCCCAGCAGCTCCTACAATCGCTTTTCCGCTCCTAGACCTAGGCTCGTAAGTCATCTCTTCCTGCGTTTTTTCGACAGACTCTGCGGCCTTGTTCAGATCCCCTGTCGCGAGGTTATAAAGCCCCTTCCACCCAGCAAGCGGTTCGGCAAGCATCGACGAAGCCATTGTCATTCCGGTCTCAGCAACGCCTTGTCCGAAATCCAATGCCTTCTCAGCAAACCCCTGCGGAGAAGTCTCTTTTTCCCGAAGCTCCTGAACTTTCCTGAATCCGCGTTCGGCTGCTTCGGGGCTGTCCGCAGTTATCTTGTACTTTTTGCCGTCAACATTGATGCTAAAAGACTGGGCGGCCATCTTCTTCTCCTAATCGTTTTCGGCTTCAATACTGAAACCATCCCCAGAGTAGATCACGTTGGAAGACGGGGCTATCCCAGTTTCGGATGAAGGCCCTTGGCTCCCTACAGCAGGGGGAATACGCGGATTAAACACCGCAGGGTCTATCCCTTTTGATCTCAAATGGGCGTCAATCATTCCGTTAATCTTCGGGGGATCCCACGGTTCATCATAGGCATTCATTCGATTGATAAACGCCCCTTCGTAGGCTCCTCTTACCACGTTATTTACATTGGACAAGATAACCCTTGGGTCACCACTTCCGGCACCCACCGACATAAGCGCCTGCTCCATGTCCTTGTTACTAAACTCCGCAGTAATTTTTCCTCCTCGCTGTGCTTTTGCAACGGCATAGGCAAGAGCGAGAAGACCTGTTCTCATGTTGTTTGACGTGATATTTGCCTCGTCAAAAACGGCATAGTTATTGGGATTAAAGATGTCGTTGATTTTTTCTGCCCCGCTATCCCCTCCAAATTTTCCACCAAGCGCCGATAGTTCTGTGCCAAACTCACCCAAAGCCCCTGCAATCCTGTTGACAGAGGTCGCTGAATCTGGGTTCTCGGTTATGCTTTGGGCCACCCTTAGTGCGGGCATTAAGATCTGGTCTGCGGCATCAATTTTTACTTCGGAATCTTCTTTTCTTTCCTCAGTGTCCGGAACCATGGACGGATTGATCTTCATGCCTGTGATGTTGGCCGGAGCCGGGGTCCCGTCTAGGAAAAACAACCTTCCGTCTTGTTCAACTCCTGACCCCACCACCCTGCGTTTATTGATGTCATAAAGAGTAATGGAATTTGGGCTACTCTTATTCTTTGACGCCGTTGGGAGTTCAACTACCTGTTCGCCTTCTCCCAAAACATACGGCTTTCCTGAGCGTAAATCCACCAAGGAAGTAGAGACCCCATCTTCGTTTATAACCCTTTCCACATTTGCTAGGATATTCCCCCTACTGTCTTGGATAGAGAACATTCCCAGTGGTTTAGTTGCTGTCGATCTATCCTTTAGCGCACTTGCCGTAAGTTCGCCCTCTAGTTTCCTGTTTATGACTTCGTCAGAAATAGCCTGTTGCAGGGCCGCGAGCCGTGCTTCTTGGCCCATGGAATTTATCCGTCCTGCCGACTTTACGGCCAACGAAGGGACATCACCAAAGGCCCCTGCAGCACGTGAGGCAAAGGAGCCGCTCAAGGGGTTTCCTCTGGCATCTTGGTTCGCGGCAAACGCAAAACTTCTTCGCGAGATATCCGCCAGCAGGGCCGCCCGTTCTAGTTCTTTGTCTCGCTTTAGGTCTTGCCCCAAGGCGGAAGAAAACAGCCTCTCGTACGCCTTCGCATTACTTTCAACGGCATTAGAATCAAGGGGGCGGATTAAAGATGAAAACGGGTTAGCTTTTTTTTTAGCTTCCCCGCCCGCCGCATAACGGGCATAACTTACCTCTCCCCCGTCAGCCATGTTTAGCGGTGGAAGCGCTCCTCCCGGGGGCATTCCTCCCGGGGGCATTCCTCCCGGGGGCATTCCTCCCGGGGGCATTGCGGGGGGCTGAACCCCAGCCGTTACGCCCGCTCCCTGAAGCTGCTGCCCAAGGTCCGCTAGGCCTCCCCCGGCGGGAGAGGGCGGTGCACCAGCGCCCGATGGCGGGAGGGGGGGAGGAGTAGCCCCACCGGGCGCTGGGCCCGCGTTCTGTTGGCCGGGAACGCTTGCGATTCCCTGCCCGAGTTTGGATTGAAGA
>Ga0075471_10002887_pt1 | contig 11217 bp, 9 predicted proteins | sample DEB19_08_DNA_2_FD_74787 | JGI IMG/M metagenome (GOLD analysis project Ga0075471, IMG submission 74787) | Aqueous microbial communities from the Delaware River and Bay under freshwater to marine salinity gradient to study organic matter... | ecosystem: Environmental > Aquatic > Marine > Coastal ... | reverse complement strand
TGGAGGGCGAAGGCGAACGTCCGGCGAGACGGTACGGGGTAACCCCGAGCCGGCGCCTACCAAACACGCAGCGAACGTCCGGCGACGGGATATGGGGAGCCCGAAGCCGGCGAGTTTGTTCAGGCAGCAACAGGCTGAAGCCTGTCCTACGGGTCGCGTGGTATCGTGAAGGCTTCTCTCCGGATGCTGCGATGTTCAACTGGCTCAAGCCCAAACGCTCCGCGATCACCAGATCCACGTGGAAGGTCGTGGAGCAGGTCGACGATCTCGCGGCCGAGATGGAAGCCCTCAGCGACGCGGCCCTGCGGCGGCTGGCGCGGTCGCTCTCCTACCGGGCCAAGGCCGGCGAGCCGATCGACACGCTGATCATCGAAAGTTTCGCCGCCACCCGCGAGGCGGGCCGGCGCACGATCGGCATGCGGCATTACGACGTGCAGCTGCTGGCCGGCGTGGCCCTGGTGCACGGGGCGATCGTCGAGATGCAGACCGGCGAGGGGAAGACGCTCGTGGCCACGCTGCCGCTCGTCGCCTATGCGCTGGCCGGCAAGGGGGCGCACCTGGCCACGGTGAACGACTACCTGGCGCGCCGCGACGCCGAGTGGATGGAACCGATCTACAAGGCGCTCGGGCTGTCGGTGGGCATCGTGGAGACGGAAATGGACTTCGACGCCCGGCGCGAGGCCTACTCCCGCGACGTCACCTACGGCACCGCCAAGGAGTTTGGCTTCGACTTTCTCAAGGACCGGCTCATGAACCGCGAGATCGCCGAGGGCCGGGCCGACCTCGGGGCGATGCTCACGGGACGGACTGCCTCGACCACGTCGCAGCTCCTGCAGCGGCCGTATTGGTTCGCCCTCGTCGACGAGGCCGACAACGTGCTCATCGACGAGGCCCGCACCCCGCTGATCATCGCCTCGCCCCCCGGCGAGGCACAGGCGGTGCAGGAGGCGATCTTTCGCTTCGCGGCGGCCGCGGCAGACACTCTCGAGCGCGACGAAGACTTCGAGGCCGACGTGCAAAAGCAGACCTGCGAACTGCTGGGCCGCGGCCGCAGCCGCGTGCGGGCGCAGGAGCGGCCGGCGCTCCTCGATGGCGTGAGCCTGCTCGAACTCTACGATGCCGTCGAGCGGGCCCTCAAGGCGCGGCAGTTCTTCATCCGCGACCGGCAATACGTGGTGCGCGACGACAAGATCGTGATCATCGACGAGTTCACCGGCCGCTCGGCCGAGGGCCGCACCTGGCGTGACGGCCTCCACCAGGCGGTCGAGGCGAAGGAGGCCATCGAGGTGACCGTGCCCTCGGGCCATGCGGCGCGGATCACGATCCAGGATCTCTTCGCCCGCTGGCCGCACCTCGCCGGCATGACAGGCACCATCGCCACGAGCGCCGGTGAGATCAGCCGCACCTACGACGTGGCCGTGGCCACGGTGCCGACCAACCGCCCGGCCGTCCGCAAGCGGCTGCCACCGGTGATCTGCGCCGACCTCACCGACAAATTTCAGCGGATCGTCGCCGAAGTGCAGGAGATGCACGCCCTCGGCCGCCCCGTGCTGATCGGCACACGGTCGATCGACAAGTCGGAAACGCTCTCGCGGATGCTCACCGAGGCCGGCCTCCCCCACACCGTGCTCAACGCGCGGCAGATCGAGCGCGAGGCCGAGATCGTGTCGCAGGCCGGCCAGCGCGGCCAGATCACCGTCTCGACGAACATGGCCGGCCGCGGCACCGACATCAAGCTCGGAGAGGGCGTCCACGACATCGGCGGGCTGCACGTGATCTGCACCGAGCTGCACGACTCGGCGCGGATCGACCGCCAGCTGATCGGCCGCTGCGGCCGCCAGGGCGACCCGGGCACGTGGCGGCAGTACGTGTCGCTCGACGACGACATCCTCATAAGTGGCTTCGGCCCGGCCCGCGCCAAGCGCGTCGCGAAGCGGCTTGAGTCGTTCGTGGGCACGGCCTCGGAGCGGGCGCTCGCGATCTACAAGCAGGCCCAGCAGCGGATCGAGGCCCGGCACATCCGGCAACGGCGGCTCCTGGAATACGTGGAACGTCAGCGGGCCGAGGCGCACATCCAAATGAGCCAGGATCCCTACCTGGACGCTGCGAGCTAGAGAGAGCGCGAAACATCGGCATCCTGCCGCCGAGACAGGCGAACGCCTGTCGAAGGCCGGCCGCTTGCGCGGCTGCGGGGCAAGCCAAGGTTGCCCCGAGCCGCGATGGCTCGGCGTCCGGCCGAGCCTCGCGTAAGCCGAAGCAGGCCCGAAGGGATGCGCCGGCTTCGGGCTCCCCATATCCCATCGCCGGACGTTCGCCTCCGCCCTCCAGGCTTCGGCTCACTCGACTCCGGCTCCCGGGACACGGGGAGCCCGAAGCCTCCTCATTTCGTTGGAGGAGGCTCGGGGTTACCCCTACCGTTGAGACGGCGTAGCTGACCAGCGCAGGCAGGATGCCGAAGCGCAGGCAGGTCCGAGCGAGCGAAAGCCAGGATGGCTGAAGTGAGCGTCCGGCGAGACGGTACGGGGTAACCCCGAGCCGGCGCGGGCGAGTCGAGACAAGGCCCGGAGGGCCGGGTTACCACCAGACGACGGAGGTCGGCCAAGGCAGGTTCGACAGGATGTCGAGACTTGCCGTGAAAACGGCATGACAGGCTGAAGCCTGTCCTACGGGTCCCGTGGTTGGCGTTGACTGACGTGCCATCCTGTGTGAGCCTACGGGCACCGGTGACGCCCCCTATGAAGCCTTGCTCGCGTCTCATCGTGCCCCTCGTGCTCTGCCTCATGGTGGGCCATCTTTCCGTGCGCGCGCAGGATGCCCCTCCTGCGGCCATCGCCCCGCGTGAGGTGGCTGCTGATGGCACGGTGTCGGTCGTCGTCGACCCGCCGGCCGCTTCGCGCGCGGCCTCCACGGCCACCGCGTCGCCGGCCCCCGATGCGTCGGCGGCCGCCGCCCTCCTCGGCACGCTGCTCGAACCGTTCGATTCTGCGAGTGGTGGCACGCTGCACGACCGACCGCTGCCCCTGCTCGAGGCGCTCGAACGGTCGGGCGACCGCACCAGGCGGCTGTGGATCACGCAGGCCTATTGGAAGGTGGCCGCAGCGTTCGCGGGGCTGAAGCAGGCCACCGCTGCGGCCGAACGGCTGGAACTCGTCGCCCCCGGATCGGCCGGGCATGATCGCGCAGTGCTCGACTCGCTCGCGGCCGAAGCCCGCTCGGAACGAGCCGAGGCCGAAGCGATCCTGGTCGCCGCACAGCAGGAACTCGTGGATCTCGTCCGGCTTCCCGTCGGCGATCCCTTGCCGTGGCCGGTCGATCGGCCGCTCGTCACGGCCTACCAGACACACTTCGAGACGATTTTCGCGGCGCGCGCCGCCACCGGCCGTGTGCGGGCGATCAACCGCGCGCTGCCGAGCCGACACGAAGCGGTCGAGGCACGCGCCGCGGCGGTGCAGGCTGCGGCCGAGGCCTTCTCCCTCGCCGAGGTCGAGCATGCGAAAGGCAGCCTGCCGATCGAGGCCGTCGCGGCTGCCCACGAGCGGCTCGGGACGCAGGAGCGCGGCTTCATCGACGATGTTCGGATCTACAACAACGAGATCGCCGAGTACGTGATGGCCGTCGGGGATTTCTCGGTCCCGGACGACCGGTTTGCGGCGATGCTCATCGGCACGCCGATCCCGTGGCGCCAGCAGCCGGTCGTCGTCGCGGCCGGAGCCACGGCCGACGTGCCGCCACCCGTGCCCCAAACGCAGCCGGCCATAACGCCCCCGCCGCCCGCATTCATTGCGCCCGGGGGCGTGCAGGCCGTGCCGCCCGCGGTGCCGATCGTGCCGCCGCTCGCTCCATGATCGTCTCGCCGCCGTCAACCGCCTCGAAGCCGAGCGTGCGGCCGCTCTTGATCGGCCCGGTCGTCGTCGATCCGCCGGTGCTCCAGGCACCGATGGCCGGCTACACGAATTTCGCCTACCGGCAGGTCGTCCGTGAGTTCGGCGGCGCCGGGCTGCTCGCCACGGAGATGATCGCAGCGCGCGGCGCGCGCTGGCTCGAAACTCACCGCGGCGAAAACCCGGATCGGCTGTGGGGCGTGCGCGATGAACCGCGGCCCCTCGCGGTGCAGATGTGGGACAACGACCCCGACAATCTGGCAGCGGTGGGGCGCCGGCTCGCCAAAGACTTCGGGGTCAGCGTGGTCGATCTCAATTTCGGCTGCCCGGTGCGGCAGGTCACGGTGAAGGCTCACAGCGGTTCGTGGCTGCTCCGTGATCCGGCCCGTGTGGGAGAGATCGTGCGCCGGGTCGTCGAGGCCTGCGATGGCACTCCCGTCACGGCGAAGATCCGGCTGGGCTGCGCGGAAACCTGCCGCACGGCGATCGAGGTCGCCCAACGCGTCGAGGAGGCCGGCGCTTCCTGCCTCACGGTGCACGGCCGCGTGGCGTCGCAGTTTTTCTCCGGCCGCGCCGACTGGGAAGCGATCGCCGCGGTGAAGCGGAGCGTGTCGCGGCTGCCGGTCGTGGGCAACGGCGACATCGATTCCGCAGAAACAGCCGTGGCCAGGCTGCAGGCCCACGGGCTCGATGGCGTGATGATCGCGCGTGAATCGCTCGCCAAGCCCTGGATTTTCGCGCAGACGGCCGCCCTGCTCCGCGGTGAAGCGAAGCCACCCGACCCGTCACCCCGCGAGCAATACGATCTCGTGCTCCACCACTATGACCTCGTCTGCCGCCGTTTCGGCCCCGACCGCGGCACGCTGTTGATGCGGAAATTCGCCTGCTCGTATGCCCAAGGGCTTCCCGGGGCCCGCGAGTTTCGGGGACGGGTGTCGCGCGTCCTGTCGCAGACCGAATTTATGGAGGTGATGCGAACGACCTTTCCAGGAAGCCCGCGGCAGACCTATTTTTCGCATGCCGACTTGTCGAAATTCAATCGCGCGCTATAAATAAGGCATGCGATCGTCGAACGCTGGACCTTCCCAGAAAATTGCGTCGAAGCCTCAGCCCACTGCGTCTCGCAGTTCCGACTCCGCACTCCTCGAACTGCTGCGGGTCGCGGGCGCTGCTGGCATCGGCGACTTGGCAGCGGCCCTCGGCGTCACGGCCACAGCCATCCGCCAGCGGCTCGACCGACTGACGAAGGCCGGCCTCGTGGAACGCTCGGCTCGCGAACCCTCCACCGGGCGCGGCCGGCCGGCCCACCGGTACAGTCTCACCGAAAAGGGCCGTCGGGGCGGTGGCGACAATTTTCGAGACCTCGCGCTCGTCCTCTGGCGGGAAATGCGGGGGATTCGCGACCCCGAGGTGCGGCGCGGTCTGTTGTCACGGATCGGCACGGCCATGGCCCTTGGCTACCGTGATCGCGTTCTCGGCTCGACGCCAGAGGCTCGTCTCGGCGACGTCGCCCGTCTCTTTCAGGAGCGGCAAATCTCCTGTGCGGTCGAGGCCGACCATGTCGGCGGTGCCCTGCCAGTGCTCACCACCTATGCCTGCCCGTATCCGGATCTGGCCGAGCAGGACCGGGGCATCTGCGCCGCCGAGCGCGCGATGCTCGAGGAACTCGCCGGTGCACCAGTGCGGCTGTCGGAATGCCGGCTCGACGGCGGCTCCTGCTGCCGGTTTACGGCCGGCGAGCCCGTGCCGGCGGCGGCTGGCTCGGCCCTTGAAAACCCCGCCGTTGCAGCATCGAATGCCGTGCGGTTTCCCATGCAGTCCATCCCGGAGAGTGCCCGATGACGCAACCCCTTGCCACCCCGAAGCCCTGGATCGAGGGCCGGTTCGAGGAAAACATGGTCCTCACCACCGTCGAGCAGGCGATCAACTGGGCCCGTCAGTCGAGCATCTGGCCGATGACGTTCGGCCTGGCCTGCTGTGCGATCGAGATGATGGCAGCCGGCGCGAGCCGGTACGACATGGATCGCTTCGGCGCGGGCGCGTTTCGGGCCACGCCGCGTCAGGCCGACCTGATGATCGTGGCCGGCACCGTCACCTACAAGATGGCCAGCCGCGTCCGTCGGCTCTACAACCTGATGCCCGATCCGAAATACGTGATCGCCATGGGTGCCTGCACGACCGGGGGCGGCCCGTACTTCAAGTGGGGCTACCACGTCGTCAAGGGCGTCGATCTGGTAGTGCCTGTCGACGTCTACGTGCCGGGGTGCCCGCCCCGTCCGGAAAGCCTCCTCGAGGGGCTGATGCGGATCCAGGACAAGATCCAGGGGCAGCGGATCGCCAAGCGAAAGGACGGCGCCGGCAAGGTCGACGACGAACTGCCCGTGCCGCACCACTCCGGCTATGTCGTCTCGCCCGTCGGCGACGGCGAACTCGTGTTCGACCATCAAAAGGTCCAGGCCTGATCCGGTCGCCACCGTCTCCACCTCCGCGGATTTCCCAGGAACGAATCGCCCATGCCAGCAGCGCAGCACGCCGGTGAAAAACTCGTCATCAAAGGACTGCACGTGGCCGTCGAGGGCCAGGAGATCCTCAAGGGGGTCGACCTCGAGATCGGTCGCGGCGAGGTGCACGCGCTCATGGGCCCCAACGGCTCGGGGAAGAGCACGCTTGGCTACGCGATCATGGGGCATCCGGCCTACGACGTGACCGCCGGCTCGATCGAGATGGTGAAGGCCGATGGCAGCCGTGCCGACATCCTGGCGATGGAGCCCGACGAGCGGGCGCGGGCCGGCATCTTCCTGGCGTTTCAGCGGCCGATGTCGATCCCCGGCGTGCGGGTGGCCGATTTCCTGCGGCATTCGGTGACGAACGTCCGCAACCCCGGCCGCAAGGAGGGGGAAGAGCTGATGCCGATGCGGGAGTTTCGCGACGAGCTCAAGAAGAAGATGGCCGAACTCTCGATGGATCCCGAATTCGCCCGCCGCTACGTCAACGATGGCTTCTCCGGCGGCGAGATGAAACGGGCCGAGATTCTCCAGTTGGCGATGCTGCGGCCGAAGTTCGCGATCCTCGACGAGACCGACAGCGGCCTCGACGCCGATGCCGTGCGGCTGGCCAGCCAGAGCATCGCGAAGATCGGCGGTGCTGAGATGGGCATCCTCATCATCACCCACCACGAGCAGCTTCTCGAGCACAACATTCCGCTCAAGACACACGTGATGCTCGGCGGGCGGATCGTCGAGTCGGGCGGGCCCGAATTGGCCGCCGAACTCCACAAGAAGGGCTATGAGCGAATCCGCGCCGCCTATCCGGAAGCTGCCGCAGCCGAGAAGGCCATGGAAGATTCCCGCGCCGAGCCGGCCCCGGCCTGACTCACCCACTTCTTCAAGGAGGCACGCCATGGCCACAGGACTCGACGACCCCACCGACACGCTCGGCGAGATCAACAAATACGACTTCCGCACCGACTCCCCGGCCGTCTTCAAGGCCCGCAAGGGGATCGATGCCGAGATCGTCACGCAGATCTCGGAGATGAAGAACGAGCCGACCTGGATGCGCGACTTCCGCCTCAAGTCGCTGGAGATTTTCGAGTCGAAGCCGATGCCGAACTGGGGCGGCCGCCTGGGCATCGACTTCCAGGACATCTACTACTACCTCAAGCCCACCGAACAACAGGGCAAGACGTGGGAAGAGGTGCCAGACGCGATCAAGCAGACGTTCGACCGCCTGGGCATTCCCGAGGCGGAGCGGAAGTTTCTCGCCGGTGTGAAGGCCCAGTTCGAGAGCGAGGTGGTGTACGGCTCGCTCCAGGAGGATCTCGCCAAGAAGGGCGTGATCTTCACCGACACCGACACCGCCGTCCGCGAGCATTCCGACCTCTTGCGCGAGTACTTCGGCACGGTCATCCCGCCCACCGACAACAAGTTCGCCGCCCTCAACTCGGCCGTCTGGTCGGGCGGCTCGTTCATCTACGTGCCCAAGGGCGTGAAGATCGAGTTTCCGCTGCAGGCCTACTTCCGCATCAACGCGGAGAGCATGGGGCAGTTTGAGCGGACGCTGATCATCGTCGACGAAGGGGCCCACGTGCACTACGTCGAGGGCTGCACGGCGCCGATGTATTCGACCGAGAGCCTCCACTCGGCCGTCGTCGAGATCATCGTCAAGAAGCACGGCCGGTGCCGCTACACCACGATCCAAAACTGGGCCAACAACATCTACAACCTCGTCACGAAGCGGGCCATGGCCTACGAGGGCGCGCTGATGGAGTGGATCGACGGCAACCTCGGCAGCCAGCTGACGATGAAGTATCCAGCCGTCTACCTGATGGAGCCGGGGGCGCGCGGCGAGATTCTCTCGATCGCATTCGCCTCGGCCGGCCAGCACCAGGATGCCGGTGCGAAGATCGTCCATGCCGCCCCGCACACCAGCGGACGGATCGTGTCGAAGAGCATCTCGAAGAACGGCGGCCGCGCCAGCTACCGCGGGCTCGTGAAGGTGGAGCCCGGGGCCAAGAAGAGCAAGTCGAGCGTGGTCTGCGACGCCCTCATCCTCGACGACAAGAGCCGCAGCGACACCTACCCCTACATCGAGATCGAAGAGCAGGATGTCACCATCGGCCACGAGGCGAGCGTCTCGAAGATCGGCGAGGAGCAGCTCTTTTACCTCATGAGCCGGGGCCTGTCCGAGGCCGAGGCGAGCACGATGATCGTCGGTGGATTCATCGAGCCGCTCGTCAAGGAGCTGCCAATGGAATACGCCGTCGAAATGAACAAGCTCATCCAGCTGCAGATGGAAGGGTCGGTGGGCTAGAGCATGACCGCCGCCACCGCCTCTCCCGCCATCGCCGCGGCATTCGATCGCGACGCGCTCAACCATCTGATCGCGGCCGAATCGCTCCCGTCATGGGTGGCAGAAAGACGCCGCGCCGCCTTTGAGTCCTTCGGAGGCCTCGGGCTGCCCGATCGCCGCAGTGAAAACTGGATGCGGACCGACCTGCGGCTCTTCAAGCCGAAGGCGTGGGGCCTGCGGCCGCGGGCAGCGACCATGGCGGCCCCCGCCGGACTGCTCGCCGAGGCGATCACCTCGGGCGTGGTGTCGGCCGAAACCTTCCTCGATCAGCCTGTCCGGCCGGCCGCCGAGACGTCGCTCGCCGGTCAACTCATATCGCTCGACGGGCACGTGATCCGCGAGGAGATCGATCCGGGCCTCGCCAAACTGGGCGTCGTCTTCGGCTCGGCCGAACGCGTGCTCAAGGAACACGGTGCCGCGATCGAGCCGCACTGGTTCTCCGTGATCGATTCCCATGCCGACTGGTTTGCGGCGCTGCACGCGGCGTTTCACCGAGCGAGTGCGGTGCTCTACGTGCCGGCCGGCGTGAAGGTCCGCGAACCCCTGTCGGCGCTTGCGGCGATCAGCCCCGGTGGCGTGGACACCTCGCACGTGCTCGTGGTCCTCGGCGCGGGGGCCGAAGCCACGCTGCTCACCGAGACGGCGGGCGGCGGCGACGCGGCCAGCCCTGCAGGCGGCTTTCACTGTGGCGGCACGGAAATCGTGGTCGGCCGCGGCGCATTCCTGCGGATGGTGAACCTGCAAAACTGGAACACGGGAGTCTGGCACTTCGCCCGCCAGAAGGCCGTCGTGCACGAAAATGGCCGGCTGCAGTGGACGCTCGGCGCACTCGGCAGCCGTGTCTCCCAAGTCGCTCAGGACGTGGCCCTGGCGGGACGACATGCCGACGCCCAGGTAAACGGCGTGATGTTCACCGAGGGCCGGCAGCACCTCGTCTACAACACGCTCCAGCATCACGAGGCCCCCTCGTGCAAAAGCGACCTGCTCTACAAGGGCGCCCTGCAGGACCGGTCGCGGCTGGTGTGGCGCGGCATGATCAAGGTCGACAAGTCAGCGCAGAAAACCGACGGCTACCAGCGCAACGACAACCTCATGCTCTCGAACGACGCCCGGGCCGATTCGATCCCGGGCCTCGAGATCGAGGCCGACGACGTCCGCTGCACCCACGGCGCCACCAGCGGCCGCGTGGACACGGAGCAATTGTTCTACGCCCAAGCCCGCGGACTGTCGGCCGACGAAGCCGCCCGCCTCGTGGTCGCAGGCTTCTTTCAACAGGTCTTCGACCGGATCACGATCGCACCGGTGCGCGAGGCACTCGCCCGCGCAATCGGCAGCCGGATCCGTCGGGTGTCGTGAGCGTCATGCCAGACTTCGTTCGCGTCGCCGACATCAGTGAGATTCCCGACCCGGGCAAGACGCTCGTCGAAGTCGACGGCGAGATGGTGGCCTTGTTCCATGTCGAAGGCCGATTCTACGCGATCGACGACGTGTGCACGCACGACGGCGGTCCGCTCGCCGACGGCGAACTCCGCGACCACAAGATCTCCTGCCCACGCCACGGTGCCAAATTCGACATTCGCACCGGCGCCGCCCTGACGATGCCGGCCGTGCGGGCCACGCGGGCGCACGACGTGAAGGTCGAAGACGGTGGCGTATGGGTGCGGCTCCGCGACGCGACATCGCCCCCCGGGCCCGCAGCCTTCGCTGCGGCGACGCCGGCGGCCCCTGCTGCAGCGGCACCATCCCCGGGTTCGAGCGCCTCTGAATCGGCTCCCACGCACGCGGCGAGCAAGACGGGTCCGCTGTGTGAAGACTCGATCCGCGAACTGCTCAAGGACGTGAAGGATCCCGAGCTGTTCGTGAACATCGTCGACCTCGGCCTCGTGTACGGCGTCACGCTCGAACCGGCCGCCGACTCGCCCGGCAAGCAGAAGATCGGCATCGACATGACGATGACGAGCCCGGCCTGCCCGGCTGGTCCGCAGCTCATCGGCGACACGAAGCGGGTGCTGGGAGCCCATGCCGACGTGGCGGGAGTCGAGGTGCGGATCGTCATGGATCCACCATGGACCCCCGACCGGATGACCGAAGCCGCACGTGATCAGCTCGGCATTTTCTGACGCATGTCCTCTCGTGGGACAGACTTCAGTCTGTCATGCTCAGCTGCACGCCGGCTCGGGGTTGCCCCGTACCGTCTCGCCGGACGCTCGCTTTGTTGAACGCCCCGGCTTCGGGCTCCCCATATCCCGTCGCCGGACGCTCGCTGCGCCCATCCTGGGCTTCACTCGCTCGGATTTGCCTGCGCTCCGGCATCCTGCCTGCGCTGGTCAAATACGCCGTCTCAACGGCAGGGGCAACCCCTCGCCTGCCCCTTTCCAGTTGAGGAGGATCGGGGCTGCCCATGCCCTCGAGCGGGCTGTGGGAGCGAGCGCAGCCATGGATGGCGAAAGCGAAGCGGACACGCAGAGAGCCGAGGCCGGGAGGGCCG
>Ga0075471_10002886_pt1 | contig 11225 bp, 10 predicted proteins | sample DEB19_08_DNA_2_FD_74787 | JGI IMG/M metagenome (GOLD analysis project Ga0075471, IMG submission 74787) | Aqueous microbial communities from the Delaware River and Bay under freshwater to marine salinity gradient to study organic matter... | ecosystem: Environmental > Aquatic > Marine > Coastal ... | reverse complement strand
GCTGCGGCAGGTGGATGGCCGCGCCGCGGGACTCGAGGAAGCGCGCGTTGCCCTTCTGCTCGTCGCCGACGAACCACGGCAGCGGAAAGAGGATGGCGGCCACGCCCGCGGCGGCAACCTCGGCCACCGTGATGGCGCCGGCGCGGGCGACCAGCACGTCGCACCACGCGTAGCGCGTCGCCATGTCGTCGATGAATGCCACGACCTCGGCCTCCACCCCGGCCGACGCGTACGCGGCGCGAAGCGCCTCGAGGTTGCGCTCGCCCGCCTGATGCACGACCTGCGGGCGCTTGTCGGCGGGCAGCGCAGCGAGTGCGGCGACCACCAGCTGATTCAAAGTCTGCGCGCCGAGGCTGCCGCCGACCACCAGCAGGCGAAGCGGCCCGGACCGGCCGGCATAGCGCTCGCCGGGCGCCGGAACCTGCGTCATTTCCGGGCGAAGCGGCGTGCCGAGCCAGCGATCGGCCTTCGGTGCCGGCAGCCGGTCCCCCACCGGGTGGCCCGAACGCGCGGCGAAGGCGCCCTCCATGCCGACCACGACCACGTCAGCAACGAGCGCGAGCGCGCGATTGGAGAGGCCCGCCGTGGCGCCTGGCTCGTGAACGAGCAGTGGCCGCCCGAGGAGCGAGGCCATCATCCCGGCCGGAAACGCGACGTAGCCGCCCATCGAGACGACGACGTCGGGGCGAACGCGCCGAAGAATGCGGATCGATTGCACAAAGGCCGCCAACAGGCGCAGCGGCAGCAACGCCCAGGCGAGCAACCCCTTGCCCCGCACGCCCCCGAAGGCGAGCGTGTGCATGGGGTAGCCCGCCCGCGACACGAGCCGCCCCTCCATGCCGGCGGGCGTGCCGAGCCACTCGACTGCCCAGCCGCGTCGCTTGAGCTCATCGGCAATGGCGAGGCCCGGAAAAATGTGGCCGCCGGTGCCGGCCGCCATGATCAGCGCCGTGCGTGCGCGGCTCATCGGCCGCCTCCGCGCATCAGGTGACGGTTTTCGAAATCCACCCGCAGCAGGATGGCGAGCGCCATGCAGTTCACGACAATCCCGGTGCCGCCGAACGACAGCAGCGGCAACGTGAGGCCCTTGGTCGGCAGCAGCCCCATGTTCACGCCCATGTTGATGAACGCCTGCACGGCAAGCCAGACGCCGACGCCCTGGGCCACCAGCGCGGCGTAGTAACGCTCGAGGCTCGCGGCCTGGCGCCCGACGGCGAACGCCCGGATCACCAGGAACAGGAAGAGCGTGATCACCGCGGCCACGCCCACGAAGCCCAGCTCCTCGGCGATCACCGCGAGGATGAAGTCCGTGTGTGCCTCCGGCAGGTAAAAGAGCTTTTCCACCGAAGCGCCAAGCCCCACCCCGAGCCACTCCCCTCGCCCGAAGGCGATGAGCGAGTGGGACAACTGGTAGCCCTTGCCGAACGCGTCGGCCCACGGGTCCATGAAGCCGAGGATGCGCTGCAGGCGATAGGGCGAGGAAACGATGAGCGCGACGAACGCAAGCGGCAGCAGCATCGCCAGCACGGCGAAGATGCGCCAGTTGAGGCCGCCCAGGAACAGCACGCCCATGGCGATGGCGGTGACCACCACCAGGGCGCCGAAGTCAGGCTCGCGCAGCAACAGCGCCGCCACCATGAGCATCACGCCGAACATCGGCAGGAACCCCTTCTTGAGGTCGTCCATGAACGCGGCCTTGCGCACCGTGTAGTCGGCCGCGTAAAGCACCACCAGCAGCTTCATCAATTCCGACGGCTGGAAGGTGATGGGGCCCAGGCCGATCCAGCGGCGAGCGCCGTTCACCTCGCGCCCGACACCCGGGATGAGGACCGCGACAAGCAAGGCCACGCCACCCAGGAAAAGCCACGGGGCCGCCCGCTGCCACGCCGCGAGCGGGACGCGGAAAGCCGCGTAGGCCACTGCAAGCCCGATGGCGAGATACACGCCGTGCCGCGCCAGGAAGTAGTGCGGCCGGAAGCCCGTGAAGCGCTCGGCATCTGCCGTGGCAACCGAAGCCGAGTAGACCATCACCAGGCCGGTTGCCGCGAGCAGCAGCGCGCTCCAGAGGAGCCCCTGGTCGATGGCGGTGGCGCGGCGCCCGGGGTTGTAGAGCATCAGCGCAGCTTCAGCGTCGACAGGCCGACCAGCACCAGCATCATGGTGATGATCCAGAAGCGGACCACGACCTGGTTTTCCTTCCAGCCCTTGAGCTCGTAGTGGTGGTGCAGCGGCGCCATGCGGAAGACGCGCTTGCCGGTGAGCTTGAACGAGGCCACCTGGATCATCACCGACAGCGTCTCCACCACGAACACGCCGCCCATCACCAGCAGCACGATCTCCTGGCGCACCACGATGGCCACCATGCCGAGCGCCGCGCCGAGTGCCAGCGCGCCCACGTCGCCCATGAACACCTCGGCGGGGTAGGCGTTGAACCAGAGGAAGGCGAGGCCCGCGCCCGCAATGGCGGCGCAGAAGACCGTGAGCTCGCCGGCGCCGGCAATGAAGGGGAATCCCAGGTACTTGGAAAACACGGCGTTGCCGGTGACGTAGGCGAACACCGCCAGCGCGCTCGCGATCATGACCGTCGGCATGATGGCGAGGCCATCGAGCCCGTCCGTGAGGTTCACCGCATTCGAGGTGCCGACCACGACAAAGTAGCCGAGCACGACGAAGCCGATGGTGCCCAGGGGAATCGCCACTGCCTTGAAGAAGGGGACGATCAACTCCGTCTGCTGCGGGAGCTTCGCGCTCCACGCGAGCGTGGCCACGGCCAGCGCCGCGATGACCGACTGCCAGAAGAACTTCCAGCGCGCCGGCAGCCCCTTGGGGTTGCGGTGCACGACCTTGCGCCAGTCGTCGACCCAGCCCACGGCGCCGAAGCCCAGGGTGGTGAGCAGGCAGATCCAGACGTAACGATTCTGGAGGTCCATCCACAGCAGCGTGGTGATCGCCACGGACACGAGAATCAGCGCGCCGCCCATGGTGGGCGTGCCGCGCTTGACCAGGTGGCTTTGCGGGCCGTCGTCGCGAACCGACTGGCCGATCTTGTAGGCGGTGAGCTTGCGAATCATCGCCGGGCCCACGAAGAACGAGATCAGCAAGGCGGTCAGGGCGGCCAGTACCGCGCGCAGCGTGAGGTACGAGAAGACATTGAAGGCCCGGATGCTCTCGCCCAGCCATTCCGCCAACTCAAGCAGCACGGGTGCTCTCCTCCATCAGCAAGCCCACCACGCGCTCCATGCGCATGAAGCGCGAGCCCTTGACCAGGATGGCCGTGCCCGGAGCGGCGGCGAGGCGCGCGGCGGCGGCAGCCGCTTCGGGCGATGGCGCGTGCGTAGCGCCGACGCCGAAGGCCTTGGCGGCGTGGGCCGAGAGCTCGCCCAGGGTCACCAGCGATTCGATGCCGGCCGCGCGCGCTGCAGAGCCGACCTCCGCATGCATCTGCGCCGCCCCTTCGCCCAGCTCGCCCATGTCGCCGAGAACCAGCACCCGGCGCCCGGGGAGCGCCGCGAGCACCTGCACCGCTGCGCGTGCCGAGTCCGGGTTGGCGTTGTAGGTGTCGTCGATCACCACCAGCCCGCCCGGCGCGCTCTTGCGCTCGAGCCGGCCCTTGGCCCCGCCGAATGCCTCGAGGCCAGCGCGCATGGCGTCGGCCGGAATGTCGAGGGCGAACGCAAGCGCGCAAGCTGCCACGGCATTTCTCGCGTTGTGCTCTCCGGGAACGCGCAGCCGGGCCGTGAACCCGCCCTCGGGCGTCGCCACGCGCAGCTCGCCCGCCTCGAGCGCGCCACGCACTTGCGCAGCAGCCGAAAACCCGAAGCTCACGACACGACGCGACGCGGCGAGGCCGCGCCAGTAATCGGCGTAAGCATCGTCCGCGCTCACGAGCGCCACGCCCTCGGCGCCCAGCCCGCCGTAGATCTCGCCCTTCGCCCGGGCGATCGCGTCGAGCCCGCCCAACATGCCAATGTGGGCCCGCTGCGCGTTGTTCACCAGCGCGATGCGCGGCGAGGCAAGCCGCGTGAGATACGCGATCTCGCCCTCGTGGTTCATGCCCATTTCCAGCACGGCGTAGCGATGCGCCTCGCGCAGGCGCAGGAGCATGAGCGGCACGCCGATGTCATTGTTGAGGTTGCCCTCGGTCGCCAGCACCGAGCCGCTCCCGCCCGCATGCGTAGCAAGTATCGACGCCGCCATCTCCTTCACCGTCGTCTTGCCGTTGCTGCCCGTCACCGCCGCCACCGGCAGCGGAAACCGCGACCGCCACGTCGCCGCGAGACGCCCCAGGCCCGCGCGCGTGTCGTTGACCACCACTTGGGGAAAGTCGCCGCAGCCCTCGGCGGGGCGCGACACGAGCGCCGCCGCAGCGCCCCGCTCGCGCGCCGAGCGCACATAGTCGTGCCCGTCGAAGCGCTCGCCCTGCAAGGCGACGAAGAGATCGCCCGACTTGAGCAGCCGGGTGTCGCTTGCGACACCCGAGAAGCGTGCCAGGGCGCCGAGGGCCTTCCCGCCGACGGCGGCGGCGGCCTCGTGCGTGTCCATCATCGAGGCGCTCATGCAGCCCTCGCCTCAAGCGCGGCCAGCGCCACTTCCGCGTCGCTGAACGGATGGCGAACGCCGTTGATCTCCTGCCAGGTTTCGTGCCCCTTGCCGGCGAGCAGCACCACGTCGCCCGGCTGCGCCTCGCTCAACGCGCGGTAGATGGCGACCTGACGGTCGGCGTCGGTGGTGACGGCCGCGCCGTGCGCGCCGGCGACCGTGGCGGCGATGATCGCCTCCGGGTCCTCCCCGCGAGGGTTGTCGCTGGTGACGACGACCCGGTCGGCGAGGCGGGCGGCGGCGGCGCCCATCAACGGGCGCTTGCCCACGTCTCGCTCTCCGCCGCAACCGAAGACGCAGATGAGCCGGCCGCCTGGGCTGACCGCGGGCCGCAGCGCAGCGAGCGCCTTGTCCAACGCGTCCGGCGTATGCGCGTAATCGACCACCACCAGCGGCGCGCCCTCCCCGCCCAGGCGTTGCAGGCGGCCCGGCACCGGCTCGATGCCGCGAACCGCCTCGAGCGCGCGGGAGAACTCGACCCCGCCCACGACCAGCGTGCCGAGCACCGCAAGCAGGTTGTGCACGTTGAAGGCGCCCAGGACCGGGGCGAACACGTCACCCTCGCCCCACTCGCCCGACACCGTGAAGCGCAGGCCCGCCGACGACTGCGAGACCTGCGAGGCGCGAAGCCTTCCCGAGCCGATCCCGTAGGTGACGATGTCGAGCCCGCCCCCCCGGAGGCGCTCGGCAAAGGCTGCGCCCTGGGCGTCGTCGACGTTGATGACTGCGTGGCGAAGGCCACGCGCCGAGAAGAGCGAGAACTTCGCCTCGGCATAGGCCTGCATCGTCCCGTGGAAGTCGAGGTGGTCGCGGGTGAGGTTGGTGAAGACGCCGGTGTCAAACTTGACCGCGGCGACGCGGCCTTGCACGAGGCCGTGGCTCGACACCTCCACCGCTGCGACCGAGGCGCCCCGCCGAAGAAAATCCGCAAGCGCACGCTGCAGCACCACCGCGTCGGGCGTGGTGATGCGGCCCTCGGCGCGCTCGCCCACGAGGCCGTTGCCGATCGTGCCCACCACCGACGCGCGGCGGCCCAGGCGCTCCCACGCCTGCGCGACCCACTGCGACACGCTCGTCTTGCCGTTGGTGCCGGTGACGCCCACCATCCACAGGCTTGCCGACGGGTCGCCGCAGGCATGGCCTGCGATTTCGCTCGCCCGGGCGCGCAAGCCCGGCACCGGGAGGTTCGGCACCGTCCATCGCTCGTTCCAGTGCCCGCCTTCCCGCTCCCAGACCACGGCAGCGGCACCCTGCGCCACTGCGTCGGCGATGAAATCGCGGCCGTCGAGTCGCTCGCCGGGATAGGCCAGGAACACCGAGCCTCGCTTGACCTGTCGCGAGTCCGTCGTGAGGTCTGCCAGGGAAACGCCCAGCCGATCGAGCGAGTCGGCGAGGGCGGCGGCCGGCGCGGGCCAGGCGGGGACGGCAGCCATCAGCCCTCTCCCTCCCGACGAGACGCCTCGGCACGCGTGGTTCCCGCCGGCGCTGCCGTCGGCGCATCGGGCGGCACGGACATCATTCGCAGCGCCGAGCCCATCACGGATGCGAATACGGGCGCAGCCACCTGCCCGCCGTAGTGCTGGCCAGCCGACGGCTCATCGACCATGACGGCGATGATGAAGCGGGGGTTGGACACCGGCCCGAAGCCGACGAAGGAGGCGACGTACTTGTTCGACGAGTAGCGCCCGCCCTCGATCTTGTAGGCGGTGCCGGTCTTGCCGCCGATACGGTAGCCGGGCACGGCCGCGAGCTGGGCCGTGCCCCCCGGGCCGACGCTCGACTCCATCATCAGCATCAGGTCGCGTGCCGTCTCGGGAGAGATGAGCGGCTTGCCGATGGGGGTCACGTCACGGCGCACGAGCGAAATCGGCAGCAACTGGCCCGCGCCGGTGAACACGGTGTAGGCGCGAGCCAATTGCAGCAGTGACATCGACAGGCCGTAGCCGTAAGCCATGGTCGCCTGCTCCACCGGGCGCCACCGGGCCGCTGGGCGGAGCAGGCCCTTCGCCTCGCCCGGGAAGCCGGTGTCGGGCACGGAACCGATGCCAAGCTCGCGGTAGAAAGCGCCCACACGCTCTGCGGGCAACTGCAGCAGCAGCTTCGCCGAGCCGACGTTCGACGACTTCTGGATCACCTGCGAGACGGTCAGCGAGTCGTACGGCTTCACGTCCGTGATGGGCTTGCCGCCGATGACGAAGGGGCTCGATGTCGCCACGACGGTGTCGGGACGGGCGAGGCCGGCCTCCAGGGCCAGCGCGACAGTGAAGGGCTTCATGGTCGAGCCCGGCTCGAAGATGTCCGTCACCGAGCGATTGCGCGTCTGCCTGCCCGTGACATGCGCGCGGTTGTTCGGGTTGTAGTCGGGCTGGTTCACGAGCGCGAGAACTTCGCCCGTCGTCGCGTCGAGCATCACGACGCTGCCGCCCTGCGCCTTGTTGGCCACCACCGCGGCCTTGAGCTCCCGGTGGGCGAGAAACTGGAGGCGCTCGTCGATGGCAAGCCTGAGCTCGCGCCCGTCGCGCGGCACGCGAAGGCTCTCGACGTCCTCGACGACGCGCCCCTTGCGGTCCTTGATCACGCGCCGGCTGCCGGGCACGCCTGCAAGCAGCGCCTGCTGCGCAAGCTCGATCCCTTCCTGCCCCGCGTCGTCGACGCCGGTGAAGCCCACCACGTGCGCCATCACCTCGGCAGCGGGGTAGAACCGCCGGTACTCCCGCTGCTGGAACACGCCGGGCACCTTGAGCGAAATGACCTTGGCCGCCTGCTCCGGAGAGAGCTGCCGCTTGAGCCAGACGAACTGGCGCTCCTTCGCCGACTCGATGCGCTGCGAGATATCGGCCGGCTTCATGCCCAGGGCCTGGGCGAGCGACGCGAGCTGCGATCCCGAGGGCGCAAAGGCTTCCGGATGCGCCCAGATCGACTCGACGGGCGTGGAGATCGCGAGCGGCTGGCCGTTGCGGTCGAGCACGGGGCCCCGGGAAGCCGGCATCTCGAGCACACGCCCGTAGCGAGCCTCGCCCTTTGCCTGCAGGAACTCCTCGTTGAGGCCCTGCAGGTAGAAAGCGCGGCCCGCCAGCGTCCCGAACGCCGCGACGATGAGCACGAGCACCAGGCGTGCACGCCATCCTTCCAGCCGCAGCCGCAAATTGGGCGCCCGGCGCGCAAAGTTCATCGGGCCTCCTTCGCGGCCGGCGGCACAGCCTCGAGAGCAAGGGTGCGCGTGGCGGCAGGCTGCGGCAGGCGCATGTCCAGCGAGCGGGAGGCCACGGCCTCGACGCGCTTGTGCGTCGACCACGTGCCCTGCTCGAGCTGCAGGCGGGTGAAGTCCTCGTCGAGCCGCTTCGCCTCAGCCTGGGCAGCTTCGAGGGCGATGAACGACTTGCGCGAGAAATGCTGGGTGGTGATCACGCCCAGCGCGCAGGCGATCACCAGCAGGAGCAGCAGGAGGCTCGTGCGCGTCACGCGGCCGCCGTTCGCTCGGCAACCCGCAGCGTGGCGCTGCGCGCGCGCGGGTTGGCCGCGGCTTCGCCCTCGCTCGGGCGGATGGCGCGGCCGACGAGGCGCAGGGGCGGGGCGGGCAGGTCGCGGGCGCGAACGGGAACGCCCCGCGGTAGGGAGTCCGCCCGGGCATGCGCCTGGAAGAAGCGCTTGACCAGGCGGTCCTCGAGCGAATGAAAGCTGATGACCGCGAGGCGCCCGCCCGGGGCCAGCAGGCGCACCGCCTGGGGCAACGTGGCTTCGAGCTCCCCCAACTCGTCGTTCACCTTCAGGCGAATGGCCTGAAAGGTGCGCGTGGCCGGGTGCTTGCCGGGCTCGCGGGTACGCACCGCCTGGGAGGCCACCTCAGCCAGCCGCTTCGTGGTGGTGATCGGCGCCCGCTCACGCTCCGCCACGATTGCGCGGGCGACCGACGCCGCGAAGCGCTCCTCGCCCAGGTCGCGCAACACGTCGCGGATCTCCTCGAGGCTGGCGCGGGCGAGCCAAGCGGCCGCGCTCTCCCCCTGCGTCGGGTCCATGCGCATGTCGAGCGGCCCGTCGCGCAGGAAGCTGAACCCGCGCGCGGCTTGGTCGAGCTGCGGCGAGGACACGCCCAGGTCGAGCAGCACGCCGTCGACTCGCGATACGCCTCGGGTGGCCAGGGCAGCCGTCATCGTCGAGAAGCGCCCCTGGATCAGTTCAAGACGTCGATCCGCGAGCGCGCCTGACGCAAGCGCCTCGGGGTCCTGATCAAAAGCGAAAAGTCTTCCGCGAACACCGAGTTGGGCGAGGAGGGCCGCGCTGTGCCCGCCGCGGCCAAAGGTTCCATCGACGTACACGCCGTCGGGTTGGACACGGAGACAGGCAACGGCTTCTTCGAGAAGGACCGGGACATGGGCAGCCTCACTCACGGGGGGAAACAGGGGCGGAGCCGGCGGCGGTGCCGGCCCCGGTCAGCAAGAGGCAGCCCGCGCCGGTTCGCCCGGGGCCTCACAGCGAGAAGCTCTCCATGCCGGGTGGCGTGGTGGCGGACCCGCCGGACGTCAGGCGATCGAGCTGCTGCTCCCAGCGCTCGCGATCCCAGATTTCGTAGTAGTTGCCCTGCCCCACCAGCATGACCTGGCGGCCGACGCCCGCGAACGCGCGCAGCTCAGGCGACAGCAGCAGCCGGCCCGAGCCGTCGAGCGTGAGCTCTTCGGCGAAGCCCACGAGCAGGCGCTTCCACGGGTTGAACGCCGGGTCGAGGCTGGGGAAGGCCATGACGCGAGCGCGGACGGGCTCCCAGCTGGGGGCCGGGTAGAGCAACAGGCAGCGATCCGGGTGGGCAGTCAGGACCACGGGGACCGTGCCGCCCTGGGTCAGGGGGTCGCGCACGCGCGTGGGGACGGCGAGCCGGCCCTTGGCGTCGAGCGAGATTTGCGAAGCCCCCTGGAACACGTCCTCTCCCCGTTCCCGGTTTGGGGCCGCGAACAGGCCCAAAGCACCGGAAATTCCCAATTTTTCCCACTTCCCGCCACTTTAGGCATGCCGCCTGGGAGAGTCAAGCGGAAGCGGGTAAATTTTTGTTCTGCGACAGGGACTTAGCGTTGTTGCGGCCCTCAGGCACCATATTTTTTATTGTTATATTTTTCAAATACTTATAAAACACTATCAAGGTGGCTTCTCAGGAAGCCCCGCTAACTAACCGATTTTCACTTGTTGGTCGGTATTCGCCCCTACATCTGCCGCGTGAAGAGCCCGATTCCCCGCCATTGGCTTGGCACCCGCGCACCGAGAATCGCGATGGCGATCGTCGTCGCGTGTGGCGGGTGGGCGCTGTCGCTGCCCGGGCGCGCGGAGCGCGTGTCCTCGCCCGACCCGGCGCACGCGCTGGATGGCGCTGCGCTCGTTCGCGCGTTGCGCGCCGGCGGCCTCACGCTCTACTTCCGCCACACCGCCACCGACTTCTCGCGCAACGACGCGAAGATGACGAGCCATGAGGACTGCGCCACCCAGCGATTGCTCTCGGATTCAGGGCGCGCGCAAGCGCGCGTCATCGGCGAGCACGTTCGAGCGCTTTCCATTCCCGTTGGCGAGGTGCTCGCGAGCCCGTTCTGCCGAACAATGGACACGGGGCGATTGATGTTCGGGCGCGCCACGGCTGCGGTTTCGGTGCGCGGCTACGTCGGCACCGACACCTCACGCACGGACTATCGCGCGCTCGACACGCTGCTCGCCACGCCGCCGGCGGCAGGAACGGTGCGTGCCATCACCGGGCATGGCAACCCGTTTCGTGCCATCGGCGGCCCCCCGCATCTCGCGGAGGGCGAGGCCGCAGTGATCAAGCCGCTCGGGAGTCGCTGGGTGGTGGTCGCGCGCATCGCGCCTGACGGCTGGAACGCACTCGCGACAGCGGCGCGCTGAGCCTTAGCGAAGCGAAGCGGCGGCGGGGCAACGAGCGCCGTCGGGAGAGGGGCGCCAGCGGACCGCTGCGAGGCGTGCCCATTCGCCGCCTGCAGTGACCGTCTCGAGCGCGCCACCGGCGCTGCGAAGGCGCCAGCCACCGGATCCCTCCAGCACGAGAGCGTCGCCGCTCAACCGGAAGCGCACGACGCGAGGCGCGCCGGCGCCGATCGCCACGCTGCCCTCGGCAAACTGGAACGACTGCCGGATCGTGAGCCGCGCACGCGCGCGCTCCGCCTCGCCACACCAAACGCCACCAATGCGCGCTGGCACCACCCACAGCATCACCTGGCTCGACTTCTCGCGGCCGACTGGCTTGTCGGGTGCCTCCACGGTGATGCGGCGATCAGGCTGCCACTCGCCCATGTGCCAGTCGTGCGACACGATGCGCGTGCCGGGCGCCAGCGCCAGCAGGCGCGGTCGCAGCTGCAGGTTCACTTCCTGCAGCAGGTACATCGTGATCACGCGCGCGGCAGTGAGGTCGGTGTCGAAGAGGTCCTGCTTCACGAAGCGCGCGCGGGAAGCCACCCCCGCCTCGCGCGCAGCCGCCTCGCTCCTCGCGACCAGCGCGGGGTCAATCTCCACGCCCAGTGCCGTTGCGCCACGCTGGGCCGCAGCGATCACGATGCGCCCGTCGCCCGAGCCCAAGTCGATCAGCGTGTCGCGCGGGCCCACGCCGGCGATGTCGAGCATTGCGCGCGTGACGT
>Ga0075471_10002885_pt1 | contig 11226 bp, 12 predicted proteins | sample DEB19_08_DNA_2_FD_74787 | JGI IMG/M metagenome (GOLD analysis project Ga0075471, IMG submission 74787) | Aqueous microbial communities from the Delaware River and Bay under freshwater to marine salinity gradient to study organic matter... | ecosystem: Environmental > Aquatic > Marine > Coastal ... | reverse complement strand
TCCGGCGCGGCGCCGGCGCTTCCGCCGCCCCGGAGCCAGGTGATCTTGCGCATCACCGGGAGGTTCGCGTCCCGGCCGATCGCGAGGGCCGGTCCCGCCGCCGCGAGGACGAAGGTCGCCGCAACGGCCGCTGCCGCCGTTCGGGCGGATCGCGCAAAGCCCCGGGAAAGCATGACTTTCCCGTATCGCTCCCGGGCCGGCTGCCGTCAACCCCGGCCGTCGGTCGCGACGCTCGACCCAGGGCGGTCCCGTCCGGCTCCCCGGTCAGCGGCCCGGGCAACGGCCTGCCGGGCGACAAGAACCTGACAGGAGGAGCCGCCCCGGGGGGCAACTGCGTCTGCTCTCGATGGCGCGTGCCTTGCTCCCTCCGAAGTCCGGTGGGGTTTCGGGTCGGACACCGGGGCAGGCTCGCACGGAAGGTCAGGGCGCTCGTGCTCGCGTTCGCGCTCGCGGTGCTGCTTCCGGTCGGGGGGGCCGCGGCGGCCCCCGGGTTCTCCGTCCGCCTGCGATGGGCGCCGGTCCCGGGAGCCGTGGGCTACCGGGTCTACCTCCGCTCCGGGGCGAGCGGCTGGGACGCGGGGCGCGACGTCGGTCCCGGCCGCCGCGTCGAGGGCGTCGGTCTCGAGACCGAGGTCGAGGGTCTGCCGCTCTCGAACCGCAACGTGTTCACGATCACGGCCTACGACCTGCGGGGCACCGAGGGGCCGCGGTCGAACCCGCTCGGCCTCTCGCGGGAGGAGGTTCTCGCGGTGGCGCCCACGCCCACGCCCGCGTCGTCGCCGACCCCCGACGGCGGTCCGACGCCCGCCGGGACCCCGACGCCCGAGCCCACGCCTGCCGGGACCCCGACGCCCGAGCCCACGCCCTCGCCGACGCCGGTCGCTTCCACCTGCGGCGACGGCGAGGTCGGGCGGGACGAGGCCTGCGACGGCACGGCCGACGCCGCGTGCCCGGGCTTCTGCGCGCAGGACTGCACCTGTCGCGAGAGCCTCGACCTGCCGCTTCGCGGCTGGACGCTCGCGGCGGGCGACGGCACCTGGGGCGTCTACCGCATCCTCGACGACGACGGCACGACGCCGATCCGCGTGCTGCAGACCGACACCGGCAGCGTCCCGGCGAAGACCTTCGGCATCGCGTGGCCGCCGACGCCGTCGCTCGGCGCGGGCGGACGGATCCTGTCGGTCGTGCTGCAGGCGACCGAGAGCTACGCGTTCCGCGTCGTCGTCCGCGACGTCGAGGGCACCCTGTGCCGCCTCGTCTACGCGACCGGCTCGTTCGTCCCGACGCGTCGAGGTCGCAGCGTCGACTTTCCGATCGACCGCGCCCTGCGCAGCCCGGATTTCGTGCTCGTCGAGCGCGACGTCGCCGCGGACCTCGCCGCGGCCACGGGGCGCGAGCTCGCGACCGTCGAGCAGGTCGCGCTGTTCGGTCGCATGAGCGTGAAGCGGATCGGGCTGTCGCGCTCGCCGGATCCCTCGCTCCCGCGACGGCCCGGCGAGACACTGGAGCTGCCCTCGCAGGGCTGGGCCTGGAACGGAACGGGCAGCGCCCAGCAGGGCTTCGCGGACCCGTCGTTCGACGGCCCGACCCTGCTCGCGGCGCGCTCGGCCGAGGGGCTCCCGCAGTTGTCCTTCCCGTCCGAGGCGAGCCGCAGGCTGGTCGCACCCTACGGCCGAATCACCGCCGAGGTCGGTGGCCGCGACGCCTTCGCGCTCGACCTGGTCCTCGAGCTCGCCGACCGCACGGCGTTCCGGATCGTCTACGACGACGCCGCGAGCGAGGAGAAGCTGGTCTCGGGGCGCGAGGCGATCATGCCGCTGCCGGCGCCCGCGGCCGACGCCGATCCCGCGTCGGCGCGCATCCTCGTCGCCGACCCGGAGGCCGATCTCGCGCGGCTCCGCCCCGAAGCGACGCTCGCGGGAATCACGCGCGTGCGCCTGCGCGGCGGCTTCCAGTCGGGGCCGATCGTGTTCGATCGACGGCTCGACCGCTGACCGGCCGCGTTCTCAGGAGGCGGGCGGCAGGTTGAAGCGCATGCGGTCCTCGCCCAGCACGACCGGGCCCGGGTAGATCCCCGAGAGCCCCGAGGTGAACATGCGCCGCGCGAGGGCGTTGGGCGGCGACGGCACGAGGTGCGTGAAGACGAGCTTCTTCGCGCCGGCATCGCGCGCGACCTCCGCCGCCTCGACGGGCGAGGTGTGGTAGCCGGGCAGGTCCCGCGCCAGTTTCGCGAGCCGCGTGCGCCCGGTCTTCTCGGCGACGTCGGCCGCGCGCAGGATGAGCTCCGGCACGAGCGCCTCGTGGATCAGCAGGTCCGCGTCCTTCGCGTTGCGCACGACCGACGCGCTCTTCTTCGTGTCGCCCGAGACGACGACCGAGCGGCCGTGCCAGTCGAAGCGGTACCCGAGGGCCGGCTCGACGGGGCGGTGGTCGACGGGGAAGGCCGTCACCACGAGTCCGCCGCGGTCGAGCACCACGACCGAGCCGGTCGGGTCGGCGGGCGTGGCGATCTCGTGGACGATCGCCTTGGCCGCCGAGCGCGGCATGAAGGCGTCCTGGTGGTGGGTCACGCGGTAGTCGACGTCGTGCGCGTAGGCCTGCGCGAAGCCCTCGACGACCTGTGCCGTGCCGGCGGGTCCGTAGACCTCGAGCGGCTCGGGGCGCCCGGCGATCCAGCTCTGCGTCATCGTCTCGCCGAGGTCGCCGATGTGGTCGGAGTGCAGGTGGGTCAGGAGCACGGTGCCCACGGCGGAGGTGGGAAGGTTCGAGAGGTCGACGGTCTCCCAGGAGCCTGGCCCGACGTCGACGAGGAAGATCTCGCCGCCCGCGATCACGGCCGTGCACGAGCCCGCGCGCTCGTGGTCGGGCAGCGGCGAGCCCGTTCCGCACAGGACCACCGTCAGCCCCGGGTCCTGCAGCACGGCCGTGTCGATCCGCTCGAGGTTCTTCTGGACCTGGCGCTCGACGAAGCGGTCGCAACCGGACATCGTCGCCGCGATCGAGAGCAGGGCAGCCGTGCGTCGGCAGGTCTCGGCGATCTTCATGGGCGCCTCCCGGTCGGGGCCGGCGGAGATGCCGGAGACCGCTTCCTATTGCAGTACGAGTGCCGAAACAACCGCGTCGCGGACGTGCTCCCCTCCCGCATCGAGCGGAGGGGCCGCGCGCGGGCGCTCGGGATCTCAGAGGGCCGAGCGCATGGCGCCGAGCAGCCCACCGAGCAGCAGGACCGCGATCGCGACCATGCCGAGCCCGAAGCCGAGCTCGCGGTTCTCCGGGTTCTCGACGTAGCCGCGCGCGTAGAGCGCCCGGCCGACGATGAAGAGCATTCCGAGGAGGGCTCCCCAGCGCGGGCTCGCGTAGTGGCCGAAGAGCCACAGCGAAGGAAGGAACACGACCAGTTGCTCGAGCGTGTTCTGGTGAACCCGGAAGCTGCGCTCGAAGATTTCGTGTCCGGTGGTCGCGGGCGCCTTCACGCCGAAGCGACCGCGGGCCCGTCCGACCATGCCCATGATGACGAGGTACTCGACGAGGGCGAGCAGCGTGACGATCGCGATCCAGTGCATGGGGCCTCCTCCGGGCGTGACGCCCGCTCCCTGCACCCTACCAGCGGTGGGATCCGCCGCGAAGGGGAGGGCCGAAGCCTGCGGCCGGTCGGGCGCTCCGGCCCGCTTGCAGCCGTCGGCGAGGCGCGATCAACTCTCGCGTCGGCCGGACCGGGAGAGCCGGGGCGCATCGCCCCGGGCCTTCCCCTGGCGCAGGAGCGGGTCGTGGAGTCGAGCGAGGAGACCGGGGCGGACGGGTCGGGGGGCGGCCCCCGCAAGGCGACGGTCGCCTTCATCTTCGTCACCGTGGTGCTCGACATGCTGGCGCTCGGGATCGTGATCCCGGTCCTGCCGAAGCTGATCCTCGGCTTCGAGGGCGGGAATGCGGAGAGCGCGGCGGGCTGGCAGGCCCTGTTCGGAACGGTCTTCGCGGCACTCCAGTTCGTCGCGGCGCCGTTCCTCGGCGCCCTCTCGGACCGCTTCGGTCGGCGCCCGCCGATCCTGCTCTCGAACCTCGGGCTCGCCGCCGACTACGTCGTCATGGCGCTCGCGCCGTCGATCGGCTGGCTCCTGTTCGGCCGCGTCGTCGCGGGGCTGCTCTCGGCGACGATCTCGATTCCCGGCGCCTACGTCGCGGACACGGTCCCACCGGAGAAGCGCGCGGCGAGCTTCGGCATGATCGGCGCCGCCTTCGGGCTCGGCTTCGTGATCGGTCCCGCCGTCGGCGGGATCGCCGGCGCGACCGATCCGCGGCTTCCGTTCTGGATCGCCGCGTCGCTCTCGCTGACGAACTTCCTCTACGGCTGCTTCGTCCTGCCCGAGTCGCTTCCGCCCGAGCGTCGCGCGGCCTTCGACTGGCGGCGCGCGAACCCGGTCGGGGCGCTCGCCTTTCTCGGCAGCGCGCGGGCGATCTGGGGGCTCGCGCTCGTGGCGGCGCTCAGTTGGCTCGCCCACGACTCCCTGCCGCAGATCTTCTTCCTCTACGCCCACGAGAGCTTCGGCTGGGACACGCGCATGGTCGGGCTCGCGATGGCCGCGGTCGGCATCATGAGCGTCCTGGTCTCCGGGGTGCTCGTGGGCCGCATCGTGCGCGCGATCGGCGAGGCTTCCGCGCTGCGGCTCGGCCTCGCCGCCGGCACCGCGGCGATGCTGCTCTACGCGTTCGCCGGCCGGCCCGCGGTCGTGTTCGTCGCGATCCTGGTCGGCTCGTTCTGGAGCATCTCCAACTCGGCGAACCAGTCGCTCATGACCCAGCACGTCGACCCCGCCGAGCAGGGCCGCCTGCAGGGAGCCCTCGCGTCGCTGCGGGCGGCCTGCCAGGTGACGACGCCGAGCGTCTTCAACGGCGTGTTCGCGGCCGCGATCCGCGGCCCGCGCTGGCACTTCCCGGGCGCTCCGTTCCTGCTGTCGGCGGTGCTGATGGCGACGGCGCTGGGGCTCGCGACGAAGGTCGCGCGCGCGCCGGAGACGCGGGTCGCCTGAGCGTCTTGCGCGGAGCGCCCCGGCAGGAGAGCCTTGCGCAGGTCCGCCGCGACCCGTTCACGGAGGAGGATCCGGGCCGGTGTCCGGCGCGGTCTTCAAAATCGCCGAGCCCCCGTTCGGGGGCTGGATGGTTCGACTCCATCCCTCCTCCGCCACGGATCGGGGACCGGTCGCGGTCGCCGGCGGGCCATCGCCCGCCATGCTCCTGCCCGGGAGAGAGCGCGTCAGGCCGCGAAGCCGGCGTGCCGCGACTCCGCCGCGACCCGCACGAGGTCGAGCGTCGTCACGAGCCCGAGCAGCCGACGCCCCTCGGTGACGAGCACGCGGTGGACGCCGCCGGCGAGCAGGCCGCGGGCGATGTCGCGCACGGAGTGGTCCGGCGGCACGACGATCAGCGAGGTCGTCATGATGTCGCGAACGCAGAGCTCGTCGGCTCGGCTCTCGGCGTCGAGCGGGGCTGCGCCTTCCCGTGGGACCTCGCCGACCAGGTCGGTGTAGAAGTCGCGCACCGGGGCGGCGGCCTCCTGCGGGGTGACCGCGCGCTGGATCTCCGCCGACGACACGACGCCCACCACGTGCTCGTCCCGCACGACGGCGGCGCCGAAGGCGCCTTCGCTCGCGAGAAACCCCTCCAGCTCGCGGACCGTCAGATCGGGCGAGACGACCGGGACGTTCCTGCGCATGACGTCGACGGCGCGCAGACTCTTCATCGTGTTCCCTTCCTCGCGATCCCGGCCGCGCCCCGGATCCTTCCGCCCCGCGAGCGACTCCCGTCGCGTCGCGGGAGGCGCGCTGCCGCGATCTCCACCTCCCGGGGACTAGTCGGCGTACCGCATTCCGTCGATACGGTGGGCGAAGAAAGTCCCAGTAAGGGCGGCGATTTCCGCGTAGGCAGGAATCCGGCGGGCCGCCTAGGGGGCGGCTCGGGAGGGTGGTGCGGCGGGCGACGGGACGGCGTCCGGAGCGGGCGCGCCGAGCGCCGCGTCGAGCGCGGCGGCGAGCCGGACCGAGGCGCGGGCGAGCTGCCGGCGCAGCGTCGGCTCGGCGAGGCGCAGGGCGTCGGGCCCGAGCCGGCGGTCGGCGGGGAGCCGCCCGTAGACCTCGTTCTCGGCGAGCGCGTGGGTCTCCATCGCCCAGTCGGGCACGTCGCCGCGCCGGGCCTCGCGTTCGTCGCCGAGCAGCGCGTAGACGCTCTCGGGAAACCCGGGCCACGCCCACGACGCGCGCAGCTCCTGCTCGACCAGGCCCGTGTCCCAGAGCCGGTGCAGGTTCGTCCGCTCGCCCGCGAACTCGACGCGGACCTCGTTGCCGCCGTGGTCGTCGTGGTCGTCGCAGTGGAGCGGCTGGTGGAGGTCGCCCACCAGGTGGGCGAGGACGCGAAGGGCGTCGGCGCGCTCGGCGCGGCTGCGCGTGCGGTCGGCGAGAGCCGTCCGCGCCCGCCCGATCGCGGCGACGATGCAGTCGCCCTCGGGCTCCGGCGCGCAGTCGCGCGCGGGCTCGTAGGCCGTGGCCCCGCCAGGGATGTCGACGTAATGCCAGCGCTTGGTGTCGGGGCGGGAAGGACGTATGTCGTCGAGCCAGCAGGAGGCGGCGCCCAGGGTTTCGCCGTCGAGGAGTCCGGCGACCGCGCCACGCGTGGCCGGGGCGACGAGTTCCATCGCGCCGGTCCCGACGATCGCGTGGCCGGCACAACCCCAGGCGGCGGCCCGGCGAGGCACCGCGAAGGCGAGTGGCACGACGAGGACGATGGCGAGAGCGGTCGGGAGAAGGCGTTCGGCTCGCGGGCGGGGCGGCATGGCGCGCCGGACGCTAGCGCGTCTCCTCGTGCTTGTCGCGCTCGGTTCGATCGTGGCCGCCGGGCCGAGCCCGTCCGAGGCGCGGTCGCGACGCCCACGGCCCCGTGCGACCCCGTCGCCCGGGAGCCTCCCCGCGGTGACACCCGTGCCGCGGCCCACGGCGCTCGCTTCGCCGACCCCGCTCTCGGCATCCGAGGCCGCGTCGGCCGTCGGCAGGACCCGGACCGTCTGCGGCGTCGTCGCGAGCGCTCGTCGTCTCGCGCTCTCGTCCGAACGGCTCACCTTCCTGAACCTCGATCGACCCCATCCCGACTCCCCGTTCACGATCGTGATCCGGCCCGGGGATCGCGATCGTTTCGAGGGGCCGCCCGAGAGGATCTTCTTCGGGCGGCGGATCTGCGCGACCGGCATGATCGAGGTCCACCGCGGCCGGCCGGAGATGGTCGCCCGGGACCCGCGCCAGGTCCGCCTCGACGCCCAGGCTTCTCCCTGACCGGTCCGGTTCCCCGGCGCGACCCGCGGGTGGTAGGACGCAGCCGGATCGCATCCGGCGGGGCCGGGCGACCGACGACCGACGGCGAGGGACCGAGCATGGCGAAGAAGGATGGCGGCAAGCGCGCGCGGGGAAAGCGCCGCGACGACGGGTCGTCGGCGCGCAAGGCCGAGCGCAAGGCCGCGAAGGCCGAGAAGAAGGAGCGCAGGAAGGCCGCCAGGGCGTCGAAGGGCGAGGACGGGACGTCGAAGAAGGCGGAGAAGAAGTCCGCGAAGAAGGCGGCGAAGGCGGCGAAGCGCGACGGCCGGAAGTCCGCGAAGAAGCAGGACCGAAGGGCGGCGAGGTCCGCGAAGAGCCGCGAGCGGGAGGCGGAGAGGAAACAGGGCACGAAGGCGGCGAAGCGCGGCGAGCGGGAAGCGGCGAAGAAGCAGGGCACGAAGGCGGCGAAGCGCGGCGAGCCGGAAGCGGCGAAGAAGCAGGGTACGAAGTCGGCGAAGCACGGCGGAAAGAAAGCGGAGAAGAAGCGGGGCGCGAAGTCCGCGAAGCGCGATCGGAAGAAGGCGGCCGACGCCGGCCGCGGCGAGATCGAGGGCGCGCGCAAGGCGGCAAGGAAGGCCGGCTCGAAGGCCTCCGGCGAGCGCGCGGCGGAGCGCGTCGCGGCCGCCCGGATGGGCGGCGAGGCCTTGCGTCCGGCGCGGGCTGCGTCCGAGGCCGAGCCGCCGCCCGCCGGCAGCGGTGCGCGCGAGCCCCTGCCGGCTCGTCTCGCGTCGGCGATCGAGGCCGCGGCAGCACTCCTGCCGCGGCTGCTCGGCCCGGTCGGGGGGCGAAGCCGCGACTGACGGGCCGGCCCGTCAGCGCTGGAGCGTGCGCAGGTACTCGACGAGCAGCCAGATCCGGCCGCGCACGACCTCCTCGCGGGTGTCGCGGTTGCCGATGTCGTCGCCGAGCCGCTCGCCCCAGATCGGCATCTCGCGGGTGCCGTGGACGGGGATGCGGATGCGGCCGTCGATCGCGTCGGTCACGCGCGCGGCGGGAAAGGTGCCGTGATTCGTACGCGCGAGCCGGGTCAGGTCGGTCGGCGGGACGCGCAGCGCGGCGGCCGCGGGACCGTCGCCCCGCGCATCCATGCCGTGGCAGGAGGCGCAGTAGCGCACGTAGAGGGTGCGTCCGGCCTCGGAGAGCGACGAGGGCGGCGGCGTCGTCCCGGCGTCGTTCGCGGGCGGGTCCTGGGCGAAGCCGGAGAGGGCGAGCCAGCCTGCGACCAGCGGCAGCGCGACGGCGAGGCGAGGGCGTCGACGAAGGCTTCCGCGCCTGCTCGGACGATCGTTCATGGAGCCCGCTTGCCATGCGGCGCCGCGCGAAGCCAGCGTGCGGTGCCCGCCCGTGCCGGCACCGCGACGGGCGTCGCACACCGGCTCCGGGGCGACGGCCACCGCAAACGGGCTGGCGGACCCCGCGGTGATCGTTCAGAATCCGGGGCATGTTCCAGGAGAAGACCCGGATGCCCTCGCGGGACGAGGCCCTGCCCGGCCGCGACGCCCGCATGCCGGTGCCCGACCGGCACTTCGTCCTCGGCTCGCCGCTCGAGCCGCCGTTTCCCGCGGGATTCGAGCTCGCGCTGTTCGGCATGGGCTGCTTCTGGGGCGCGGAGCGGAAGTTCTGGTCGCTGCCCGGCGTGTTCTCGACGTCGGTCGGCTACGCGGGCGGGATCACGCCGAACCCGACCTACCGCGAGGTCTGCAGCGGACTCACCGGGCACAACGAGGTCGTGCGGGTCGTCTTCGACCCGGCGCGGATCGGCTATCGCGAACTGCTGGTCGTGTTCTGGGAGAGCCACGACCCGACCCAGGGCATGCGCCAGGGCAACGACGTCGGCACGCAGTACCGCTCGGGCATCTACCACGACGGCGACGGGCAGCGCGTGCTCGCCGAGCAGACCCGCGACGCCTTCCAGGAGTCGCTGCGCGCGGCCGGCTACGGCCGCGTGACGACCGAGATCCTGCCCGCTCCCGACTTCTACTACGCGGAGGACTACCACCAGCAGTATCTCGCGAAGAACCCGGGAGGCTACTGCGGGCTCGGCGGCACCGGCGTGTCCTGCCCGGTCGGGCTCTCGGGCTGACGCGGGCGCGCCGCCCGCTCCTTCAGCGGAACGCCGGGATCACGCGCTCGGCGAACAGGCGCGTCGCCCGCAGGTCGTCGACGCGGCCGAACATCGCGATGAAGTGCGTGACGCCGAGCGCCACGTACTCGCGGATCCGCTCGATCACCCGCTCCGGCGTGCCCGCGATCATCTTCTCGTCCATCGCGGCGCCGATGCCCCCGGCGCGCTCCGCCCGCCGCCGCAGGCGGGCTTCGAGGCGGTCGCCGTCCTCGTCGATCAGCACCGGCCCGAACCAGCTGCGCTCGATCTCCGCGGGATCGCGGCCGACCTCGGCGCAGTGGCCGTCGAGCACCGCGATCTTGCGCGCGAACTCCGCGGGCGAGCCTCCCATGTTCCAGACCTGCGCATGGCGGGCGACCAGCCGCAGCAGCACCTTCTCGCCGCCACCCCCGATCACGATCGGCGGGTGCGGCCGCTGCACCGGCGCCGGACGCACGTACGGCCGGTCGATCCGGTAGTGACGTCCCTCGAACGAGGGTCGGTCCTCGGTCCACATGCGCCGGCAGATCTCGAGCGCCTCGGAGAGCTGCTCGAGCCGCGTTCGCATGGGCGGGAAATCGTAGCCGTAGGCCGTGTACTCCGACTCGAACCAGCCCGCGCCGAGTCCCATCTCGAGTCGCCCGTTCGAGATCGCGTCGAGACTCGCGGCCATCTTCGCCGTGAGCGACGGGTGGCGGTAGGAGTTGCAGAAGACGAGCGTGCCGAAGCGGATCGTGCTGGTCTCGCGCGCGAGCGCTGCCATCGTGACCCAGGCCTCGAGCTGGTCGGCGCCCGGCGGCGTGACGACGCCGTGGAAGTGGTCGTCGAGCCAGACGGTGTCGTAGCCGAGCCGCTCGGCTTCCTTCCAGTGGGCGACGAGCGCCTCCCACGAGGCACCTTCCTGCGGGGTCTGGATTCCGAAGCGGATGCGTCTCGTCCCGTTCATCGCGCGGTGCTCCCCGTTGGCCAGCCGCAGCCGCGGGCGAAGTAGTCCGGGCCGGCTTCGCGAAGAGCCTCGAGCCACGCGGGCCAGAAGTCGCTCGCGCGCCGGACGAAGTCGGCGACCTCGGGATCGCGCGCGGCGGCCGCCGCCATCCACGGCGACTCGAGTTCGATCGTCCCGCTCGGGCTGCCGAGCCCGGGCAGCTTCGTCGAGAGCCGGCGCACGCCGCGCCCCTCGGCCCAGCGGTCGGAGGGGTCGTCGGTCGGCAGGAAGCCCGGCAGGTCCGACCAGGCCTCGATGAAGGTCATCTCGCCCTGGTCGTCGAAGGTGAACTCCTCGTAGATCGGGCACGAGCCGCCCGCGTACTCGAAGACGACGGTGCACCGGGCGAAGGGCTGGACCGGGAACGCGCGGCAGTCGCGCACCGGCACGGTCGACGGGTCGAGCGCGAGCGCGGCGCGCGTCGTGTCGATCATGTTCTGCCGTCCGTAGCCCGTGAGCCAGAGCCACGGGGGCAACTCCCAGCGCGCGACCAGCTCCGCGTAGTCCGGCACGATCGCGGGGTCGGCGCGCAGGTCGAGACCGTCGAAGTACACGTTCGCCTGCTCGACGTAGTACGCGGCGGGCCGCGTCGGCGAGAGCGCGGTCGAGAGCCGGGCCTCGGGGGGGAGCGAGGTCGTGTCCCCGCAGCCCGCGAGCAAGGCCGCGAGCGCGAGCACGCGGGGAAGGCCCGGTCGGGGGCGTCGCCTGGACATGGCCGCGATCCTCGCCCGCGCCCGGGAGGCCGCGCAAGGGCGGACGCGGGAGGCACCTTGTCCGTCCCCGCG
>Ga0075471_10002883_pt1 | contig 11230 bp, 6 predicted proteins | sample DEB19_08_DNA_2_FD_74787 | JGI IMG/M metagenome (GOLD analysis project Ga0075471, IMG submission 74787) | Aqueous microbial communities from the Delaware River and Bay under freshwater to marine salinity gradient to study organic matter... | ecosystem: Environmental > Aquatic > Marine > Coastal ... | reverse complement strand
CTGATCGACGCGCCGCCGCCCGCGTGGCCGGCGCTTGGATTGGTCGCCAGCGGCGGCCACACCCACCTCTTCCGCATGCACGACCCGCTGCGCGCCGAGCTCCTCGGCCGCACGATCGACGACGCGGTGGGCGAGGCGTTCGACAAGGCGGCGACGATCCTCGACCTCGGCTACCCGGGCGGGCCGCGCCTCGATGCCCGGAGTTCCGGGGGCAACGCGGGCGCCGTCCGCTTCCCGCTCCCCCGCCTGACGGCGCGCAGCGTGCGCGGTGCGGCGGCGGATGCGGCCGACCCCGACGCCCGCACGCTCGACTTCAGCTTCAGCGGCCTGAAGACCGCCCTGCTCTACGCCGTGCGCGGCGTGCCGCCGTCGCCCGGCCGCGCGCCACCGCCCGCGCCCGAACCGCTGACGCCGCAGCGCGTCTCCGACCTCTGCGCGAGCTTCCAGGCCGCGGCCGTCGCCCAGGTGGTCGACGTCGTGGCCCGCGCCCACGCGCGCCTGGCCGCTTCGGGCCAGGCGCCGCGGACGCTGCTGGTCGGGGGTGGCGCCAGCGCCAACCGGCACATGCGCGCGGAGCTCGCGTCGCTCGGCGAGCGGCTTGGGATGGAGGTCCGACTCCCCACCCTTGCCTACTGCCTCGACAACGCGGCCATGATCGCCGCGCTCGCCCACTGGCGCCTGGCCGCGGGCGAGCGCGACGACCTTCGGCTCGCGCCGAGCGCAAGGAGCGCGCTCGGGCGGTCGTGAACCGCGCGGACGCGGCTCACTCGTCGTCGGACGGGCGCGACTTCGGCGCCGCCGCCGACGGGTTGGCCAGGCGCTGCTTCAGCACCTCGCGGCGGATCTCCTCCATGAGGTCCGCGTTCTGGCGCAGGAAGGTCTTGGACGCCTCGCGGCCCTGGCCCAGGCGCACGTCGCCGTAGCTGAACCAGGCGCCGCTCTTGTCGACGACGCCGTCGGCCACGGCCAGGTCGAGCACGTCGCCGGAGATCGAGATGCCCTCCTCGAACATGATGTCGAACTCGGCCTCGCGGAACGGGGGCGCGATCTTGTTCTTGACGACCTTCGCCTTCACGCGGTTGCCCACGTTGCGCTCGCCGTCCTTGATGGCGCCGATGCGGCGGATGTCGATGCGGACCGAGGAGTAGAACTTGAGCGCGCGGCCGCCGGTGGTGGTCTCGGGCGAGCCGAACATCACGCCGATCTTCTCGCGCAGCTGGTTGATGAAGATCACGATGCACTCGCTCTTGGCGATGGCGCCGGTGAGCTTGCGCAGGGCCTGGCTCATCAGGCGCGCCTGCAGGCCGACGTGGCTGTCGCCCATCTCGCCCTCGATCTCGGCGCGGGGGATGAGCGCGGCCACGGAGTCGACGACGATCACGTCGACGGCGTTGGAGCGCACGAGCATCTCGCAGATCTCCAGCGCCTGCTCGCCGGTGTCCGGCTGCGAGACCAGGATCTCGTCGAGGTTGACGCCCAGGCGCTTGGCCCACGAGGGGTCGAGCGCGTGCTCGGCGTCGATGAAGGCCGCGACGCCGCCCTGCTTCTGGCAGTTGGAGATGACCGTGAGCGCGAGGGTGGTCTTGCCCGAGCTCTCGGGGCCGAACACCTCGACGATGCGCCCGCGCGGCAGGCCGCGGCCGCCGAGGGCGAGGTCGAGGCTGAGCGCGCCGCTCGAGACCGACGGGATCACCGGTACCGACTCGTTGTCGAGCCGCATGATCGAGCCCTTGCCGTAGTTCTTCTCGATCTGGCCGACGGCGGCCTCGAGCGCCTTGTTCTTGGCGGCGCGCGCGGCGGCATCGACGACCGGCGCCGGCTTCACGTCGACGCGGGGGGACGGGGCGGCGGGCTTCGAGTCACCGGGCTTGGGGGTGGGCATGGGCGCCATCTTCCCACCCGCCGCGGGCGCGGGGGCGGTCACCGCGGGCCGGCCGGCGGGACCAGCCAGGGCTGCCGGGGCGATGGCCGCGGGGGCCGGGGTGCGGGAGGAGGGGGTGCCGTTCGTCGTGGTTGCCATGGGTCGGTCGCTCCGTCGGTTGAGGGGTTTCTGCGCGGGAAACGCTGCGCATCCTTGCGGTGTTCGGTGTTTGGTAGGTTCCCGAACCTCATCGGTTCTGTCAAGGCCTGTTCGGGAGATTTTCGGTATTTCCGTCCCTCGCCAGCCGAACCGCCTTTGAGGTGCGGGCACAGTAGCCCCCCAGGGTGAAGCTCCTGCGACACCCCGCCATTTTTCGCCCCCTCCGCCCGCAGGATGTGCGCCCCGCCCCGCGGCTCAGCCCTGGCTCGACGACGACGTCGACCGCCGCGTCGGCTTGCGCGTCGGCTTCTTCTTCGCGGCGGCCGCGGCGGCCGCCGCCTCCTCCTCGGCCTTCTTCTGCGCCGCGGCCTGCGCCTCCGCGGCCTTGCGCTCGGCGGCCAGGCGCAGGGCCTCCTTGTTGACGACCTTGTTGAGCTCGTCGGCCACGCGCGCGTGCACCGCGATGATGGGCATCGTCTGCATCGCGAAGGGCTTGAGGTCGGCGTTGGTGCAGTTGTCGTACTGCCACCGGTAGAGCGCGAGCATCCGTGCCGTCTCGCCGGCCATGAACATCATGTAGGCCTGGTCGAACTCCGCGCCGCGCAGCGCGCCGAGCCGCTCGGCCGTCGCGGCATCGTCGCCGTCGAGCGCCGTCGGCAGCGCGATGCCCTGCTTCGCGGCCGCCTTGCCGACGATCACCTGGATCGCGGTGTGGTTGGTCGACATCCGCTGCCCGAGGTCGCGGACGTCCTGCGACTCGCCGTGCTGCATGGCCAGCGTCCCGAGCGCGACCTGCTGCAGGTCCGAGCGCGCGACCGTGCGCGCGAACTCGTCGGCCGGCATCGAGGGATCGGCCGGCGGCGGCGCGGGCTCCATCGGCACCACGCCGCCCGCGGCGTCCGCGGCGGCGAGTCCCGCCGCGGCATCGCCCGTCGGCTCCCCGGACGCCGCGCCTGCGGGCGTCGCGCCCTGCGCGGCCGGTGCCGCGGCATCGATGCCCTGTGGCGCGGCCCGGCAGCCGGCCGCCGCGAGGGTCCCGGCGGCGGCGAGGATCGTGAGGCTTCGGCGGAGGCGATCGGTGTGCATGGCGTGGGGTCCGTGTCGGTCAGAAGGCGATCTGGTAGGTCAGCGCGATCGAGAAGTCGATGCCGGCGGTGTAGCTCGAGTTCAGGCCGGTGATGCCGTTGGGCGTCCGGTACTCGGTGGTGATCACCGGGTTCAGGAGGTTCTTCGCGTTCAGCGAGAGGCGCAGGCCGTCGATGATCGCCTGCGACATGGTGAAGTTCAGGGTGCCGTAGCCGAGCTGGTAGATGGCGGGCGTCAGCTCGACCAGGTTCGGCACGCCGCCGCTCACCAGCGCGTCGCCGCGGTAGTTGTAGAAGAGGCCGAACTGCGTTCCCGTGGGCTCGTGGTCGTACGTGGCGTTCAGGTTGACCAGGAACTCCGGCGTCTGGGTCATCTGCTGGGTGTCCTGCGGGAGCCCGTACAGCGCCCACTGGTCCTTCTGGTCCTGTGGAAGCTCGACCTGCGACTCCATGTAGGTGAAGTTGGCGCCGAACTTCAGCCCTTCCCACTCCTCCCCGAGGATCGGCCCCATGGTGACGCGCGACTCGAGCTCGATGCCGAGCAGGCTGCCGCTGGGGAAGTTCTCGGCGGTCGTGTACTGGAAGCCGCCGAACTGCGCGAAGCGCGACACGTACTGGATCGGGTCCTTCATCGACTTGTAGAAGACCGAGCCCGACACCAGCCAGTCGGTGAACGGCATCCAGTCGACGCGTGCGTCGTAGTTGTCCAGCGTGCTCAGCTGCAGCGCGGGGTTTCCGATGAAGATCGGGCCGCCGACGTAGTCGTACTGCAGCACCGGCACGATCTCGAAGAAGTTCGGGCGCGCGATGGTCTGCGCGAAGGCCGTGCGCACCACCAGCTCCTCGGTGATGTTCCAGTTCCATCCCACCATCGGCAGGAAGTTGTCGGAGTTGATCGCCGCGTTCGCGTCCGCCGTGCCCGCGCTGAAGTCGCGCGGAAGGCCCGTGTTCGGGTCGACCCAGATGGTCGTCGGCGAGTCGGGGGTCACCTGCGTGTCGATCACGGTGCGCTCGAAGCGCACGCCGGTCACCAGGTTCATCGTCTCGGCGAAGGGGATGTCCGCCATGCCGTAGAAGGCGATGATGTCCTGCGAGCCGTCGTAGTTGATGTCGCTCTCGACCGGGTTGATCGGGTGGACCTGCGACGGGAACACCAGGCTCCACGGGTCATCGAAGGGCGCCTGGTAGAAGGTGTTCGGGTCGAGCGTGTTGGCGTACGTGGACTGGGTGTAGGAGCGGCTGACGACGTCGGCGAAGCCGCCGGCCTTGATGTACCCCTCGCGGTCCTCCCACTGCAGGAACGGCAGCTTCAGGTTGAGCGCGCCCTGCGTGCTGCTCTCCGAGGTGCCGTAGTTGATGTGGTTGGCCCAGCCCGACTGCGAGTTCTGCGCCGGCGGGTAGCCCGTCCATCCCTCGGGCAGCAGCCCGGGGATGATGGTCGGCGTCCAGATGGCGCCGAACTGCGTCTGGTCGGGAAGCGTCTCCTCGGCCTTGCTCAGCGAGAAGCGCCAGTCGACCACCGGCGCCAGGAACCCGACGAAGTCCGGCGCCTCCGGCTCGTCCTCGGGCCCGAGGGCCCCGAGCACGTGCGTGCCGTTGAGGATCACCGCCTGCGTCGACAGCTGGCTGTAGCTCAGGGTCTCCAGCCGGTTCCACGGGGCCTTGAAGAAGTCGAAGTAGCCGGGGCTCGCGGGATTGCTCGGGTCGTAGCCGGGGCGGAAGTACTCCGCGCCGCGGGTGTCGATCAGGCGGATCGCCTGCGTCTCGGAGACAAGGGTGTACAGGAACTTGGCGCCGAGCTTGTGCTCCTCGGTCTCCAGGCCCAGCGCACCCATGCCGCCCCACTGGATCGACGTGGTGCCCTGGGTGACGTCGAAGAGCTCGGTCTTGAAGTCGTCGATGCCCTGCTGCTGCACGGGCCGCGGCGAGAGCTGCGAGTTGGCGCCCACCTGCATCAGCGTGTTCAGCTGCCCGTTGTCGTACGCCGACGCGTCCTGCTCGTAGAAGAAGTTGCCGAACGCGCCGACCTTGACGCCGTCGTCCACCTCCCAGGAGTCGCCGGCCGCGACGTTCCACTTGTAGATCATCGGCGCGTCGCCGAACTCGGTGCCGGTGGGGTTGTTCGGCCAGGACTGGCCCGCGAGGTCGGGCTGCTGCGCCAGGACGTTGTTGTTGCCCCAGAAGTCCATCCCCGCACCCTTGTAGGTGAGGAACTGGCCGTTCTGGACCTGGCTGTTGAAGCCGACCTGCGAGCTGATCCGCAGGTAGCCCTCGTCGGGCATGTCGCGCAGCTCGACGTTCACCGCGCCGCCGGAGGCGTCGCCCTGCTGGTCGGGCGTGAAGTTCTTGCTGACCTGGATGCTCTTGATGATGGCCGCGGGGAACTGGTCGAGCTTCACCGCGCGCACGTCCGGGTCGGCGCTCGGCAGGCGCACGCCGTCGAGGAGCGTGGCCACGTAGCGGTCGGGCAGGCCGCGGATGACGGCGTACTTTCCGTCCTGCAGGCTCGCGCCGGGCACCATGAGGAGCGCCGCGGCGGCGTCGCTCGCGCCCGAGCGCGTGATCATCTCGACGTTCAGGACGTTCAGGAGCTGCGGCGCCTCCAGGCGCAGCTGGAAGTCGATCGGCGGGATGACCAGGATCGGCTCGAACGTGTCCGGGACCACCAGCTCCTGGCGCTCCAGCGGCTCGCCGCCGAGGACCATGTCCTGGACGACGAACTCCTCCATGTCCTCGAACTCGCCGGCCATCACGACGTCGGCGTCGACCAGCGCCCCGCCCCCGACGCGCACGTTCGGGCGCACCTCGCGCACGAACCCGTCCTTGGTGATCACCAGCGTGTAGACGCCCTCGGGGAGGTTCGGGACGATGTACGAGCCGTTGTCGGCGGTGGTGACGCGCGCGCGCGTGCCGAGCACGGTGACCGCGGCGCCCGGGATCGGCGCGCCGAATTCCTTGTCCGTGACCACGCCGCGCACGGAGCCGGTGGCGGCCGGCGCCTGCGCGGCCGCGGGGGCCACGAGCGCGGCGACGGCCATGGTGGCCGCGAACGCGGCCGACGTGCGGATCGTCACCATGGGTCGGCCAGGCCGGCTCGGATCGCGTCGATCCGCCGCTCCATCGCCTCCGTCGGCACGAAGCCGCAGCGCGCCATCGCCAGGAGCGTCATGCACAGGTCCTCGGCGCGCGGACGGGCGTTCGGGTTGAGCGCGCCGTCCTCGAGCGCGGCCGCGAAGCATGCCTCGGCATCGGCGCGGTCTCCGAGGCCCATGAACCCGGTCGCGAGCGCGCGCCAGCTGGTCGCGCGGCGGAGGTTCACGACTTCCTCGCGGCGCGCCTCGAACGTGGCGCGCAGCGACCGGAGCGCGGCACGCGCGGCGTCGCGATCACCCAGGCCCGCGCGGGCAACGGCGATCTGTGCGCCGATCGGCACGATGTCCTCCGCCAGGAAGCCCGCGGACGCCATCACGCCGTCGGCGCGGTCGAGGGCCGCACGCGCCTCGTCCGCACGGCCACGGGTTGCGAGCACGTCGGCCAGCGACACGAGGTACCGCACGCGCAGGTCGTACGGGAGCCCCGGGAGCGCGCCGTCGATCGCCTTCACCGCGCGCGTCCGCCAGGCGTCGTCGCAGTCGGCGCGGCGCATGATCGCGAGGTAGCCGTCGAGGCCGCCGCGGACGAGGTCGAAGGCGCCGACGGCGATCGCCCGGTCGAAGATGGCGGCCTGCGCGTCGAGCCGGTCGGCCGGCACGACGGCGGTCACGGCGGCGGCGACGTTCGCGGCCTCGGCGGCGGCCGTCGGGTCGACCAGTCCGTCGACCTGGCCGAGGTCGCCCGTCATCGCGAGCGTGCGCGCGACCTCGGCACCGATCCGGTCGCGCTTCCAGTCCCCCTCGCGCCCGGCAAGTTCGCGCGCCTCGGCGGCCAGCGCGCGGGCCGCGTCCATCTCGCCGCGCGCGGCGCGCGCCTGCGCCACCAGCGCCGTGGCCTCGCCGCGCCGCCAATCGCCGATGCGCCGCATGCCCGCCTCGGCGCGGCCGAGGTCACCGAGGGCGATCCACCCCTTCACCGCCTCTTCCTGCATGATGGCGCGGTCGCGGGCGTGCGGGTTCGCCGGGATGCTGCCAGCCACGCCGTCGGCCGCGGCCACGAGACTCGCCGCGTCCCGCACGCTTCCCGGGGCCGGTGCGGGCGCAGGCACGGCCTGCCCGGCCCCGCCCGTGGCCGACGCGCATCCGGCGAGCAGCGCCGCGAGCGCGGCGGCTGCACCGAATCCGAACCGACCCTTGACTGAACCATTCATTCATCAACCTCGTTCGGAAGCAGCGATGCCCGGCGGCTGGGTTGCCCTCACCGCCGGGCACCGGGAATCTCCTCGGTCCGGTCGGCGGCACGCGCGGGTCGGACGACCCCGCGCGTGCCGCGCCGGACTCCTTCTCAGTTGCAGGACCCCCAGCTGCCGAGCAGCTCGCCGAGGTCGTCGCCGTTGACCGAGCCGTCGTCGTTGAGGTCGGCCGGGCACGACGGGCCGTTCGCGGGCGGGGCGACCAGGAAGCCGTAGGCGGAGGCCGCCGACCAGCCGTAGGCCCAGTTGTCGTTCGCACCGAACGCGCCGCGGTACTTGGCGGGGGCGTAGAACGAGTTGGCCGGGGCCATGCCGACGCTGGTGACGGCGTCACCGGCGGCGCGCGGGTCGAGCCGGGTCACCGGCTGGACGATCTGCGAGCCGTTGGTCACGTTCGCGCCGCGCTCGATCAGCACGATCGGCGAGACGGTGGCCTGCACGTTGTTGTTGGACGCGTTGAAGACGCCGACCGTGTTGGCCGTGGTGTAGGCGGACGCGTTCGTGTTGTTGAAGAACACCGTGTCGGTGATCTGGCACAGCTTGCCGCCCGTCTGCGCCATGTAGCGCTCGGCCGGGTTCGAGAACGGGTTCACCGTGGACGTGACGTTGTAGGCCGTCGTCCAGCAGGCCGTGAACGACAGGGTGCCGTTGTGGCCGTAGCCGGTCTGGCCGTCGGTGGCCTCGCCGTCGGTGCCGTCGTTGCGCACCATCTCGGCGCCGCTGTCCATGAAGATGCAGTTGTTGTATTGGACACGCGCGCCGTCGCGGTACTTCAGGGCGTGGCGGCCGGTGGCCAGCGGCTGGCCGATCGAGGTCACGTTGTAGAACGCGCAGGTGGTCACGGGCTGGGCGTCGCTCTTGGCGGCGCCGTCGACCTCGAACTGCGAGTCGAGGAAGCCGGAGCCCGAGGCGGCGATGCGGGAGTAGCCGGTGACGATCAGGCCGAACTGGCCGCGGCCGCGCCAGCCGTGGTCAAGGTCGATCGAGTCGTCGCCGATGTTCCAGACCTGGAAGTGCTTCAGGTCGACCGTGCCGCCCCAGATCTCGATGCCGTCGTCGACGTTGTTCATCACCTCGACGTAGTCGATGACCGTCTCCTTGCCGATGCCGCCCAGCGAGATGCCGTTCAGCTCGTTTCCGAGGCCGATCACCTTGCCGCCGTAGCGGAAGGAGACGTACTTCAGCACGCCGCTGTAGTCGAAGTCGTTGCCGCCGCCGTAGAGCGGGCGGGTGTCCGCGGAGCTCGACTGGGTCAGGCCCTCCATGACCGCCACGTTGTTCGCGTTCGGCGCGGCGGTGTTGCCGGCGATCGCGCCGGTGCCGTACTTGCCGATGTAGCCGCGGCCGCAGATCGTGAGGTTGCCCCACTCGTTGCAGGTCGCGCGCCACGTGCCGGTCTTCGGGTCGCCGTTGGTCCAGGTGGCGACGTCGGCCTTCGAGGTGAAGATGATCGGCTCCTCGGCGGTGCCGAGGGCCACGATGCGCGCGTCGCGGGTGACCGCAAGCGATCCGCCGAGGTTCGTGGTGCTCGCGATCACGGTGCCGGCCTCGATGGTGAGGGTGGCGCCGGGCAGGACGTAGATCTGGCCCTGCAGGTTGTAGGTGTTGTTCTTCGTCCAGGTGGTCGAGGTGGCGATGTCGGCGGTGACCAGGACCTCGGCCGCGCCGGCCGAGCCGGCGACGGCCACGGCCGCCACGGCGGTTGCGATCGAGCTGCGGAGGGTGACGTGCTTCATGTGTCGGGCTTTCCGGGTGGTGAGGACTCGAGACCCAATCGAGCGGCGGGATCGAACGCCGATCTGCCGCTGTCCACGCATCCGCATTGCATCGGGGCTTCCTTCCGGAACGGTTTCGGCGGCGAAAAGGGCGGGTTCGACTTTCATGAGCAAATCGTTCAGCGCTTGGCCTTCGAGGCGCGCTCCACCTGCTCGAGGTAGCGGGCCACGTCCTCGCGGGGACGGATCGCCTGCGCGTCGCGCAGCAGCGGCAGCGCGTCGGAGAACCGCTCCTGAGAAACGTAAACCTGCGCGATCCTGACCTTTGCGTTCGGTGCGAAGGCGTCGATGCGGGCCGCGCGCTCGTAGAAGAGGATCGCCTCGTCCGGCCGGCCGCCCCGCTGGTGGTGCTGGCCGAGGAGCATGAGCGCCTCGCCATCGAGCGGGTCGAGCTCGATGACCTCCTCCAGGATGCGGACCGTGGCGTCGTCGGTGGCGCCGCCGGCCATCGCCAGGCGTGCCTGCAGCTTCAGGACGCGGCGCTTGTCGCCGTCCGCGAGCGAGTCGCCCCACTGTTCGCGCACGCGCTGCAGGAGGTCCGAGGCCTGCGACGACCCGCCGCGCGCGGCGAGCATCTCGGCGGCGCGGATCGACCGGCCGGGCGACTGCCCGGGGTCCTTCTCCATGGCGCGCGCGTAGGCGCTGGCCGCGCGATCCGGCAGCGACTCCGCGACGTAGATGTCGCCGAGGGTGAACAGGCTGTCGACGGTGGACTTCCCGATGCCGTCGAGCGCCTCCAGGTTGACCGCCGCCTTCATCGGCTCCTTGAGGCCCAGGTACGTGTGCGCCTGGAGCAGCCAGAAGTCCGCCTTGTCGGGGAACGCGGTGATCAGGACGTCGAGCAGGCTCGCCGCGTCCTCGTACTTGCCCTGCTTGAACACCGAGCGCGTCAGGCCCAGGCGCCACTCGACGTTCTCCGGCTGCAGCAGCAGCGCGTTGCGGTACGCGGCCTCCGCCGGCTGGTAGTCCTGGCGCGAGGAGTGGCAGAAGCCGAGCAGGCCGTACGAGTAGGCGTCCGCGCCGCCGAGCTCGATCATCCGGTTGAACGCGGCGATCGCGTCCTCGAGCATGTTCTTGCGTACGCAGATCAGGCCGATGCTGCGGTAGGCGCGGCGGAAGCTGGGGAACTTCGCCACCGCGTCGCGGTAGCGCGCCAGCGCGTCGTCGAGCTTCTCCTGCTGGAACAGGATGCCGCCGAGGGTCAGGTCGAGGACGGCCGAGGCGTCCGGGCGCACCGACTCGCGCAGCAGCCGCTCGGCCGCCGGCAGCTCGTCGGGCATCAGCTGGCGGACGAGTTCCAGGAGCGCCAGGTCGTCGGGCGTCACCCGCGGCTCGACCTCGGGGTTGATGCCGTAGCCGCCGATGAACGAGCGGCGGAAGCCAGGGTCGTCCCAGATCGCCGACAGGTCGGGCGGCGCCACCTGCGTCGACGGCCGCGGCATCAGCTCGTCGGACACGTCGGCGGCGGCGTGGGGCGCGGCCGCGGCCACCACGAGGGCGGCGAGCAGGCGGGCGGAGGGGACTCGGAAGGTGCTGGGTCTCACGGCTACCTCGCGGGCGGCTGGAATCGGATGGGAACGCGCATGCGGCAGCCGACGCGCTGCCCGCCCTTCACCGCGGGCTCGAAGCGCCACTGGCGGACGGACTCGAGCGCGGGGGCCTCGAACTCGGGGTGCGAGCTCTTCTCGACGCGCGGGTTCACCACGCGCCCGGTCTCGTCGACGATGAAGATCAGGGTGACGATCCCCTCGACGCGCGCGGCGCGCATCGCCTGGGGATAGCCCGCCGCCACCTGGTGCACGGCGCGCGGGCGCTGGTCGATCTCGGACATGCTGAAGGCGCCCTGGAACTCGTCCTTCTCCTCGGGCCCGCCGCGCCCGGTGGCGCCGATCCGGCCGCCGCCCTGGAGCGACGCGGCGCCGCCCCCGAAGTCCATGCCGCCCGACGCGCCCGCCCCGCCGTTGAGCGCCGCCTCGAGCGCGCTCAGGCTCGCCGCGTCGAGCGC
>Ga0075471_10002879_pt1 | contig 11236 bp, 12 predicted proteins | sample DEB19_08_DNA_2_FD_74787 | JGI IMG/M metagenome (GOLD analysis project Ga0075471, IMG submission 74787) | Aqueous microbial communities from the Delaware River and Bay under freshwater to marine salinity gradient to study organic matter... | ecosystem: Environmental > Aquatic > Marine > Coastal ... | reverse complement strand
AGATCTTCAGGAGACCGAGAAGCATTCGAATGACGGTGGTTTTCCCCGAACCGTTGGGGCCGAGGAACCCGACGATTTGCCCGGCCTCGACGTCGAATGAAACGTCTTCGACTCCGAGGCGCTTGCCGTAGAACTTGGTGAGCCCTCGAACGGATATGGACGACGGCTCGGACACGCATTGGACGATAGGAATCGGTTTCCCAGATCGATCAGAGACCTTCGTCCCTGAATGGTCGTCGATCGGTAGTCCTCCTCGGGGGTTGGTACATCTGTAATAAGGTGAAAGAAGAGCATCGGAGGGGTCATGGGTCGGTTCAAGGCGGGAATGTCGGTGGCAGCAGTCGGGCTGATGGCGCTCGTCTCGTGCGGTGGAGGCGACAAGGGCTCTGGTGGGGGCTCTGCGACTGCCGCCGAAGAGCCGTATGTGGAGGCTTTGATGTCGAGCTTCGAACAAGATGAGACCCTGCCGCTCGAAGAGAGTCAGGTTCGGTGTCTCGCCGAAGGTGTCGTGAAGGTGATCGGCGTGGACGGATTCGAGGCGGCCGGCGTGAGCGCTGCAGATCTCGAGGCCGGCACATCCCTCGATTCGATCGACACCTTCACCGATGAGCAGGCCAATAAGTTCCTCGGGTTGCTTTTCGACGGTGAGTGCTTCGATTTCAACCAATTGCTCGCCGACGCCTTCATGCAGCAGGGTGGCGATGCGATGACCGAAGAACAGGCCAAGTGCATGGCTGACCAGTTCACGAAGGACGAGTCGTTCAAGGAATTGTTCGCAGCCAGTCTCAAGGGTGACGACAGCGTGGATCCCACGGCGGCGATGTCGAACATCTTTGACGTCTTGTCGAACTGCGACATCCCGCTCGAAGCGTTCATGTCCTGAAAGTCGGCGAGTCTGGCCGGTTGTAGGGCGATTCGTTGATCATCTCGGCTGAAGCTCGAACGTTGTCAAGCGATCTTGGCTACCTGCGCTCGGGGTTCATCCACTGACGAACTGAAACTAACCATGTAGTTTCCTGTTGTGTAGAACTCCTTCTTTCGGATCAAGCCGATACTTCTGATCGTCGTCGTGTTGTGCGCGTCAATCTTCGCTGAGGGTCAGCGCGGACGAAGCGCATCGAGGAAGACCGAATTGAGGTGCCACCACTTCTCGGGGTCGGGCATTAAGTCAGGTGACAGGTCGGCGATGGCGAGACCGACCGTCGTGGCTTGGGCATAGAGCGCCAGAGCAAAGGCGTCGATGTCCTGCCGCATTCGGCCGGCCGCCTGAGCACGTTCGAGCATCTCCACTGCGACACCGATGAATTGCTTCTGGATGTTCGCGATCTCGGACGTGAGGTCGGCGTCATCGAGAGCGTCAGCAAGGATACGAATTCGTTGGCGGCGGGCATCGGCACGAGGCTGCTCGCTGAGGTCGAGAGACTGATTCAGTAATGCATCGATCGGTACATCGTTGGAGCCGGTGATTTCGCGGATGGTGTCGAGCATCCGGCTCATCTTTCGGACATAGCGGTCGGCCAGCGATGCGTTGATGAGGTGCTGGCGATCGCGGAAGAACCAGTAGAGGGACCCAGTGGTGGTGCCAGCCCGCTTCACGACTTCGCCGACCTTCACCGCGGATGCACCTTGGTGATCGATGATGTCGAGGGTGGCGGCGATCAGTCGATCGCGGGTGGAGAGGTCGTGGCTCTCTTGTCCGGACATGATCCCCCTCTTTCGCGCGCCCGGAGGGACTCGAACCCCCAACCGTCTGATCCGAAGTCAGATGCTCTATCCATTGAGCTACGGACGCCCAAAGGAAAGGCTAGCGAGGGGGCTCAACCGATCTGCGCGGCAACCATGTCGCGCAGCAGGGCCTTGTCGACCTTCCAGTTGGTGGGCACCTGCACGGTCTTCTTGTTGACGACAAAGCCGGCGAGCCGCGGGTTGAGCGAATCGAGGACGGAGGCGTCGGTGGGGGCCAGCAGCAGGTGATTCTTCGCTGCTGAGGCTCCGAAGACGTACTTCTTCCCATACTTGAGCATCGGTTGGTTCCAGGCGATCACGAGTTCCAGCTCAGGGAAGGCCTTCATCAGGGTCGCGAAGATCGACCTGATGGTGGCCGCTTTCTCGGCGTCGAGTTGGCTGAAGTACGACTCGGCATCGTTGAACCGTCGGGTGGTGGCGGAGCCCCGTGCGTACATCACGAGCGCATTGGCGTGGTTCCGGCTCATGCCGTGGTGGTCGATGAGTAGCGCCATCTGATCGGCGTATTTGCCGCCGGGCACTGCTTTGATCTTGCGAAGCCAATGAGCCACCGGCTGGCCGTATTTCTTCTCGATCGCCGGGAACATCAACTCTCGTTTGGGATCGCGTTCGGCCACGACCCCGACTCTAGGAGTCGAGCAGGTCGTTGCGTATCGACCGCTGGAGTTCCTCGGATCGCTGCTTGACCTGCTTGAGATCCTCGGGTTTGCGAAGGAGCCCCTTCAAGAGGAAATCGGGTAATTCGTAGGATCGATTGGCCGAGCCGCGAGAAGGATCGGGCCCGCGGGTCCACATGACGCCGATGATCGTCGACGAGATGAGAAGTCGGACGAATTCCGGATCCACCGGGGTGAAGTCGCCATTCGATACCGCCGTCTTCACCAAGCCGCGAATCTGCCGGTGTACGGCGGCGAGCTTCTTGCGTTGCTCGGCAAACTCTTCGTCGTCCGGCACCTCTTCGTTCTTCAGGTAGAGACCGCGGACGTCGAAGGGAAACTCCAGGACGTGAGTGACATCGAGTGCCAGGTGCGCGTGGAGCTTGGTGGCCGCGGATTCCGTCGATCTGGTGATCGACTTCATCCGAAGCGTGAGTTGATCGAGGTCGAGATTGAGGAGGGTGGCCAGAATCGCGTGTTTCGTGGCGAAGTGATGAAACAACGAGGGTTGTCGAATTCCGACCGCCTCGGCGATGTCACGAGTCGAGGTTCCGTGGAAGCCGTAGGTCGCGAACAAACGGGAGGCCTCGGAAAGGATTCGGCTTGGTGTCGACGACAGGTCGTCGGATGAACGGCTCATGGTTCGCCCCATCGCGTTTCATGGACTCCGGACGTGGACCGGTGTATTGTGTACCTAGTCTATCGACTGATAGGGGGAGGGCTCGTGAAGAGGAAGTTCGTGTCTGCGTTGGCGGTGGCCACCTTGGCGCTCGTTGCGTGTGGAGGAGATGACGGAGGTTCATCGACTCCTGGTTCGGAAGCGGCATCGCCCGATGAATCGACGGCTGGTCCGTCCGAGTCCACGCCCGAGGGTGAGGCCGATCGCATCCTCAACGTGGCCCGACCGTGGCCGATCGACGGTTTCAAGGGCGACAACTGTGTGAGTGCCGGGTCGATCACGATGAACCTCATCGTGTATGACACCCTGCTTCGGGTTCCGGAGAGCGGCGAAGGGACTGCACCGGGACTCGCGGAGAGCATCACCTACGACGAGGCGGCGTTGACGTACACGATCACACTCCGTGAGGGCCTGACCTTCAGTGACGGTAGCCCGCTCACGGCGGAGGACGTCGCGTTCTCCATCGACCAATGGCGAGCGGGTCCCATCAACGGCATCCTGTACGCGTCGATCGCGAGCGCCGAAGTCGTCGACGACCTCAACGTCCGATTGAACCTGGTTGCTCCCGATGCTCTTCTGCTCTACATCTTCACGTGGTGCAGTTCGACCGTCTACCCGTCCGATTTCGGAGGCCTGACGGAGGATGAGTACTTCCAGAAGCCGATTTCGGCCGGGTCATTCACCGTTTCGGAGTGGAGCAATCCGGGCGCGACCGAGACGATCGTCCTCGGCGCCAATCCGAATCACTGGAACGGGCCCGGTGGCGGTAGCGAACTCGACCAAATCGTCTTCCAGGCTTCGCTCGACCCCAACCAGCAGCTGCTCGCGTTCGAAGCGGGCGAAGTCGACTTGGTCGAAGTGGTCGATCCCTTCAGTGTTCGTGAGTTCGATCCGGCGGTCGTCAAGAGCGCCGGGGTGCTTCCCATCACCCTGCTGACACTCAATGTGGGCAACGAGAAGTTGGCCGACCCCGCCGTTCGTGCGGCGATTTCGCAGGCGATCGACCGCGAGGAGATCGCCGCATTGCTCGAAGGTACGGGTCAGGCAGCGACGGGAGTTCTCCCGATCAACGTCACCGGTTGGGCCGAAGGTTCGACTCCGTATGTGACCGACACCGAGGCCGCCCGCGCGGTGCTCGAACCATTGGGTATCGACCTCGAGATCCTGTACGACAGTTCGTCGAGCGTCGTCTCGGCCGCCGTAGAGGTTCTGGCCGCCCAGTTGGGCGCAGTCGGAGTCGACGTCTCATTGTCCGGTAGCGACAATGGCACGGTCGTCGGACGTGCGTCGTCGAGCGATTTCGAGATGGTCGTCCTTCAACTGGCGGCGATCTCGCCGACGATTCTCGACCCGGTGATCGGCTTGGCGGGGCTGTACTTGCCATGGGCCCAAGCCGATACGGCGGCGATCTACGACCAGTTCTTGGCCGCAGCTTCGAGCACCGACGTCGCGGCCTGGGAATCGGCCATCGCTGCGATCCAGGACGAAGCGCGGGCCACCAATGCCGTGATCGGCCTGTTCAACTACTCGCCGATCGACGTGGTGTCCACCCGAGTTTCGGGCTTCAAGCGACTGCCATTCGCGATCTGGTACGCCGATGGCATCTCGATCACACAATGATCGGGTGAAATGACGCGCTTCCTCTTACGGCGATGCCTGCAGGGCGTCGCCGTATTGGTGGCGGTGTTGGTCGCCTCGTTTGGATTGCTGAAGTTCGTCCCCGGGGATCCGGCTCGGCAAGTCGCCGGCACCCGGGCGACGGAGGCTCAAGTCGAGGCCATCCGCGAGAATTTGGGTCTCAACGACAACGTCGGCGTGCAATTGTGGAAATACCTCGGCCGCCTCGTTCAGGGCGACTTCGGCTCGACAACGAACGGTTCGTCCGAAGTCGCCAACCTGATCGGGCAGAACTATCCGGTCACCCTGTGGCTCATCGTCACGTCGCTCGTCCTCACCGCGATCGTGTCGCTCGTCTTGGCGAGTTGGGCCGTGCGTCGACCCGGGAAACTCGTCGACCGTTTGGTGCTCGTCACTGGTTCGGTGGGCCAGGCCATTCCGAGTTTCTGGTTGGGCATCGTTCTGTTGATCGCCGTCGCCCGACCCACCGGGTGGTTTCCCATCGGTGGCTGGGGAGACTCGTTCGGCGACCGCCTGAGGGCCGTGGTGCTCCCGTGCGTCACGTTGACGGCATCGTTGATCCCATTCACCACGCGCAGTCTGCGGACATCGATGCTCGAGGTCCGACAATCCGAATTCGTAGCCGCCGGCCGCTCGGTCGGCCTCGATGGCCTTTCGCTCTTCCGCCGCTTCATCCTTCGCAACTCGCTGGTACCGACCGTCGCCCTCTTTGCGTCATTGGCTGGCGTCGTGCTGTCGGGAACCGTCCTCGTGGAAGCGACGTTCGCTCTTCCGGGCCTCGGGCAGATGATGGTCGTCGGAGCCATCAACCGCGACGTCAACGTGGTGCAAGGCCTGACCGTCGTCTTCGCGGCTGGGGTCATCGTCTTCAACCTCTTGGGTGACGTGGTCGTCGCCCTCCTCGATCCCAGGGTTGAGCGACGATGAAATCACGGTCACGATGGCGAGTCGATCCGCTTCTTGCGATCGGGCTGGGGATCGTCGCATTCGTTCTTCTGCTCGGAATCATCGCCCCCCTGATCACCAGTCACGATCCGCTCGTCCAGAATGTGCGCGCGCGATTGGCATCACCGTCGGGAGAACACTGGCTGGGCACCGACCTGCTCGGCCGCGACGTGTTCAGTCGAATACTGCACGGGGCGCGAGTCGACATACCCCTCGTCTTGGTGGCCACCTTGGTGCCGGCGGTCATCGGGACTCTGCTCGGAACTGTGTCGGGCTATTACAGCCGACGCGTCGACGCGGTCATCATGAGGTTCGCCGACGTCGTTCAGGCCTTTCCGGTGTACATCTTCCTCGTCGCGTTGGTGTTCCTTCTGGGTCCCGGCGGACGGAGTTTCGTGGTCGCCTCGGCCTGCATCTCGTGGGTCGGCTACGCCCGACTCGTGAGAGCAGAAGTCGCACGCTTGAAGAATCGCGACTTCATCGTCGCCGCGCGCGCGGCCGGAATCGGCGATCGGCGTGTACTCGGACGGCATCTTCTCCCCAACGTGATGCCACAGGTGTACGCATACATGGCGAGTGACGCGGTACTCGCGCTGGTGGCTCTGGCTTCGCTTTCGTTCCTGTCACTCGGAGTTCAGCCCCCAGAACCCGAGTGGGGAAGGATGATCGCCGATGGTGTCGACCGAATCCGGTCGGAGTGGTGGCTGTCCGCCGTTCCCGGGCTGGCCATTGTCATCGTGGGCATCGGTTTCTCGCTGATCGCCTTCGGCCTCGAACGACAGGCTTCTCGGCGATGAGTGTCCGCCCGGTTCTGTCGGTACAGGATCTTCGCGTCTCTTTGTCCGAGGCGCGTCGTGAGCTGGTTCATGGGATCGATTTCGACGTCTTCACCGGCGAGACGGTCGGACTGGTCGGAGAATCGGGGTCGGGCAAGAGCCTGACCCTTCGTTCGATCTGCGGGTTGCTGCCGGATGGCATCGTTCGATCCGGCGGTGTCGTGGCGGTCGACGTCGATGGATCCGGGCAGGTTCGCGATGGAGCCGACCTGCGCGGTCGCGGGCTCGCGATGGTCTTCCAGGAGCCGATGTCTTCGTTGAATCCGACGATGCGAATCGGCGACCTGGTGACGATCGGACCGCGGACCCTTCGCGGACTCTCGCGGAAGGAGGCCCGAAGCCGATCGCTCGAACTGATGAGAGAGGTTGGAATTCCTGATGCCGAGCGGCGCATGCGCGCGTGGCCACACGAACTCTCGGGTGGTCTTCGCCAGCGCGTGATGATCGCAATGGCGCTGGCTACCGATCCGAAGATTCTCCTGTGTGATGAGCCCACGACCGCTCTCGACGTGTCGGTGCAGGACCAGATCCTGCGACTGTTGATGCAGCTGAAGGAGAACCGGGGACTGTCGATGGTCCTCGTGACTCACGATCTGGCGGTGGTCAGCCAGGTGTGTGATCGCGTCATAGTGATGGAGAACGGGCTGATCGTGGAATCGGGTTTGACCAACGAGATCTTGAACAGCCCGCGGCACAACTACACGAGAAGCTTGATCGAGGCCGCCCAGTGACGCCGGTGCTCGCGGTCGAGAATCTCACGGTTCGCTATCCGATCTCCGGAGGCGTCGATCTCACGGCGGTCGACGATGTCGACTTGTCGATCGAACGCGGCAAGATTCTTGGGTTGGTCGGCGAGTCGGGATGCGGCAAGTCGTCTCTCGGACGCGTGATCGCGGGAATCCAACGTCCGCAACACGGCCGAATTTCGATTGATGGCAGGGAGATGTCGGATCGCCGACGTGGAGACGATGCACGTCTCGTCCAGATGGTGTTCCAGGATCCAGCGTCGGCTCTCAATCCAGCTCTGACAATCGGGGCGATGCTCCGAGAACTGTTGTTGGTCCACTCACTCGTGACCGATCGCAAGGCAGCTGACCGCCGAGCCGCGGAACTCCTCGACAGCGTTGGGCTGTCGGAAGAGCTACTCGAGAGGCGACCAGACGCGCTGTCCGGTGGCCAGCGTCAGCGGATCGGGATAGCCCGAGCTCTGGCTCTCGAACCTCGGGTATTGATCGCCGATGAGGCGGTGGCTGCACTTGATTCGGTCGTGAAGAAGTCGGTGATTGCCCTGTTGTCGGACATCCGCGAGCGGATGGGACTCACGATCGTCTTCATCTCTCACGACCTGGCAGTTGTTCGACGACTCTGCGATGAAGTCGCCGTGATGTACCTGGGAAGGATCGTCGAACGACAGCCGACAGATCGGTTGTTCGAAGATCCGAAACACCCGTACACGGCGGCACTGCTCAGAGCCCAACCGCGAATCGGCGAACGACTCGACCTCGTCAGCACTCCGGCACTGATCGGCGATCCTCCGAGCCCCATTGAATTGCGCGCGGGCTGTTCGTTTGCTTCACGCTGCCCGTCGGTGGTCGAGATCTGTCGCACCACAGCGCCCGAGGCGGCTTCGTCAACCGACGGTTCGCTGGTTCGCTGTCACTTCCCGCTCAGCCGCTGAAGGTCACGATCCTCGCGCCGAAGGACGCCGCGACCGAAGTGAGGTCGCCGTCGAGCAGGCGGGCGGCATCGGATGAACCTCCCAGTACAGCGTCGAGGTGTGCGACGCACACTCCACGCCACAGTTCGTAAGTAGGTGCGGCGGGAGTGAGTTCTTCCAGAGGACGGATCGCTCGGGCGATCGCCGGCCAGTCGGTTTCTTCGGTGCCCATGAAGTCGGCGTTGGCCAACGTGAGGTCCTTGAACCATGAATGTGCGATGTCGAGGTCGTCGCAGAAGTGGTTGTGATCGGCGTTCTGGAGGATCACCATGCGCTTCTTGTTCTTGATGCGGCTGAACATGTCCAGTTGCCCGTAGAGCGGCAACCAAGAATCCCGATCAGCCACCCCTTGGAGACATGAAGTGTCGTCGGGCCACGCGAACGTGATGAGTCGTGAGAACTCGTTGTCTCTCGGATAGATCGGGCTCGGACCTCCCGCGGGGCACAAGGGAATCGTCGCTTTCACGCGTGGCTCGACGGCCGGAGCGATCATGGCTGTGAAACCGCCCAGGCTGATTCCCACCACACCGACTGGTCCGTCGCTCGCGTACTTGCGACGAGTGGCTTCGGCGACGAGGAACGGCACGTCACCCAGGCGATCGACGCCCAACTGATGACGAAGTACCGCCATGTCGACCGGTTCACCACTGTTCATGCGAGCATCGATTTCCCACGATGTGGATCCCAGGTGATCGGCTGACGCCACCACGTATCCGTGACTCGCCAGATGGGTGCATAGGTACGAAGCTTCACGTCGGTGCCCGGCGTAACCGTGGCTCAGAAGGACGAACTTTCCGGGAAGTGCTGCCGGCTCGGCGTCTCGAACGGCCGCCTGCTTCATCATCGGAGGTTCGGAGGTTTCACCGGTCGTCCAAACGCCCTGGTAGGTGTCCTGTCGGGCCGGGTCGACGTCGGCCCCGGCGTACTTGTCGGTCGCCGGGTACCAGATCTCGACGGAGAGTTCGCGGTTCCTCTCGGCGTCGAGCCAGGTTTCGGAGCGGACTCCGACGGGATGAGTGCCACGCGTGAATGGGTCGTAGGAAGCCATGAAGCCTTTCTAGGTCAGTGACCTAATCCTGTCAACACTAGATTTCAGGCATGGTCGATCGACGTGCCCGAGCGAGCTCGACCACGGAAGAAATTCTCGATGCCGCCGAGGAGATCCTGAAGCGGCGGGGTTCCGAAGGTCTGAGCGTCCGGGCCGTGGCACAGAAGATCGGGATCAGCGTGGGCAATCTGCAGTACCACTTTCCGACGCGCGCCAAGCTCATCGATGCCGTTTTCAGCCGTCGGGGAGATGAGTTTCGCGCGGCGATACTCGGCAAAGTCGAGAACCTCAGTGACCCCCGGGAGCGTTTCGAGACCATCGTGGATTTATGGCTTGCTTCGCAGCACCAACCCGATCAAGCGCTGTTCTGGCATCTTTGGGCGATCAGTGCTCATGATGTCGATGCGAAGCTCACGATGAAGAAGGTCTACAACGAGATGATCGACTACCTGAGATTGATCTTGCGGGAGATCGATCCCGATATCTCCGTCTCGCACGCAAGACGAAAGGCCGCGCTCATCGTTTCGATGGTGGAGGGCTCTGGTTTGTTCGTGGGCCACGGACGTCAACCCGAACGTGGACTCGGTTCGCTTCAGGTCGAAGTGAAGAGAGCGGTCATGGAGTTGGCAGGTTGTGCGGTGGGAGCAGGCAGCAAGGCACGAGTTCGCAGAAAGGCGGCGAAATGACCCCCGAGGAAATTGTTGATCGATCGTATGAACTGATCTCCTTCGCCGCCGGAGGAGAGCCGGCGTGGCCGGAGTTTCGCGCACTCTTCACCGAGCCGTGTGTTCTTGCACTTCGAGTCTTCCCCGATGATCCAGCGATCACCGTGATGGATCTCGATGACTATGTGATGCACCAGATGCGCGACGGGCTCTCGGATGAGGGTTATGAAGAGTTTCCGGGTGAACGCACGACGACCATCGTCGGTGATGCTGCGTATGTGGATCAGCGGTTCTTCATCAAGTACCGCGACCAAGAGCCGGTTGCGGCCTTCGACGGGTACAGCATGGTGAGGATCGACGGCGTCTGGAAGATCGCCTCGATCGTGAGCGACATGCTTCAGTCAGCAGAGCACTGACCGGCGTAGTCGGTCGCCTTCGCCTCGCGCGCTCGAAGGGACTCGAACCCCTAACCTTTTGATCCGTAGTCAAATGCTCTATCCATTGAGCTACGAGCGCTTGCGCCTCTCAGTGTAGGGGTCGGGGGCGCCGACGGAAACCTGCAGGTCAGGTGTTCGGGCACCACGAACTGGTGCACCACGGACGCCAACTTCCGGCCCGCTCCCGGGCCACCAAGGCCATGCGAACATTGGTCGTCGGGTCGAGCAATTGAGCGGGATCGGTCACCCCATAACCGGCCATCCACTTCTTATGAGCCGACCAATTGAGTTGGAACAAGCCGATGCAGCAGTAGCTGCGACTACCAGGATTGAAATTGCTCTCACGTCCGACCACGTACAGAGCATCGCTCTCGAGATTGTCGGGCCAGATGTCGCGGACGATCTGCGCGATTTCGTCTCGGCTGTAGGTGCGTGCAGGGTTGTAGGGCACCAAGCGCATGTCGGTCGTCGACGATGAGCCCGAACTCGATGCACGAGGGGCCGCGGTCGTCGTCGCCGAAGGACGGCGCGCTCCCTCGGGCAAGCAGATCACCTGACCTACCTTCAACGGCGAGGAGAGGTTCTTGCCGTTCACGGAAGCGAGCGGTCCGGCTTTCACGCCGGCGCGAGAAGCGATGCCGTACCACGAGTCGCCGTATTGCACGGTGTACTCGAGCACGCACGACGACGAGTTCGAATCGCTCTGCACCGAAGCCGATCGATCAGCGGGCATGGTTGCGCCAGAAGGCAGACAGATCTCCTGACCTGGGCTCAGGGGTGCCTTGATCGTGGTGTTGTTGGAGCCGGCAATGAGGCTCGCCGACACACCGGCCGCATCCGCGATGGCGTACCACGAGTCGCCTTGTTGC
>Ga0075471_10002878_pt1 | contig 11239 bp, 9 predicted proteins | sample DEB19_08_DNA_2_FD_74787 | JGI IMG/M metagenome (GOLD analysis project Ga0075471, IMG submission 74787) | Aqueous microbial communities from the Delaware River and Bay under freshwater to marine salinity gradient to study organic matter... | ecosystem: Environmental > Aquatic > Marine > Coastal ... | reverse complement strand
AGATCGATGTACACGGCGTATAGGTTCGTGTCCGGGCCCGTTAACAGCTGCACCGCGCCGTATCCCGACGACTCCACGGCGAAGTTATGGCTGGTGGAACGCCCCTTATCGTCAAACGTCAGGTAGCGGATGAAGCGTTGCGCGTAGTCTGAAAAGAAGAGCGAACCCTTGTAGCCCGTTGGATACGCATCTCCCGAATAAAATGCGAGGCCGGTGACGGAGGCTCCTAGATCCTTTCCTGTGGCGTCAACGGGGTGCCGGTACGCAAACAGGGGCTTGGCCACGGCCTCCTGCCCCCGGGCGTACCACCCGTCGCAGGTGGGGGCGGTCTCTGCGGCACGCTTAAACCCTACTTGGCGCACACTCTCATCCGCTGGCCCTTCTCTTGTCGACCGCTCGTAGAAGCCCCCCTCGTAGCACGGCCACCCGAAGTTTGCGCCCTTCCCGACATTTATCTCCTCGTAGTACGAGGAGCCCACGTCGCCAGCATAGATCTGCCCATTGTCGGGGTTTATCGTGATTCGGAATGGGTTTCTAAGCCCGAGAGACCACATTTTCGAGCGGTTCGAGAAGGGATTTTGGGGATCAAAGAAGGGATTGCCCGCCACGCCCGCCCCTGTGTCGGGATCAACACGCACAATTCTGCCCGACATCGCGTCCGGGTCGAGGCTTCGAAATGCGAGCGTGGATGGCCGGTTGTAGTCTGCTCCATCCCCGAATGAGGCCACGAGCGTGCCGTCGGGCGCAAACATCAAGGTTCCCGCCGTGTGCGAATCTGCATCTGACGGAATGCAGTCCTCAATCGGTGTTCCCCCCATCGTCAAGCCGGTCATGCAGCTGGCCGCCTCCGGGCTGTTCGGGGCGTCCGAAGGGATGGCAGGGGCCATGTTCTCAAGAGTGGATCTCTTGCCCAACAGGATCTCCGCACTGCCGGGGATGGCGGTGTTGTAGTTGCTGGCGGCATCCGCAGAGAATCGGATGACACGGATGATGCGCGGGTCGTGAGAGTCTGGCGTTGAGCCAGGGGGATCAAAGACGTACGAGAGATAGATGAACGGCCTGGCAGGAAAGTTTGGGTCGACGGCGATGCCGAGCAGCCCACGGTCAGTTCCCTTGTTTACCTCGGCAGAGATATCCACAAATGGAGTTGGCAAGAGCTCTCCGCGAACAGCGACCCGAACGAGCCCATTTTTTACGGCAACGAAGATCCGCTCGCCGGGCGCGAATGCAATCGCGGTTGAGACAGGTATATCCTTGAGGACGATCTCTTCCATGAACATCTCCCCAGCGGCGAACTCAGACTGGGAGAGTGCCCAACGCGGCAGGAGGAGCGCGAGGCAAAAGATAGCGATACGTCGATGCACATACGTCTTGCTGCGCTGCATGGGTCCCCCAAAGAGAAGGCTTTAGCCGGGCGCAACATGACATGCGCGACTCTTTCGCCCCATGACTGGTCTCAGCGCGGTGTCGAAGCACAGATACGGGCAAAAAAAACGGCCGAGATTTTTTAAGTCTCGGCCGTCGACCGTGTCTGGGAACTATGCGCCCGGACGATGACGGGGGGATGTCCCGCCCAGGCGAAAAGAGCTTTTGGGCTCCAAACCCTACTCTGCAGCGCAGGCGAAACTGCTTCTAAAAATCTTTAAGTTATTGATAACACGAGCGAAGCGCGCGCGCCTACATACCGTAGGGGAATTCCTTAAGGTTGATGCGGCCGCTGGCCCGAACAGCTGTAAAGGCCCTAGAGTACTCAATGAGCATGCTCAGCGAGTAGTGAAGCCGCTTGCGGATCTCCGCATCACGGTCGGACGCCGGCTGATCCCCGCCTAGCACGGACTCTGCCTCTCGCACGATCACATGATCCGGCACGTACACGATGCGGTTGTTTTTGTATGAAGAGGACCGCAGCTCAGCAATCGGATAGCTCCCCCCTATCCCGCTAGAGACTGCTACTAGCATGGCGGGCTTATGCCCTACCTCTGTCGAGTCGCACAACAGCAGGAAGTTCTTAAGCCCTGCCGGAACCATACCGGACCACTCCGGCGACACGATCACAAAACCATCGCTCGCCTTGAGCGTCTTGGAGATCGGCCCCCAGACAGAGATCCATTTAGGGTCATCCCCCCAAACACCCTCATCCCAAAGGGGCAGCGGGTTCCGTCCCAGAGATAGCACCTCTGACTCGACGCCCTGGCGCTTGAGCTCCGCTTCGCAAAAGCGGGCTACCTTCTCTGACTGAGAGCTCTCTCTATGGCTGCCTGACACAACGGTAATCTTCATGGTCGGGAGCATCGCTCAAGGGATAGTATCGGGACAAGGCAATTTTCATCGGAGCCAAAAAGCCTGATTTTACAGGGAATTTTGACAGGCTTGGCGTTGTGACCGGCGCCCCACCTATGTTAAAAAGCCGCAGTATGCACATACCTTCTCACCTAGAGCAGCTTGAGGCAGAGAGCATCTTTATTATGCGCGAGGTTGCGGCCCAGTTCGAACGGCCCGTCCTCATGTACTCGGTTGGCAAGGACTCCTCATGCCTCCTTCGGCTTGCCCAGAAGGCGTTCTACCCCGGCAAGATCCCTTTCACGTTCCTGCATGTCGACACGTCGTACAAGTTCCCAGAGATGTATGAGTTCCGGGACCGGACCGTAAAGGACCTCGGGGTGCAGCTCATTGTGCACCGTAACGAGCCCGCCCTTAAGGATGACGCGAATCCCTACGCTTTGGGCACTCAGCGATGCTGCGCCCTGCTCAAGACGGGGGCTCTGCTCGAGGCGTTGGCGAAGCACGAGTTTGATGCGGCGATCGGGGGTGCGCGCCGGGAGGAGGAGCGCAGCCGGGCCAAGGAGCGTGTTTTTTCGTTTCGTGACAAGCACGGCCAATGGGACCCAAAGAGCCAGCGGCCAGAGCTCTGGAACCTCTACAACGGGAGGCTCGGCAAGGGCGAATCTATGCGGGTGTTCCCCTTAAGCAATTGGACCGAGCAGGACATCTGGCACTACATCCTTCAGGAGCAGATCCCGATAGTTCCGCTCTACTACGCAAAGAAGCGGAAGATGGTGGTGCGTGGCAATATGCTTATTCCGGTGATGGAGTCAGACCCACGCACTTTTCAGGGGCATAGGGTGGAAGAGGTCATGTGCCGCTTCCGTAGCTTAGGCTGCTACCACTGTACGGGAGCGGTGCGCTCCGAAGCCGATACCCTCGAGAAGATTGTGTCGGAGATGACGCAGGTTACGACGTCAGAGCGCGCCACTCGCATCATCGATTTCGACACGGACGGCTCGATGGAGATCAAGAAGCGGGAGGGATATTTCTAGATGTCGCCCAAGAAACAGGCTGAAGCAGCTGGATCGCACCTCAGCATACTGCGCTTTTCGACCGCTGGCAGCGTGGACGATGGTAAGTCAACCCTCATCGGCCGGCTGTTGCACGATTCCGGAAATGTCTACGAGGATCACCTTGCAGCGCTCGAAGCTAGCGCAAAAAAGAGCGGGAGCGAGCGGGTCTCGCTCGCCCTGCTTACAGACGGCCTGAAAGCTGAGCGCGAGCAGGGAATCACGATCGATGTTGCCTACCGCTACTTCTCAACTCCGAGGCGTCGTTTCATCCTGGCTGATTCGCCGGGGCATGTGCAGTACACACGAAACATGGCGACCGGGGCATCGACCGTCGATCTCACCATTGTTCTCGTTGATGCCAGGAGCGGTATCATCGAGCAAACCAAGAGGCATGCCTTCATCGCGGCTCTTCTCGGCGTGCCTCGGCTGGTGTTGGCGGTCAACAAGATGGACCTCGTTGGCTACGCCGAGGAGCGCTTCCAGGACATCGTTGCCGATTTCACCGAGTTCTCCGCTAAGCTCGGGGTGCGTGAGATAACGTTTATTCCGGTGTCGGCACTCGAGGGCGACAACGTCGTTGAGCGCAGCGGCAAGATGCCGTGGTACAGCGGGCAGACGGTGCTCGAGCACTTAGAGAGCGTGTACATCGCTGGCGACCAGAACTTGGTGGACTTTCGCTTTCCGGTTCAGTACGTGCTTAATCCGAGCCAGAACTTTAGGGGCTACGCGGGGACGGTGAGCTCGGGAGTAATCCGGGTTGGAGAGGAGGTGGTAGTCCTCCCCTCCCTGCGCAGGTCAAAGGTCAAGGCGATTGTTTCGGCCGGAGACCAGATGTGCGGCTTGCAGAAGTCGGAGGCGAGCAGCCGAGACGCTGTTGTCCTTCAGCTCGAGCACCAGCTCGATATCTCGCGCGGGGACATGCTCGTGCGGCCAAAGAACATGCCCCGTGTGGCCACTAACTTCGACGCCATGGTCGTGTGGCTCGGCGACGCTCCGATGGATCCTTCGGTCCGTTACATCATTCGCCATTCGACACGTGAGTCAAAAGCGCTGGTCACGGGGATTGACTACAGGATCGACATCCACACCCTGGGGCGCTCTGATCCCTTGCCGCTGCAGGGCAATGAGATCGGCCGAGTGTCGGTTGCCACCACGACGCCGCTCTTCGTTGATCCGTACCAAAAGAACCGGTCAACTGGGAACTTTATCCTGGTAGATCCGGTGACATTCCTCACTGTTGGCGCTGGAATGGTCATCGATCGGGCGCGCTCGGAGGATGATGCCGATATCGGCGGGAACCTGCACCAGGAAGCTGCGCTAGTTACCGATCGCGAGCGGGAGGCGAGGAGCGGCCGCAAGGCAGTCACGGTGTGGATGACGGGTCTTTCGGGCTCGGGGAAGTCAACGATCGCGAAGGGCGTTGAGAGGGCTCTCTTTGACGACCAGGTGCCGGTATTCTACCTAGACGGCGACAACTTGCGTCATGGGCTTAACAAGGGCCTTGGATTCTCGCGCGAGGACCGCTCGGAGAACCTTCGGCGTGCGGCGGAGGTGGCAGCGCTCATGAACCGGGCGGGAGTGAGCGTGATCTGCGCATTTATCTCCCCGTATGCGGAGGACCGGGTGCGTGCGCGGGAGATTATCGGGCACGAGCGGTTCCTTGAGGTTCACGTTGATGCCCCGCTCTCTATCTGTGAGGCTCGGGATCCTCACGGGCTGTATGGCAAGGCCCGCAGCGGCGAGATTAAGAATTTCACGGGCGTGAGCGATCCCTACGAGGCGCCAGAGGCTCCGTCGCTCCGGATACGCACGGCATCCCAGCCGGTGGATCAAAGCGTGGCTGAGATCGTGTCCCTCGTGCTCCGTTCCTCGACGGTATAGGGCTCTGCTCAACTCTCCGCTTTGGCCGTGCGGCAGTCGGCGCCGCGCTGCGTCTCCCGCCGCCTTGAGCCAGCTGCTGGCGCCCGGTTCAGGGACGTCGGCCACTTTAGCGCCTGTGGCCGCAACGCGGTGAGGCGCATCGTGCGGTCCCGGCGACCGGTCCAGCGTCGGGGCAAGCGCCGCGCAGCTGCGGTCTACAGTAGGGGGGCGCAGGGTGCCACGGCGAGAACGGGATCGAGATGCCGATACTGGCCCTGACCAAAGGGGGCGCACAGCCCTAGGGGGTCTCTTTGGCGAGACGGCCAGGGGAAGGCCTGCAGGTGACAGGTAAACCCCTGACAGGCATGAAGAAACGAGTCAGCCACCTGTTCTCAAGTAGATAGCAAAAGCAGCCGATGGTGTTTTGGGGTGGTTTTATCCGCCGCCAACGAGTATCGGCATGCGCACCGTATCGAAAATATTAGCGTTCCTCTTGGCAGTGCTTTGCTGCCGGATGGTACTGGTGTCGGGAACGCCCCTGCACTCGTGGCAGAGAGGACCTCCCGCATCGTCACTAGCTAAGGCCACCAAATTCCAGGTCACCTCTAGCTCCTTCTCAAACGGGGGTCAGCTGCCCCTTGAGGGGACCTGCTGGGCGGGGGGACTTAGGGAGTCTGGAGAGGGGCAGTCTCCCGCACTCTCGTGGAAGAACGCTCCGCGCAGCGCGGCTGCTGTCGCCGTGCTGGTGCACAACCCGGATGCAGACCTCGTGCATTGGTTTGCGATTATCACCAAGAAGAGCCGCTACTTTAAGACAGGGCTTCCGCGGGATGTTCCAGACTCAGTTGGCGCTCCCTCAAAGATCTTTTATCAAGAGCCGAATGACTTCGGTGTTGTCGGCTACAGTGGCCCCTGCCCAGATTTGGGGGTAACTGAGCGCGTAAGCTTTGAGGTCTACGCGCTCCGTTCCGCCAAAATAATGAACTACCCCGAAACCGCAGCGGGCATCAGAAAGGCCCTAAAGAAGGGAACGTTGATGAAGGTTACCCTATGGGCGAGGTTTACAGGCCTTGGCGACGCCAAGGACCTCCCCACGCCCACCCCGGAACAGGGGGACCCAGAACCAACACCCACCCCAGAGAGTTCGCCAACTCCAACGGCAACCCCAACGACGACTAATACGCCGACTGAAACTCCCACCGCAACGGCTACGGGAGCAGGCACCTCGACTGACACGCCGACTACGACACCAACCCCGTCAGTGACACCGACGGGGACGCCCACTCAGACTCCATCATCCTCTCCAACCCGTACTCCAACCTCAACAGAGACACCCACCTCGACAAGCACCCATAGCCCGACAGCTACGCCGTCGGTTACCCCGACTAATACACCGAGCGCAACGCCGACGGTGACTCACACCCCCACTGCAACGCCCACAGGCACCCCGACCTCGACACCTTCAGTTACCCCGACCGTTACTGACACTCCAACCATAACACCCACCCCCTCTGACACGCCCACTCACACCCCGACCCCTACCGACACGGCAACACCTACTGAGACGCCAACCCCTACCGAGACCCCGACAGTCACCCCGACCAACACCCCGACTGAGACCCCTACCGCCACAGACACTCCGACAGCGACGTCGACCCCAACGGCCTCTCCAACCGACACGGTAACCTCTACTCCAACTCAAACACCTACTGACACTCCTACGCCGTCCCCAACGGCCACACCCACCGACACAGATACTCCTACGGCTAGCCCGACCGACACCGCGACCCCAACGGACACTCCGACTGCCACGAGCACTGACACGCCGACCGTGACTCCGACCAGTACAGACACTCCCACCAATACCCCAACGGCGACCAGCACCGTAACTCCTACTGAAACGCCCACGCCTAGCGACACGCCAACGTCAACTCCAACTGATACGCCGACAGGCACCCCTACTCCGACAGACACGCCGACCCACACACCTACTGCAACGAACTCTCCGACCGATACGCCGACCGACACCCCGACAGAGACGCCAACTCACACCCCAACCCCGTCTCCCACTGACACTCCAACTCCGACCGACACTCCGACAGTGACGCCAACAGATACTCCGACACCTACGGATACACCTACGGATACGCCGACGATAACCCCGACCAACACGCCTACAGAGACGCCGACAGACACCCCCACAGACACTCCAACGCCGACGGATACTCCTACGGTAACGCCGACGGACACCCCGACCGACACACCGACGGATACGCCGACTGACACGCCGACTCATACACCGACCGTTACTCCATCTGAGACGCCAACCGATACCCCAACTGAGACACCTACCGATACGCCAACAGACACCGCGACCGACACGCCGACGGTCACTCCAACAGACACGCCAACCGATACGCCAACAGAGACTCCCACTGACACGCCTACACCTACCGATACTCCTACGGATACCCCGACGGACACTCCTACGGATACCCCGACGGACACCCCAACTGAGACGCCGACTCACACACCGACTGTTACTCCAACCGATACGCCAACCGATACGCCAACGGAGACGCCGACTGATACCCCTACACCTACCGATACCCCCACAGTGACACCGACCGACACTCCGACGGATACTCCGACGGACACTCCGACCGACACTCCAACCCACACGCCAACCGACACTCCAACTGATACTCCAACCGATACGCCAACAGACACACCGACTGACACGCCTACACCTACAAATACTCCCACGGTGACACCGACGGACACCGCGACGGATACCCCGACGGACACCCCAACTGACACGCCGACCCACACACCGACGGTTACGCCGACTGAAACGCCAACTGATACTCCGACCGATACGCCTACCGATACTCCAACAGAGACTCCTACCGACACGCCAACGCGCACACCGACGCCGACGAACACGCCAACGGCTACTCCGACCCTTACTCCGACTGACACCCCCACCAGCACGCCGACCGCTACCCCGAGCAGGACGCCTACGCAGACGCCCACCAATACCCCGACGAACACTCCAACGAAGACGCCAACCGCCACCCCAACGGCCACGCCGACTCATACCCCGACCGGCACTCCAACCAACACCCCAACAGCTACGCCGACGGTCACGCCAACCAACACCCCGACCGATACCCCGACTAAGACGCCAACAAACACGCCCACCAGCACTCCAACCGCCACACCTACAATCACGCCGACAAACACGCCAACGGCGACGCCTACGGTGACGCCGACCAACACCCCGAGCAGCACGCCAACTCCGACAAATACGCCGACCAACACCCCTACGAGGACGCCGACAAACACTCCAACCAACACTCCAACGAACTCCCCAACGATCACGCCAACGAGCACGCCGACCAACACGCCTACGAAGACGCCAACGAACACTCCTACGAACACCCCAAGCAATACTGCGACGATCACCCCGACGAACACGCCGACCAATACCCCCACGAGGACTCCAACGGCGACCCCCACCAATACCCCAACGGTCACTCCGACGCGGACTCCAACCAACACTCCAACCAGAACCCCAACGGCTACACCGACCTACACGGCCACTAACACCCCGTCATCGTACTACCTAACGGTGAATGTTGGATCAGGGGGAACCGTCAGCCAGGGCAGCGGGTACTACGCTACCAACAGCACTGTAAGCATGAGCGCATCTCCATCGAGCGGCTACACGTTCGCTGGATGGTCGGGAGACTGCGGCGGCACAGGAACGTGCAGCGTGACTATGAGCACCAACAGGTCTGTCACCGCATCCTTCACCGCTTGGGGGGTTGCTAGCGCCTGGTTTGCCGGTAGCTCATGGGTGTCAGGAACCTACACGCCTTCCGGGAGCTTCAGTATCGTCCCCTACCCTGGCTTTGGAGGCACGGTCGTTCCGCTCGTGTGTGACTGGAACAGCGATGGGCGCAATGATCTCTTGACGGGAGTTGGAGCCGGTGGGGGCCCGCACCTTAAGATCTACACCGTGCCCGGCGGGGGAGGATTAACCGAGGTGGTGAGCTCTTTTGTCGCCCAGTGTGATGCCTCTTACTGCTATACAGGGGGCGCATGGCCGATTGCGTGTCTTGGAAACCGCTGGGTTCGTATCCAGTACGGAAATGGCGTAGTGCAGGACCACTACCGATAGTCGGTTGGCTTCGGCCGATACGAGAGCTGCTATCTACGAGTTGGAGCAGCCAGACCAGATTAGCTCTTCTGAACGGGAGATCCGTCCATCTCTGGCGGGACCTCGATGCCAAAGCTCGCCAGTATGCTTGGCGCGAGGTCCCAGATTCCGTGGTTCCCCGCTCTTAGGTCTCTCTTGTTCGAGAGCAGCACACCGGGGACGAGTCCAGGCTCAAAGCAGTGATCTGCCGACCAGAGGTTAGTGCGGTCGCCGATTACCTCAAGGGGGAACTTGCCCAACACGGCTTCGTCGGAAACGCGGAATCCCCGGTTGTAGCCTACCAAGACGTCGGGGGCGAGCGCCATGAAGGGCCCCGAGTAGATCTTGCCCGAATCGTAGGCGGTGGAGACTATGCGCTGCCCCGTCCGGGGATCGAGCGCTGTCGGCAGGCGGGCGATGATCTGATCCTTGATAGCCTGCGCCTCGGGCGGAGTCACGATTCCGTTTGGCTCACGATCCTTCATGTTCAGGTAGATGCCGTTTATCCCCAGCGCGTAGGCCTTCGATCTCGACCAGTCCACCTGGTCAAAGAGGTCTCCTGGCTCTTTCGACTGCGGATCCTTGAGAACCGTGAAGCCCTCCTCGACGAGCCACCTGCTCAGGTGAAACTCCCGCTCGAAGGTGCCGAACCCGTGATCTGAAAGCACGAAGAAGGTGGTGTCTTGGTCAACCCTTGAGAGCACCAACTTGAGCGCCTCATCCATCCGGCTGTAGAGCCACTTTACCGAGTTCTTGAGCTCGACACTTGCGTCGGGCTTGTAGAGCGGGTGGCTCGGGTCACACAGCCTCCACAGCATGTGGCAGTTCTGGTCGATACAGGAGAAGTAGAAAAAGAAGAAGCCATCTGAGTAGCGCGAGAGCTGGTAGTCCAGGATCCGGAAGTTCTCCTCAATCACTATCTTCGCCTGGTGGAAGTACTCCTCATCCGAGAGGACCCCCATCGCCAGCGCCTTCTGGTCGGCAGGAAACCCCTGGGTGTAGAAGCGCCCGGCAGCCTGTGCGATCTCGGTAGCGTAGGATGACGGGGAGCCTATCGGAAGGGTCGGGTCCATCGGGTCGATATTGATCGGGGACACGTACACCTTGAGGGTCGGGTGCACCTGCTTCACGTAGAACCGAACCATCCCCCCCACTGACGCGAAGAGCGGCACGAACTCAAACGACAGCGGCACCCACTCAGACCACTCCCCTTGCTTGATGATGAGCTGCTTCCCGCTAATGTCGATCTTGACCAGGGGCTCTGTAGGATCCCGCGCAATGACGACCGGCAAGGAGGCAGGCGCGGAGTCGCGCCTGAACGAGTTAGGGGGTCCCTCCAGGGAGGCTTTGAAAACGTTGTTGACTGGGCGCACCCTAACGAGCCTGCCGCCGTTCCATCCCTTAGAGTCAGGCACATCGACCTCCGAGAAGAGGGTGAACGTGCCGTAGGTTCCGAGAAGGTCCGGAGTACCCATCCCCGAGAGGGATTGCACCCCCGCTTCCTCAATAACGGGAAAGTTCGCCGGGATTGCAAAGATGGTTGAGGATATCCCCTGCTCCTCCAGAATCGACCAAAACGGGCGACCCTTGCGCATCAGCTCCACGTGGCCGCTTTCGAGGGGGAGGTTCCACTTGCCGAGCGAGATCCCTGAATCCGATCCAAAGGAGCGGGACGTCGACAGGTAGGGCAAAAGGAGCTTAGGGTCCCGGTGCACGAAGTCGAAGATCCCGTGGCCTCCGGGATTAGTGCCCGAAATGAAGCTTGACCACGCAACTGGGCTCTGGGGAGGCATCGTCGTCGACAGCACCCCCGACGCGTTGCGTTCCATGAAGGCTT
>Ga0075471_10002877_pt1 | contig 11241 bp, 9 predicted proteins | sample DEB19_08_DNA_2_FD_74787 | JGI IMG/M metagenome (GOLD analysis project Ga0075471, IMG submission 74787) | Aqueous microbial communities from the Delaware River and Bay under freshwater to marine salinity gradient to study organic matter... | ecosystem: Environmental > Aquatic > Marine > Coastal ... | reverse complement strand
GAAGCCCCCATCGAGATCCGACCCAATCCCCACCGCCCGGGCATGGCCTGCCAGCTGGCAGATGTGGTCGATGTGGTCGCAGATGCGTTCGATCCGGAGCTGGAAGTCCTGCGGCTTCGACCGGTGATGTGCCCAGCCGTCGACCATCATGATCGCATCGAACGCCATGCCGATGACCGCACCCCGACGCACCAGTTCCCGGATCTGGTCGTCCGAGAACTGTCGGTTCCAGTGGGCCAATGACCGGCAGTTCGAGTGGCTCGCCCAGACCGGACCCTCGAAGTGCTTCATCGCATCCCAGAAGCTCTCATCGCACAGGTGGGTGGCGTCGAGGATGATGCCCAGCTCCTGCATCTGAAGCAGCAGATCCCGGCCCCGTGGGGTCAACGGCCCCTCGGCATCGGTCCCCATCCCATGGACCCCAGGACCGTAGTGGACCGGCCCCACGGCCCGGAGACCATCGGCAAAGGCCCGTTCCAAGTGCCGAGGTGAGACGATCGAGTCGGCCCCCTCCAGGCTCAGGATGTACCCGATCGGATGGTCGTCCCTGCCGTCCGACCACAGCTCGAGGTGGCTCTCCAACTGGGACCGGTTCCGGATCTGGACCATCTCTCCCACCGCCTCCATCTCCCGATACCAGGCCAACTGACCCTGGGTATGGGCCCAGGCCTGCTCCGGGCTGAACCAACCCGGCAGCCGATGGAAGTAGCCCACAGACCGCGCGATCTGGGTCGCCACACACAACCCGACCCGGCCGCGGCGCATCTCGGGAAGACAGACGGTCGAGCGGGACCGGAACACCTGATCGGTCATCCCCAGTTCCCGACGGCGCAGCCGTTCCTGGGTCCAGCGGAGGTCACGGTTGAAGTCCTGCGCATTCATCGAGAGGTCGAGATGCGCGTCGAAGATCAGGGGGCGGCTCATGCGGGGATTCCTGCTGGATTCAGATCGTGAGGCGTCGGGCACGGGCGATGACAGGCCAGGTGTCGCCGGCCCGATGGGAGCGGACCACGGTCACCTCGCTGTGCAGGGCGACGGTCGGACAGACGTGTCGGGGAACACCATAGACCACGGTGCCTACCGGGAATGCGTCGGCCCGCGGCGACTCGATCACCAGGTGCTCCTCGCTGTGCATCACCGGGACGGCATCCTCGAGTCCGAAGAGCCGAACCCGGGGATGCGGCATCTCGCTCGCGACGGCCTTGTGGCCCAGGTCGAGGGTGATCCGGTTCGCCGTCGGCCGGCTGATGACGCGGGTCAGGAGGACCGCGGAGGCGAGGTAGTCCATGTCGGGACACGTCTCGGCCTGCCCGAAGTCCCAGAGGACCGTCGTGCCCGCGCCGAGCTCCACCCCGGGGCGTGCCGCCATCAGCGGCGTCGTCGGGGTCCCGCTCGCCACGATCCGGGGCACGGGGAACCCGGAAGCCTTCAACCGCGCCTCCAGGGCCCAGATCCGGTCGAAGGCCCGGGTCATCGCCTCCCGGCGCACCTGTCGATCAGCCTGATGCAGATGGCCATCGTACGCGTGGAGGCCCCCGGGGCGGATGCCCGGGGTGCGGCAGAGGGTGCCGTAGAGGGTGAAGGCCGCGTCGCCCGGTTCGATGCCGGTCCGATCCATGCCGACGTTGAGGTCGATCAGCACCTCGATCTCGACCCCAGCCTCGGTCGCGGCATGCGAGAGGGCCGCGACACCTTCCGGGTGGTCGACAACCGTCTGGAACCGGGTCCCGGGATACCGGCGGAGGAGTTCCATCAGTCGCCTCGGGTTGGGCCCCACCATGGGATACGCGAGCAGCACCTCCGCAGCGCCGCCCATCCCGCACATCTCGGCCTCCGCGATCGTCGCCGCCTTGAACCGGGTGATCCCGCGTGCGATCTGCATCGCCAGGATCTGGGGCAGTTTGTGGGTCTTCACATGCGGACGCAGCCGCTGGGGACCACCGGCGGCGGCGATCATGCGGCGCAGGTTCTCCTCCACACGCTCCGGGAAGATCAGGAGGGTCGGCGACGCGACCTCGTCCACATTGGCGACCTGGTACCAGTGCTCCACAGACCGATTACGGTCGAATCCACCCCGGCGAGGCAAAGCAAACCTTCCATCGGCAGACCGGCAACACCCAGACACCCGAGAGCGGGGACCCCGACGGATCCTCCATCGGAGAGAAGACCGGACGATTGACTTCGATGCCGACCGAATGAACGTTCGTTCGCATCTATGCGGCCAGCGGGCACCCCCAACCACGACCATGCCGAGAAGCAGGAGCGGATCCTGAAGGCGGCGGCGCTGTGCTTCGCCCGGGATGGATTCCACGGGAGCTCGATGAAGGAGATCTGCTCGGCCGCCGACATGAGCCCGGGGTCGGTCTACCGCTACTTCGAGTCCAAGGAATCGATCATCACGGCGATGATCGAGGCCGACCGTCGGCGCTGGGAGCAGCGGCTGGCCGGGATCCCGGTGGACGAGGGGTTGATCCCCGCACTCCGAAGGCTCGCTGAGATCGGACTCCGGGAGATCGAACAGCAGGGGTTCCTGAACCTCTGGGTCGAGACCCTCGCGGAGGCGGCCCGGAGCCCCGGGGTCGCCCGGTCGCTCCGGGACTCCTACCGGGCGTTCGAGCGGCGCCTGGCCGACCTCGTCTCGGAATCACAACGGCTCGGCAAGACCCCCGCCTCGCTCCGCCCCGTCGAGACAGCCCGGATCATCCTCTCGGCATTCGACGGGCTGCTGCTCCGGCTCTGTTTCGACCCGAAGATCGACATCGACGCCACCCTGTCGGCCTTCCTGGGCTTCCTCGACGTCTCCATCTGCCAGGCCGCACCGCCTGCCGGTCGACCCCGGAGGAGACGATCATGAACTGGATCGGGCTCCTCATGCTCCGGAACGACCGGGCGAAGTTCGGCGCGATGATCGTGGCCGTCGCGCTGGCGGTGTTCCTGATGCAGAACCAGGCGGCCATCCTCTCGTCGATCCTGCTCATGACGGCCTCGCAGATCCGGGATGTCGAGGACGCCAACCTCTGGGTCACGGAGCCCGACGTGGAGTGTTTCGACCAGGCGAAGCCGGTGCGCGACATCGCCCTGCACCAGGTCCGCGGGACGCCCGGGGTGGCGTGGGCCATGCCCCTGCTCAAGATCGACACCATCGCCCGGACTCGCGGCGGGAAGCTCAGCACGGTGAGCGTCCTGGGCGTCGAGGATTCGAGCCTCGTCGGCCTGCCCCGCCGGATGCGCCTCGGCAGTGCCGAGGCGATCCGTGAGCGGGACACGGTCCTGATCGATCCCGGCGGGTTCTCGCTGCTCTTCCCCGGGGAGCCGCCCAGCCTCGGGAAGACCCTCCGGATCCACAACCGGACCCTCAAGGTCGTCGGCATCAGCGACGCCTCCCCGCCCTTCACCGGTCTGCCCCTGCTCCATACCAGCCGGACGACCGCCGCGCAGCTGAACGTCGGCGAGGAACGGAGCACCACCTTCATCCTGGCCCGGTCGGTCGCTGGCGCGGATCCGATCGAGGTGTGCCGTCGCATCGCGGGACGCACCCGTCTGCGGGCGCGGACGACCGATGGGTTCGCCCGGGATGCGATGTGGTTCTACGGGAGCCAGGGCGTCCCCATGCTCTTCATGGTGACCATCGCCATCGGCCTGGTCGTCGGGGCCGCCATCACCGGGCAGACCTTCCTGATGTTCGTGAAGGAGAACGCCCGTCCCATCGCCATGCTCAAGGTGGTGGGCACGACCCATGCCCAGCTGGGCTGGATGATGGCCGCGCAGGCCGGGCTCATCCTGTTCCTCGGATCCTGCATGGGCTCGGGCCTCGCCGCGGTCGTGTGCGAGGCCGTCCGACAACAGCCATTCCTCCGCGGCCTCTACCTGCCGTCTTGGGTCGCCCTGTCCACCTGCCTCTCTCTGGCCGTGGTCACCGGAGGCGCCGTCTTCCTGAGCTTCCGCCAGGTCCAGAGGCTCGAACCCGCCAGCGTCTTCCGATGAACCCCGACCCGACCACGCAGGATCACAAGCGGATCGCTGTCCGGTGCACCGGGGTGACCAAGCATTTCGGGGAGGGCGAGGCACGGACCGAGGTCCTGCGCGGGGTGGAGTTCACCGCCGACCTCGGAAAGCTCACCTTCATCGTGGGACCCAGCGGCTGCGGCAAGACGACCCTCATCTCGCTGATCGCCGGGCTGCTGTCGCCGTCGGCCGGAACGGTCGAGGTGTTCGGGAGAGCCACCACCGACCTGTCGCCCGGGGAACAGACGCTGTTCCGTCGACACAACCTGGGCTTCGTGTTCCAGCAGTACAACCTCCTGGCAGCCCTGAATGCGGTCCAGAACGCGGCGGTACCCCTGCTGACCGCGGGGATCCCCCGACGCGAGGCCCTGCGCCGGGCCGGCGAGGTGCTGGATCGACTCGGTCTCGGGAAACGGCTCGACGCCTACCCGCGGGAACTCTCGGGAGGGCAGCAGCAGCGGGTGGCTCTCGCCCGGGCCCTCATCCACGAGCCGAGGCTGATCATCTGCGACGAACCCACCGCCGCCCTCGACCACACCACGGGCGAGGCGGTGATGTCCCTCCTCGCCTCCACCGCCGTCCATCCCGACCGGGCCGTGGTGGTCGTGACCCACGACACCCGGGTGTTCCATTTCGCCGACCGGATCGCCCACATGGACGACGGGCGGATCGTCTCCTGGGAGGCCCGGGAACCGGGAGCCGACTCACTGCACCCCGTGCCATCCCCGCCTTCGACCCCATGAAGCACCATCTCCTCACCGCCTTCGCGACCCTTGCGGGACTCTTTGCTGCCTGGTCCATCGCAAGGACCCAACCCCAGCGGTCCCTCCGCGATCCGGTCGTCGAACCGGCCCGCCCGAAGTTCACCCACACCGTGGCCGCGGTCGGCATGGTGGAACCGTCCTCGGAGACGATCGCCGTCGGATCGTCCCATGCGGGACTGGTCACCAGCGTCCTCGTCAAGGCGGGACAGGACGTCCACCTGGGCGATCCCCTGTTCCAGCTCGACGACCGGCATCTGCGGGCCGCCGTGGCGCTCCAGAAGTCCCAGCTGACGACTGCGGAGGCCCGGATCGAAACCGCCAAGGCTCAGCTCGAGGATCTGTCCGACCAGTTCGCCCGGGCCGAGACGCTTGCGAACCAGACCGTGGTGACGACCGAGGAGGTCACCCGGAAGCGGTTCGCCGTGCGTCTTGCCCAGGCCCGCGTGGTCGAGGCCGAGGCCGAGCGCGACAGCGCCGCCGCCGGCCTCCGGGCGGCCGAGACGGAGGTCGAGCGGAGCCTCGTCCGATCCCCGATCGACGGGACGGTGCTGCAGGTGCGGATCAAACCCGGCGAGTCCATCGCACCCGGAACCGCCCTGCAGCCGCTGATGCTGCTCGGTCGGCTGGATCCTCTCCATGTCCGGGTGGACATCGATGAGCACGACGGCTCCCGCATCGTCCAGGGAACCTCGGCAACCGGACACGTCCGGGGACACCCCCAGGAGAGCCTGACATTGGAGTTCGTCAGGATTGAACCCCTGGTGGTCCCAAAGCGTTCGCTGACCGGGGACGCCGGGGAACGGGTCGACACCCGGGTCCTCCAGGCGATCTACCGGATCAAGCCGCCCCACCCTGGGATCTTCCCGGGACAGCAGCTCGACGTCTTCCTCGAAGGCCGGGATCGGCCCTAGTCACCACACGGAGTCACCGCCGACCTCGTTCCACGAACTCCTCCGCAGTCATGCCGATATCCTTGGCGATCTGTCGGAGAAGTATGGGGGAGACATCCCGGCCGGAATGGTTTGGAACGGTGGTGCCTCTCTGGCGTAGCAGCACGAAACCCAACGCTTCGAGAAGCCGACAAATCTCCCGGGGTTTCAGGATGGGAATCCGCCCCATACCTCACCCCACTTGGATCATCTGTGTTCCCACAAACTCTGCCTCCAACGTGGGTTCACCATCCTCGAGAAGCATCCCAACGACCTCCTCGAGGTTCTGCTTCAATTCGTCGAGGGAACTCCCCTGGGAATGGGCACCCTCCAATCCGGGAATGTGGCCCACATACAACCCGGTCTCAGAGCAACGCTCGACGACAGCGGTGAAACCTCTCATGAGTCGAAGCTATCGGGGGGAATCCGCGACGTCAAAACACCGCCCCACCCTGGGATCTTCCCGGGACAGCAGCTCGACGTCTTCCTCGAAGGCCGGGATCGGCCTTAGCCCAGCCCGGGGTCACCGCGCGGCCCGCAGCATCCGGGCCCGGACCCGGTCCGGACCCAGCACCTCGAGCAGATGGTAGAGACTGGGACCCACGAGGCGTCCCGTGCAGGCCACGCGACAGGGCTGGACGAGCGCTCCGACCTTCACACCCAGCTGCGTCGCCCGCTGCTTCAATGCCGCCTCCAACCCCGCCGCGGTGAACGGCGCCACGGCACCGAAGGCCTCCACCAACGCCTCGAGCAGCGGCTTCGACGCCGGGGTCAACGCCTTGGCCTGCGCCTCTGGCTCGTACGCCACGGCGTCGTCCGCGACGAAATAGAAGTCGGTCCACGACGGCAGCTCCCGGAACAGCTTCCCCTTCTCCTGGACGGTCAGAAGCGCCGACCGGACGTAGTCGGCCGGGAAGGCATCCACCGGCACCCCGGCCTTCCGCAGGTACGGCACCGCCGCCGTGATGAAGGCCTCCGGGGCGAGGCGTCTGGTGTGCTCGAAGTGCAGCGCCTCCAGCTTCTTCACGTCGAAACGCGCCGCGCTGCGGTTGACCCGGTCGAGATCGAACCGCGTGATCAACTCGGCCACCGACAGGAACTCCTGGCCGTCGGCCGGGCTCCAGCCGAGGAGCGACAGGTAGTTCAGGACCGCCTCGGGCAGGAAGCCGTCCTCCTGGTAGTTCGTCACCACCGCACCCCGGTCGCGCTTGCTCATCTTGGTGCCGTCCTCGTTGAGGATGAGCGGCATGTGCCCGTACTTCGGCGGCTCGACCCCGAAGGCCCGGAACAGCGCGAGGTGCTTGGCCGTGTTGCTGATGTGGTCCTCCCCGCGGATGACATGCGTGACGCCCATCTCGAGGTCGTCCACGACGTTGACGAAATGGAAGACCGGCTGGCCGTCGCTGCGCCAGAGCACCCAGTCGGGATCCACCTGCTCGCGGTCGGTGAGCGGACGGACGATGTCACCCACGATGAGATCGGGAATGGTGATCGGATCCCGGATCATGCGGAAGTACACCGCGCCGTCGCGGTCATAGGCGAGGCCACGGTCCCGGAGTTCCTGGAGGCGTCGCTGGTAGATTTCACCCCGACGACTCTGGAAGTAGGGTCCCCGATCGCCCCGGCTCGGTCCGTCTGGGTCGCTGGTCTGCGGGCCCTCATCCCAGTCGAGCCCCAGCCACCGGAGGCCCTCCACGATCACGTCGACGGCGGCCTGGGTGTTGCGGGCGGTGTCGGTGTCCTCGACGCGGAGGATGAATTGCCCTCCGTGGTGCCGGGCGTAGAGCCAGTTGAAGAGCGCGGTCCGGGCGCCTCCGATGTGGAGGTAGCCGGTGGGGGACGGGGCGAAGCGGACGCGGACGGGCGACGACATGGCGGCGAAGGTACGGAGGGAGGCCCTCGAGACAAGAGCGCACCATCGCCCGCAAGCGGTCCGCGAGACCTCCCCGCGGTCAGCGCCGCTCGATCCGGACCTCGGCGTTGTAGTCGGGGACTCCGGAATTCGGATCCACCACACCGCGGGGCAGGATGACGTTCCCCTCCGGCCAGTGGACCTGCAGGTTGCCCGGGGCGATCAGCGCCGGGAACACCGTCCCCGCATAGCGTCCCGTCCCATTCACCAGCACAATGCGGTCTCCGGCCACCAGGCCCATCGACTGGGCGTCGTCGGGATGGATGAAGATGGCGTCGCGCGGCGCCCCGGTCAGGGGATCCACCTCGGCGTAGATCAGCGTGTTGAACTGCTTGCCCCGGCGGGTCGACACCATGAAGCGGCGTTCCCCCGCCACGGGAGCGTTCGTCGCCCCGGGGCGAACACACGGGTGGGGCGGGATCTCAATGACCTTGAAGTGGGCCTTTCCATCGGGTGTGGCGAACTTCCCGTCGTCACACAACCGCTCCCCGCCCCACTGGATGGCGTCGCCCGTCTCCGACAGGTTCTCGCAACCCTTGTAGAAGGGGACCACCCGCGCGATCTCCTGCCGGATCGCATGCCCCGTCTCGCAACGGAGCAGGTGCGCCCGCTCGGGCCAGGCCGCGGCGGCGACATCCCGGAGGATCTTCCACTCGGCCTTCGCCTCGCCCACCTGACGTGGGATCTCCGGCGAGAAGGCCACGCGCCGCTCCGTGGTGGTCTCAATGCCCCCGCCATCCTGCTCATAGCGGGTCTTGGCCGGCAGCAGGAGGACCTCCTCCCCCGCCTCGATGAACATCTGGTCGGTCAGGATGATGTCCTGATGGACCCGGACCGGAACCCGACGGAGCGCCGCCGCCACGACGTCCGGTTCTGGCAGGGTCCGGAGGAAGTTCCCTCCCACGCAGTACAGGACATCCAGGTCGCCTCGGCCGGCGGCATCCACCATCTCGACCGAGTTGATGCCCGGCTTGTCCGGGATCGGAAACCCATACATCTCGGCCAGCGCGGCCGCATTCTCCGACGTCACGGGTCTACCCCCCGGGAAGGCCGTGGAGTAGCAGCCCATCTCGGCACCGCCCTGCACCGAGCTGTGCCCGCGGATCGGCACCAACCCGTTCTTCGCACGCCCGACATAGCCCCGGGCCAATCCAAGATTCAGGACCATCGACACCGCATCGCCTCCATAGGCGTGCTGGGTGATGCCCATGCTCCAGACGAACACCGCGTTCTTCGCGTTGTGCAGGATCCCGGCAAACTCCTCGATCATGGGGAGGGTCAGGCCGGAGGCCGCCACCAGTTCCGACATGTCGAGCTCGTCGCATCGCTTCCGCAGGTCTTCCCACTCGGAGGTGTGGCGTTCGATGAACTCCCGGTGGATCCAACCCTTCTGGATGAGCACCTTGAGCACCGCATAGATGAAGGGGATGTCCCCCCCCTGCGTGACCGGGAACCACCAGTCCGCGATGTCGGTGCCGAACAACGCGCTCTGGGCGCTGCTCGGGACCCAGTAGCGGCGCATCCCGGGCTCGAGATAGGGGTTCACCAGGGCCACCTTGGTCCCCAGCTGCTTGGCCTCGTGCAGGTACTTCGTCGTGACCGGCTGGTCGTTCGCGGGGTTGGCCCCGAAGAAGACGATCAGGTCGGTCCCGTACCAGTCCTTGTAGCTGCACGTGCTGGCCGCGTAGCCGAGGGCATGCTTCATCGCACCGGTGCTCGGCGCGTGACAGAGCCGGGCGGCGTTGTCGACATGGTTGGTGCCGAGGAACCGCGCCACCTTCTGGGACACGTAGTAGACCTCGTTGGTGACGCCACGCGCCGTGATGAAGAAGGCCATCCGGTCCGGATGGGTCTTCCGGAGACGCGTCCCGAGCCTCTGGTGGACCTCGTCCCAGGAGATCCTCCGGAACCCAGGCTGGCCCGTCTCGCGCAGCATCGGGTAGGCGAGACGCCCCAGCTGACGCAGCTCCTCGTTCGACTTCCCGGCCAGCGTGGACACGTCCGACAGCAGGGCGGGATCGAACTCCGGCATGGTGTTGAGCCGGAGCAGATTCAGGCGGGTCATGCACAGGTGGACCCCGGGGATCGTCCAGTCATGGAGCCCCGCCACCCCGAGCGCACACCCGTCACAGACGCCCTTCGACAGGACCTTCCACGCGTAGCCGAGGTTGTCGCGGTTCTTCCAGACGACGTCGAGCATGTCGCGGAAATGCTTCGGCTTGGTCTGGCCCAATCCGAAGGGAACCCAGGTGGCCCGCCGTTCCTCAGGCGTCTTCTGCACTCGCTGCGACATGGCGAAACTATGTCGGGATCCACCGGGGCCGTCACGCGGAGACCCAGCGCCCATTGGACCACCGGCCCGCCGGGTATTGTCTCAGGCCCCCTTCCCCGGCACCGTCCTCCCATGCGCACGCCCTGCCTACTCGCCCTGTTCGCGATCCTCGGGACCTTCACCGCCGGATGCGATGGATCCAAGCCCCCCCAGGCTCCCGCCGCCAAGGCACCCGCCGCGCCGGTCGCCGCCGCCCCGGCCGAGAGCCCGAAGTCGGCCACGAATGTGGTGCAGTTCCACCTCAACCGCGCCCTCCCGAAGCTCCCCACCCTGCGGCTGTGGGTCGGACCAAAGGAGATCGACGCCGAGATGTGCCTGACCCTCCAGCAGATCGCCACCGGGCTGATGTTCCGCCCCGGCATCGCCGACGGGGAATCCATGCTGTTCGTCCTGCCCCAACCCCAGCAGACCCACTTCTACATGAGGAACGTCACGTTCGACATCGACGCCGCCTACATCGACCCCGAGGGGGTCATCCAGGAGGTCGTCCGGCTCAAGAAGCTCGACGAGACCCCGGTGCCCTCGAAGTCCGACAACATCCAGTTCGTGCTCGAGACGGCCCCCGGATGGTTCGAGCGCAACGGGATCAAGCCCGGCACCCTCATCCGCAGCACCAAGCGGTCGCTCCGGGAGGAATTCGGATTCAACTGAACCGCATGCGCGTCGCCCTCGCCCAGATCAACAGCACGGTCGGGGACATCCCCGGGAACGAGGCCCGAATCCTGGAGGCCTATCGTTCCGGGATGGACTCCGGGGCCGACCTCGTCGTGTTCCCGGAGCTCACCCTCACGGGCTATCCGCCGAGGGACCTGCTGCTCCGGGATGCATTCATCGAGGCCAACCTCGCCGCGCTCGACCGCCTCGCGAAGGCCACCAGCAGGACCGGCCTGGTGATCGGCTTTGTCGGCCGGAGCGGACGAAACCCCGGACGCGGCCTCACCAATTCCGTCGCCCTCCTGGCCGAAGGAGCCGTTGTCGCCGTCCGACACAAGACCCTGCTGCCGACGTACGACGTGTTCGACGAGGACCGGTACTTCGACCCCGCCGAATCGAACGCGCCGGTATCATTCCGGGACCAGCGTCTGGGCCTCACGGTCTGCGAGGACTTCTGGAACGACGAGGACTTCTGGAGCGAGCGGCGGTACCGACCGAATCCCGCCGTGCAGCTCGTGGAGGCGGGAGCCACGGTCCTGATCAACCTATCGGCCTCCCCGTGGCACCTGGGCAAGGAACGGACCCGACAGGCCATGCTGTCCCAGCTTGCCGCGAAGTGCCGGGTCCCGGTGGTCTACGTGAACC
>Ga0075471_10002876_pt1 | contig 11243 bp, 12 predicted proteins | sample DEB19_08_DNA_2_FD_74787 | JGI IMG/M metagenome (GOLD analysis project Ga0075471, IMG submission 74787) | Aqueous microbial communities from the Delaware River and Bay under freshwater to marine salinity gradient to study organic matter... | ecosystem: Environmental > Aquatic > Marine > Coastal ... | reverse complement strand
CTCAACGCCAATCCAAACTCGACCGCAATCTTCTTCCCGAAGTCGAGGCCCTCGAACTCGCGCAAGCGGCCCTGGCCGAAGGACGTCCGCTCTACCGTGCCGGACTCAAGGCCGATCATCGCGAGTTGCTCGCCCCGCACTTCCTGCTCACCAATCGCCGCGTGCTCGTGGTGGCCAACGTCGGCGAAGGTGAACTCGACCAGATCCCCGAGGTTGAGAAGCGCATCACGGCGGAGTTCAACGATGCCGGCGACAACGTCGAAGTGATCGGCATGTGCGTGCAACTCGAAGCCGAAGCAGCGTCGATCGAAGATCCCGCCGAACGCGCCGAGATGCTCGAAGGTTTCGGCCTCGGCGAAGGCGCTCTGTTCCGCATGGTGCGCAGCGCGTATCACTTGCTCGGACTGCGCACCTACTTCACGACCGGCGAGAAGGAATCCCGAGCCTGGACCTTCCGAGCCGGCTCCTCGGCACCCGAGTGCGCCGGGCGCATCCATTCCGATTTCCAGCGCGGATTCATCAAGGCCGAAGTCATCCACTGGGACGAACTTCTCGATCTCGGCTCGTGGGTCAAGGCCAAAGAGGTCGGCAAGATCCGCGTGGAGGGCAAGGAGTACCACCCCGTCGACGGTGACGTGATGGAGTTCCGTTTCAACGTCTGATCCCGCCCGTCGGACACTTCGCGAACCATGGCTCCTTCCTCCTTCGAACCGAGCGCCTGGCTGGTGTGCGACGGTCGAGTGTTGGCCAGCGCACGGGTGGCCGCGAACACAAGTGAGCGTCGACGGGGTCTGCTCGGTCAGACGTCGTTCGACGGCGTCTTGGTTCTTCCGCGCTGCCGATGGGTGCACACGATCGGAATGCGCTTCGCTCTCGACGTCGCCTACCTCGATGCCAACGGCATCGTCATCAAGACGGTCCAGATGCACCGTCACCGCATCGGTGCACCCGTGCCACGCGCGAGTCGAGTGCTCGAAGCCGAACTCGGAGCCTTCGCTCGCTGGGGACTCCGAATGGGCGACCGCGTGGAGGTACGCGCGGCGAACTCACCCGAGTCGTCGAACGAAGAGTTCGGATCATGAGCCGACTCGTTCTCGTCGCGACTCCCATCGGCAATCTCGGTGATCTCGCACCGCGCGCAATCGAAGAGTTCCGGGCCGCCGGACTCGTGTGTTGCGAGGACACCCGTCGCACCGGTTTGCTCCTCAACAATCTGGGGATCGAAGCGACGTTGATGCGACTCGACGACCACACCGAGGTTCCTTCCATCCCGCGAGTGATCGACGCACTGAACGAGGGTCGTGACGTTGTCTTGGCCACCGATGCCGGAACGCCGGGCATCTCCGATCCCGGCCAACGCCTCGTGGCTGCCGTGATCGCGGCCGGTCATGTGGTCACTGCGGTGCCCGGCGCATCGGCCGTTCTCACGGCGTTGACGATCAGCGGTTTGCCCACCGATCGCTTCGTGTTCGAGGGCTTCCTGCCCCGATCGGGCAAGGACCGCTCGGCGCGACTCGCGCTGATAGCCATCGAAACGCGCACGGTCGTTCTGTACGAGGCCCCGCACCGTATCGAACGCACGCTCGCCGATCTGCGCGACACATGCGGCGCCGATCGTCCGGCTGCGGTCTGCCGAGAGCTCACCAAGTTGCACGAAGAAGTTCTCCGTGGCTCGCTGGGCGAGCTCGTGGTGCATCTTGGCGAACCACGTGGTGAGTACGTCGTGGTGATCGGAGGTGCCCCGGAATCGCCGTTGCCGACTTCGGACGACGTGGCGACGATGGTGCGGGAAGAACTCGCGCTCGGAGCCTCCACCCGCGACGCCGCCAACAAAGTCGCCGCCATGACCGGAATCTCGAAGAAGGTCGTCTACAACATCGCGATCGAACTCTCGAAGCGAGACTGACCGTCACGCACGCGGCGCGAGAGCCAACTGACGACTCTGAGCAACCAATACGCCGGCCGAGTCCCACATCTCTCCGTCTTCTTCGAGCAATCCGTTCTGCACGAAACGTGTGCGGAAGAAACACGCCACCGGACCGGGAGCCGGAACCGCACGAACGTGCACCGTCATCTCGACGGTCGGCACCCACGCCGTTGGCAACGACAGGTTGAAGACGGCCGGTGGAAACGCGTCGGCCACCAGCAGCAATGCCAATGAATCGACTGGTCGGTCGTCCTTGAACGCGAACCATCCGCGCAAGAGAGCATCTCCCGATGGCCGACCGTCGCGAAAGCCGATGTCCCGGACGTCGGCCCGAGTGGCCAACCGCCCGTGAATGAACGCGAACTCATTGATCGACGTTGCCGAGATGGACGGACATTCGTCCCAAGGACTGATGTCGGGGCGCTCGGCTTGCATCGCCGTCGGCCCACCGGGGTCGCTGCTCAGATCACCGAGGGTCGCGATCACGCGAAGTGCTTCTTTCCCGGAGTCCTCGAGGAACAGCGATGCAGTGGCCGTGGAGAAACGGCGGCCGGCACGAACCGGACGAACTTCCACCCGCATCGGACCGGCCGGGCACGGCGCCAGATAATGCGCAGTCACGGTGATGCAATCGGCGCGACCGGTGGCCATGGAGAGAGCTCGTCCGACGATGGCCAACAGATACCCGCCGTTGGCGTTACCGAGGATGTCCCAACCCGGCGCGACGACGCCGCGAAACGTCATCGGATGTTTCTCATCTCGATGCAACGCCGTTGCACGATCGAATTCGAAGTCATGCGTCGTCGGCACGGAATTCTCCACGTGACGACCCTAGTGAAGCCGTAGTCTTGCGTCCGTGGTCGCCGGCTCCGAGAACACGTCCCGCGTCACGGGCACCGGAACCTTCTACGCCACGACTCCGATCTATTACGTGAACGCCAAGCCGCACTTGGGCCACGCCTACACCACCATCGTCGGCGACGCACTCGCCCGTTGGCACCGCCTGATCGGCGACGACGTCCACTTCCTCACCGGCACCGACGAACACGGCCTCAAGATCCAACAGGCAGCCGATGCCGCGGGCCTCGCTCCCCAGCAGTTCGCCGACTCGATCGCTCCGCTCTTCGCCGATGCCTGGCATCGCCTCGACATCACGAACGACGACTTCATTCGAACCACCGAAGAGCGCCACCGCGTCGGCGTGCAGAAACTCCTCCAGGCCTGCTACGACAACGGCGACATCGAACTCGACACCTATCGCGGCCTTTATTGCGTCGCGTGCGAGGCCTACTACGTCGAAGACGACCTCACCGAAGGAAACTGCCCGATCCACAAACGCCCCGTCGAACAAGTGGAGGAAGAGAACTACTTCTTCCGACTCTCGCGCTACGGGGACCGTCTGCTCCAGTGGTACGCCGACCACCCCGGGGCCATCGTGCCCGATTACCGGATGAACGAAGTCATCGGCTTCATCAAGCAGGGCCTCCTCGACTTCAGCATCAGCCGCACGAGTTTCTCGTGGGGGATTCCGCTCCCGTGGGATTCCAAACACATCACGTACGTATGGTTCGACGCCTTGGCTAATTACATCACCGCCGTTGGCTACGGAACGGACGATGCACAATTCTCCCGACGATGGCCGGTCGACTTCCACCTGATCGGCAAGGACATCATTCGCTTCCACTGCGTGTATTGGCCGGCCATGCTCATGTCGGCCGGTATCGAACCTCCCAAGGGCTGGGCGGTCGGCGGTTGGCTGCTCGTCGGCGGCGAGAAGATGTCGAAGACCACCGGCAATGTCGTGAATCCACTCGATCTGGTGGACGAGGCGAATCCCGAGGGCGTCGGCGTCGATGGCTTCCGTTATTACGTGCTCGCCGAAACGCCCTACGGCGCCGACGGCGACTTCACCTATGAAGGGCTGATCGGCCGTTACAACTCCGACCTCGCCAACAACTTCGGCAATCTCTTGAGTCGCGTCGCCACCGTGGTCGGTAAGAAGTGCGACGGCATCGGTCCGGCGGCCTCTCCCACGAGTGAACTCGCCGCTGCGGCCTCCACTGCGGTCACCGAGACCATCGAGCGTTGGCGTGACGTACAACCCAGTCGCGCGCTCGAGGCCACTTGGCAACTCATCCGTGCCACCAACGCGTACCTCGAGACCAACGAACCCTGGAAGGCTGAACCCGGTCCGCACCTCGATGGCGTGATGGGCGACGCGCTCGAAGCGCTGCGCATCGTCGCGATCCTCGCGTCACCCGCAGTGCCCAATACTGCGCAGGCCGTGTGGGAACGCATCGGCATGCCCGGTCGCGTCTCGGATCAGCGCGTACCCGACGACGTCACGTGGGGTCGGTATCCCGGTGGGCTCACCGTCGTCAAGGGTGATCCACTCTTCCCGCGTCGCTCGCTCTGATTGCGGACCGGACACATGGTCGAAACCACGAGCCACTGGACGGACACTCACTGTCACCTCGAGGACGATCGGTACCGTCCCCGCGAGGCGAGCGATCGCGGAACGAGTGATCGCCGATCCGAGGACCTCGGCGGAACGCAGGGCGTGCTGCAGCGGGCTCGCGAAGCCGGTGTTGGCACCTTCGTCACCGTGGGCTGCGATCGCGAGTCGTCGCTCTTCGCCATTCAGTGCGCCCGAGAAAACGACGATGTGTGGGCCACCGTCGGCCTGCATCCGCACGAAGCCGTGAACGGAGTCGGGTCGATCGCCGATCTCTTCGACGAGCCACGTGTGATCGCCGTGGGCGAGGCCGGCCTCGACTACTACTACGAGCACTCACCTCGCGATGCGCAGCGCGCGGCGTTCGCCGATCAGATCCAAATCGCCCACCAACGCCAACTTCCCCTCGTGATCCATACCCGCGACGCCTGGGACGAAACCTTCGACATCCTGCGCGCCGAGTCGGTCCCCGAACGGGTGATCTTCCATTGCTTCACCGGTGGCCCCGACGAAGCGCGACGTTGTCTCGATCTGGGAGCGTTCCTCAGTTTCTCGGGAATCGTGACGTTCAAGAACGCGATCGATGTCGCCGAAGCTGCCCGCATGTGTCCGAACGATCGAGTGTTGGTGGAGACCGACAGCCCCTATCTCGCACCGGTGCCGCACCGCGGACGCACCAATCAGCCGGCGCACGTCGCCGACGTCGGTCGATTCGTCGCCGACCTCCGCCTCTCCGCTACCGCTGATTTCGCCGCACTCACGACGGCCAACGCCCGCATTGCGTTCCCGGGTCTCGCTTCATAGCCTCGATTCACCGATGCTTTCCTTCGCCGAACGCCGACGACTCGTTCTCGCGATCGCCATCACCCTGATCGCCGTGGTGGCCGCGATGGCTTCCGGTGGCAACGCCGACACCGCGAACGAGACCACGGCCACCGTGCTTCCCACGACGACCATCGACGACACCGCACCCGCCAACCCTGCCTTCCTGCCGGCCACCGAATCGTCCTCGGCCCCGCAGATCATCACGGTCAATGTGCCGGCGCCGCCCACCGGCACGGTGATCACGGGCGACGCGAGTTACATCCGGTGGCCGCAAACGATGGGACTCAAGCCGTGCGCCACACCACATGCACTCATTGGCGCGGTGATCACCGTTACCAATCTCAACAATGGTCGTCAGGTCAAGTGCAACAACGTGTCGATCGAAGCATTGCGCGACGGCAGTGTGATCCTGATCCACACCGACGTGTTCCTGGATCTCGCCGATCTCGTGGACGCGCCGATCCCCGTCGAGATCAACTTCTGAGACCGTGACGCACTCTCGACGCGACATCACGGCGTTGCTCGAAGAGCACTCGCTCGCTCCACGTCGGGCCTTCGGGCAGAACTTCGTGGCCGATCCCAACACGGTTCGACGAATCGCGCGTCTGGCCGATGTCGGTCCGGGAGATCACGTCGTGGAGATCGGCGCCGGACTCGGTTCGCTCACCCTCGCCCTCGCCGAAACGGGCGCACGCATCACCGCGATCGAGATCGACCACGGCGTCGCACCGGTGTTGCGCAAGATCACCGGCGAGCTGCCCAATGTCAGCGTCGTGGAAGGTGACGCCATGACTCTCGACTGGAGGTCGTTGCTCACCGACGACTCGCGCGTCACGGTGGTGGCCAACCTTCCGTACAACGTCGCCACGCCCTTGGTGGCCGACCTGCTCGACACCATTCCGCAGATCGATCGTTTCGTGGTGATGGTGCAACGCGAAGTCGCGCTCCGCCTGGCCGCCACCCCCGGCTCATCCGACTACGGGGCGATCAGCGTGAAGGTCGCGTACTGGGCCACTGCTCGCATTCTCGGGGATGTGCCACCCACAGTGTTCGTCCCCCGACCCAAGGTCACGTCGTCGATCATCGAGATCACCCGGCGCGATTCGCCGGCGGTCGACGGAATTCCCGCTGACTTCCTGTTCGGTCTCGTGCGGCAAGCCTTCGGCCAACGCCGCAAGATGCTGCGGCGATCGTTGTCGGACAAGGTGACCGAGGCCGACTTCGCAGCAGCCGGAGTCTCACCCGAGGACCGCCCCGAACGTCTCGATGTGCAGGCTTGGGGCCGATTGGCTCGAGTGTTGTGGGATCGGGGCGAGAAGTGATCACGGTCCATGCGCCGGCGAAGTTGACGCTGTCGTTGCGCATCACCGGAGTACGGGCCGACGGCTACCACCTCATCGATGCCGAGATGACCACCCTCGACCTCCATGACGTTCTCCACATCGACGCCGTCACCGAGCCCACCACGAACACGCTCCGGTTCACCGGGCCCTTCGCACACGGTCTGGTCGACGACGGAAAGAACCTCGTGACCAAAGCACTGCGTCATGTCGGGCGCTCGGCATCGGTCGTACTCGAGAAGAACATCCCGCACGGCGGTGGCCTGGGCGGCGGATCGGCCGATGCCGCGGCCATTCTGCGCTGGGCCGGAGGTTCGATCGACCTGTCCGCCGTCGCGACCTCCCTCGGCGCCGACGTGCCGTTCTGTGCGGTGGGTGGCCGAGCTCGCGTACGCGGTATCGGTGAGATCATCGATCCGATCCCCACGGTGCCCGGCGTCGTCACCCTCGTGATCCCGCCGTTCTCGGTGAGCACCCCCGCGGTGTACCGCGCGTGGGACGAGCTCGGTGGGCCGACTTCGGAGGGCCCGAACGACCTCGAGCCCGCGGCATTGGAGGTGGAACCCCGCCTCATCGCCTGGCGCGATGCGATCGCCGAGGCAACGGGAACGGATCCGGTGCTGGCCGGGAGCGGTGCGACTTGGTTCGTGGTCGGAAACCACGAGGTCGAACTACGCGCGAGTCTGCGGGGACGATTCGGCGACGGCGCGCACGTGATCGCCACCCGTCACGTGTGAGCGGGAGTTACTTGCGGCGCTGGTGACGCGTGCGGCGAAGCATCTTCTTGTGCTTCTTCTTGCGCATCCGCTTGCGTCGCTTCTTGATCAACGAACCCATGGGTACCTCTCGGTCGACTGACTTCGCCACGCTAGCGACCACCGACGCCGCACTCCAACGGAGACCGCGGGATCCGAGCCCCACCCGACCCGCCGATACGCTGAGGGCGATTCGGTCCGGGGTCGTTCAATCGGTAGGACAGCGGATTTTGATTCCGCGAATAGGGGTTCGATCCCTCTCCCCGGAGCTCCACCGACGGGTTCGTCGATCATGCGCCACGTCGGGCATCAGGCTCATCGGGCGTGGTATGACGTGATGATGCCGGTCCATGCCATCGTCCTCGCCGCCGGCGAGGGAACCCGCATGAGGTCCGACCGCCCCAAACCCCTGCACCTGATCTGCGGACGGCCGATGGTGATGCACGTGATCCATTCACTCGAGGCCGTCGAACCGTCCCGAACAGTGGTGGTCGTGGGCCACGGCGCCGAACGAGTCACCAAGCGCGTGCAGAACGACGCCCCGTCGTGGGCGGCGGTGACCTTCGCCGAACAAGTGGTTCAGCGGGGAACCGGCGACGCCACGCTCGTCGGACTCGACGCCCTCGATTCATCGGGAGTGTTCGCTGCGTCATCGGATCCCGACGACACCTCGACGGTTCTGGTCCTCACGGGCGACACTCCCCTTCTCCGCAAGGAGACGATCGACGAGCTCGTGACCTATCACGAGTCGAATTCGCTCGGTGCCACAGTGTTGGTTTCGAACATCGAGGACGCGACCGGTTACGGGAGGATCATCCGATCGAAGAACGGACGAGTTCAGCGCATCGTCGAACAACGCGACGCCACCGACGACGAGAAGCGCATCACCGAGTTCAACACCGGCATCTACGCGTTCCGGCGCGACCTACTCGGCCCGGCTCTCCGCCGACTGTCCCCCAACAACTCGCAGTCCGAGTACTACCTGACCGACGTCATCGCAGCTCTGGCCGGCATGGGCCATCAGATCGGTGCCGTCACGGCCGATGCGGCCGAAACACAGGGCGTGAACGATCGCTGGCAACTCGCACTGGCCGAGCGTGAACTACGAGCCCGGACCAACCGGCGTTGGCTGCTCAACGGAGTCACGATGCTCGATCCGCGACAGACGTTCGTCGACATGGACGTCGTCATTGGGCGAGACGTGACGCTCTTCCCGGGAACCATCATCCAAGGTCGCACGGTGATCGGGAACGGCTGCGAGATCGGGCCGAACACGCGCCTCGTCGACTGTGTGGTGGGCGATCGATCGGTCGTGGAGAACACCGTGGCACGCGACTCCGAGATCGGAGCGGATGCCCACGTCGGCCCGTTCGCGCACCTCGACGCCGGGTCGCGAGTGTCCGACGGTCGACGCACCGGTCCGTTTTACAGTTCGACCTCCTGACCGCATTACGGTTGAGGACGAACGGTGATGGGGCGTCGTCGTCGTTCCGCGTGATTCACGCGTGAGTCAATGGCGCGCGAGTCGATGGAGGGTTCCGGGGGAATGGACAAGCTGACGACCAAGCGGATGGCCCTTTACTCGGGTCGAACCCACCGGGTACTCGCTCAGGAAGTCGCCGACCACCTCGGCATCGGTCTCGGCGACCCCAACCTCGTGGAGTTCGCCAACGGCGAAGTCCGACCCCGCTTCGGTGAGAGCGTCCGCGGTTGCGACGTGTTCATCATGCAGACGCACTTCGGGTGCGACGGTCGCAGCATCAACGACTCGATCATGGAACAACTCATCATGATCGACGCGGCCCAGCGAGCCTCGGCCAAGCGCATCACGGCGGTCTGCCCGTTCTACGGATATGCGCGTCAGGACCGCAAGGCCGAAGGCCGCGAGCCGATCACCGCACGTCTCATCGCCGATCTGTTCAAGGCCGCCGGCGCCAAGCGCATGGTGTCGATCGATCTGCACAGCGGACAGATTCAGGGATTCTTCGACGGTCCCGTCGATCACCTCACGGCGATGCCCGTGATCGAGGACTACATCCGCAAGAACGCCAAGGACCCGGTGATCGTTTCGCCCGATGCCGGACGCATCAAGGTCGCCGAGCGCATGCAGCAACATCTCAGCGCCGACCTCGCCTTCGTGTACAAGCGCCGCCCGAAGGGCACCACCAATACCGCCCAGGCCCTCGACGTGATCGGCGACGTCGAGGGACGTCTGTGCATCCTCACCGACGACATGATCGACACCGGTGGCACCATCGTGTCGGCCGCCCATCTGCTGCTCGACAAGGGCGCCACCGAGGTCTGGGCCATGGCCACCCACGGCGTTCTCTCCGGTCCGGCCATCGAGCGGCTGGCCAACTCACGTATCGACCGGGTGGTCCTGACCAACACCTTGCCGCTGGCCCCCGAGAAGTTGATCCCCAAGATCGAGGTCATCTCGATCGCCCCGATCATCGCCGACGCCCTGTCGGCAGTGTTCGACGACACCTCGGTGTCGGAGATCTTCGGCGGCGAGAACCAGGCCTGATACCACCCGTTCGGGCCGGGCCGGGTGCGAAGAACCGGCCTCGACCCGTAGTATCGATCCCTGTTTGTGAATCACCGGGTCGGGCGACCCGGGTCGAAAGGCCGCTGAAATGTCCACCACCCTCATCGTCAAGTCGGGCCGCGCCGAAGGCTCCGGAGCTGCACGTCGTCTTCGTCGCGAAGAGAAGATCCCCGCAGTGCTCTACGGACTCGGCATGGAATCCGTTTCCGTGTCGGTCGACCGACGCGACCTTCGTGTGGCGCTTTCGGGTCCGGCTGGCATCAACACGATCCTCACCATCGAGGTCGATGGCAATTCGTACCCCGCCGTGGTGAAGGACCTTCAGCGCCACCCGGTGCGCCGCACCGTGTCGCACGTCGACTTCCTGCGCATCGACATGAGCGAAGAACTCACCATCGCCGTGCCGGTTCGTCTCATCGGTGAGCCCAAGGCCGTGCTGGCCGAAGGCGGTCTCGTCGATCCGTCGGAGGACACCATCGACATCGCCACCACGCCGGCCAACATGCCGAGTGAGATCCAGGTTGACATCTCGGGAATGCACGTCGGTGACGTGATTCGCCTCTCGCAGATCGTTCTGCCGGCCGGTTGTCGTGCCCTCGGCGATCCCGATCTCGCGATCGTGACCGCACTTGCCGGCTCGCGTGCCGAGGCCGCGGCTCCGGCCGCAGCAGCCGAAGGCGCCCCGGCGGCAGAGGCTGCACCGAAGCCTGAAGCCTGATTCCGATGGGCCTCTTCGGCCGCTCGGATCATTCCGCCAAGCCGGCGGGAGTCAAGAAGCGCTCGGTCTCGTCGGCCGACGAACGCAAATATTCGCCCACCTTCGACGCGCTCGTGGTCGGACTCGGTAACCCCGGCAAGCAATATGCCCGCACTCGACACAACGTGGGCGAAGAGGTCGTGGCCCTTCTCGCCGAACGGCACGGAACGACGTTGTCGACCGGACGGGATTCGGCACTCGTCGGAGACGTGCGCATCGGGAGCAAGCGAGCGGTGCTGGCGTTTCCCACCACCTTCATGAACGAGAGCGGCAAGGCGGTGTCCAAACTCATCCGTCGCCACGGCTTCGACGGCGTCGCCGGACTCATCGTCGTCCACGACGAACTCGATCTTCCGCCCGGGACGGTTCGCGTGAAAGTGGGTGGCGGCCTCGGCGGTCACAACGGACTGCGCAGCATCACCGCCAACACTGGCACTCAGGATTACATCCGCGTGCGCATCGGTGTGGGCAAACCCTCCAACAAGGAACAGGGCGCCAACCATGTGTTGTCGCGAGTACCGACCGATGAACGCAAAGTGCTCGATGTCGCGGTGCAAGTGGCCGCCGATGCCGTGGAGGCCATCCTCACCCACGGAGTCGATTCGGCCATGAACACGTTCAACACGAAGTGAGCAG